>Ga0066903_100003943_pt1 | contig 12350 bp, 9 predicted proteins | sample PanSoiMetaGPlot1_FD_67491 | JGI IMG/M metagenome (GOLD analysis project Ga0066903, IMG submission 67491) | Tropical forest soil microbial communities from Panama analyzed to predict greenhouse gas emissions - Panama Soil - Plot 1 (version 2) | ecosystem: Environmental > Terrestrial > Soil >...
AACCCAATCACGATCGCCGCTGGTGACACCGTCAGCTGGACCAACAACGACACAGAAGCGCATACCTCAGTCGGCGACGACGGATCCTGGAATTCCGGAACGATCGCACCGGGAGCGACGTTCAACCGTACGTTCACGAGCGCTGGAACATTCACGTATCACTGTTCGATCCACCCGAACATGATCGGAACAGTGACCGTTCGCTGATGGTGTGATGTGGTGGGACTCAGTTGCGTATGAGGCAGGGACGCCCTGAAGGGCGTCCCCTACCATCATTGTTGCTCTGCGGATTCCGCGATTTCGGCGTTGATCGTTGTTGCGTCTCAGAAGTGATACGACAAACCGATCCGTCCGACCATCGGTGGAACGATCGCGGTGATCTTCCCGTAGGTCGGACCTGAAGCCACGCTCATCGTCGTCGCGTCGTTTGCGTTCAGGGCGTTATAGAGATCAACATCCACGGACATTCGCTGCTTTCCATACACGAACTGCTTGCTGGCGCGGAGATTCAGCAACTTGACGCCCGGCAGCGTGATGCTGCCAATCGGCTCCATCCTGAGCGTCACCGTGCTCAACTGCTTGAGACCGGTCCGGAACAAGACCGTGCGTGCCAGCGGCGCGCCGCTCTGATATTCGAACACCGACGAGGCGACGATGTTGAACGGGGCCCGATAGCTGCCTGAAACCCGGAATGTGGTTTCCCAGGTCTGGTTCTTCGGGAAGAAGGCGTCGTCTGGTGTGAATACGAATGCGCCGGTCGTGGGGCTGGCACCAGCCACCCAGACGTTCTTCTTCGTCGCGAGATACGACGCTGCCACCTGCCAGTTGGTCGACATGCGCTTGTCGAGACCAATCTCGAGGTTGTTGTATCGATCGGTGAAGTCGGGGAAATTGATGTAGGTTGACTTCTCGAACGCCGTTCCTCGATAGGCTGGGTCGAAGTCGTAGTACGTGATCGGCCCGCCATCGTCGGCCGTCCCGGTGACGCCGTCTCGGCCCGGATCCGTGACCGTGATCGGGATGTTGTACACCGAACCAGGACGCGCCGTGTTCACCAGCGAGAACTGATTGGCTTCGCGCTTGTACACATAACCGATGCGCGCGGCAAACCCCGGCGCGATCTCCCGCTCGAGATGGAGCGTGACTTCGTCGGCCGTCGGCTGCGCGATGTTCGGATTGAAGACCGTGCTCGACGCGCCTTCGGTCTGCACGAAGCTGCCAACCTCGCTCGGATAGTCGAACTGCTTGTTACCGTTCAAGTCGTTCCACAGATAGAGCGTGGCGGAATAATCGTCCTTGTTGAAGTTGCGAATCGTTCTCGAATCCGATGCACGCAGCGCGAAATTGAAACGGCCGTAGGTCGCCTTGAGCACGGTTTTCTTGTCGGCCGTCAGCGCATAGGACGCACCGAATCTCGGCACGACGCCGCGCCAGTTGTAGAGCTGGACAAAGTCGAAATCGGCCGCGGCCGAGAACGGACCGGCCGGCTTCGATTGCGCCGGCAGAAACGCGTGATAGCGCTCCATCCGGAGACCGGCATTGACGGTGAGACGATCGCCGATCCGCAGGGTATCGCGGACGAACGCGCTCTGATAGTTCACGTCGTTCTCGGCAACGAACGGCGAATTGTACAGACGAATCTGGAACGGCGTGCCGTTCGCGAAAATCATCTGATAGTCGTGCCCGACGCCGCCGGTACCGACACCGCGGGCTTCCTGGAATTTGTTGTACCACTCGCGCGTGAACTCACCGCCAATCTTCAGTTCGTGATCGACGCCGAGGAAGTTCGGCCTGAAGTACGAGTAGCTCCCGTCGTACTGCCAGCGGCTGCTGAAGCTGCCGGCCGGCGTCGAGTCGTTGCCGACCGAGTTCACGTATGCACCGGAATAGCGGAGAGTGACGTTGTCGTACCCGGGCGCGTTGTCGGTATAGGGATCAGACCGCGAGTTCCAGTAGCTCTGGCCAATGGCCAGCCGCAGGAACGAGCGGCTCGTCAGGGCATTGGTGTACTCGCCCACATGAACGGTATTCGGCAGCTTGTAGTTGCCTGCTGATTCGTGCGGAATGAAGGCGCTGCCCGCCCGGTTGTCCTGCTTTTTGAAATCGTAGTGACGCATGTACGACAGTGTCTGACCGTCCGACAGGTGCGACTGGAACTTCGCGACGGCATTGCTCTCGCGATCGGTCGTCAGCCCCTGCTCATCGTCAGCCGTGTAATAGGCGCCGTCGGGACCCGGACCGCCGGCAAAGCCAATCAGCTCCTGGCGGTATTCCTTGCGCCGACCGCTGCCGAAGAACCACAGGCGATCCTGGATGATTTTGCCGCCTACCGATCCGTTGAGATCGTAATAGCGGTCCATCGGATTCCCTGACGTGACGTTGAGCGACCTGAGACGATCGTCGATGTTGTCGCCCTGAAGGCCGCGCGTCTGAAACGCATAGAGACCATCACCATGGAACTGATTGCCGCCGGACTTGATGATCACCTGGAACGCCATGCCCGGTGTGGGAATCTCCGGATCGTTTCCTGACGGGTTGACGATCATCTCGTCGACCGCGCCCATGTCGTAGTAGCCGGCCGTGCCATCCGTGTTGATGCCGTCGAGCATCAGCGTGGAGCCGCCATTGCTCGAACCGTAGTTGACGAGCGAACCGCGGCCGCCGCCGGTGTGATTGCCACCGACGTCGGGGACGCCCGAAACGCGCACCCCAGGCGCGAGCTTGCCCATGTCTTCATAGCTGCGCGATGTCGGCAGCGTTTCAATGACGTCCTTCTTGATGTTCGAGATCACCGTCGTCGTGCGGACGTCGATGACGGGCGATTGTCCTGTGACCGTGATGCTCTCTTCGAGCTGCCCGACCGCCATCTTGATATCGACGGTCGCGACGAATCCGGCGTCGACGTTCACATCGGGGCGGCTGATTTTCTGGAAGCCCGAGAGCGTGAACGTCAGCGAGTAGACGCCCCGTGGCAGCGCGGTGAAACGATATCTGCCGCCTTCATCGGTTTGCCCGTCGAGCTGAGGCGTCTGCAGTGCGGGACTCGCGATCGTGACGGTCACCCCGGGGAGTGCCGCGCCGCTCTCGTCGACGACCCGCCCTTCGATGGCTGACGTATTCGTGGCCGATTGTGCGTAGAGCCGCGACGGGGCGGCGAGCGCCGCTACCAGGCACAGCGTGACGAAGACTGGCTGCGCCGCTCGCAGGAGAACGGCGGTCGTACGTGCGGACAAGAGCCCACGAGCTGCCATCAAGACCTCCTCAGTCGACAGAAGTTCGAATGTCGAACATCTGGTCGAAAAGACGCTCGTGTCTATCACCCGCACGCGGGTGTGTCAATGTTGTCACCAGCCTGGCCGCGGAGCGCGCGGAACTCGCAGAGAACCTAAAGGCTCTGCGTTCTCAGCGATCTCCGCGGCCAATTCAGTCGTCAGTACGTCACCCTCACTCTGTACTTCAGGACCGCCGTCCCGTCCTGCGCGACCGGCACTGCGAACTGCGCCGCCCAGGCCGATGTTTTCTTCCACTCGTGCGATGACTGCAGCATCCGCCACGTTCCGCCGATCGGTTCGTTGACCTCCACGTTGACGCTGTTCGCCTTGTGGTTGCGCAACGTGATCTCGTACTCAACTTCGTACGTACCCGCCGAGATTTTTTCGAAATCGATCTGCTTGCGTTCACAGACGACGTCGAATGCGTTACCAATTTTGAGATTGAGCGCCTCGTCTTTGGGCGTGTGGTCGATCCGGTCCTCGCCGACAAACTGCAGTCCACCCTTCGAATCGGCCTGATAGACGCGCACGTTGCCGGCAGGCATCGGCATTCCCAGTCCTGCCTTTTCTTCGTTCGCAAACTGGTAATACACCTGCACGACGTCCTTTAGCGGCGAGCCTGGATGCTGCGCGTTGCGGTAATAGAAGGCCTGGCCGTCGACGACGTAGCGTTTTTGAACGGGGAATGCGGTGGCGCCGAGCATGCTCACCTGTTTCGTTTCGCTGTTATTCACGGTCGTCTTTCGCGCCAGCGTGTACAGGTGGAAATCGGAAAACGCTTCCTGGGACATCGCGGGTGCCGCAGCAGGCGCATCGCGGCGCATCGCGTCCATCTCCTGCGCCTTTGCGAAGTTCTGCCGCACTCGGTTCAAATCGCCGGCGACGAGCTGCAGCCTCGCATTCCTGAACGAGGTTCCGCTGCCATTCGCCACCGTCACCCAGCCATCGAGGTCGGCCGTTTTGTCGTCACGCGCGACGGTCAGCACGTAGTCGGCATTCCACGACAGCCGGCCCGCCAGATATGAGGCTTCGACGCGATGCCTCGTGTTCCCGGTGTTGTCGAGCGTCCAGATGAGCGTCGGCCGCGAATACAGATTGCCGGGCAACTCGGGGAACTTGATGTGATCGGCTGACATCCCGGTGATGATCTCTCCGCCGATTTCCCACACCGGTGCGTTGTTGTAACTGAGCAGGCGCGCTTTCACTTCCTCCTCGCGCGTCGCGTTGTCGTCGCGGCGCATGCGAATGAGCGTCACCTCGCGGCCGACATACTTCCGGAGCAACTTGTCAGGTTCGAGCAGGTCGTATTCGTAGTCCTGTTCAAGGACGTTGACGCGCGACGGCTCCGTCAACGATCGGAAATGGACCGTCGCCGGATTCACCGTTGCCGCGATGTCCATGAAATGAAGATCCGCGGTGCCACGCGTCAACTGGATGTTCCGCACGTCGCGGACCAGCGCGAGGTCGGAGTTGTAGATGGTGACGGCGAGCTCGGCCTGATCATCGAGTGTTGTCGTGACCGGCGTCTGCGCCGGATTCTGCGCCGCTTCAGCTAAGGGAGGCGCGGCGGTGCGAAATGGCGCGAAGGCGGTAACAGCGAGAATAAGTGGGACAAACCAGACACGTGCAGACATGGACGACTCCTCCTGTCCTTAGAACGGAGCCATCAGCGTTTCTTGCACGGGGCTCGGGATTTGGGGTCGGGACTCGGGGTGCGGGGTGTTAACGCCGCTGCCAGTTGGCGCCGCCGTCGGTGGTCGTAAAGACGCGGCCATCGTTGGCAGTCACTGTGGCAGATTGGGCGTCAGCGGCCTCGACCGCTGACAGATCTGTGATTTCCGGAAACCTGACGCGCGAGAAATTCTGACCGTCCTGAGTTCGTAAGACAAATCCCGCACGGCCAACAACCCAGCAGACATCAGCCGATGGCGATGACAGCGCCGTCAATTGGGTATCCGCGACTGAAACGATTGTCCAGGTCGAACCAGCGTCCGTGGAATGCTCCAGGGTGTTTGTGGAGAGACGCCAGCGAACGGCCAGAGTGCGGGTGGGCGACGTTTTTTGAGCGATGGCGTTGGCGGACGTTTCTTGAAACGCTTGGCGCGCTTCTGCAGGCGCGGCCTGAGGTGCCGGCGCCGCTGCCACCGGTCCTGCAGCCGGGGCCGCTGGTTCGGCAGCCGCACGAGACTTGTCGGCGCGGTCGCCCGCTGCGTCAGCAGACTGAGATTGCTGCTTCAGGCTGTCGAGCTCACGACGCTCAGTGTCTTTGGCGAGCGCGGGGGCCTGCGGCTGGTCCCGTTGAGGCTGATCGCCTTTCGCCGCGAGAGTCTGCTCTTCTTTCTTCGTCGAGGGCGACTGAAGTCCTGCTGGTGGCGCTGCGGCTTCCGTCGCCTTCAGCTGCGCCGGCTGACTCTGGACTTCTGCGACTTGCGATTGGGTCGCGGGTCCGCGAGGCACGGCAACCCAGATCGCGATTGCAGCAGCCGCCGCCGTGAGTGGCACGAGCCAGGCGAACCATCGTCGCCGCGTGTGCTCGGGCGCGTCGGGTACAGATATGACGTGATCGAACGACGAGGTGTGAACGAGCGCCGCCAGTGACGCCTGGCAACGCGCGCAGTCGGCCACATGCGACTGCGCGGCGTCCAGTTCGTCGCCTGTCAAACCGCCCTCAGCCCAAACGGCGAGCGTTTCCGGATCGAGACACGACTCCGGCGCGCTTGCGCGAGATGTTTTCAACGATTGTCGAAGCAACCGTTCAAGAGCGTTATCCCGATCATTCGGGGCGTTCACAACAACATCCTCTCACCTGGAACGATCGAGCGCCGATTCCTTGCGCGCCGACTCATCGCTCAGCATGTTTGCAATGTTGAGCGGCCCGGGATCGTCAGCAACCGAGGCAAAGCACTGCGATATTTCAGCTTCCGTCAACCGCTGCTCCAGCCGCAACTGCTGCTCAATGTCTTCGCGAAGGGCACGTCTCGTCCGGTTGAGTTGTCGTGACGAGGTCGCTTCGTGCTCGCCGAGAAGACGCGCTGTCTGAGCCAGCGTCAAATCCTGCGCATAGTAACAAGCCAGCCGGAGCCGATCGCGTGCGGGCAGAGCCGCAAGCGAGTGGGTCAACGCGTCCTGAACCATCTTCACGTACCGGTCTCGATCGGGCTCGATCGTTTGCTGGACTGCGGGGAGCGCCTCGGACGACTCCTCGTCGGGGAGCCCTTCCAGACGCCGGCCGCTCCTGACGCGATCGACGTAACGCTGCGAGAGGACGGCGCGAAGCCAGGTGCTCAGGCTGCTGCGTCCGTGGAAGTAGCGAAAGAGCGACTGCCGTTCACCCGCGTGTTCGCGGAGCCCGAAGAGCTCACCGTACAGTGAATCGGCAAGTTCGCGGGCACCGCCTCCCGGCTCGAGCGTATCCGCGGCTCGATACAGAATCGGCCGGTGCACCACCACGAAGTGATCCCAGGCATCCGGGTCGCCCGAGGCGCACGCGCACGCGAGCGCAAGATCTTCGAGATGCAGCGCGCTCAGGTACCGTTCGACGTCGCGCGCACTCTGGTCGCGCGACGCAAAGGCGCGTTGGACGCTCGCCTCGAGGGCTTCACCAAAACGATCGGCCGAAACACGCCAACGCTCGGCGTGCGCCTGCGCGTACAAACGAGCGACCAGCCTGGCGTCAATCAACAATGGAGACGTCTTCCATCTTACGGTGCCGGCGCTCTCTACGGCTGGCAGACGTTCTGCCGCGTCATCACCACCGCTGTGAACAGCGCTTGACCCTGGTCGATACTGTGTAATATATAGTATGTATTGCCTATGACGAGTCGCCCGGGTGCTTTGCGCGACGAGCTGTTCGAAAACCTCCGGATCGAACTTCGGAGCGGGGTGCTAATTGTTGCGACGCTGGCGCAGCTTCGCGAAGAGCAGTACGGATACACACTGCGCAAATCGCTCGCCGACATCGGGATGGACATCGATGAGAGCACGCTGTACCCGCTGCTGCGTCGCCTCGAAAACCAGGGCCTGCTGACGAGCGAATGGCGTGAGGAAAACAGTCGGCGGAAGCGTTTTTACCGGCTGTCACGCGAAGGCAAGGTGATGCTGGATGCTCTCCTCGATGAATGGAGTGGCATCAACCGCGCGCTCAACCGCATTCTCCGAAAGGTCGCCTGATGACGCTCCTGAAACAGTATGTGAACGCGGTGCGGATGTACCTGCCCAAAGGGCCACAGCAGGACGACATTCTCTCGGAGCTCTCCGAACACCTCCAGTCGAAGATGGACGAAGAAGAAGAGGCGCTCGGCCGCCCGCTGACGGAAGTCGAGCAGGAGGCTCTGCTCACTCAACACGGCAATCCGGCAATGGTCGCCGCGCGTTACGGCGCGCCGAGGCGCAGCGTCGCTTTCGGTTGGCAGCTGATCGGACCAGAGTTGTTCCCGCTGTACTTCAGAATTCTCCTGTTGAACTGGGCGACCACGCTCATTGTCGTACCGCTCATCAGGGAATTTGGCCAGATCATTCCGCGCCTGGGGTTCTGGCCGTTCGCCGGACCGATGCTCGCTCAGTTGGTGATCGTGACGCTGGTCTTCACATCGGTTGACTGGTTTCAGCGGGTCGCACACCGCCCATCCGCCCGCGCATCGTTGCCCAATTGGCGGTTCCCGCCGAGTTACCTGCAGTGCATTCCGCGATGGCAATCGCTCGCCGGCGTGATGCTGTTCGGCGTCACGTCGATCTGGTGGGTGCTCGTGCCGACGAAGCCGGTCTTGATGCTCGGTCCCGCCTCCACCTCTCTCGAATTCTCCTCGTCAACCACATCGCTGTACTGGGTGGCGCTGGCGTTGCTGCTGATCAGCACTGCCCAACGAGCCACGACGCTCGTGCGGCCCGATTGGAACTGGCTGCAGGCGCTCACTCGTCTCATCACCAATGGTTCCGCGCTCGTGTTGCTGTATCCGTTCGCTCAGAGCTTTCCGTACGTGATGGTGTCAGCCGCGGCGGCCGATCCCGCGAAGGCGGCGATCCTCGCGCTGCGCGTGAACTCGACGATCTGGTGGTTGGCGATGGGCACGATGTCGATCTACTGGCTCATCAATGTCGCCTATCACCTGTGGGTCTGCGCGCAGTTCCTGCTTTACGCCGGACGCCGGCGCGCCGAACAGTTCTCTTAGGATCAGGAGTCTTTCATGCGCCGTGTCATCTTCGGGTCCCTGTGCGTCGCGGCTGGCCTCAGCGTCGCCGCCGTGCGAACCGCGGCTCAGAACCAGCAGGCCGCTCAATCTGCATCCGAAGGGGAGGCCATTTACCGCAACACATGCGCGACGTGCCACGAGGCGGGCGTGCCACGGGCCGGTAATCGCGACACGCTCGCACGTGTATCGGCGGACAACATTCGCTTTGCGCTGACGCAAGGAACGATGCGAGCGCAGGCTGCCAATCTCTCACCCACGCAGATTGATGCCGTGGTGCGATTCCTGGCGAGCGATGCCGCGGCCTCCACGCCGGCGTCAACGAATATGTGTCCGGCCTCCCAACCACCGGCGAATGCGGTGACCGCCCCTCAGTGGAATGGCTGGGGTGTGAATCTTGCGCAGCATCGGTTTCAGCCGACCGAGATGGCGAGGCTCACGTCCGATCGCGTGCCGGCGTTAAAGGTGAAATGGGCGTTCGGATTTCCCGGCGTCCGTCAGGCGTACGGACAGCCAACGATCGTCGGCGGCCGGTTATTTGTCGGGAGCGCCGGACGGAAAGTCTATTCGCTCGACGCGCGAAGCGGATGCCAGTTCTGGGCGTTCGACACAGCAGCGCCTGTGCGCGCGGCGATCACGATCGCGATCAGCGGGGATCAGTGGACGGCATACGTCGGGGATCAGGCGGCGAACGTGTACGCGCTGAACGCCCTGAGCGGCACGGTCCTGTGGCAAACGAAGATTGAATCCGCAGGGGGCGTCATCACCGGAGCACCGACGCTGGCGAACGGCGCCCTCTACGTCGGCACCTCCTCGGCGGAGGAAGGATCAGCGGTCAATCCACGCTACGAATGCTGCAAGTTCCGTGGAAGCGTGACAGCACTGGATGCGAAAGCGGGCACGATCCGCTGGAAGTCCTACACCATTCCGGAAGAGCCCGCGCCCACGACGAAAAGTTCGCAAGGCGTTCAGTTGTGGGGGCCATCCGGCGCAGCGGTGTGGTCATCACCAACCGTCGATCTTCAGGCCAGGCGCGTCTACATCACGACCGGTGACGGCTACTCTGATCCGGTTGCGCGCACGACTGACGCCTTCATTGCGTTCGACCTGGATACCGGCAAGATGCTGTGGTCGCGTCAGCTGACCGAGAACGATTCGTATACGATGGGCTGCGGGTTGCCGTCGCCGCTGAGCGCCAACTGTCCGAAGTCCGAAGGACCAGACCACGACTTCGGATCGTCACCGATTCTCATCGACGGACCTGACAATCGCCGTCTGCTGATCGCTGGTCAGAAATCGAGCGTCGTCCATGCGTTGAATGCGGCCACGGGCGAGGTGGTATGGCAGACGAAGCTCGGACAAGGCGGCCGGGTTGGCGGCGTGCAGTGGGGCTCGGCATTCGATGGATCGCGTGTCTATGTGGCGCTGTCCGACGTCGCTATGGCTCCCCCACCAGCAGGCGCTCGAGGAGCGCAGCCTACGATGCTCGGCGTGCCGTTGCTCCTCGACCCGAAAACTGGCGGCGGACTATTCGCTCTGAATCCACAAACGGGAGCGATTCTGTGGAAGACGCCGCACCCTGGCTGCGGCGACAAGCCGAGTTGCAGTCCGGCCCAGTCGGCGGCGGTCACGGCGATTCCTGGCGTGGTGTTCTCGGGGGGACTCGACGGTCACCTGCGCGCGTACACAACCAGCGACGGCAAGATCATCTGGGATGTCGACACCGTGCGTGAATACGAGACCGTGAACGGTGTGAAGGCGACTGGCGGCGCACTCGATGGCCCGGGCGCCGTCGTCGTCGATGGAATGCTCTACGTCAATTCGGGATACGCGTTCATCGGCGGCATTCCCGGAAACGTCCTGCTGGCTTTCTCAGTCGACGGACGCTAGAAGGTCCGACGGCTATTGTTTGTCGGCCAAATCCCGCGTACGCTCGGGAGATGCTTACGCTGAAACCTGGACGGCCGGGATACAAGGCCGTCACTGTCTTGCTGGGCGCGCTTGCGCTGGGCTCCGTCACAGCCTGTCGGGGCAAGCAGGCAGCTGCTCCAGCCCCCGCGGCCGTTTCGCCCGACACCTGGGCGACCGTGGATGGACGAAACATCTCGCGCGAGGCCGTCGAAAAGGCCTATCAGCGCACAGTGGATACGTCGCAGCCGCTCTCGGACGACGAGGCGATGACGGCGAAGCTCAATACGCTCAACGACTACATCGTCCAGGACATTCTGCTGGCGAAGGCGACCGACCTCAAAGTGACTGTGGCCGATGCGGACCTGGACGCGGCGTACGCGGACGCGAAAAAGAATATTGCGGAAGAAGCTTTTCAGCAGGAGCTCACGCGCCGCGGGCTGTCAGTCACCGACATGCGCGATGGGCTTCGGCGCGAGTTGCTCGCGCAGAAGGTGCTCGCTCAGGAAGTGGGATCGAAGATCTCGGTCAGCGACAAAGAGGTGAGCGACTTCTTCACGGCCAACAAGGCGCAGTTCAACTTGCCCGAAGAGGCGTACCACATCGCCCAGATTGTGGTCACGCCGGTGCGCGAGCCGCAGGTGGCGAACCGGACCGGAGATGACGCCGCTACACCGCAGGCGGCGGCCGCGAAGGTTTCGATGCTGATGGAGCGGCTCAAGGCCGGCGCCCTGTTCTCGGATCTCGCGGTCGGCTACTCAGAGGATCCTGAAACGGCGCCGCGCGGCGGCGATCTCGGCTACGTGCCAGTGTCGCGAATCAGGCAGGCACCGCCCACTCTTCGCGACGCCATCCTGAACAAGGCGCCCGGTACCGTGACAGTCGTGAGCCAGAACGGCGCTCACACGATCGTGCTGGTTGTCGCACACGAAATGGCGGGACAGCGTGATCCGTCGATGCCGGAAGTGCGGCAGCGCATCGTCGATACTCTGCGCGGACGCAAGGAACAACTCCTGCGAAGCGCGTACTTGATCGACGTTCGATCCAACGCGAAGGTCGTGAATTACCTGGCACACCGGGTGGTCGAGTCACAACAGACGGTCAAGCCGGTTGGTCTTCAACCAGCCGCACCGGGCGCGGCTGGCGCGAAGCCGTAACTACAACTCTTTTCGAAGGACTTCGAACTCGAGGTCGGCACGACGAGGAAGGCCGAAGCGTTCGTCCCCGTACGGGAAGGGTTTGCGCGTGCCGGTCCGGTAGTACCCTCGTCGTTCGTACCACGCCAGCAGTTCTTCCCGCTGCACGATGACCGTCATGTGGATCGCGCGTGACGACCAGTTTTCCAGCGCCCAGCGTTCCGCGCCTTCGAGTAGCTTCCGGCCGATGCCACCCGCCTGCAATGAAGGACGGACCGTCAGCAGCCCCAGGTAACACTCACCGCCAGTGCGCTGGAGGCGCAGGCAGCCGATCACGACGCGATCGCGCTCCAGCACCAGGAAGACGCTTTCCGGCGTCGCAATCATTTCAATGACCCAGTCGAGATCGATCCGCTGACCGCCGAGCAGGTCTGCCTCGGTGGTCCAACCGGCCTTGCTACTCTCGCCGCGATAGGCGGAATTGATCAGATCGACGAGGGCCGGGGCATCGGCGCCGGTGGCCACTCGCAGTGCGTCATCAGATGTCATGAAGTAAGGGACGGCACGACGACAGTCAACGCGGCACCCGCTGAGCACGCAGAAGACCAGGAATCTCCGCGGCTTCTACGGTCTCTGCGTCGATCGTCGTCTGTTGGAAATCCCAGAAAGAAGTGTACGCGGAATCTTCACCAGAATCGCCGAAGTGAGTCATACTGCGTGGCCCTGACGGAGGTAGAGCTGTGAAAAGAACCCTGTTCGTGTCCGCGTTCTTGACGTGCGCGTCCCTGGCCCTTGTGCACGCGCAGCAGCCTGCTGCCGCACCCGCAGGGCCGCCGAAGATCCAGGTC
>Ga0066903_100003944_pt1 | contig 12350 bp, 14 predicted proteins | sample PanSoiMetaGPlot1_FD_67491 | JGI IMG/M metagenome (GOLD analysis project Ga0066903, IMG submission 67491) | Tropical forest soil microbial communities from Panama analyzed to predict greenhouse gas emissions - Panama Soil - Plot 1 (version 2) | ecosystem: Environmental > Terrestrial > Soil >...
CGGCGTGGATCTTGAATGGAGGACAACCGGATTAGGCCAATCATTTTCGAAGCGATTCAACGATTCAGATCGCCCAACCAGTGGCGCGTGCCCCCCGCGGGGGCGGGGAGGCCGCAAAGTAACGTTAACCGCCGTGCGACAACGAGCTTGGCGCGTTCACATTCGCATCATTACTTACCCCAATTCCGAGTCGATTTACCAACTCGCCGCCGAGCCAACCGCTTACGCCGCCAACAACCAGGCCCGCAGTTGCACAGACAAAGGAGAGTGCGCTCGGAACGTGTCCCGCAGCCGCATGTTTTATAATCAAGCTAGCCGCAAAAAGCAAAAGCACCACGACATTGAAACCCGCGTGCCACGCTCCGACTCGCTTTGCTCTGGTATTGAGTGGAATAGCAATCCAATCGATGAAACCAAAGATTGCTGCGAACAATCCCGTCACGATGCCGCCGGCTGTGTTCCAGTATGCCACGTCGGCCAGAACCGCGACGCGAGTAAGATAAAAGGCGAGGTCGGCAATCCAGGCCGCGATCAGGAGACCCAGCGGGAGCACGATGACCATCTGGTGGATCGGATGGCCGAAGAGTTTTGCCTTTGCTTCCACGAAAGAATTCGCCCCCGCTTAAGCCCGGCTCATGATGCCGACGAGCAGGATCACGAATGCGATCACTGCCACCAGACCGTGAATCACAATGTACGAGATCGGCAGTGGCCGGCCTTTGGCGTGATAATAGACGAGGGAAAATCCACCGATCGCCGCTCCAACAAACAGCACCAATGCAATCCGGATCGACAAAGCGACTCCGGGTGCGAGTGCCGCCACGAGTAATGTAACGATGCCGGCGGCGGCGAATACGCCGTGAATCAGCGCCAAAATCACCGGCGGATAATCGCGGCCACTGAACCGGATCAATGCCATAATCACCCCGCCGAGTGCGGCAATTGCAAAAAGGATCGCTGCAGCAATCATGTTTCTATCCTCCAATCTATTGTGGCAATACTTGCGCGCGCTGGATCAGTCTCTGCGCGTTGCTCCTAATGTGATTCGCTGCTAAGGCGCGAGATGGCTGCACTGTCTTTTTGATCGTTCAAACTTCGAAAATCATGATCGCGCCACGGCCCACTTTGCATCAATGAGCAATTGGTCCCTGTTGTCCACGGTCGTGCCTTTATCCCGGAGCGATCTATATATGATGGAAACTTGGGTAGAGCGCGCAGGGAGCAAGTGAACCGAAGTCGCATCACGGCGCTCTTCGTGAGCACTATCGTTTTCTGCGCAATCAGTGCCGTAGCAGTCGAAATAACCGAGCCAGCCGGCGCGGAGCACGGCTATCCCGGATTATGCGATATCAATGGCAAGAAACTGGCTGACGGAGAATTTCGGCAGTGGATTGAGAGCGATCAGCTTCACGTTGTTATCACCTACAAATTTCCCGATGGCCGATTTTTTGAAGAGAACGCGCTTTTCCGTCAGGAGCCGGAGTTGATTCAGGAAAAATGGTCGTGGAAGGAACTCGAGGATGGAAAACCGCAGCGCGAATTCTCCGCCGATTTTTTGGCGGGGACGGCAAGTGCGAACATCCGCAAGGACAACAAAGCGGTCACCGACAGGATCGACATCGCGCCCGGCCGGACTTTCGCCGGATTCGGGTTCACCATTGCGCTCGGTAACTTGCGAGCGCGTTTGCTTAAAGGCGAACAAATTGAATTGAAGGCCGTCGGTTTCACTCCGATTCCGACTCTGAAGCCGCAGGTGGTAACGGTGAAAGTTTCCCATGCCGGTCTCGACAAAATGAAAATGTCGGGCCGTTTTTTTGCGCGGCGATAATTTCAGCATTCATCCGGAGGTCCCGATCTTTGCCAAGTTGTTCATTAAAGTTCCGGACACGCACATTTGGCTGACGAACCCGAAGCCGGCCGGTTTCCTGCGATGGGAAGGGCCAATCGTTTTGCCGAACGACCCGATGATTCGAGTTGATCTGGTTTCAGGGACCGTGGGCGGCCCGGCGGAACCGGGCGAACCAAGAAAGGAGCAAAACTAAGCCGATTCCCAAATTCCAGGAGTCGCAAGCTCGATCATATGACCGTCGGGATCGCGGAAATACAAACTGTGCGCGCCGGTTTCCCATTTTATCTCCTCCAGAAGATCGACATCGTGTTCAGCGAGGCGCGCTCGCCAGAAATATAAATCCGCTTCTGAAACTCCAAACGCAATGTGTCCCGGGCCGCGACCGTCGTGCTCCGGCAAGGCAACTGGCGGCAACATATCGCCGCTCGATGTTTCATTACCGGTATGTACTGCGTCGCGGAGCACGAGCAGTAAATAACGTTGATTCCCGGTACGAAACACGCATCCCCTATCGCTCTCTTTCACTTTACTCAAACCCAGAACGCTTTCGTAAAAATTGGAAGCGCGCTGTAGCTTGTCTACGAAGATTGCCGTCTCAACGAGACCGTTCAGCTTTGATTCGCGAGCAGTTTTTTCCATTCGGAGTAGGAACCGTTGAATTTTGGATTCGGCGGATCGGGCAGGATACTGATGAACTCAAGCATGTGGCCGTCCGGATCTCGAAAATAAATCTGCGCCGAGGGCATCCAACCAATCACCGTTGGTTCGTCGGTTTTATCGCCGCCGAAACCAAGCGTTTCGATGTTGTTTGCGCGTAGCTTCTCAATTCTTGCAAACAACTCGTTCAGCGAGACGGCGAATGCGACATGGCAGTTTTGCTGGACTTCATTTTGTCGCCCGTACGCGGTCTTTGGTCCCCATAAACCAATCATCGCTTTCTTTTTCGCGTCGGCCCAAAGAAAAACGATGTCACGTGTCGGATCGCGGTAGGCGAACGCAAGACTAACAATGTCCGTGTAAAATCTCTGAGCAGCTATTGTGTCCGCTACCGGCAAATGCGTTTCGTAAAGATGCATTTTAAGGAAATCCGGTTAATCCTATCAATCCTCTATCTTTTCTTGCGCAATTGAAAAAGGAGAAACAAGTCCTGTCTGAGCGCTCACGGATTGCGCTTTCGGGCGAAGAAATGCGGAAGTTCGGCTACGCGGTTGTCGATCTTTTGGTGGAACATTTTGCCAGCGTTCACGACGACCGCGTTGGATCGAAAAGCAATCCCACGAAACTGATTCGACTGTTCGATGTCGATCCTCCGGAAAATGGTCGGGATCCAAACGAAATTCTCGGGCAACTCGAGCGCGACGTGTTGCCGAACAATCTGCACGTCGATCATCCGCGGTTCTTCGCGTTCGTCCCGGGTCCGAACAATTTCGTGAGCGCAATGGCGGACGCGATCGCGGCCGGCTTTCAAATTTTCAACGGGACTTGGTTCGGCGGCTCGGCCGCGGCCGCGCTCGAGCTCGGAGTAATTCGATGGCTTGGACGCGTTTGCAGACTGCCAGCGACGGCCGGCGGTTTGTTCGTCAGCGGCGGCTCCGTTGCCAACATGACCGGATTAATGGCCGCACGGCACGCAATGCTGCAAGACAAGGTCGAGAACGCGACCGTCTATTTTTCCGATCAAACGCATTCGTCGGTTGAACGCGCGCTTCGCGTGATTGGATTTTTGCCGGAACAAATTCGGAAACTCAAAAGCGACGACAACTTTCGATTGTCGATCCAAACTTTGCGCGCGGCGATTGAGCAAGATCGCGTGAAAGATTTGCAGCCGTTCTGTGTTATCGCGAACGCGGGCACTACCAATACCGGCGCGGTCGATCCGCTTTCGGAATTGGCTGACTTCTGTGAGAAAGAAAAACTTTGGCTCCACGTCGACGGCGCATTCGGTGCGGCTTCCATTTTGTCCGAGCGAGGACGTTCAGTTCTCGGCGGGCTCGATCGCGTAGATTCGCTAACACTCGATCCCCACAAATGGCTCTTTCAATCGTTTGAGTGCGGCTGCGTTTTGGTGCGCGATGCGGCGCTTTTGAAATCCGCATTCCAAATCAGGGCCGATTATCTGCGAGACGTTTATCGCGAGATCGAGGAAGTCAATCCGTCCGATTACGGGATTCAGCTCACCCGCAGTTTTCGCGCGCTCAAAGTCTGGCTTTCCCTGCAAACGTTCGGCCTGGCCGCGTTTCGAGAGGCGATCACGCGCGGATTTGAGCTGGCCGAAATCGCGGAGCGCGAGCTACGCGCGCGAAAAAATTGGGAAATTCTTTCGCCCGCCCAAATGGCCACTGTTTGTTTTCGTTTCGGCAACAATGACGACGTCCAAACCCAACTTGTCGATCTAACGATGAATGATGGTTATGCGCTGCTTACGTCCACGACTTTGCGCGGCGCGGTTGCGCTACGTCTGTGCACAATCAATCCGCGCACGACTGAGGAGGACATCGTCGGAACAATCGATCGGCTGGATGAACTCGCGCGGCAATTGTAGGAGACGGTGTCAGCGTCTCGATGTGTGGGAAGCAAACTGCTTCCCCTACAGTGATTCGGCGGTCGCGTTTTGAGTCAGCAGCCAAAGAAAAGGCACGAGCGACATCTGTTATTCCTTGTGACGAATCGATCCGGCGCCGCTGATGTGCTTCTCAACAGTGGGCGGGTTGCCGGAATAAACGACCTTGCCGGCACCTGTAATCGACACTTTCAATGCCTCGCTCACGGCGACTTCGGCGTGCGATGCGCCGGTGGAAGAAATTTCGCTGGTCTTGGTTTGGAGCGAATCTGCTTCGAGCTTGCTCGCTCCGGTCATGTCGGTCACGAGATCATCGACATTGCCATCGAGCGTAATTTTCGCTGCCCCCGTCGATTCAATCGCGAAGCTGTGGCCGGAGAGTTGCCTCGCGGTCAGTCGCGCCGCGCCAGTTAATTTCGCGCCGGCACGTGTGGGAGTGGAAATTGCAACTTTGATTCCGTGCGTCGACCAGAGGTTTGCGTGCGAACGCAATCGGAGCCGGTGATCGATGTTTTCATTTTCGATGTAGCGGAGGAGATTCTCGTCAGTCGTGATGCTGAGGGACGGCGGACCGTTGCGCCATTCAATCTGAAAAGCGCCACCGGCCTCCATCTCCGAAAAATCACTGACCGATCGTGTGTCGGTAACGATGTGGCCGTTGCCGCGGATGCCCTGCCAATTGCAGCTGGTGGGCGCGAAAACGATGGCTACGGCGGCGAGGAAAGCGATCGTAGTCTTATTCATAACAGTACGTCTTGCCGATGAGATGCAGTCAGCGGCTGTTTTAGATTCAAAAATTCTGCCCGGAGCGGTACCACTATTTTGAGATTTTGAATTTCGCGGTTTGCGCGAGTTCGCCATTGAGGTAAAGATCGACGCGATAATCGCCCCGTTTCCAACCATCGTCGGGCTGGTCGAACTTAAAAAAACGGCTCGCGCTGGCCGCCTGTGCAATTGCTTCGGCTTCGTCGATTTCGTAGTTCGGTGCAACGTTCGTTACTTTTTCGGCAATTAGTTTTGCCAGAACATTCGCTTGTGCTGGCAAATCGCGACCGTGCCAGACCGCGTAAATGGCCGGCGTGTCAGACCTGAAGTTGGTTGTAAACTGGCGGTCGGGTTGCTTCGATAGTCGGACTGAAAGCTTTCCTGATGCGGCCGGAGGAGTCGTTTTCTCGGCCGGCCGGGTCACGATTTTTGGCGTCTCCTTCAGGGCAAGGGTGCTTTGCTCCAACACGCCGCCGGATGGCGCTTTGATTTTTGTTTCCACTTTAACAAACCCGATTCCCGGAACGAACCAGCGATCAATGCTGGCCGGCGCCGGCGCGGTTTGCTCGCAATGAATCCGCCATGCGTGAAATTTTCCAGCTGGAACATCAACATCTTCTTCACCGGTCACTTGGTAGCGTTGGCGTACCTTCGTCTGGCCGATCGTGCCATCGAAACTCCACCCTGCGCCGTTTTTCAAGGGAGCCGCGAGCATTGTCTGCGGCGGAGTGAACTTCATCACGCCGCTCTTGTCGTCCGCCCGCGCCGCGCAGACGATCCCCTGTTCGTCCACCGCGATGAGATCAGTGCTTTCGAGCGTGTCGCCCCGGTATATTTCAAATCTTAGAAAATCATTGTCGTCTATCTTATGAGTGCCGCCCATGCGATACGCGACGGCAAAGCGTTCCTCGGTCGACTCGGTTAAATCGAAGCTGTCGCTCGGCCTATCCTTTACCATCTCGTAATTCCAAGTCGTCCCCTCGGCTGTGGGAAGAAGCGGTTCGGCCGCGCGACAAAGAAGTGGCATGAGCACGCAAGCGAAGACGGCAACTTTCATTGTCGGTGAGACACGTAGTTGTAACGAAAGTTCAATCGCGCGTTTGACGAATTCAATTATGCTGCCGAAATGCGAAAGCGTCGGGCGCGGTTCGGTTTAGCAAGGATCGCCGCGGCGCTGTTCAGTTTTGGAGCCATCGTCGTCGCGGCTTCTTCCGGGCCGGAGCGCCATCTGGTGGTCGTGGTGTGGGACGGGATGCGTCCTGATTTCATCAGCGAACAAAATACGCCGACGCTTTGGAAACTGGCAAAGAGCGGAGTGACTTTTCGGAATCATCACTCCGTCTATCCAAGCGCCACGATTGTGAATGGCGCGGCGATCGCGACTGGCGTTTATCCAAATCGCAACGGCATTCTCGCGAACCACGATTACCGCCCGGAGATCGACTCCAAGAATTCGGTCGATTCGGAGAATGTCGATGTGGTCCGGAAGGGCGATCACCTAATCGGCGGCAGGTATCTCGGTGTGCCCACGATTCCCGAATTGATTCACCAGGAAGGCGGCAAAACTGCGATTGCGGCCGCGAAGACGGTCGGGCTGTTGTTCGACCGTCACGCGGATGCGCGCAGCGGAGCAAATATTTTTGCCGGCGAATCAGTTTCGCCCGATGCGATCGCTACGATTGCCAAAACGCTTGGCGTGTTTCCGCCCGCGACTCAACCGGCTGAGCGCGACGCCTGGACCACGACAGCCTTGGTCGATTTTTTGTGGCGTGACGGCGTTCCAGCATTCTCGCTGCTCTGGCTGAGCGAGCCGGATGACACGCAACATAAAACCGCTCCGGGCGCGCGAGCGGCGATGGCCGCCATGAAATCGAGCGATGAGAATCTCGGGCGTGTCCTGAAAACATTAGATCGATCCGCCTTCGGCAAGCCTCCGGTGCGGCAGGCAACGGACATCTTTGTCGTCTCCGATCACGGCTTTTCCACGATCGCGCGCGCGATTGACGTTCGGAAGATTCTGCGAGATGCCGGCTTTGACGCGGTGACAGAATACACCAGCGAACCGAAGACGGGGCAAATCATGCTCGTCGGGAACGGCGGCACAGTTTTGTTTTATGTGATTGGTCATGACGTGGCCGTAACGCGCCGGTTGGTGGAGGTTTTGCAGCAAACGGATTTTGCCGGAGTGATCTTCACGCGCGAACCGATGGGAGGAACGTTTACGCTCGATAAAGCCAAGATCGATTCCCCTCTGCTAGATGCCAGTCCGGCTCGGACCGCGCCGGATGTCGAGATGGCATTCCGGTGGAGCGAAGAAAAAAATCAATTCGGTGTGCCAGGCCTGATGGACGGCGATTGGCAGCGCGCGGCGGGAAAAGGAACGCATGCGACACTCAGTAAATTCGACATGCATAACCTGCTCATCGCGGCCGGACCGGACTTTCGTAACGACAAGGTCGATGAGTTGCCGAGCGGCAATGTCGATCTTGCGCCAACCATTCTAAAGATTCTTGGTATTGCGCCGGCAATTCCGATGGACGGGAGGGTGTTGTCAGAAGCAATGGTCAACGGTCAATCTTTGAAATCCGAAACGCAAACGTTGGATGCGACGAAACAGTTTTCGAGAGGAACATGGCGCCAGGAGCTGAAGATCTCGCGCGTTGGCCCGACGCTTTATTTCGACGAGGGCAACGGCGCGTTTCAACGCTAGCGATAGTATTTGGGCGTAGGTCAAAACCTACTCGCAGTATTGAAAAATGGTTGACCTAGCTTTGATTCTGCCAAAAAATAATCCGCATGAAATAGCTAGTTCATTCAATGGGTGTACTTCTAGTCTCCAGCGCGCTGGCAACTGGCGCGTTTGCCGGAACCGAAGTGTACAGTGGAAAAGAAATGAAGCAGGTTGCGCCGGCGCCTCCGCCGGAGTGCGAGTGGGGCGGATTTTATCTTGGATTACATGCCGGCGGCGAATTCGGACACAGCGAGACGAGCGAGGTCTTTACAATTGAGGGCATCGGCACTGAAGTCGGCCCAAAGTTTGGCTATAGCGAATCGGGCTTCAACGGCGGCGGTCAGTTCGGCTATAATTTCCAGTGGCACTGGCTGGTGCTCGGTCCCGAGTTTGACGTTGGCTATATGAACCTGGACGGCCGCGGCACGCCCGCTCCTGGAATTCACGGCAGCACTGACAGCGACTTTTATACAACACTGCGCGGCCGAATTGGCGTGGCGCTGGATTGGCACGGTTGCTGGCTTATCTACGCAACTGGGGGTGCGATTGGATCAAATTACACAACTCGCTTCCACATTGATGAGATCGATTTCGACGCGCGAAGGAGTGATTTCGATTGGGGTTACACGGTTGGCGGCGGCATCGAACGGCAGATATTCAACCGGCATTGGTCACTCAAAGCGGAATACCTCTACTTCAGTCTGGATGATCAGGAGTTCCACAATAGCAGGAGGCTCTTGATCGAGGATGAGTTTCGCACTTTCACCGGACACTTTACCGGGGAAACCTTTGCCCACATTGTCCGGGCCGGACTAAACTATCACTTCTAGTCATTAGATTAGCTTACTTTCAACCACCGAGATCGGTTCGCCGGTCTCGGTGGTTTGCGGTACGGCGCGGCACTGCTTTCGCTCCTCGGTGGATGTCGATCTTGCTAGAGCGCCGGTCTTCGGGCTGCGACAATGCGAGTCTTGCTGATGGATCGAGTCTGTGGCAAAAGCGCTCCGATGATTCAGCGGAATTTGAGATTTAATAAAATTGTTTTCGCGTTCGCATTGTTATGCTTCGGCGTTTCGGCCCGTGGACAGAACGGTGCCGGCATCAACGATACTGCGCGTTTGCTCGCAGGCATTCCGGTGACGGGGCCGCTCGCGTCATTTACAGAGAGCGCCGGCTGGCAGGCGCACGCCGCCGCGCTCGATAAGGCGTGGAAAACAAAAGAGTACTTCCAACTCGGGCCCATCGCCACCTGGATGAGTTCGCACGCAGCCGAGTATTACGGCTACCCGGGAACGATGTATTACATGTTTAGCGGGCCGGATTTTCTCTACGCCTACGCGTTTTTTCCAAACGCGAACACCTACATCCTGGCTGGTCTCGAACCAGTCGGCCAGGTGCCGGATCTTTCTCGAATGAATCCGGATGCGTTGAATGCCAATCTGGGCGCGTTACGCGACTCCATGAGCACGTTGTTGATCACACACTATTTCGTGACCAAGGAAATGAAATCGGAGCTCAATCGTGAAAATTTCGGCGGAACGCTTCCAATTCTTTACGTGTTTCTGGCGCGACTCGGTTGCACTGTGCTCGACACGACTTATGTCCACAGTCCGGCCGAAGGTGTAAAAATCGCCTTCAGTCACGGTGGTGGTTCGCAGACTCTGTATTATTTCAAAACCGATCTTTCGGGAGGCAACAGCCCCTTTCTGCACTGGTGCGCGGCCCGCGGCCCTGGTGTGAGTTTGATCAAAGCCGCCTCCTACCTGATGCATGGGGAAGGTTTCTCCGGCGTCCGCGATTTTCTGCTCGAGCACAGCAGCTTTATCGTCCAGGACGACTCGGGGATTCCGCTGCGCGCGTTTAATAAAAACTGGGCGCTTGAATTCTACGGCCGCTTCATTCCGCACGGCGAAAAATTTGGGAAATTCGATCAGCAGGCGCTCGCCGAAATTTACCACCGCAATCCACCGCCACCGGAGCTTGGATTTGCCTTTGGTTATTGGTGGCAGGCGGAGCGCGGCCTTCTCATCTTGGCGCGGCGAAAGTGAATCCCGGTGCCTGCGCGCGTCGGCACTCTCGCCACGGCGGAATCGCTTGCGCCCGATGTTCCACTAGCAGCTGGGCGCGCCTAAAAAGAAAAAGCTCCCCGGGGATCCCGGGAGCTTTTCTTTTAAAGGCCGACGACCGTTTTATAGTCCGAAGCTAAACGGACACGGCGTACTTCCAAGGCGTCGCAGTGCGGTGTATTCCTAAGGCATCGCGCATGGGCGCTGCGGTCAAGAGCTTGCCATGAGAACAATTGAATTTGAAATGGCTCGGCGATATGGCGAGTTCGTCAGGATTTTTGAGCGGAGCCAGTCGTCGTCTAGCGCATGATCTGGCAATTGAATAGAACCATCGAAGGAAAATAGTTATGCAACTCGGAATGATCGGACTCGGCCGGATGGGCGCCAACATGGTGCGGCGACTACTTAAAAACGGACATCAATGCGTCGTCTTTGACCGTTCGCCAAATGCGGTCAACGACCTCGTCAAAGAAAAAGCAATTGGCGCTACTTCATTGGCGGATTTCGTAATGAAGCTCGATCGGCCGCGCGCAATCTGGCTGATGGTTCCGGCAGCGGTGGTCGACCAAACGATCGGGGAGCTATCGCCGCTGCTGGAAGCTGGCGATACCGTCATCGACGGCGGCAACTCCTACTATATAGATGATATCGAACGGGCGAAGGGGCTGCGCTCGTTAGGTCTTCATTATCTGGATGTGGGAACCAGCGGCGGTATCTGGGGCCTGGAACGTGGCTATTGCATGATGATCGGCGGTGAAAAAGAAATCGTTCAACGTTTGGATCCCATCTTTGCTGCGCTTGCACCGGGCATCGGCGATGCGCCGCGCACGCCTGGCCGCGAGAAACTCAGTGGCACGGCGGAGCAAGGCTACTTGCATTGCGGACCCAACGGCGCCGGGCACTTCGTCAAAATGATCCATAACGGCATCGAGTACGGCATCATGGCCGCTTACGCTGAAGGTATCAGCATTCTGAAAGCTGCTGACGTGGGGAAGAGGCAGAGCGAGGTAGATGCCGAGACCACGCCGTTGCGCGCACCAGAGCATTATAAATATGAGTTTAACCTCGCTGATATTTCCGAACTTTGGCGGCGCGGCAGCGTGATCGCGTCGTGGCTACTCGACCTCACCGCAACCGCGCTCGCTGGAGATGCGCGGCTCGCGAACTTCGGCGGCCGAGTTTCCGATTCCGGCGAAGGTCGTTGGACGATCAAGGCCGCCATCGATGAGGGCGTGCCGGTGCCGGTGTTAACGACCGCATTGTACGAGCGGTTCTCCTCCCGCGGTCAAGCGGATTACGCCGACAGGCTACTTTCCGCGATGCGGTTTGGCTTTGGCGGCCACTTGGAGAAAAAACGAACCACCGCGGCACTCTCGTAACGTGGCGCTCGTCGGTTCGGCGCATCACCCGAAAGAGAGAGTTCGGGCTGACCTCGAAGTGGGATTGCAAAATCCTTCGCAGGCGTTCTAGCGGTTCGCGCGAGCGCTACCTTGCTCCGCGATGGTCGGTTGTGCCTTATACGGTCGTGTTTCCACGCGAGCCTTTCAGTAGCAATCCACCAAGAGCGCCCCTGCCCATCACGCGACTCAGTTCCCGAAAGGCAAAAAAGGGAATCAGTGCGACTGCGATGATAAGGCTCGCTATTGCAACCTCTGATGGACTACCACTTCCAATCTTTGGGATACTCTCTGAGATCGACTTCCCTCTCCAAAGACCAATAACCACGTCCTCCACCATATTGAAACCGAGAAAAATGACGGCGAACAATAACGACTTGTGAAGAATTGGAAAAATAGGTGCTCTTTTTCTGAGTCGCGTACCTAGATTCATCTCCTCCGCGACCAACATGATCTTGGCCAAGACGAAAGCGTTGAATAAGGCCAGGCCGTAAGGTTTGAAGTTGATTCAGTGTTGAGCCAGAACAATCGCTTTGTGGTAGGTGAAGAGAGCGAACAGAAGCCAGAGATAGAGGACCATCGCCGCAAGTTCTCTGAAGTTATGTACGATCCATTCCTTGAATGTTCGCTTCTGTTTGCTCTGGAGGTGAGGCCCCGAAACTTCAGTCATTTTGGCTTTTGAGGACGGGTTGTTACTTACCCTTGGCTATGATGTGCGAGACGGGCATCAAGATTAGCAAGCCCACAATCGCGACGACGACCACCATCACGACAACCTTTGGGTCATCAAAACTTTGGCTGCCGACCACGAGCGCTGCAGCGATGTTGCTCGGATGGCATAAATGCTCGAATTGGACTTTGGTTGTATTCCGCGGCGTGCGGTTAGTTTTTCCATATTCAAGGCTTCCAGCCGACCGCGTGCTCTTCCAGATAGGCGTCCACGGCGCTGCCTATAGTCGGATAGAAGTTTGCGGCGCCGAAG
>Ga0066903_100003945_pt1 | contig 12346 bp, 9 predicted proteins | sample PanSoiMetaGPlot1_FD_67491 | JGI IMG/M metagenome (GOLD analysis project Ga0066903, IMG submission 67491) | Tropical forest soil microbial communities from Panama analyzed to predict greenhouse gas emissions - Panama Soil - Plot 1 (version 2) | ecosystem: Environmental > Terrestrial > Soil >...
CTTTTTGACGCCCTCGCCAACCGCTTCAACTACTCCGGCGCCATCCGATCCGGGAGTGTAGGGGAGCGGTGGCTTCAAGGCATAGGTTCCCGCCCGCATGTAGATATCATAGGGATTTACCCCGGCCGCACGGATGCGCACCAGCACCTCGCCGGCTGAGGGCTTTGGGGTAACTACCTCCTCAAGCTTCAGGACCTCAGGATCGCCGAATTCATGAACCCGAATTGCTTTCATTTTTTCAGTCTCCTGGTGAAAACTTGCGGCATCCGCCTGCGTGCGACCAAATGCTTATCGCAAGAAAGCGGACCGTATGTTCGCTTTGCCCCGGAAAGACATTGGATCCGTGCGCTAAGGGCCATAAGCGGACATTGCGCCATCGCTATCCAGGACACTCTAATCCGCTGTACTAGAATTTTTCGACCCAAGGCCGCATTTCCATTTCCCACGTCCAAGCGGTGCGTGGCTGGCACAAAACGTTCCAATAATTGGCGGCGATCGCATCAGGATTGAGCATGGAGTCTGGTTTGTCTGCTGCTTCCACCCGCCTTGCGCTGCGAATGCCGCCGTCAATCACAAAATGCGCGACATGAATGCCCTGCGGCGACAATTCGCGGGCCATGCTCTGTGCAAGGCCGCGTAGTGCGAACTTGCCCATCGCAAAGGCTGCGGAATGCGGATAACCCTTCACGCTCGCCGATGCACCGGTGAAAAGAATGGCGCCATGTTTATTAGGTAGCATGCGACGCGAGGCCTGTTGCGCGACCAGAAAACCGCCAAATGCGCTAATGGCGACAGCGTTTGAAACATCGGCAGGGACAAGATCTACAAATGCGCCACGCGTGCGCCCGCTTGCGTTGTATACGACAATGTCAGGCGTGCCATGGTCGTGTTCAACCGCGGCAAACAGCCTGGTTACATCATCCAGACTAGTCGCGTCACATGCATAGGCTGTGGCACCGGTGTCTTTGCAAAGCGCGGCGAGCTTGTCGATACGCCGGGCTGCCAACGCAACGCGGATGCCTTCACGAGCGAAGAGCCTCGCCAATGATGCGCTCAAACCCTCGCCAGCCCCGACGATCAACGCTATCTTATATTTTATGGTCTCCATGACATTCTCCATTACTGACCAATCCTGGTTCGGCGGCAGATTTAATTCGATGCCGGTGGATTTCGGTCACAGGTAGACATTTAGCGATGCGAGAGGCATGTCCGCTTTATCTCCGAATGAGGACATGTGCGGTGCAACCGGGGATGTCCGCGATGGGGCAGAAGCGGACATGGTGCTCCAAGCCTGCGCGAATAAAGCCGTTTCGGATCAATCAATTTCACTGACGGTTTGAGCCTGTCATGCAGGTGTTTCGGCTACCCCTGCCTTACGTAGCCCCTCGTAGTAGCGATCGATTCCCATGTCGCTGAATGGATGCATTGTTTGCACGAACATAACTGAAAAATTCGACCTCATCCGGGTCACTTCGGCAAGATAGCGTTGTGCTTCCTCCAGCCGACCCAATTGTCCTAGTGCTGCGATGAGAACCGCGTAGCGCGACCATTGGAAGCTCGGCTGCGCCAGGGCCTTGAGGGCGAAACGCACAGCGGCTTCGTCGTCGCCAACCAGATATTTGGCTTCAGCAATACGCACGAGAAACGATCCCATGTTTGGGTCCTGGGGACTGAGCCGAATGGCCGATTCCAAATGTGGGAACGCTTCTTGTGGTTTTCCTGAGAACACGAATGCCGCGCCAAGCCCGTAATGCGCGAGCGCCAAGCTTGGATTGAGATCTAATGCCAGTTCAAGTTCTGAGATCGCCGCGGCATATTCCCGACAGAGATAGCGAATTCTTCCCAACGTGCAATGAGCCCCCGCATCGTCTCGATCTAGGGCCACCGCCTTCTGCGCTGAGTCGATTGCCCGTTCACGGTTGTTACCAGGCGATTCGGCAAATCCGTAAACCACTTCGTAATAGTAAGCCTCGGCAATAGCGGAATGTGCCGGCCCAAGATCCGGATCGACAACGATTGCATCCTCGAAGAGCTTTCGCGCTTGTACTAAATCGTCTTTGGTATACCGATAAAGGTGAAACATGCCGCGCTGGTAGATGCTCCACGCGTCAACACTATCCCGTTGTTTGATCCGCGCTCTCTCGCGTTCTGCACGGCTCAACTCGGGCACGATGCCGCCGACAATTGTCTGCGTAATCTCATCTTGCACTGAAAAAATATCGGATAGCGCACGGTCGTAGGTCCGTGCCCAAACGTTGCTGCGGTTGTTGCTATCAATGAGTTGTGCGCTCACGCGCACACGATCGCCAGCACGCCTGACGCTGCCTGTTAGGATATAACGAACTCCGAGATCACGGGCGATCTCGTCTGGATTTACCCCTCTGCTCTTATAAGCAAAAGTCGAACCGCGCGCGATCACGAAGAACCAACGCACACGCGAGAGCGCGGTGATGATTTCTTCTGTAACGCCATCGATGAAAGAATCCTGGTCGGGGTCCCCACTCATGTTGCTGAAGGGGAGAACGGCAATGGACGGTTTTTCGGGCAGGCTGAGTACCAGAGGGTGTTGTTCCGGCGACGCGTTGACGTCCTTGTTTCTGACTTGTACAGGCGTGATGAAGCGGAACCCTTTCCTCGCGAAAGTGCGAATGAAGTTTTGCTTCTCGCCGCTGTCGCCGATTGCCTTTCTTACGGCATTGATTCGGCTGGTTAGAGTCGATTCCGAAACAATCCGCCCACCCCACACCGAGGCAATGAGGTCATCTTTAGAGACGACGCGATCGCGATTTTCAATCAGGTAGACCAAGACGTCAAAAACCTGCGGCTCGACCGAAACCGCGGCGCCATCTGCGCGCAATTCCCGGCGCTCACTGTCTAGCGCATAGTTTTTGAATAAAAACAACACGTTGCGTCGAGACCGTTAACTACTACCCAACCATACCGGCTGGGGCGCCTAAAACGAAATCAAGATGTTCTCTCCCTGAAAACACGCGTTGCGCAATAAAGTCCGTGCAACTGAGCGGCGAGGGTGAAATGCGCAACCGAGCTCAGAGTACGTGGGCTCCGATGTCCGCGTTGGGTCACAAGCGGACATTTGCGGTGCAAAACGGCACGAGCCCGTAAGCGACATCAACACCAAAGCAGTGGATAGTCTGAAGACGCTTGACCCAGATCGGCCGATTAGAGAAGCAGACATCACTCCGGACAAGATCGCAATTCCATGCCCCATTGACTTACCTTTTTATTCGGCAACGATCATACAAGTGAGCGTCGAGGAGGCCGTAATGGCGACAAAAAGGAAGGCTAAAGGCAAAGCCAGGGGAAAGAGGAAGAAGGCGCCCGTATCCAAGACAGACACGCGCAGAAAGAGGGCCAGAAAAGCCAGGACAACCCGCAAAAAGACAGCGAAGAAGGTGTCGCCCCGGTCGGCATCAATCAAGAAAACGGAGCTGCCCGCGAAGGCCTCTGTCAAGCCGGTGCCGCAATCCGCTTCGCGGGAGCAGCGTATCGGCGTCGTGACCCACTATTACAGCCATCTGTCAGTCGCGACCATGCGACTCGAGTTCGGTGCTAACCTGCACGTCGGCGACGTGATCCACATCCGCGGACATACGACCGATTTTACCCAGAAAGTCGAATCGCTCGAGATTGATCGTACGCCGGTCAGCGAAGTGGGGCCGAATGACGATTTCGGGTTGAAAGTGAACGAGCATGCGCGTGAGCACGACGCCGTGTTTAAATTGCGATCGTAGCGCCACCGTCTGGTGAGAGTGTCTTTATCGGGCTTCGATCGCGGAGGACTCCTGATGTTATTGAGCGCTACGATCGGCTGGAAGGCCCAGGATTTCGCGCTTCAAGGTATTGACGGCAAAATCTATTCGCTTGCGAACGTTCGCGAGCCGAAAGGCACGCTCGTGGTCTTTATCTGCAATCACTGTCCCTACGTGAAAGCGTCCATCAACCGCATTGTAACCGAGGCCAACGCGCTACGCGAGATCGGCATCGGGACGATCGCCATCATGCCAAACGACACGGAGGCGTACCCCGAGGACTCCCTCGACAACATGAAGGCGTTCGTCGAGCGTCACAACTTCACCTTTCCGTACGTGATCGACACGACCCAGAAAGTGGCACTCGCCTATGGCGCACAGTGCACGCCCGATTTCTTCGGCTTCAACGCACAAGACGAATTGCAATACCGAGGTCGCCTTGATGCTTCTAGGATGACTCCGATTGCGAATGTACGTCGCGACCTATTCGAAGCCATGAAGCAGATCGCGGAAACAGGACGTGGGCCGAAAGATCAACTTCCATCCATGGGCTGTTCGATCAAATGGAAGAACTGAGATAATCTTCGGTGGCAGCCTTTGGCTGCATTCAATTGTTGTAGGTCGGCCTGTCTGCTTTACGTTCGAAAGCGGACAACGAGATCATCGCTCGCGGGGTCGCCATCGCCACCCTACAGTGGCGACCCCGCACTACTGTCGCTGACAACCAGCCGAGGAATTTTTCTGCTCAACAAGAAAAATGTCACGCTACTGTCGTTAGCTTATCTTTCAATGGTATTTCTTAGCCATCGAACATCCCCCGGATTTGGGTGGCCCTATTCATAAAATCAAAGCAGCCTTGGTCGTCCCCTTCACCGCCAGGGCTGCTCTCTTATTTCGATGACCTCTACGAGGTAGAGTTATGGAGATACACCATTCGTTGAGATAGTCCGGAGGCAAAAATGTCTACATGCCGTGCTGGAGAGTGTGACTGCGTATGTGGCGGTAACAAGGGTTGCGGATGCATCGCGAGTAGCGATAACCCTGATGACTGCGCCTGCTGGTGTTTTGGAGACTCACCCACTGGAGGTTGGACGGTCAAGCCGAGCCAAACGGTCGATGTACAGATTTCGGGTCTACCACTCTTTGAAGCGGCGAGACTGCTTGGGTCCGTTCACTCCGCTCGCGTCCTAGTTCCGGTTGATATAATGAATAAACGGGTCCACTTGAAATTAAAACGAAAACGTTTTGCCGATGTTTTGAAACGCTTAGGTCTCACAACGAGCGGACGCCGACAGAAAAAAGCTAGGCGCAGATAGGTGTGCCCACGGCAGAATTGGCATGCAGCTCTCGCCCGCTGGCACTGAGGCGAGCATCAAAACCAATGCAAATATTGTGAATGCCGCCAGAAAACGGAATGCGGCGACGACGCCTGCATGCAATTGCTGCCATATCCGGCCGGACTTTACCGATCCTTTTCGCCACCAGCACGTTGAAGCAATGCCAGCAGCCCTTTTAGGAGTTCGACCGGAGATGGCGGACATCCCCGAATATGCAAGTCGACTGGTACGACCTTGTGGATCCCACCTTCTACCGCATAGCTGCCGGCAAAAATGCCTCCATCTATCGCACAAGAGCCGACGGCGACGACCCATTTCGGATCGGGAGTAGCCGCATAAGTACGCTGCAATGCTTCTCGCATGCTTTTCGTTACGGGGCCGGTGACCAGAAGGACGTCGGCGTGACGGGGTGAAGCGACGAAACGCAAACCGAAACGTTCGAGATCATAGAAAGCGTTATTGAGTGCGTGAATTTCCAGCTCACAGCCATTGCAGGAGCCCGCATCAACCTGCCGGATCGATAGTGAGCGGCCAAGCTCGGCACGTGCCGCTCGACTAACGCTTTTTGCAAGTTCGGCGAGTGCCAACTCGTCAGGTGCTGGCGGCGGCTCAGTCAACGGACCGAGAGTCAGGCTTTCAAGTAGCGTTTTGCGCATTGCTAGAGGTCGTGTCCCGAATAGGAACAATTGAACGATTTGTTGCAGAGCGGAAAGTCAGCAACGATATTTCCCTCAATAGCAGTCTCCAGCAGTGGCCATTGGAACCATGACGCATCGCGCAAATGGCAGCGTGCCACGCGGCCTTTGCTGTCGAGCTTGAGCCAAACCAACACGTCGCCGCGGAAGGCTTCGGCAATTCCTAGGCCTTCGCACGACTTTCTTTTATCGACCGACACCCTAATCGCACCACGCGGCATCGCTGCCAGAATCTGATCGATGAGTGACAAGCTCTGCTCAATTTCGCGGATGCGGATCCAGACGCGTGCGTTGACATCACCGGCATCGAGCACCGGAACTTCGAACGACAATTTGTCATAGGGCGCGTAGGCGAGTGCGCGACGCGCATCGAAAGCGCGACCGGAGCCACGCCCGACGTAACCACCGGCACCAAACTGCCGCGCCAGCTCTTGCTTCACAATCCCGGTTGTGACCGTGCGGTCTTGCAGCGAAGCGGTGTTGTCGTAGAGCTCAATCAGGCGCGGGAATACGCGCCGTGTTTCGGCGAGCAAGGCTCCCACCGCCGCTATGCCTTGCGCCGCAATGTCGCGCGCGACCCCGCCGGGCACGATGATGTCCATCATCAGCCTATGCCCGAAACAAGCTTCAGCCGCGCGCAGGGTGCGCTCGCGCAGGATGCCGCATCGCGCATGCATTAGCGAAAACGAGGCATCGTTGCATATGGCGCCGATATCGCCGAAATGATTGGCCAGCCGTTCCAGTTCCGCCATTAGTGCGCGCAGGTAGGTTGCGCGCGGCGGTGGTTTGATTTGCAGGGCCGTTTCGGCGGCCTGCGCAAATGCGAAGGCATAGGCAACAGTGCTGTCGCCAGATGTGCGTGAAGCAAGCTTTGCCGCTTGATCGAGCGTCGCATCATTCATCAACGATTCGATGCCTTTGTGTACCCAGCCCAGCCGCTGCTCCAGCCGAACCACATGTTCGCCATTGGCTGTGAATCGGAAATGTCCCGGCTCGATGATGCCGGCATGCACCGGTCCAACTGGAATCTGATGCAGCGCTTCCCCTTCCACCGGAAGGAATTTGTACGGGTAAGGTTTGCTGGCGGGAGTTTTCTTGCCGAGCGGATGCCTCACCTTCCAAAAGCCGAGGTCGAGCCAGGTGCGTGGATCAGGCGCATCAATCGCTTCGAGACCAAACAAGTCACTGATTGCGCGCTCTAACCGGATCGCGGGCGGATGACGCGCGGCGACGCTTGGAAATTTTCCGGATTTGCAGGTGTAGGTGGTAACGGCGATATCGGTGAAGGTTTCGTGGAGCAACGCCATATGGACATTCGGTATGTCACCCCAAAGGCCAAGTAACGTGCAATGGCCTTGCTCCAACAGTTCGATCGCCTGCCGCCAACCATCGTCGGTGACAGTCACGCGTGGCCACGGTCGGTGCCCACTGGCTCTTTCATGATGCGCGATGTTTTCTAGCAAAGCCATGACCCTATCCCAACAGCCGCGCAACGTTCTGGAAGCCTGCAACGATTGCCGGCGGCATGTAGATGCCGGCGACGAACACGATTGCAAGATGAGCGAACATCGGAATGTAGGAAGCCTGGGCCGACGCGGTCGGTCCACGCGGTGTACCAAAGGCAATCGTGTTCAGTCGTAAGAAGAGACCGCCGAGGGCGACGAGAATGCCGAGCGCGAGGATCGTCGCCAGCCACGGCTCGCGAGCGAAAGTCGAGCTGACCACCAGGAATTCGCTCATGAAAATGCCGAGTGGCGGTAGACCGGCGATTGCTACGACGCCTAGTACTAGCCCCCAGCCGAGGACGGGATTGGTTACGGTCAGCCCTCCCATATCGGCAATCTTCTGCGTGCCTTTGACCTGCGCGATGTGACCAACAGCAAAGAAAATCGCCGACTTGGTCAGCGAATGCATTGTCATGTGCAAAAGGCCGGCAAAGTTAGCGAGCGCGCCACCCATGCCGAAGGCGAAGACGATGATGCCCATGTGTTCAATCGACGAATAGGCGAACATGCGTTTGATGTCGCGTCGCCGATAGAGCATGAAAGCCGCGAAAAGACACGAAATCAGGCCCATGATGACCATGAGCGGGCCAGGCGCAATCGCCGCCGGATTGAAAGCGATCAGCATCTTGAAGCGTAGTAATGCATAAAGAGCGACATTCAGCAGAAGACCCGAGAGTACCGCCGAGATTGGGGTCGGACCTTCTGCATGCGCGTCGGGCAGCCAGGCATGCAACGGCGCAAGTCCCACCTTGGTGCCATAGCCCAGTAACAAAAATACAAAGGCGACGTTGAGCAAAGCGGGATCGAATTTTGCCGCCCGCGTAATTAACATGGTCCAAACCATGGCTTCGAGCCCTTCGCCGATCACGGGCCGCGCAGCCATGTAGACCAGGATCGTGCCGAACAGCGCCAAAGCGATGCCGACGCTGCCGAGGATGAAGTATTTCCACGCGGCTTCGAGGGCCTCGTGGGTGCGATAGATGCCCACCATTAGCACCGTCGTGAGCGTTGCCAATTCGATTGCCACCCACATAAGACCGATATTGTTCGCAATAAGCGCCAGATTCATCGCGAACATCAGTACTTGATACATTGCGTGATAGAAGCGCACGAATGTCGGCGTCAGCCGGCCGATCTCGATCTCGTGGCCGATATAACTCGCGCTGAAAACGCTGGTGGTGAGCCCAACAAAGGTGGTGAGAACGATGAACACCTTGTTGAGGTCGTCGACCAACAGGTAGGGGCCAGACGTGGGCTCGACGACAAACAACGAAACGGCAGTCAGGAACGTCAACAGCGCGGCAATCACATTAAGTCGCGCAGTCAGCCGGTATCCAGGCAGCACTGCGAGCAGGGCGGCTGCGGCCGCTGGAATGACGAGAACACCAGCGAGCGCGTCGATCATCGCCGCTCTCCGCGGAAACGGTCGAGTGCCCCCACATCGACCGTGTCGAATCTTTCGCGGATTCGGAACAGGAAAATGCCGATTACAATGAACGCGATAAGCACGGAGAACGCAACACTGATCTCCACCACCAGGGGCATGCCTTTGGCGCCGGTCGCCGCCAGCACCAACCCATTCTCAAGCGACATGAAGCCCACGACCTGACTTACGGCGTTGCGCCGCGTCACCATCATCAGGAGACCGAGCAATACCACGGATAGCGCGAAGGCGAGATCCTCACGCGCGAGCGGATCAGCTTCCGCTGTGATTCGGAGCATCACCACCATGGAAAGCGCAACCAGTCCCATGCCGAGCAGCATGGTCGGCCCGACCCCGACCACTGTTTCAATTTCACGGTGAATGCCGAGCCGGATAATAATGCGGTGCAAGGCTGTCGGAATGATAATGGCCTTAAATATCAGCGCGATCACCGCCGTGAGATAAAGGTGCGACGCGCCCTGCACAAAAGCCTGCCAGGCAACAGACGCCGCCAGTACCAGCGCGTGCAGCGCGTAGATGTTGAGCAATGCATAGAGTCGATCCTGGTAAAGCTGCATGAAACTCACCAGCACCAGCGAGCCGGCGAGCAAATGAGCAACATCGAAGGAAAGACCACGCATTCTCTAAAGACTCCGCGAGACGAACAGCAGCAGCGTGCCTAAAAGGCCCAACATCAGAGCTGCGCCCAGAAAGGCCGGGACTCGAAAAACACGCATTTTGGCGATGGAGGTCTCGAACACGGCGAGAACAATTCCGCCGATCGCGAGTTTGGCGACGTAAGATGCAATGCCAACCACAGCCGCGGCGGCGTCACCGGTGGGCGGGGCAATGCCCCAAGGCAAGAACAGGCACGCAATCACCGAGACGTAGAGCAACAATCTGAGCTCGGAGGAGAGATCGATCAGAGCAAGATGACGCCCGGAATATTCCAACGCCATGGCCTCATGCACCATGGTGAGTTCAAGATGGGTCGCCGGATTGTCGATCGGGATGCGCCCATTTTCGGCGATTGCGACCATGATCAACGCAAGCAAGGCAAGACCGAGAGAAACTCTCAAGCCGGCTTCACCCGATGTCATGTACGCGGCCATGGTCGACAATTGCGTTGATCCCGCAGTCAGGGCCAGCGTAAACACGATCATCAGCATTGCCGGCTCCGCGAGCGAGGCAATCATTACTTCTCGGCTTGAACCGATGCCGCCGAAACTGGTGCCGACATCAAGACCAGAAAGCGCGAGAAAAAACCGCGCGCTGCCAAGCAACGCTATCAGCGCGATCAGGTCGGCCGACCAAGAAAAAAGCAGTCCACTGCGGAACGTCGGCACCAAAGAGGCCGCGACCCAAGTTCCTGCAAAGACGATGTAGGGAACTACACGAAACAGCCATGATGCGCTGTCGGCCAGGACAACCTCCTTGCGCAATAGCCGGATGAGATCGCGATAGGGCTGCAACAATGGCGGCCCTTGTCGGCGCAGCAAGCGGGCTTTGACCTTGCGCACGAAGCCGGTGAGCAGCGGTGACAGCAGCAGCACGAGTAGCATCTGCGCGCCCTGAAAGGCGAAGTCGCGGATCAAGGCCATATCGCCAGCACCAACAGGAGCAGCACCAACACAGCAAATACCAGCGTCAGGTAGCGGCGGATGGTGAGGAATTGCATGACGTTGAGCCGCTCAGTGGCGTAGCCAATGAACACGGCGATCGGTTCGTAGGCTGTCTCCCAGATTAAATCATGCAGCTCAACAGTGAGACGAGCTGGTGCAGTCGCTCCAGGCGGCGGCATTTCGCCGATTTCGCGCGCGTGGAAGACAGCAGTGCCGTAAACCCGGCGAATCGGCTGCGCGAAGCTGGAGGCCGTATATTGTGTCAAGGGACTCGGATCCGGATAGCCGCAATCCCAAGCGGGTCCGCGGCGTAATTTGTCGGAGGCCAACCGATGAATAGCGAAGGCCGCAATCGAGCCGGATAACGTCACGAAAACGAACACCAACAGCCCGTTATAGGAGCTACGGCTTTCTGCGATCGGCACGATGGTCAACCAGTCAAGACCCGTCTGGTGCGGCATACTTGCGGCGACCAGCGCATTGCTCACGGGCGCAAGCGCATCGATGAAAATTCCAGGCAAGATGCCGGCTAAAAGGCATAGTGCCGAGAGGATGAACATCGCGGCGAGTGAATTGCTGTCGGTCTCGCGTGCATCCACTGCAGCCTTTGTACGTGGACGCCCCAGGAAACTCACACCAAACGCTTTCACAAAGCAGGCAGCGGCAAGCGCTGCCGACAATGCTAAGAGCGCGCCAACAGCCGGCACCAAGAATTGCAGGCCCCAGGATGGCAGTTGCGGGCTTAACAGGATGGCCTGAAATGTTAGCCATTCCGACACAAAGCCATTAAATGGAGGCAGCGCTGAAATTGCCACACAGCCTACAAGAAACGCAAACGCCGTCTGTGGCATGCGATGAATCAAGCCGCCAAGATGCTCCATATTGCGTTCGCCGGTTGAATTGAGTACGGCGCCGGCGCCGAAAAACAGCAAACTTTTAAAAATGGAATGGTTGAACACATGGAACAGTCCGGCGGTTAATGCCAGTGCCGCGGCAACCGCCATTCCATGCGCCTTGAAAGCAAGTGCGAGACCAAGTCCGATGTAAATGATGCCGATGTTTTCAACGGTGTGATAAGCGAGCAGCCGTTTGAGATCGTGTTGCATTAGCGCGTAGAGCACGCCCATCACGGCAGTGATGCCACCCACCGCGAGTACCAGCATGCTCCACCACCAGGCGGGTGACCCAAGTAAATCGAATGTGAGGCGCACGAATCCGTAAACGGCGACCTTCGTCATGACGCCGCTCATCAAGGCGGAGACGTGACTTGGTGCCGCTGGGTGCGCGAGCGGCAGCCACGCATGCAACGGGACGATGCCGGCCTTTGAGCCAGCGCCCACAAGCACGAGGATCAGCACGACCGCCGTCAGCGTGGCGGACGGATGCGATGCGCGGATCGCGTCGAACAGATAGTTTCCGCTCTCGCCTGCAAGCAGACCGAAGGCCAGCAGCAACGCCAGCGTGCCAAAGCTCGCCATCAACAGGTACACGTACCCAGCGCGTAGGTTTTCAGGCTCGCGGTGGTGCGCAACAACCAATGCCCAAGACGAGAGCGACATGAACTCCCACGACACCAGAAAGCTGAAGGCGTCGTCAGAGAGAACGACGAGGTTCATGCCGGCAATATAGGCTGGATAGAAGGGCAGTACGCGGATCGGTGAATGCTCGTGTTGACCGTAGCCAAGCGCAAACAGACTAGCGGCGGCTCCGCCAAGGTTGACGACAATGATGAAGAAAGCCGTGAGCGCATCCATGCGGAAATGAGCGCCTAGCCACGGCAGGCCAAACGGCAGCGTCGCAGTGGACGACGTGTGCCCGGACAGGCTTACCAGCCCAACTATGCCGAGCACCAATGTAACGATGAGACTCGCGCTATAGATGACAGCGCTCGCACGCGGAGAGCCACGCAGCATGACCGAGATCGGCGCAAGTGCCAAAAGCGCCGCCACGCCATAAAGTGCATGCACAGCCATCAGTATCCCCACCCAATGCGT
>Ga0066903_100003946_pt1 | contig 12344 bp, 11 predicted proteins | sample PanSoiMetaGPlot1_FD_67491 | JGI IMG/M metagenome (GOLD analysis project Ga0066903, IMG submission 67491) | Tropical forest soil microbial communities from Panama analyzed to predict greenhouse gas emissions - Panama Soil - Plot 1 (version 2) | ecosystem: Environmental > Terrestrial > Soil >...
GCGAGCCCTTCGACGACGCCGTCGTTCAGGCAGACGTGACTCACCGAGACGGCACCGAACTCGGTGACCGCCGCTTCCTCACGCGGAGCGTCCACCGCGAAACCGTGGTTGTGCGCAGTGATCTCGACCTTGCCGGTGCGGCGGTCCTGCACCGGCTGGTTGATGCCGCGGTGCCCGTAGCCGAGCTTGTACGTGCCGAAGCCGAACGCCCGGCCGAGCACCTGGTTGCCGAAGCAGATGCCGAAGATCGGGATCTCGCGGCGCAGCAACTCGCGCACCGTCTCGACCGCGGAGTCGGCGGTCGCGGGGTCGCCGGGGCCGTTGGCGAGGAACACACCATCCGCGCCGGTCGCCACGACGTGGTCGGGGCTCGCGGTGCAGGGCAGGACGTGCGACGTGATGCCGCGCTCGGCCATGCGGTGCGGTGTCATCGCCTTGATGCCGTAGTCGAGGCAGGCGACGGTGAACCGGTGCGGCCCCAGCGCCGCGACGACGTACGGCTCGGCGGTGGTGACCTCGGCGGACAGGTTCGCCCCGAGCATCGGCGCTGACGCACGCACCTTTGCCAGCAGCGCCTCGCGATCGGTGTCGAGGCTGGAAACGCCGCAGCGCATCGCGCCGCGCTCGCGCAGGTGACGCGTGAGCGCCCGCGTGTCGATGCCCTGGATGCCGACGATCCCGTGCTCGGCCATGTAATCGCCGAGACGCATGCGCCCGCGCCAGTTCGACGGGTACCCGCACGCCTCCTTCACGATGAACCCGTTGACCCAGGGCCGTCGCGACTCGACGTCCTCCGGGTTGATGCCGTAGTTGCCGATGAGCGGATACGTCATGCAGACGATCTGCCCGCGGTAGGAGGGATCGGTGAGCACCTCCTGATACCCGGTCATCGCGGTGTTGAACACCACCTCGCCATGAGCCTCTCCGGCGGCGCCGCACGCCTCGCCGCGGAACACGCGGCCGTCGGAGAGCGCGAGGATCGCAGACGTCACGGCATCACCCGCGCCCCGCCCACGATCGTCATCACCGGCGCGCCGCGGCCAATCAACCCGGCGAACGGCGTGTTCCGCGCGCGCGAGCGGAAGCGCGTCGGGTTCACCGTCCACGGCTCCTCGAGATCGAGCACCGTGATGTCGGCGTTGGCGCCCGGACTCAGACTGCCGCCGGGCAAGTTGAAGAGCCGTGCCGGCGCGACGGAGAGACGCGTCACGAGCGCGGCGAGATCAAGCGTGCCCGGACGGACCAGGCGATCCAGCAGGAGCGGCACCGCCGTCTCGAGGCCGACGACGCCATTGGCCGCCTCGGCGAACTCGTCCTCCTTCTCGGAGAGCGCGTGCGGGGCGTGGTCGGTGGCCACGCAGTCGACCGTGCCGTCGACGAGCGCCTCGACCACCGCCTCGAGGTCGCGCTTCGTGCGCAGCGGCGGCGCCATCTTGGTATTCGGGTCGTAGCTCCGGACGGCCTCGTCGGTCAGGAGCAGGTGATGCGGGGTGGCCTCCGCCGTCACGCGAACGCCCCGCGCCTTCGCCTCGCGCACCATCCGCACGGCGCCCGCGGTCGAGATGTGCGCGATGTGCAGATGGGCGCCGGTCAGCTCGGCGAGCACGATGTCCCGCGCCACCATGACCTCTTCCGCGGCCGCGGGCTGGCCGGGGAGCCCGAGCTCCGTGGACACGATGCCCTCGTTCATCGCGCCGGCGTGTGCCAGGTGGCAGTCCTCGGCATGGCTGATGACGGGCACGCCGAAGGGCAGCGCGTATTCCATCGCGCGTCGGTAGATCTCCGCATTCATCACGCAGCGCCCGTCGTCGGAGAAGCCCACGCACCCGGCCTCGGCCAGCTCGGCCAGCTCGGCGAGCTGCGCGCCGTCGAGGTTCTTCGTCACGGCGCCGATCGGGTAGACGCGCACCACGCCCTCGACGCGCGCGCGCGCCAGGATGTAGTCGGCCACCGCGCGGTTGTCGTTGACGGGCAGCGTGTTGGCCATGCAGCACACCGCCGTGAAGCCCCCCGCGGCCGCGGCGCGCGTGCCGCTCGCGATCGTCTCCTTGTACTCGTGTCCCGGCTCGCGCAGGTGGACGTGGACGTCGATCAAGCCGGGGCACACGACCTTGCCCGTCGCGTCGATCCGCTCCACTCCGGCGGGGGCCCGGAGCGCGCGGCCGATGCGCGAGATGCGGCCGTCCTGGACGAGGACATCCTGGACGGCGTCGACGCCGTTCGCCGGGTCCAGCACCCGTCCGTTCGCGATGAGGAGGTTCATTGCGCCTTGCTCCCGGTCAAGAGGTAGAGGACGGCCATGCGCACGGCCACCCCGTTGGCGACCTGGTCGAGGATCACCGAGTACCGGCTGTCGGCCACTTCCGGAGCCAGCTCCACGCCGCGGTTGACCGGCCCGGGGTGCATCACCAGGACGTCCGGCCGACACCGCTCGAGCCGGGCGAGCGTGAGGCCCCACACGCGCGAGTACTCGCGCACCGACGGGATGAAACCGCCCTTCATGCGCTCGTGCTGCAGCCGCAGCATCATGATGACATCGGCATCGGCGATGACGTCCTCGAGCCGGTGGCTCACCTTCACGCCCAGCTCCTGACAGCCCGCCGGGATCAGCGTCGGAGGCCCGGCGACGGTCACGCGCATCCCCATCGTCCGCATCGCGTGGATGTTCGAGCGCGCGACGCGGCTGTGCGTCACGTCGCCCACGATCGCCACGCCGAGGCCCCCGAGAGCGCCCTTCTTCTCCCGGATCGTGAGCAGATCGAGGAGCGCCTGCGTGGGATGCTCGTGCGCGCCGTCGCCGGCGTTCACCACCGCGCAGCGCAGGTGGCGGGCCAGCAGCGCGGGCGCGCCCGAGGCCTTGTGCCGCACCACCACCACGTCGGGGCTCATCGCCTCGATGTTCTTCGCGGTGTCGAGCAGGCTCTCGCCCTTCTCCGCGCTCGACCCCGAGGCGGAGAAGTTGATCACGTCCGCGGAGAGCCACTTGCCGGCGATCTCGAAGGACGTGCGCGTCCGTGTCGAGGCCTCATAGAAGAGGTTGACGACCGTCTTGCCGCGGAGGGTGGGCACCTTCTTGATCTCGCGGCTGGCGATCTCCTTCATGGACTCGGCCGTGTCGAGCACCTCGGCGATCTCGCCGGCCTCGAGATCCTGCGTGCTCAAGAGGTCCTTGCGCTTCCATGCCATGGCGTCGGTCTCTCCCGGGCCTCAGTCGGTCGGTTCCTGGATCACCACGCGGTCGGTGCCGTCATGCTCGCGCAGCATCACCGCGACGGTCTCGCGGCGGCTCGTGGGGAGGTTCTTTCCGATGTAGTCCGGCCGGATCGGCAACTCGCGATGCCCGCGGTCCACGAGCACGGCCAGCCTGATGATGCGCGGCCGCCCCAGGTCCATCAGCGCGTCCATGGCGGCGCGGATCGTGCGCCCCGTGAAGAGCACGTCGTCCACGAGGACCACGATGCGGCCCTTGACCGGGAAGGGGATCTCCGTGCTGCGGACCTGCGGCTGCTCGGCCTTGAGTCCGAGATCGTCGCGATACAGCGTGATGTCGAGCGCGCCGACCCGCGGCTTGGCGCCCTCGATGGCGAGGATCTTGTCGGCGATGCGCGCGGCGAGGGTCTCGCCGCGCGTCTTGATCCCGACCAGGGCGACATCCTCGCCTCCCGCCTGCTCGACGATCTCGTGCGCGATGCGGGTGAGCGCGCGATCGAGCGCGGCGTCGTCGAGGACCTGGGCCTTCTCCCGGCGGTTCATCGGGAGTCCGGTACGCAAAAAAAAGGCCCCTTGCGGGGCTTTAACCTGCTCGGGACGCCGTGAGGGTGCTTCATGCTTTCGCTCCTTGCCGACCTCGCAGGGCCTGCTTAAAGGAGTGATCCGAGATGCCGAAACACTCTACCGTCGATCGCGGCGACGTGTCAAGGTTGGGGACGCGTCCATTGGCTTGACCTTACCCAGCTGCTCCTGTGTCCGTGACCGACCCGCGGCCGGCGCCTCTCACCGGACGGTTGCCTCATCCGCATCGCTCCGGCTGCGCCACGGTTCCTTCATCGAGCGCTCGTGCTCGACCGTGATGTGGCCGGCCTTGATCCTGGGCCGCGGCCGCGCGGCGGTGGACAGACGCGCGAGCAGCGCTTCCGTGCCGGGGGACTGCAGGACTCCCTCCTGGGCGAACGCGCAGAGCTGCAGGTCGATGGCCGGCCAGTATTCTTCACGCAGCGGCAAGAGCGCTTCCAGGCCCTTCAGACCGACCAATCCACCTCGACGTGGCTTCGCATCGCGGTCGTGCCGTGGCTCACGGCCAGGTCCAGCACGGCGCGAGCGCGCTTCTGGATGTCCTCGACGGTGAAGCGGCGCTTGGCGAGGCCCGTAACCCGGATGGCCTCGGCGACCGTCCCGTCGATACCGGGCGCGCGTTCTGCGAGGACCGCCTTGTCCAGATGGACATGCGCGTCGACGCGCCCGGGCGTCACGATGCGGCCCCCGCAGTCGACGGTGCGAGCCGCCGTAGAGCCGCGGTCGGGCGAGAGCGTGGCGATGACCCCGTCCCGCCATGCCACGTCGGCGAGGGTGCCGTCCGGCAGCCGGCACGAACGGAGGATCAGGTCGAACGGCTGGGACAACGCATCCTGCGGATAAGACGGCGAGCCGTCGGTCAGAGTCCGCGCCAGTAGCGGCGGCCGTCCAGACGCACGATCCTGCCGAAGCCCGGAGCCTCGAAATGCCCGGCGGCCACCAGGATCTGCTCGCGCTCGAGGCGCTCGACCAGCGAGCGGCGGGTCTGTCGCGTCAGGTCGGGGTCCATGTCGGCTCGCGACACCCAATCCGTTTCCTGCAGCTGCACGGGGTTGTGGGCCGCGTCGCCGAGGACGAGCGCGCGCTCGCCCTGCGACGTGATGAGAATGCTCATGTGCCCCGGCGTGTGCCCGGGCGTCGGCACGGCCGTGAGCTCGCGCGTGATGCTCTGCTCGCCCTTCATGAATTCGATGAGCCCCAGTTGCTCGAGCGGCCACACGCACGTCGGGGCATTGGGGAAGCGCGTCGGCTGCACGTCGGGCTGCCGGCAGCTTTCCCAGTCCTTCGCGCTCATCCAGTAGCGGGCTCTCGGAAACGTGGGCACGAAGCGGTCGCCCTCGGCCATCAGGTTCCAGCCGACGTGATCCCGGTGGAGATGTGTCATCACCACCATGTCGACGTCCGCGGGGCGCACGCCGTTCACCTCGAAGTCGTGGAGCAATTCACCCCAGGGCGTCTCCGGCGCATCGGCGGGCTTCGGGCCGAGGCCGGTGTCGACGAGGACGGTGCGCCCGTCGGTCCGGATCAGGTACGAGCCCAGATTGAACCGGACCTTGTGCTCTTCGGTGAGGTGGGATTCATATGGTTGCCACTGCTCGCCAGGAATCGTGGGAAAGAAGTTGCAGAGGTCGAACTCCAGCATGCCGTCGGACAGCGCCAGGATCTCCACGTTGCCGACGCGGACGATGTTGCTCGCCATGAGCGTGTCCCTCCTCGGGGGCGGTGGGAATTCGGGACGTATGCTAGCACACGGACACAGGGCGAGCGGCCCGCGGGCGCCGCGACAAGCGGACAGCGGAACGATGCAAGCCGAGTCGCTGTGCGGTCTCGCCGGCGAGAAAACGAGCGCCGTAGCAGAGCAGGGGCGCGCCGAGTCGCTGGGCGGGGCGGGGGGTGGAGGGCTCTGGGAGAACGCGGCTGCGGGTTGACCGCAGGCGTGCGTTACGCGATCGGGCGACCCTCGCGCCGGAGGCGAGTCAACGCCTCGACCGAGGAGCCGAGAAGATCCTCATCAGTCGAACAGACCTCGATCACCGGACTTCGACGAGCAGAGTGCAGCGGGTGACCGAACGCGCCTCGAGCATCAGGACGTACCGGTGCTCCGGACGGACGTTCGAGCACGCTACCGTCCAATCAACTCGCTGATGTCTTGCAGTTCGTCTGTCGCGTGATTCAGCGCCTGTTCCACCGACTCCACCTGGCTGTGCTCCCGAGCCGAGCGCAGCCGCATGATCACCCGGTCGATGCGTGTTCGCGCCAGGTCGACCCTGTCTTCCAGACCCATCAGGTAAAGGGTTCCCATTGCCGTGTACCCCCTCTCCAGGTGTCTATACGAAACACCCGCCCTCCAACGACTCGAACAGCTCCGAGTCCTTCGCCCATAGAGACAAGCAACTCCCGTACCAGGCGGGAGAACCTGCGCCTCGAAGGCGAACCCGCCTGTCAGTTCAATCTATTGGAGCAGGGACACTGCAGGAACATCGGTTGGCCGGGCGATCCGAGATGGACGGGAATTGTCCAGGCGGATGATTCGCTACCGAATTTGGTCAGGGATCGTCGATTTTCGTGCCCCGGGGTCTGGCGAATGCGCCGCCGGCAACGCGAGCGCCTCCAGCGCGGCCTCGAAGCATCCCATCGGGGCCCGCACAACGCCGGCGCCGATCTGTCCCGTCCCGGGTGTTTTGCCGGCGATGCCCGTGTTGATGAGCGGCGTTATGCCGGTCGCCACGACGCTCCGGACGTCGATGCCGACGGGAGCGCCGCGCTCCTCGAGGATCGGGATGCGGAAGTGCGGATGCTCTCCGAGCGCGATCTCGGCCATCTCCTCGGTGAGCCGAACCGCGTCCGCCAGGCCGCCAGCGCCGACGAACCGCACGACTGCGGGGGAGGCCGCCATGGAGAACGCCCCGAGGCCGATGGTCTCCACGATCGCGCTGTCGCCGAGGTCGGGATTCGCATCGTCCGGACCGAACCCCGGGAAGTACAGCCCGTGCGGCAGGTTGACGGGCGCCGTGAACCAGCGGTCGCCGAGCCCGGCCACCCGGATCCCGAACTCCGTGCCGTTGCGGGCCATCGTCGCCACCATCGTGGAGCCCTCGATGCCGAGGCACGGGTCGGCGCTCGCCTTGCCCGCCGCCATCGCCAGGTTCAGGAAGAACTGGTCGTTGGCGCCGATGAACTCGGCGAGGCGCGCCGCGGCCGATGTGTCGCTGGCCGCCCGCGCGGCGAGCGGCATGAGAATGCGACCGAAGAGCGCCGACGCGGCGATGTTGCGCTGGTGCATCTCGTCGCCCATCCGGACGGCCTGGCTCATGATCGCGCGCAGGTCGAGGCCGCCGCACTGGCGGATCGCCGCGCCGAGGAGCGGGCCCGCCTCGCGCTCGAGCCATCGCAGGCGATCGATCACGCCGTCGTCGTTCGCACCGAAGCGCAGCACCCGACCCAGCCCCTCGTTGATCGTGGCGACGGCTCGGTTCCCGCGGGGGCGGTTCTCCACGACGAACACCGGCATCGACGGCGTGATCATCCCCGTCATCGGACCGACGGCGCCGTGGGCGTGACAGGGCTCGACATGCACGTCTCCGCGGGCGACGAGCTCGTGCGCCGCGGCGTCGTGGCCGGCCCAGCCCTCGTAGCGGATGGCGCACAGGATGGCCGCCTGCATCGTGGCGCACATGCGCTCCCAGGACACCGGAGGACCGGCGTGCAGCACGACGCGACCCGTGAGCCCGATGGCCTCCCGAGCGGGCCGGCAATCCACGAGCACCGGCTGCGCTTCGACGAGCCGCTGGAGGGCCTCCCGATTGGCCTCCGCCACCTGATCCGTATCCAGGTCCGCCAGCAGCGCGGCCTTGCGCGGTTCGCCGCCCGCTGGCGGCGCCCACGCGACGTGGAGCACGGGAACGGCCGCGCGCTCGAGGTCCTCGGCGAAGCTCTCGAGGCCGACATTGATCACACGGGGCCCGCGGGCCAGTAGATCGGTGATCTCGCTCATGCCGGCACGGTTGCGAGGAGGCGGTTCAAGACGGCCTGTCCGCCCGCCAGGCAGGCGGCCGCGCGCGCCGCCTGGGCATTCGACGGAAGGAGCCAGGCTCCGGCACCCTCGAGGCGAGATACCTGCGCGGCCATGCCCTGCGGGTCGCCGGCGGTCCCGATCACGCTCGCGACGATCGCCAGCTCCGATCCGCGCGCGAGCGCGGCGGCGCGAGCGCGTTCGAGCGCCGGAGCGAGGTCGCCCGCGGGATCCGCTGCCGCGCCTCGCCCCAGCACGACGTCGAGCAGCAGCACTCCCACGTCGGGGTTCTCGCCCGCCCCTCGGATCGCGCTCAAGCGGGCGCTCGGGTCGATCATCGGATGGGCGTGTCCCGCAGTGTATTCGTCCGCGCCCAGATCCACGACCCGGTGGCGGCTCGGCGCGCCCGCGACCAGATTCGACGCGACCGGACCGAGCAACGGCTCGAGGATCGAGAGTGCCTCGTGAGCCAGGGTGCCTCCGCTGTAGAGTCCGCGCATCGCGACGGCTTGCGAGCCGTCGCCTCGGCGCGCCGCTTCGACACGCCGGCGGACGTCGGCAGGATCGATCGAGAACGGGCGCGGCGCCCAGCGTTCTCCTCCGAGGGCGGCGATCACCGCGAGGCTCGCATCCTCCAGCGTGGACACGGTCGTCACCCCATCCCGCTGTCCGGTGCTCACGCCGTGGCCGAGCAGGGCCATCACGCTCGGCTTGTCGAGCGCGCGAAGTCGATCCTCGATCATCGCGCGCACCCGCGGCGCAGGGGGCTTGCCGATCACCGCGACGACCTCGGTCCCGCGATCGGTGGCGAGGGCGTCGAGCGCGGCCAGTGTCATCAGGCCGGCGACGGCATCGCCCATGTCGCGACCGCCCACGCCGATCGCGTGGGAGAGTCCTTCGCCGCGTGCCGTCAGGAGCGCCGCCACCTGCTGGAGGCCCGTACCCGAGGCGGCCACCATGCCCACCCGTCCGCGCGGGACCACGTTGGCGAACCCGAGCGGCACCCCGCTCAGATACGCGGTGCCGCAGTCCGGGCCCATCATCAGCAAGCCGCGGCTCGACGCCAGGCGCTTGAGGCGCACCTCGTCCTCGATCGCGACGTTGTCGCTGAACAGCATCACGTGGAGGCCGAGCTCGAGCGCGCGCCGCGCCTCCGCGGCGGCCCACGATCCGGGAACCGAGATCAGCGCGACGTTTGCGTCGGGGGCGCGGCGACGAGCGACCTCGATCGTCCGCGGCGAGTGAACGGCCCCTTGCGATCGCGGCTGACGTCGGGCGGCGAGCAACTCCTCCGCCCGCGTCCGCGCGCGCTCGGCATCGTCGCGCTCCGCCCTGATCGCGACCACCAGGTCGTTCGGGCCGGCCGACAGCACCTCGTCGGTGCCGAGACCCGACTGGGCGAGCAAATCCCGGTTGGCGGGCGTCGCCATGAGCGCGGCGGCTTCCGTCACCCCGGGCAAGCTGCGCAGCTCGCGCGCCAGCGCGAGCAGCACGACGGAGTCCTGGTAGAAGCTCGGCCTGACGAGCGTGACGATCATCGCGGGCGGAGCGCGTCGAGCGCGAGGCGGGTGCCGGTCAGCGTGTCGGCGCCCGAGGTGGCTCCCATGCGGGTGAGCCGCTCCGCTGCGTCGCGCGCCGCGACGCAAGAGGAGGCGCGAACGAGCGCGACCAATGCCTCGGAGAAATCGCCGTCCAGCGCGTGGCGCAGGAACTCCCGGGCTACGATCGTCGTGCCGACCTGCGCGGCACCGGCGATCGTTCCGGCGAGCCCGGGATGGCGCGTCAGGAAATGCGGTCGGGCGGAGCGCAGCACGGCCAGGATCCCGACGAGGCAATCGTCGCCGGCGGGCGTCAGGCCCTCCCCGAGCCCGATCAGCGCGAGCGCGCCGACGGCGAAGCGCTCTGCATCGTCGCGTGCGATCCCGTCGCGGACGGCGCGCCGCGCTTCGAGCGCGCGCGCCGAACAGAGCGCCGGCGCCCCGAGCGACGGCGGCACACGATGCAGGGCGGCGGCCAGCCCCGCCAGGTCCGACCCGGTTCCGATGGAGAGATCGATCGGCTGGGCGCGGCGCCAGTCCACCGCAATACCGCCGACGTCGAGCCGCCCGCCGATCCGCTCCACCGACGCGCCGGGTTCGATCTCGCCCGGCGGTGGGCCCTCGAGCGCGATGGCAAACGGCGCCGACAGGAGGCCCGGCCCCTGCAGCGTGAGAAGACGGCCATCCGACCCCAGCGCGTTCACGGTCCGATCGAAGACCGAGTGAACGCGACCGGACCACGCGGTCGAGGCCGAGAGCCGCCGCGCGACCGCGGGCGCCATTCGAAGGCCGCGCATCGTGCGGCGAGCGTCGCGGAGGGTGGGGGACGACATGGTGGCGGCCCAGGATACTCGGCGCAGAGTCAGCGACTCAAGCAGAACACCGCGATGGCGGCCCAGCTCATCGCGCGGCGACGATGAGCCGGTAGCCGATGTCGACGGCCTCGCGGTTCCGCAGATCGCCGAAGCGCGCGTCCCAGTGGCCCGAGGCCAGGTCGCCGGCCAGCCGCTCGATGCCCGCCTCGACGATGGAGGGCGACAACTGTGCGAAGCCCGAGATCGCACGGCGGACATGTGGATCGAGGTACGCCTCCGGACACGCCCAGAAGGCGCCGAGAAAGCCGTCGCGACAATCGCGCGGCACGGGCACGGGGCGCACGTCGACGCTCCCGATGATGCAGGCGATCTCGGCCGGCGATGGGAAGCGCGCGGCATCGAGCTCGACGACGGCGGGGAAGTACTCGGTGGTGAGCCAGAAGTCGCGACCGCACGCGGGATCCCAGGTCAGGATGACGACGCGCCGGCGCGCGACGCGCGCCATTTCCGCGAGTCCCGCCGCCTGGTCCTGCCAATGATGCAACGTGAGCACGGCGAGCGCGGCGTCGAACGAGTCTCCGGCGAACGGCAGGTGCTCCGCCATCGCCTGTACGACGGGCGACGCGGGCGCGGGCCGCTGGCGAATCATCTCGAGCGACGGCTCGACCGCCACGACGCGCAGGTGCGCCGGCTCGTACGAGCCGGTCCCCGCGCCGACGTTCAGGACGTCGCGGGAATCGCCCAGGCTCGCGTGGATGAGCGCGGCGATCCGGGGATCCGGCCGCCGGGTGCCCGTGTAGTGGCGCCCGATGTCGTCGTAGACATCCGGAGTGCCCATCGGCGGCCGGTCAGCTCTTGGGCGGCGTGATCCCGTAGACCTTGAGCTTCCGATAGAGATGGCTGCGCTCGATCCCGAGCTTCTGGGCCGTCCGGGTCATGTTCCAGTCGAGCAGCCTGAGCTCACTCAGGATGTACGCACGCTCGAACGCCTCGCGCGCCTCCTTCAGGGTCTTCTCCTTCTGGCTCTCCTCCTCGCCGGCGGCGTGGCGCGGCCGAAGCGGGGGAGGAAGCGCCTCCGGGCCGATGACCTCGCCGGGCGTCATGATAACGAGGCGCTCGACCATGTTGCGGAGCTCGCGCACGTTGCCGGGCCAGTCGTAGGAGAGGAAGTAGGCGAGCGCCTCCACCGACATCGTCATCGGGCGCTTGCCGTTCTCGCCGGAGAAGAGCCGGATGAAGTGCTCGACGAGGAGCGGGATATCCTCCGAGCGCTGGCGTAGCGGCGGCACCTCGATGGGGATGACGGCGAGGCGGTAGAACAGGTCCTCCCGGAAGCGTCCCTGGGCGATCTGATCCGAGAGGTTCTGGTTGGACGCCGCCAACACGCGCACGTCGACGCGCAGCGCCTCCTTGCCACCCACGCGCTCGAACGACTGCTCCTCGAGCACGCGCAAGACCTTGGCCTGGGTCTTGAGGCTCATGTCGGCGACCTCGTCGAGGAACAGCGTGCCGCCGTCCGCCAGCTCGAACCGGCCCCGCCGGCGGGCGACGGCGCCAGTGAAGGCCCCGCGCTCGTGGCCGAACAGCTCGGACTCGATCAGCTCCTCCGGGATGGCCGCGCAGTTCACCTCGACGAACGGCCCCTCGCGGCGGGCCGACTGCGCGTGGATCGCGCGCGCCACCAGTTCCTTGCCCGAGCCGTTCTCGCCCTGGATGAGCACGCGCCCGTTGGTCGGCGCGGCGATGGCGATCTGCTGGCGCAGCTCCTCGATGAGTCGGCTCTGCCCGACGATTTGCTGGCCGCGCTCCAGCTGCTCGCGCAGGTCGCGGTTCTCCCGCTCGAGGCGCCCGTGGTCGAGCGCGCGGGCGGCGGCCAGGAGCGTCTTCTCGAGCGAGAGCGGCTTCTCGATGAAGTCGTACGCGCCGAGCTTCGTCGCCTTGACGGCAGTCTCGATCGTCCCGTGGCCGGAGATCATCACCACGGCGGTCTCGGGGTGGATCTTCTTGATCTCGGCCAGCGCCTCGAGCCCGTCCATGCCCGGCATCCAGATGTCGAGGAACACGAGGTCCGGCGCCTCCTCCTGCACGCGCGCGAGCGCATCGGACGCGGAGCCCACGGCCGAGACACGATACCCTTCATCCTCCAGCACTCCGCGCAAGCTGGTCTGGATCGCGCGCTCGTCATCG
>Ga0066903_100003947_pt1 | contig 12339 bp, 9 predicted proteins | sample PanSoiMetaGPlot1_FD_67491 | JGI IMG/M metagenome (GOLD analysis project Ga0066903, IMG submission 67491) | Tropical forest soil microbial communities from Panama analyzed to predict greenhouse gas emissions - Panama Soil - Plot 1 (version 2) | ecosystem: Environmental > Terrestrial > Soil >...
GAGTTGATCCAGGGCCCCCTGCCACCGGAGGGCTCCGTGCCGAACCCGTACTTTCGCCCGCGCACGGCGGTGCCGTTCAATCGCGCCGACTACGATATCTATCTCGTCACGCGGCTCGATGGATACAGCTGGGAAGACATCCGAGGCCTCATCGACCGCGCGACGGCCCCAGCGCGGCAGGGCAAGATCGTGCTCGACATGCGGGCTCCCGTCCCTGTCGGCAGCGCGGGACCCGGCGATGGGTGGCTCCGTGAGGCCGCCGAGCGCTTGAAGGGCTCCGGCCTCGAGGTCGTGCTGGATCAGTCCCCCGGCGTCGTCACCGGGGTGACCGACGTCATGGGCTACGCCAGCTGGGGATCGAACGACCCCGCAGTCAGGACGCGGACGCCGGGTTTTCAGTGGCTCCCCGGCGCGATCGCATCATGGTTCGTGAGCACGAGCGCCCGAACGTTCACGGCGCCAACGGCGGGGTGGAATGTTGGCTCAGGTTACGCGGGTTCCTCACAATCGTTGATCGGCGATCTCATCGCCGAGGGCGTCACCGGAGTCGTCGGGTTCGTCTATGAACCCTATCTTGAGGCCACGGCCCAGCCACAGATCTTCTTGCCCGCCTACCGTGCAGGGTTCACGCTGGCCGAGAGCTTCTACATGTCCCTGCCCCGGCTTTCGTGGCAGGCGGTGGTGGTCGGAGATCCCCTCGTCGCTCCGTTCGTATCGGCCGGGACGCCCCGGCCAGGGTCGCCGCCGGGCGCTCTGCTCTTCCTGCAACGCCGCGCCGTCTTTTTCGAAGACGTGATCGCCCGGATGTCCACCACTCCCGAGGCGCAGCGGGCACTGGCCCTTGCCTACGCCGAGCAAGCGGGCGAGATGATGCGTCTCCAGCGCCTCGACGAGGCATTGACCCTCGCCAGACGGGCACTTGGCATCAAAGCTGACGAGCCGAAAGCGCTCTTTATGTTGGGTGTTGTGCACGCTGCTCGTCACGAGTCCGATGAAGCAGCGGCAGCATTCAAGGCTCTCTTGAGCCAGGACCAGGGGTCGCCCTATGCGCGAGAGGCGGAACGCTGGCTGCGGCGGTGAGCGGCGCGCCGCTATCACCACTGCTCATGTCGGACGCGGCGGTCTCTCAATTGGGAAGGCACCCAGAGTGGCCGACCAACCAGTCGATGAAAGCGCTTGGATCAGGCTCTTCCTCTCTCTTCTCCGCGCCGCGGCCTCCAGTACCAGCTCACTCCGAGGTGCCGGCAGGCTTAGCGTGACGAACATCGCCAGACTTGTTCGCTGCGTGGACGCGCTTCATTCACCGGCTGTTGCACTGGCTTTCACACGAGGCGTGCCTGGATGCTCTTGTGCTGCTCACCGCGCACGACAACCGAGCGGAGGCGATGCTCGGTGGAGTACGGTCAAATATCAATTCACGGCTTAGTCAACACCCGGCTGACGAACGAGATGCCCCCCTGGCAGTGACAACGGGCTACGAGGGTGGTGCTGGGCACCTTGCGGTGATAGCCGCGGCTGACCCAGCCCCCGATCGGTCCTTCGCTGCTCCTCAATGTCTCCACCGTCAGCTGCGCGTCAATCTCGAACGTCGCGGTTCCGCGAGCGACATCGATCCGGTACCGATTCGCCCCCTCCACGGACACACTAGCATCCTCGGCGAGATGGAAGTACATGCTGATCTCGTGCATTCGGTGCGCCACGATGTCGTCACATATCGTGAGGACCCCTTGGTCTGCTTCCAAGGAGAGTGTGCGCCGGTGCAGCACCGGGTCAGCGAGCCGCCTGTAGCCGTCGTGCTCGCCGACCACCCGCCCGCCCTCGCTCGTCGGCTCCCATGTGACACACTTCGCCCCGGCTCGGGCACCCCACAGGAACGGACCGCGCATTGCCGACTGATTGTGCCCGTCCACTACAAGCGTATTATGCGCCGCCGTGCTCCGGAAGTACGCTCGCCAGGCGGGAAAGCTGAAGTAGTCGTAGGTGCCGGGATCGACGAACAGGTCTGATCCGAATGCTCGTACGGTAAAGCTCAGGGCGTCCGCGTGGCCATGAGCGGCGATCGACGTGAAGCCCAGCTCTCCGCAGTCAAACACGACGCTGATGCGGTCGATCGCCCCTTGATGGCCGGACTGAAGGAGGTAGTAGCCCGAGTCGGGAAAAGCGCGTGAGACGAGCCGCTCGGCAGGCGGTGACGACGGCAGCGCATCGAACGCCGCTTGACCAGAGGCGCCCACGAGCCAGCGTGCCGCTTCAGGATACTCACCGCATCCGGCCTTGAAGTCAGCGCGCGCAAAGAGAATCGCACCGATTCCGAGCAGGGCGCGAAGATCATGGGCTCCACCGAGGTCGAGGACGTAGCCGTCGTCGCTATCTCCAATCATCGGAGGTGGGCCACCTTCGCTCAAGGCGCTGAGAAACTCCAGCATCCGCTCGAGGCGCGACCAGTACGCCGCGGGGAAGTCTTCCCCAATATTGCGTGCCACGATCCCGGCCAGGAGAAACAGCTGAAGTACGAAGATGTGATATCCGACCGCCTGCTCGCGACTGCCGCCGTCGGGGTAGGTCTGGGCGATGATCTCCTCACCGAGGATCTCTCGGCTGTCCCGGCGCCAACGTCCGCCGTCGTCTAGCTCGCGAAAGTAACTGGAACCGATGAACACGCCGGCGGCCTCGCCGATCCGGTGGTTGTTCGCGGACGACCCTCGTGAGTATCTCCGTGTTATTTCCCAGAGGTGCAGGTAGGCCACCTGGCGAAGGCGGTTCAGGAACGTCCCCGTGATCAGCCCCGACTCGCGGATGAGTTCGATCGCCCAGACCCAGTTAATGAGCCGGATAGCGAGCTCCAGCGGACTGCGCCAGTTCACCCCGCGCGCGAACGGGCATTGCTCGAACCACGACTCGAGCTGCGTGACCACTTCGGCAGCATAGCGAACATCCGCAATTGCGCGGTAGGCGCGCCCGAGCACCACTAGGTGATGGTGCCGGTTCGGCTCCCAGACGATTTTCGCATCGCCGGCGATACGGTGGTCCCGGTAATCAACCAGCGGCGCGAACCGAAGTGATGCCTTCCGTCCACTCTCGCGATCGCGGTTCCAGTCAATGGGATCACCGAGGTCGGCATCCAGGAGGCCGAGGAAGCTCAGCCGGTGGCCGACGACTCGGTCAGCGTGAGAGACTAGACGATCGCGCCAGGCCTTCTCCTTGTCGTTCTCCGGCTGTATCCACTCGCCGACACGGATATCGCACACCCGGAACCCGGATGAGACGGATGCATCGGCGGCCCTTGAGTTACGAGCTCGAGGCCTCGGATCCAGTCCGAGGAGGAGCCGCCCCCACAGTCCGGCATCGCGCGCCCCGGTGGCCACGCGCCACGCGAGCTCCCCTGGCGACATCGTGCTAAGCCGGCTGACGTACCAACCGAGTGCTGGCATGCCGAAGGCCGCTACCACCAGCCTCCCACGAATCCCTGGACGTACTTGATCGCGAAGACGCCCAGATTCTTCGTGGCGTGCCCGACGAAACAGGGCAGCAACGACCGGTGTGGATTGAGTCGGAAGAATCGTACTGCGTATAGCCACAGGGTCCCCGCCACGACCACCGCCGTGCTCAACCAGCCCTTGGCACCGGCATGGACCGTGAGACCGTCACCAGTCCATTCCCACAGGTGAGGATGCAACAGCGCGAAGAGGAACGAAACCCCCACGATGCCGCCCCACTGCGCGGCGCGGCCGCGTTTCTCAATAACCAGATATCCACGAAAAAGGACCTCTTCGAGCACCGGCGCTCCGAGAATGGAATAGAGACTGAACAAAGCGGTCATCCCCGACTGCTCCGCAGCCAGACCGAACGCGTGTTCACCGCCGGTCTCCGCAGCGAGAATGAAGAGCGCACCGAGCGAACCAATTACGACGGCCCGCGGTGATACGGGCGTAGCGCCCGGGAGAGCCCGCTCATTCGGTTTTCCGGCGAGCGCTGCGCGATAATCGACCATCCACACCAAGAAGACCCAGACTGCCGCTCCGGTAAGAAGAAGGAGAAGAACCGGATCGTTTGTCATTACGGACGTGGAGGCGAGCAGGATAGCATGGGGCATCATACTGCGCGCCGATCGGACGAAATCTTGGCTCTAACGCGCCCTGAGTCGAGGTGGGTCTGATGCCCGTGCTCGGCCACGCTTTTGCGGGTCTCGCGATCGGGGTCTGCACCAAGCCCTCGGCGCGGCAGCCCTCGCAGAGGCCGGCGGTCGAGGCCGTGGCGCTCCTCTGGCTCCCGACGGTGGTCACTCTGGCCTACCTCCCCGACATCGTCGCTCAGCTCGGCCTCATCGCGGGATCGAACGACGGCCGGCTGCTCGGTCACTCCGTCACGTTTGGGGTGGCGGTGTCCACGGCTGTCGCGGCGGTGCTGATGCCACTGGCCAAATTGTCCTTCGCCCGCTCATTTGTCACGGTCCTGGTTTCAGTACTGGGCCACGACGCCCTCGACCTGGCGCAGGCCACCGACCGCGCACCCTGGTGGCCGCTGTCCGACCGACCCGTCGGCTTCGATGTGGGCCTCGTCCCGAGCAGCCTGCTGGGTGAGTTCGCCGTGTTCGGGACGCTATTTCTGGCGTTCCTCGCCCTCCGGTATGCGCAGCGGTTGACAGACCAGAACGCGGTGGATCAAGTGTTCCAGGGCGAGGGCCGAAGGTGGGTCTGGCTAGGCCGGGCCTTCATCGTTGCCGTCGTCCTAGCGGCGATGGTGACGCATTCACTGCGAGACGCGCGTGACGCGCAGCTCGAGACAGGCCGAACCCTCGTCGGGCGGGGAGCCTATGGTGCGGCACTCGAGACGCTCACACGAGCTGAAAGCTGGCCGTCGACCACCAAGGCCGGCCGCATCGACTACGTGCGAGCCGAGGCGTACGCTGGGATGGGCGACCGTCGCCGCGCGGAGATCTACTACCTGCGCGCGTACCGAGCGGATCGCACGTATTTCTGGACCGTCGCCGACCTCGCGCTCTTGTATGCCTCGTCCGATGAGCCTGTCGCAGAGCGGCGTCGGCAGACGGCGCCGTACGTGAGCCGGCTCCGGACCGAGTTCGCGAGACACCCAGCCCTCCGGCGGATCCTGGCCGGCGTGGAGTGGAAGCTCACGGCCCACCCACCTGATGGGGAACTGGATGCTCCCGCCAGACCCGATTAGTCGCCCATGGCTCTCCTCCCACGAGTAGCTGGGACATGCATCGGCCAGAGGAGCAGACACTTATTAGTAGGACCCTTTTATTTAATAGTACCCATTCAAGTTAATAGTAACCTTTCAAGTTCGCGGCGTGCGTTCCTGGGGCCTCCACATCAAGACCGGATGCGCCTGCGTGTACCCGGTCGCGGAAGCGCTCCTTCAGCCTCAACATCGGCCGTTCGATGAGGTAGAAGGATGTGGCGGCCACCGCAAAAGTTCCGCCGAACCAGAGGAACAGGAGCGGGAGGCCGCCAATACCGAAGCGCGTCATGCGTACCGGGTTCAGAACTCCCCGGAAGATCGGGACGTGCCAGAGATAGAGGCCATACGAAATGCATCCGATCCACACGAGGAGCGGCTGCTCTAGGATCCGTGCCACCAAACTCAACGGAGACGCCAATAGCGCCACCAACACGATCCCGACGGCGACACACGCGAGCACTTCCACACCCTGGTACAGGGCCTCGGAATCGGGCAGCGGCGCCCAGAAGATCAAGGCTATCAGGCTCGCCACTGCCGGCACCGTGGCCGCGCCCGTCACGACCAGCCACGGTCGTCGCTTCGGGAGCCAGCCCCAAGCAGCCAGCAGACCAATCAGACATCCGAGCAGCAGCGAGTCCATACGCGTGTCCAGACCGTAGTAGAGGCGGGGCCAATCGAACGATGACTCCCACAGCATCGCGCGGGTGAGAGACGCGCTGACCATGCCAGCGAGCACCACGCCGAGCGTGGCCACCCGGCCGATCCCTAGCGCTAGAAGAAGGGCCAGTAGCGGGGGCCACAGGAGGTAGAACTGCTCCTCTATTCCCAGAGACCAGGTGTGACTCAGCAGATAGAAATTGGTGAGCTGGAATGCGGATGCCCAGTTGGGCCAGTAGGACAACACGATAAGAGCCTGCCTCCAGAGGACGAGGTCGCCCAGCCCGAATAGCCGAGAGGCGACGAGGAGTGAGACCAAGAGAACCACGACCGCAGGCAGCAGCCGCAGGGCCCGACGAGCATAGAAATTCATGAGATTGATCGAGCCCGTGCACTCTCGCTCCCGCATTAGCAGAGCGGTGATCAGATAGCCACTGAGTACGAAGAAAGCATCGACGCCGAGGAAACCGCCTTGGGCGAGGTCTGCATGGTGGGCCATGACCATGAGAACCGCGACGCCTCTAATGCCGTCGAGCGACGGGCGGTACGGCAGCCGTGACCTGGCGTCAGGATTGATTGAAGTTCACCTCGGGAAAACCTAAAGGCCGGACAAGAGTCCGGCCCGAGGTCTCGTCCGAATCGACGGGCGTTCTTAGACCGCCAAGCTCCGGCCCGCACCAAACAGGCGCTTGCGAGCGACATAACACATGACCAAGAGGCCGGTGCCACCAAGGAACATCGTCATAGGCTCGGGAACTGGCGTGCCTGACGTGCAGTTGGTGTTGGCCGTACCGAACCCAGGCCCACTACCGCTCCCTGGACCGCCCACGAAGCCCGAACACCCGTTGGTGTACTGCACGTGGACCACGAAGTCGTTCGCGGTCAGTGTGGACGGTAGGGCGCTTGCGAACGTAAAGGTCACGTCCAGGATCGTGGAAGGGCCAGGATTTCCAGCGTGTACCACGTACGAAGGATATCCGTTTGCGGCATTGAACCCATCGGTAGCGTTCGCTGTGACCGACCCGATCGTATATGAGTCGGTGTTGCTCGTCTCCGCCGGTGAAGAGAAGTCCCAGAAGATGTCGAGCATATTCTTGGCGGTACCGGGGGGATTCGATCCCGCCACATATTGGAATTCGATTGTGTTAGTGCCAATCGTCACTCGAACGACGTCGCCGGAGTTCTGAATCGTTTGCTGATTCCAAAACGTGAGATCAAACGCGGATGCGGGAGGACTTGCCAAAAACACCACAGCCACCACCATGATTACCGCGCCAATGATCCTCATCGTGCCCTCCCGAGAAGTTGACTACAGCTAGGCTGTGGACGAAGCATGCGGCGTGCCAGGCAGAAACCGACAGTGCACATGCGCTTTCAATACATTTACGATGAAGGCACGTCGCAAAATATTGCAGCGCGGTCTCATTGTTTGCGCACGTCGCATACGGGCGACAGATAGTCTCCGTCGCGTAAGCGTTTCCCTCAACCTCAGGACGGGAGGCGTAGAGCGGCTCAGGGGTTGCCAAGACCGGAGCACCCCCTACCCCCGGTAGATAGGCGTGTCCGATACGACCTACTGTAGTTCCCCGAGCACCCGACGTGCCTCCTCGGCCCCCGAAAACTGTCCTTTAAGGCTGAGGGCGCGACCCAGTGCTTGCTTCGCCGCTTCCTTGTTGCCCAGCTTGTAGTGCACCATCCCGAGGTGGTACTGGACCTCGGGATTCTCGGGAACTTTGGTCGCGCTCTCCTGGAGCAAGGTGAGCGCTCGCTGGTAGACGCCGCGCTTATAAAGGATCCATCCGAGGGTATCCGAGACGGCCGGATCATCAGGCGCGGCTTCCTTGGCCGTCTGGGCGAGCTGGAGAGCCCTCTCTTTATTCCCGCCACGCTCCGAGTAGAGATACGCGAGGTTGTTGGCTGCTGGTGCAAACCGCGGATTTACAGCGAGCGCCTGCTCATAAGCATGCTCTGCCTTGGCGGTCTCGCCCTTATGCGCGTAGATCGTTCCCGACAGCATGTACGCGCCGATATTACGCGGGTCGCGCTTGACCGCGTCATCGAGCTTCGCCAGCGCCTGCTCGTCTTTCCCTTCGGCCGCGTATAACTGCCCCAGCAGCGTGTAAACGGAAGAAAGGTTCGGATCCAACTCGATCGCTTTTGTAAGGGCGCTCTCGGCCAAGTCGACCTCGCGGCGCGTCAGGTGCACCTTGCCTAGCAGCTCGTAGAGTCCCGCAGATGTTGGGGCAAGCGCGATTTGCCGCTTGACCAATTCAAGGGCAAGGTCTGGCCGTTTCTGCGAGAAAGCAATGGCCACAAGTTGTGCTGTGGCGTCGACGAAGCCGGGGCTCAGCAGAAGAGCCGCCTCGAACTGTTTCTTGGCCTCGTCCGGCTTCCCCTCCGCCAGCAGTCCAACGCCAACTAGGTAAGGCCCGCGTGGGTCCTTCGGAAATGCCGCCACCATCTTGCGGTAGACCTTCGTCGCCTTGGTCGGTTCGCGCTGGGCGCGATAGGCGGAACCGAGCAAGATGTAGGCGCGCACCTCGTTCGGACGCTTTGCAACCATCTGCTCCAGCTCCTCGATGGCTGGTTGGATGGCGCCAGCTCGGAGGTTCAGTTCGGCGAGGAGTAGTGCAGCGTCGGTAAGGTTCGGGTCGAGCGTCGCCGCCTCCTTCAGCTCGGCCCGGGCTTGTTGGATATTGCCGGTCTGAAGATACGTGAGCGCCAGCTCGTAGTGTGCCCGCGCCGATCGGGGGTCGAGCTTCAGGACCGTCTGAAAATCCTGGATCGCCTGTGGGTCTTGTCGTTTAACCCGATGAATCCGGCCACGAATAAAATGGCCTTCCAAGTCCCCCGGATTTTTCTTCAGAATGACGCCAACGGCCCGATCAGTCTCGGCCAGGTTGCCTTCGACCCAGGCGATCTGGGCGATGCCCCGCCACGCGGGCAGGTAGTCCGGGGCCTTCTGCGTCATCTGCCCCAGCAGGTGCTTGGCCTCTTCGCGCTTACGGGACGCAAGGAACTCGGCGAGTTTGAGCGACGCCTGGGAATCGAGCGGCCCGAGGGCGGCGGCGGCCCGGTACTCGCGTTCGGCTTGGGCGTCGTCGCGCTGACGTTCGTAGAACTCCGCGAGGCTCGTGTGCGTCTCGATCGCCTTGGGCTCTCGCGCCACGGCTTCTATGAACGTCTGCTCAGCGGCCCGCAGGTCGCCCTTGCGGACATAGAGCGCACCGAGGGCTAGATAAAGCTTCGCGGAACTCGCGAGATCGGTCCGGAGCCCTTCGACGCGACGGATCGCCGCGTCCACACGCTCGGGCGAGTTCGCTGCGTTGGCGAGCAAGACCAGCCCGTCGAGGGCCTTAGGATCCTTCTCTAGAACGAGGGTTGCTTGCTCCCAAGCTTTCTCAAGTTGCCGTGCCTGGAGAAAAATGGTACCGAGCTTGAGCCGGACCTCTGCATTGTCGGGGTCCAGCTCAAGAGCTTTCACGAGGTATTGAAACGCTTGCGCGGGAGCGCCGAGCTCATAGAGGGAAAGACCAACGCGCGTCATGGCCCGCGTATCCTTCGCGTCGATTCGAATCGCCCTTTGGTACTCGATAGCGGCATCCTCGTATTGCTTCTGCGCGAAGTACCGGTCGCCGCGCTCCAAGTGGCGAGCCTTCTTGGCCTCCGGCGATCGACTGCATCCGACGGGGGCGACCAGCCCCATCACCAGCGAAAGGACCAACCATCGCGGCAATTTTCGACACATTGAGAACCCCCGGCAAACTTAGTCAGGCAAGTAGTCGGCCAACACTGGGTACATTGTCTGGACGTATGCGACGAGGCGCTCGGAGGTCTCACGGGCGCCTTCATAGACCGGGCTCATGACGCGCACGATCGCACCGTCGGTGCGGTGGCGGACAAGCGCGCTCTTCACCATCGCGATCCTCGCGGGAACCTCTCCCGCGACCACCTGCCCCTGCGAGTGATACCAATACAGGACCACCTGTTGCTCCCGATCCTTCCGCACGAGATACCGGTTCACAGTGATAGGAGGGAAAGGCGGGCGGAGAGCGATGGTGAGCTGCGATGCCTCGACGGGCTCCCAACCGGCACCGGGAAGACAGTTCTTCGGCGAGTGCATCACCGCGCCCATCCTTTGCGTGTCCCAGTAGCCGATGTAGAGGTTCACGCCTCGCCCGACTGGATCGACGTAGTCGCGCATCACGTAATCTGTGAGCCGCAGCTTGTCCAGAATGCCCGCGCCGAAGATTGTCCCGCCTCGGCTCTGCCACTCCCCCAACGTCGTCGGAAAGGAATCGAGGGGCCTCTGGATCGGCACGGCCTCGCCCGTGGACCGGAACTGCACGATCAACAGAGCGGCGGCGAGGATCGCCAGCGAAATCCCCCCGCGCATCAGCGGGCTCATCCGCGACTCGACACCCGCTGTGGACTCACAGCCCGGAGCAGCCCATGTACCATCAGCAGACCAACAAGCGCCAGCACGAAGATCAGCCAGCCGGACAAGAAGTGAAAGAACCCTTCCGCGTACTCCACCCCGAGCCAGCGACCCACGAGTGCGGTCATCACTATGCGGCCAGCATTGGCCAGGATGGTGATTGGCAGGACCGCGACGACCAGCACGACCTGCATCCAGAACTTCGGTAACATTAGGTACGCCCAGGCAACGCCGAGCGCTACTAGCGTCATCAACGATCGGATACCGCTGCAGGCCTCCGTGACGCCCAGCGTGATGCCCCGCAGGTGCATGACGTTGCCATCCAGAAGGATCGGCACACCAAGCAGGTCGAGCGCCGAGGCCCCGCTTTCAGCGGCAAGGGTCTGGAGCCGCGCCGTGATCGCATAGAAAAAGATGCCCGGCATCGGCACCATGAACAGGAAGAAGAGCAGCGGGAAGGCGACCACCCGGAACAGCTGAGTCCCGAAGTTGAAGATGAGCAGGCCGACCAGGATGACGATCAGTGAAGTCCGCATCAGAAAGGTTTCGTCGCCGATGTCGCCCAGGATGAGCGCGCCGACGCCAGCCACAAGCAGCGGAAGCCCGCGCCAATTGCCCCGGATCGGCACCGCTGTCAGCTCGCCCCGGCGCTGCCACAGCACAAAGCCACTGATGATCGGAACGATGAACACGTGGCTGTAGTTGGGGTCGTCCCACAGGTCTTCGAGCCATAGGGGGAGCACGCGCGTGTAGAGTGCGACCAGGGTCGCAACGACGCCCCCCGCGAGCAAGGCGGCTTGGAGCCAACGATGCTTGAGGTTCCGCGTCCCATCGTATCTCGCCGCAGATACTCTGGCGGAGCTCTCAGTCATCGAGCACCCCGAAAACAAGGCGGGAGAGCATCGACGTTCGTATGCCGCGCGAGTCTAGCAGGAACCTCTGCCCTGTCAAGCATCGTGGCGCATCGTTGTTGGGGATACGTGAAATGACCGCTGTTCAGAGAACCGTGAAATGACCGCTCTTGCCGCAGTCCGTGGAAGGAATGGGCACCGAGGAGGTGTCCATGGCCTATCCGCAGTCTGCTGTGGAGCGCGCCATGAAGGTGCAGGAAGTGATCCTGCGCGCGATCGACGGGAAGCTGACCTGGGTGCAGGCGGCTGACATCCTGGGCTACAGGCCCCGCACGATGCGCCGCATCCGGTGGCGGCTGCAACACTTCGGCTATGAGGGACTCTTCGATCGCCGCCGGCAGACGCCGTCGCCGAAACGGGCACCCGTCGCCGAAGTCCAGCGCGTGCTCAGGCTCTACCGCGATCGCTATCAGGGCTTCAACGTGCGACACTTCCACCAGCTCGCCCGGCGGGAGCACGGCGTGCCTTTCTGCGACGCGTTCGTGAAGAAGGCGTTGCCGGCCGCCGGGCTGGTGACCAAGCACCGGCCGCGGGGGCGCCATCGGCGCCGGCGCGAACCGCGCCCCTGCTTCGGCGAGCTGCTGCACCTCGACGGGAGTCGCCATCACTGGCTCGCCCTCGTGCCGGACCAGTGGCTCACGCTGATTGCCGTCGTCGACGATGCCACGAAGCGGCTGCTCTACGCCGAGCTGCGCGAGGGCGGCGAGAGTGTGGCGGCGATTATGACCGCCTTGCGCGCGGTGAGCGCGACGGGCTGCCCATGGCGCTCTACACCGATCGCGCCCACTGGGCCGTGCACACGCCGTCGGCCGGCGGTGCGCCGGACCGCCGCCGGCTCACCCAGGTCGGGCGCGCGCTGGCCCGCCTCGGCATCGAGCACATCCTGGGCTACTCGCCGCAAGCGCGCGCCGCAGCGAGCGCGTCAACCGTACCTTGCCAGACCGCCTGGTCAACGAGCTCCGCGTCGCCGGCATCCGCCCCGTCGCCGCCGCCAATCGCTATCTCCACACGCGCTTCGTGCCGGCGTTCAATGCCGAGTTCGCGCGTCCCCCCGCTGACCCCACCTCGGCCTTCGTGCCGCTCGGCCGTGTCGACCTAGACGAGATCCTCTGCGTCGAAGACCAGCGCGTC
>Ga0066903_100003948_pt1 | contig 12338 bp, 23 predicted proteins | sample PanSoiMetaGPlot1_FD_67491 | JGI IMG/M metagenome (GOLD analysis project Ga0066903, IMG submission 67491) | Tropical forest soil microbial communities from Panama analyzed to predict greenhouse gas emissions - Panama Soil - Plot 1 (version 2) | ecosystem: Environmental > Terrestrial > Soil >...
CAACGCAATGGGACGAACCCACGAGCCCGGAGAGGCCATTTTCAGGTCCATCCTTCCAGAAGACATCGAATGGAAGCAATTCCCCGCGTTCCCGCCGGAAGCCCGGCTAGCCGTACTGGTGGGAGAGCCGGATGAGCCGGGACCTTATGTGGTCAGAGTGAAAGTGCCGTCGGGGGTGAAGCTGATGCCGCACAAGCATCCGGAGGATCGCGTCTACACCGTGATGTCGGGTGTCTTTTATATTGGTCTCGGCGAGCAGTTCAATGGTGAAACGGTGAAAGCCTATCCCCCGGGGAGCGTGATCGTCTTACCCGGCGATACACCGCACTTCCATTGGGCGAAATCAGGCGAGTATGTAACGCAAGTGACGGCGATTGGGCCGCTCGGCTTGGAATACATCAAGGCGCAAGACGATCCGCGGCGCAAGAGCGCTTAGAAGAAGTCCGTTTGGCGAGACGCAGCCGCGGCGGCCATCCGGGCTAAATGCGGAGGCAGCAATGATTATCGCCAAGATCGAGACCTTTCCTCTGCGTATTCCCTTCAAGCGCGGTAGCAAATCTGCGGCCGCAGCCTGGGGTGTCAAGGACCTGCCTGCAGCGGATTCGCTGCTCGTCAAGGTCACAACCGATCAGGGATTGGAGGGCTGGGGCGAGGCATTCGGCTTCCAGGCAGTCAGGTCCGCCAAATTGGCGATCGACGAGTTGATCGCGCCACTTTGCATTGGCCAGGATGCAACGCAAATTGCTCCTCTCATGCTCGAAGTCCAGAAGAGGCTGCATCTCTTCGGGCGAAGCGGGCCCTTGATCTATGCCCTGTCGGCGGTTGACATCGCGCTTTGGGATATTGCAGGTAAAGTCGCCAATGTATCTGTTTGCCAACTGCTGGGCGGAGGCGGCGCCGATCTAGCCTGTTATGCAAGTTTGGTCCGTTATTCAGATCCTGGCCTTGTTCGCACCAATGTCCGAGCGGCTGTCGAGGCCGGATTTCGCAGCCTGAAACTTCACGAGATTGAACAGCCGGCTATTCGTGCCGCCCGCGAGGCGGCCGGCTCGGACATCGGTATAATGCTCGACGTGAACTGCGCCTGGACATTGAACGAGGCCCGAATGAGGGCAGAGAAGTTGAAGGAACTTAGCTTGAAGTGGCTGGAGGAGCCAGTCTGGCCGCCTGAGAATTATGACGGTCTGGCTCAGCTACGGAGAACCTGCGGTATCCCTATCGCCGCTGGAGAGAATGTCCCGGCACTTATGGACTTCGAGCGTCTCATGGCGGCACACGCGGTGGACTTTGTCCAGCCGAGCCCGGCGAAGATGGGCGGCATCACCGAGCTATGTAGGATCTTTCCGATCGCAGCTGTCCGCAATCTCGCGGTCATGCCGCACACGTTTTACGACGGGCCGGGTTTGCTCGCGGCGATCCATGTCACGGCCGCGCTGGGAACGCCTGACGCAATGATCGAATGGCGCCGTTTCGATCTCGAAGCGCAAGTCTATGGCGATGCCCTCGCCCCTAAGGACGGCCGGATCTTGGTTCCGCAAGGTCAGGGTTTGGGAATCGACCCTGACCCCGGCATAATTCGGGCCTATTTGCAGGTGTAAAGATAGCTCAAGCTTTGTCCCGGTTTTTTTGTGCGGCGTGCAGGCAGCCCGAAAGTAAGTGCCGAATGTTTCCTCGTGGAGCGGCTGCCCCTTCTCGCCGCAGATGAAGGCGAGGTGGTCCAGGGAGTCTCCCAAAAGCGTAACTCGTCCGACTGACCATCGCGACGGCGGCCTGCGGTCAAACAAGGCCCATTTGTAAGTCTCGTCCGCCGCCGCGATGATCGAGCGGACCTGATTGTGCCATCCCGCGAATGCGGCAAGGACATCAGCCACGTCGCCGCGATCGATCCATGATTCCTGCAGCCATGTGTCTTCTTCGGTAATTGCCACGAAGTTGACGAGGCTTCCCGCCGATACAAAGTAATGGACGAAATGGCGATTCGGCCCCATCCAGATTTGCGTCGCGGCAAGAGCCATATCGGGCGGAACGCATTGGAGCCGCTGAGTCTGAGGTAGTGCGTTTGGACGTTTGGACTGACGCACATGAAGCACGACGAGCTTCTCGCATGTCGCATACATCGACACGCTCTTTCCGGCGGTCATCTTGATTTGAAAATTGACGCAGTTGGCGTCGTGAGCATCGTGTCCAGGCTGAGACATCTGGTAGAGCGTCAAGCCCAATCGTTCCGCTGCGATAACTTCTCCGAGAGAGCCGACGAGATGACCGTCCAGCGTAAACTTTCGTTCGGGGTAAAGAACCTCAAGCTCCTTGACCGCTTTGTAGATACGAGCAACCGGCTCCGGCAGAGAAATCTTCTTTGTCATTGCCAGCTATCGCCGCACGCCTTCATGACAGGCTCGGTCATCCGCTTAAAATTCGCGGTCGGATAGATGCGCGCATAGCTGCCGCCAGTGGTGACGGTGAAGAATCGCTTGGCCTCTCCCATTCTGAGCAGGTCGAACGTGCTCTCGTTCAGCAAAATCATCTGCGTGCGGGAGATCGTTTTGCCGTACTTCGAGGTCGTCGAGATTCCGCTGTCGTCCATCGTCGTCTCGTTGACCGTGGCGCCCTCGGTCCAGTTCGCTCGCGGCTCTGTGTGGATGATGCGAATGAGCTTCTCGTTGGTGTTGCAGAGGACCGTTAACGACCCCCCGTCATCGTGTCTGAAACCGGCGGCGACAATCGGCTGATTTGGTGTCGATAGGGCAACCCAATCCGCGCCCAAGACCTCGGCGGCCGGCATCGCAAGGACCGCTGCGCAAACAATGCTCTTGAACATCGGAACCTCCCTTCACTGAATTTGCGTGATAATAAGTTCGCAAACGTTTTCTGTCTGTATGCCACCAGCCTCATTGATGAACTGTAAGACCGTATTTGGTGCGGTCACTTGAAAGGCTCCCCCATAAAACGCAGTTTGGAGATTGCCGCCATAGAGCGGTATAAACCACGGTATTAATGATGGATCACCATTGAGAGTGGGTTGGATAGTTCCGCCCCCCCAATTGGCATACGAAAAGAAGATTTGGTAAGTGCCCGGCTGTAGCACAAACGAACTAAACTGTTGTCCGCTGGTGCTGATACTCGGGGCACTGCCGATGCCAGTTGTTGAAAACAGAAATGGGAGATTATTAGCAACTTGTAGTACACCAGGGCATTGATATTGAATACCCCCGAGTGCCCCGCCTTGCGGTCCCGCTGGCCCCGGTGGTCCTGCCGGTCCCGGTGGTCCCTGCGTTCCAGGCACCCCGGCCACCCCCTGCGGCCCCGGAGCACCGGGCGCACCCACCGGTCCCTGCGCTCCTGTTGCGCCCGCCGGCCCCACCGCGCCTTGTGGCCCGGCCGGCCCCTGCGCTCCCTGTGGACCTTGAGCGCCAACCGGCCCCTGTGGACCTTGTATATTCCAGGAGAGCCGCGTTTCGTTGGGGGCGCATGCACCACTCGGAATATAGATGCTGCCGTTCTTTTGAACGCAGGCATTAATCACGCCGTTGGTAACTTGAGCCTGTACCGCTGTGCTGTTCGTTAGCGCGGCGCCGACCGCTGCAATAACTCCAAGCTGTTTCATAAACATCAGACCCTCCCAATTCGCGAATAAATCTCGCCCCGCTGCCGACTGCGTCGCATCGGCAGAAGGCCGGGATCCTCAGTCCGCATTGAATGACGAGATATCGATGTCGCGCGGCGTGACGGTTCCATCCTTGACCGGCTAGAGCGTGTAAAACAGATGTTGCCTGACGACGTGCCTTGTCTCGTATCTGGTCGCGAACGTCGTGGCGGCGTCGAACTGCTGTACTGACCGCACGTTTTTGAAGGACTGGCAGTCCGCCGCGATTTCTCCGCCGAATGCGACCTGGATCCGATACGTCCCATCTGGGACATTGGTGACGGATGCGGTCTGCCCCTTGGCGACGAAGAAGGATTCCAAAAGCGGCCCGGAGGGCGGCGGGTTAAACAGCTTTTTATCGAGGTCGGCAATGGATCGGTAGCTAAAGCGCACCTTGATGATGGCGTTCGATCTGTCGCCGTTCATGATTTCGATTTTGTGCCCATCATCGTCGTCGTTCACGCCGCGCTTGGTCAGGATATCCCCATTCAGAATGGCAATCCGACAGCCCGGTATCGTACTCTCATCGGCGAGCACGGCGCTTCTTGCAGCGCGCCGTCGTTCCTGCTCTTGGCGGACACGGATCCCCGATGGATCGTTTGGCGCAGCCCCGCGGCCGGCCTGACCGGCTTCCGGATCCCGCAGAGCTTCGCGCGACGGGACGTTGTCCCAGCGCACATTTATCGCGACGAGGACAACCGCCGGCACAGCGGCAAGCATCGCAAGATGTGCCAGCGTATCGAGCGGATTCCATCTCCACGGGTTCTTGAGCGGTGGCGGCGCCGGCACTCTGGCGTTCCGCAGGTGGACAATCATCTCCTCGGCGCCGTTGGCGATGTCGACAACCTTGGAATTTCGCGCCAGCCGGGCGAGCGCATAGGCGAGCTGATAGTCGCCGCGCGAACAGAAGGCGAGAGCGTTGTACCAAGTCAGCTCGTCGTTGGTTTTCCTCGACCCCTCGCCGCCTTTCATGTTGGTTAGGATGGCGGCCAGCGTGAAGAAGAACCCCCAGATGCTCCACCAGCCGGCCAAAGCGGATACCGCGGTTTCCTGAAGCCCGACTTTTCTGGCGCAGGCCGAGCAGAATATGCCGTGCCGCTTTGTCATCGTCGACATCACAAGGATGCTGACCACGCGCGAAAACACAATGGAACGCGGCTGCGCAACGGTCTTCTTGCATTCGGAGCAGACAATTGGCTCCATGGGCGCCGGAGCAGCGGCAGCGGCGGCAGCAGGCTTTTGACGCTCCTGGGTCGTGTACCTCGATGCGTCGTAATCAGCCCGCAGTTTCGGGTCTTTTAGGGTCTCATAGGCTTCGTGGACGGCTTTGAATCTGGCGGCGGCGCCGGGTTCGCGGTTGACATCCGGATGCAGCCGTTTTGCCCATCGTCGATAGGCAGCTTTGATTTCCTTTGCAGTTGCAGTCGGCGAAACGTCGAGCAGCGCGTAGTACCCTTTAGGGTCATTGCTTGCAGTCATGATTGCTCCCCAATCATGGTGATATCAGTCTCATTATTCCGGTGTTTGCTTCCAATTCAGTGTGTTGCAGGCCGGGCAGAGCGCCCTCCACTGCGCGCGCCTTGTTTTCCCCCGGCCTGTCTCGGAATCCTTCTCCAGATGCCAGCCGGCGCTCCTGGCCATTGCCCAGGCGGAGCGCGTTTCGTCGTAGGATGTTCCTACGCGCTCGGTCCGACGCGTGCCGCAACCTTCGATGTCGCAAAGGAAGGTGAAGGCGACGCACTGCGGACTGAGATTCGTTTTCTTGACGGGCATCCCTCTCTCATTCTCTTGTGTACGGCACATAGGTGGAAATCATCACCGGCGTCGCCCGCGCCAGCTTGATGCGGATATCCCGACATTCCCGCTCCGCCCAATGCTGACGCCGCCGGCACTTCCGCTGCAGCATGTCGAGCGCATCCTCGATTGCGATCCTCTCCCCGTCGGTAAGCGTTATCGTGTGGAGATACTGCGTCATGTCACATCCATCGCCTCAACTCTTCCTCGATTTCCTCCTCCGGGGTGTCAGGTTGCTGTTCTTTGATACGCTTCGCCACCTTGCGAATATTCTCGTTGCGCCGGCGCATCAGCTCTCGCAACAGCTCCTTCTCCGCTTCATCTCCAAGTTTCCAGCTCATCGTCTGCCATCAGCTTCGTCGCCGGCACGCGAAGCCGGTGCGCAAGTTTGTAAATCGAGAACAACGCCGGCGGCTCGGGATTTAATCGCCGCATCGCGCTTCGTAGACGCTCAATCATTTGAGATAGCCTGTGAACGCTATGCCGCCGCCGCGCCAGCACTTGTAATCTTGCCGCGGTAGATATCCGACACCGTTCTCGAACGTTATCGTTTCGGATTGGTAGTCGCTGTCGCTTGGTTTATCGGCGCACTCTTTAAGTGAGAACTCAGCGACGCCCTTAGTGACGATCCACTTGTCCTGCTCTTCGTCAATTTTGATGTACTGCCGAGACTGGGGTGTCGAAGTCCATGTCGATTTCAGGTGACCGATGTAGGTCTGAACTTTCGCGGCTCTGGTGCAGTATCGTTCCGCGGTATCTTTCATCGAGGCAGCCTGCCCCTTCATCGTTTCGAGCATGCATTTCTCATAATTCCCGGCGTAGGGATAATCACCCCACCCCTGCTCTTGAAGCCACCCGTAACCAGCGGGAACCGCAAAGATAGCGGCCGCAAAGACGATCACACCGATCAAACCTTCGCCGGGGCGTTCTGACATTACGACCTCCTCCTGATGCTGACCGCAGCCGTGAGCGCAAGGGCAAGCGGATCCAGGCACAGCACAAGCAACGCCGTCAGGAATCGGATAGCTCGTTCGCTGTCGCTACCCAGGCCGAGCAACTCGGCGGCGAACATAATTGGCATCGTTTCGCTCTCCGCTATCGCCGCTCGTGCCTCGACACCACCACGTTCGACCTTGAGGGCTGCGAGCGCCTCGGCCGCAAGCTTGCGCTCGCCGACGAGGGCGGTCCGATCCTTGCGCTGAGATTCCTGGGCGGCAAGGGCGGTGTTCGCCCGGCCGCGGTTGGCGGCGCCGGCAATGATGCCGTCGATGACCTGAATTCTGTGGTCGATATCTGCCAGTTTGGCGCTTGCGACCTCGATGCGGCTGTCGGTCTCCTTGGCCTGCATGGTTCGGGTGGCGGCGTTCACCACTCGATCGCCGACGTGGGCGGCGGTCAACTGACTGAACGTGCCAAGTCCGTTGATAACTGCCAGCCCGGCGATGAGCAGCAGGAAGACGCCGCGGAAGACCCAGGGCACATGCCGCCACGAGTTAGCGAGCCAGCCACACGCCACGATCTTTCCCGCCTCCATGATGGCACCGGTCACGACGATGGCTACGGGCGAGCCGGGATAGAGCACGACGAGCCCTTTCAGGGAAAAGAAGGCGGCGCAGCCGGCGAGCCCTACGGCGACGCCATAGGCCAGCATGTCAGCGAAGGAGAGGCGGCGGGCGGGCGAGGCCGACGCCGGCCGGCGGTCGGGAACGACCAGCCTGTCACCGTGGTCGTCGACCCTGAGCAGCCGGGCGACATAGGCGCTATCCGGCGCCGTGATGGTCGCGGCGTTGCGGGCAGCGTCACGGACCGCGAGCGATCGGCCGATGCTACCAACCGGTAACCCGCCGCCGTGTCGCTCACCGTGACGCTCGGTAATATCGTCCACCGTGACGCTCGGTATGATTTCATTGAGATTTTCAAGTTCAGAGGTTATCGGAGACAATATCGTCGGCGTGACGGTCGCCGTGACGGCAGGCAGCAGTCCCTTTCGCCTCCGGCGGGCACGCCGAGACCGTAGCGCAGCCGTCGGATCCTTTGGCCGAGGGCGCAGCGGCGTGACGTTCGTCAGGTCGGTCGTCATATGTCCCACCCCTCGTCGTTGGAGATGTCGAGGGCGGCCCAGAGCATGCCGAGCAGGGCGCCAATCATGAGCCAGCCGCGCGGGCGGAAGATCGCAGGGAAGTCGGCGTAGTGGGGCAGCATCTGCCAAACCGCAGGCAGCGACCTGAAGATGACAGCCATAATCAGAACCCAGACGGCCGCGGCGACGACCCCGCCAATGATGGCGAACTCGCTCATGTAGACCGCCGCGACCGCGATATTTCCGAGGTGACGCATAAGCCTCCTCACATTCACCGGTTGACGTTGGACAGCAGGCCGCCGACCACGCTCTGGGCGGCAAGGTGGAGGTAAGAGTTTGGATTCTTGCGGCAGTAAGCCTTCACAGCGCCAAGGATAATGTCGCGATCCAGGTCGCCCGTGAGGTCCATCTCCTTCCGCTTGAGAAGAGTGGACGCAGTCGCGTTCGCGCCATTAATGAAGCCACCGACCCAGCCGGCGAGTTGGCTCTCGCTAAGCTCGTAAAGCGTGCCGCACTTGTGCATGCCGACGCCGTAAACATTGATGGTCTCGCCACAAGCCGGGCTCGTCGCCAGCAAGAACAGCAATGCGAACTTCTTCATAAATCCTCCTCCTCTTCGAGATCCGGCCGGCGCTCGACGCCGACCGGCACAGTTCCATCACCGATCTACTCCTCCGTCATCGTCGTCGGCAGCCTTGACGGATAGACGGTCGCCGACCAACAGCTCGTCGTGCTCGATGAGCATGCCGACGGCATAGAGCAATGCTTGATGGCTGCCCTTGGCGAGCTTTCGCTCTGGCTCGGCGCCATCGCGCTCAAAGCTGAGCACAAGGGCGTCGGGTTCATGGCGTGTGCGGGCGACCATGGCTCAGACCTTTGCCGCGTCGTCGAGCGCCGCACGGATATCGCGCGCGAAAGCGGCGGCGTCCCATTCAGGACGATCCAACGCCCGGGAGGCAATTTCCGAGATCCTGAACCGCAAGCTCGAAAGCCTGCTGGCAACGACGGCGGCGAGCCGCAAATCGCTGGCGATATCTCGGCGAGCAGCATTGGTGATGGCATCGGCATGCTCGAACAGCCGAACGCCGAGGGCGTTTAACCCCTCGATGTCGAGTTTGGTGATAGGATCATTGGCACCATGAGTGGACCCTCCGATAAGGGTTGCTTGTGGTAGGGTCGCCGGGGTGCTCGAACACCCCGGCGGCCCGCTCGGTGGAGCAGCAGACCGCTCCCGGAGGGGCGCCACAGCGGACGCCCCGGCGGGAACGGTCAGGATTAGGCCGCCTCCGCCTTGACCTCCTGCGTCTCGCCAGCTTCGTCCCGCACTTCGACTTCGGCCTCGATGACCTCGGGCACAGCCATCTGAACCGTCAGCTTGACGGTCCGGACCGCTGCGCCGCCGAACTCGGCGACGAGGGCATCGCGGGCTTCGTCCCCGCCTTCCAGCGACACCCCCGCATCTCCATCATCATTAACCGCTAACCAGACCTCGAAAATTTGCTTTGACATCTTGGGACCTCTCTTGTCCTCGATGTGAATTTAATTATAATATAATTGGGTCTGTTTCTTTTCGCTATAGGAAAACCATGTGAAAACGGAGAAAAAGCTCCCCGGCCGGCCGCGCAAGAAAGACGCGCTTACGACTGTCATTCCGGTCGCGATCTCAAGGGATACCGCCGATCTCCTGGACCGGTGGGCGAAGACCAATGCGATCTCACGCTCGGCTGCGGTTCGCATACTGCTCGACACAGGCCTAGCCGAGTTCGCTGCCAAGACCGCAGGTCAAAAGAAGCCTAAGAAATGACTGCTAAATCGGTGTAATCTGCAATTCGCAGGTCAAAGAAAAAGCCCGGCGACCGCTGTGCGGCGACCGGGCTTAAGTGGAGACGGATCTCAATGTCCTCATCTTTATCCCGGCGTCAACGACGACGCAATCGCCATGGATTGAGTTCCCGGTCCAGCAGCCGCCTATCCATTGATATTCCCGCAGCCTTCGAGGGATCCATCATCCATCGCGCCCACGTTCCGGCAATGATGACGGCCGCCATGTCCGGCGATGTGGGGGCGGCCACCCTGGTCCGCGCCATCAATCAATGGCTGGCCGACGCCGGACGCACCAAGCTGGGCAAGGGACCGCTTTGCCTTGACTGTAACGTGGAGTTCGGACCGGGAACCGGCGAGGTCCCGATAGCTTTCGCAGTCCTGACGCCGTTCGCGGCCGAGAAGGGGCACTTAGTCGTCACCGGCATCTGCCGGGCCTGTAGCGCCAAAGAGAAGCAGCACGACGAGGGATTGCTGGCGGTCGCAAAAAGCTGCTGGCTGGCATTTCTAGGCCCGGGCATGCAGGTGGCAGCATGCTCGTCGGCCGCACACTAAACGGCCGCGGGGGTAACAGGGCGCGGAGTGCGGTGGCTCGCTTGCCGGCGCCGTTGACTGCGCGCACCAACCGCTTCGGCACCACGATATCGAGGGCGTTCAAGGTAGCCACAAAGGCGGCGTCGGCCAGCATGTCGACGACGTGAGCCGCCACGAACGTGACTTAAATAATGGCGATAAGACAAAGATTGTCGGTCGACTAGAGCATATCTTAGAGCTAGCTCAACTAAGGACATTGCCTTGAAGTACCTATTCTTGAAACAACGAGGCGGACGGCTGATAACGTCCAATTGCTTCAATACTCCCTTTTGGGTAGAACCAGGTCGATTGGAAGCAGGTCATTTGAATACTAAGGGAGAGTTAGAAGATATCGGAGATATGGTGATCGGTCCTGAGGAAAAAGGTTACGTTGTCATAAAGTGACTAGATAGACGGAACGGGGGAGTGAGTAGCTATGGGTAACATGATGTTGCCTATCATCTTAGCGGCGATCCTTTTTATTGTGATCTGGATTACTCCTGACATTATGAATATTATTCGGCGATGGAGAAAGCGGAACCAAAAGTAGATAAGTCTGAAAATTATTCGATATTTTTGGATGTACAGGAATGAACGGGGGAGTACGTAGCAACGGGGGAGTAAGTAGCTATAGAGGTAATATACACAATAGTAGTGATTATCCTTACAGTAATAGCGTTTTCTGTAGTGCAATCTCGGAGAGGACAGAATAGCATACGGACTGATGAAGATGTAAAAGAGTTTATAGAGACACTAACAGAGGCAATTGCTTCCGGTAAGATATCTAACATTTCTAAACTTGATAAAGGATACGTATTTTCGAGATTAGGACTAGCAAAGCTTAAGTTGCAGGAGGCGATAGATAAACAGAGCAGATAAGGAGATGTGATATTTTCGTGATCGAAATAATAGAGGAGTGAATAGCTATGGTTAGCTATGAGTTGACTTTCATAGTAGCGGTGGCAGGTATAAGTCTATTTATTGCGCTTGCACTAATATCACCTAGCTATAAGTTTACTATCCTTGCAGGGGTGGTAAGTCTGATTGTCTTTACGTATGTAATCGCATCGCACATAGAGAAACTTGAAGCTGGGGTGTGGACGTTATGGGACCTCCTCATAGTGGTGGCGATCTGTTTCGTTGTGATCTGGATTACACCGGACATTATGAAATTTGTTCGCCAATGGAGAGGACGGAACCAAAAGTAGATAAGTTCCAAGAAATTTCTAGATATTTTGAAAGTGTAAAAATTCCTCGATATTTTTACGATGTAATTAGTTGCGGCCTAGACCCCGGCACACCCCGTTTGGAGGGGTTGGCAGCCGGGAGGGGTTTGCTATCTGGGGATAAGCTGCCGTCAACTGCGCGTCGGCTCCCTGCGATCCGCCCGCAAAACTTTATTTCCCTAACCGACCCGCGCGAGCGGCACGACGCTCGCGCCCGTGAGAATGCCGGCGAGCTTCCCGGCCCAAATAAGCGATTGGCCCCAGCAACCGAGAGCCGCCGGGGCCAATGCGTAGCGTGACCAATGACCACCGGAGGGGCGTGGGGATGGCAGTCATTGAGCAAGGCAAAAGTAACCATGAATCACGACATGCGGTCTGTTCGTTGCACGGCTTTGGCTGAAATTGGCAGCGGATTATGGTTAAGAAATTGCGTGCCAAGCAGCGCGGCAAGGAAGGTGGCCCTAACCGGCCCGCGCCGAGCGCAAGCAGTACGATGGCGCGATGACCGCGGTGACGGTGCCTTCGCGACCATTGATATCGAGAAAGTGTTTGCCGATGGGCGGATCCAGGACATCAAGACCATCCAAAACATCGGCCTGACGCTTCGCGACAACGAGGGAGATTGTGCCGGCGATGATGATGCGGCATGGCTGGCTATCCGGGGATCCGGATTCCCTCGGAAGCGGGGATGGCCTGCATAGGCTTGCCACGGAAGGCACGGGAGATGGCGAGGGCTAAGGGGTCGGCACCCAGAAGACGCGGGGGATTGGTCCGGATGGAGCTTGGTCGGGTCCAGGTGGGTCCGGGTCGGTCGGGGGTGACGCCGTCAGCTCGGCGATGTTGGCGCCGTTCATCGGTCGTCGGCCATCTGGTCGTCGTGCGTAGGTGACGATGTAGGTGACGGTTCGTCGGCCATCGTTTGCGCCTTCATCTGGCGCCGCTTCGCTCGCCATCGTCGGGTGCGTTCGGCGCCCTTCGACGGATTTGAGGCGTGTCGCGCGTCATTTTGATGATTTACGCCTGCCGGTGACGGTCGACAAGGGTTCCTTGCTATTGCGGTGGTAAGCCGCACAATCCTTTTAAGTAGCCAATTAACGCTCCTTGAACCGTTCCTCCCCGTAGCTGCGGACGTGCTGTCACATATGCTTCAACTTGGTCCGCCAATTGTCCGTTGGTGAGCTTCGTCCGTATTAGACAATTA
>Ga0066903_100003949_pt1 | contig 12338 bp, 12 predicted proteins | sample PanSoiMetaGPlot1_FD_67491 | JGI IMG/M metagenome (GOLD analysis project Ga0066903, IMG submission 67491) | Tropical forest soil microbial communities from Panama analyzed to predict greenhouse gas emissions - Panama Soil - Plot 1 (version 2) | ecosystem: Environmental > Terrestrial > Soil >...
CGCTGGCGTCGCGGGCGACCGGGGACCCATCGTCCAGCCGGTACACCCTCGCTCGACCAACCATGTCCGATGCGAGCAGCCCCGCCTGCTCGAGCCGCTGCAGCTCGCGACCAACCGGCGCCGCCGCCGCACCGATCTCCCGCGCCACCTGTCGCACGTGCCCTCGCCTGCCTGGGTGCAGCACGAAGAAGCCGAGGATACGGCGCCGGACGTCCGAGCCGCCGAAGAAGGCCATGTACCCGTCCACGGTTACATATGTAACCGCGTGCGGTTACATATCAGCGTTGACTCCCCCGTACACCCCCCGGTACTCCGGGGGCAGCAGCGCGGCGATCGACCGCATCACCTCGTCCGTCAGCGCCTCCAGGGCCGCGCGGTCGTGGGGGCCCGCCGGCAGCCGGATCGGCGCGCCGATCCGCACCCGCACCCGCGGCCGGCGCAGGCGCAGCCACGTCGCCAGCGCCCGCTCCTGGCCCCATGCGGCGGCCGGCAGCACCGGCACATCGGCGGCCGTGGCCAGCGCCGCCACGCCCCGCTGGCCGCGGATCAGCGCCCCGGTCGGGCTCCGCGTGCCCTCCGGCAGGATCGCCACCACGGCGCCGCCGCGCAGCGCCTCCACCAGCCGCCGCATCGCGCCGCGCCGGCGCGGGCCGACGAAGACCACCTCGCCCATGGCCGCCAGCAGCCAGCCGAACGGGGGGCGGCTCCAGTAGTCCTTGGCCACGCCCACCACGCGGCCGGGGACCAGCAGCAGCCCGATCGCCGCGTCCACGGCGTGCAGGTGGTTGGCGACCAGAACGTACGGCCCGGAGCGCGGCAGGTGCTCCAGCCCCGCCACCTCCACGCGCAGCAGCCGGCGCACCACGAGGACCAGCAGCCGCCGCGACAGGCGACGGCCAGCCGGCGCACCAGCGTGGCGCACCTCGCGGTAGTCGAACGGCCGAAACGTCACCACGCAGAACAGCATGGCGGACCGCTCAGAATATGGCCGGCCAAGCCGTGCTACCTTCTCGGCGGAGAAGCGGAGTAACGGTGGCTGAACGCGTCGTGCCTTGGTGGGTGCGGGCCGTCCTGTGGCTCGCGGCGGCCCAGGCGCTGCTGCTCCTCCTGGCGCTGGTCCAGCCGAGCGCCGTCAGCCTGCTAGTGCCGTGGCCGGCGACGCCGCTCAACGCCCGCTTCATCGCGTCGCTCTACGTCTCGCTGGGCGCCGGCGTCGTGCTCTGCAGCCTGGCGCCGCGGTTCCGCGAGATGCGCATCGTCCTGGTCGGCATCGCAACGGCGACGACGCTGCTGTTCTTCCTGACCCTGCTCCGGATGTGGCTGCACCCCGGCGAGCTGGCGAGGTTCCCGACCTTCTGGCTGCTCTTCTACCTGGTCGACCCGCTGCTGGTCGGCCTGGTCTTCTGGCGGCTGGGCTGGGGCGGCGGCGCCCAGGCGACGCGAGCCGTCGCGCGGCCGCCGGCCGCGCTCTGGGTCGTCCAGGCGGTCCTGTTCGGCGCCGCCGGCCTGGTCCTGCTGTTCCTGCCCGGCGTGGCGCGGGGCCTGTGGCCGTGGACGATGACCGAGCCGCAGTCGCAGCTGTACAGCGCGTTCTTCATCACGCTGGCGCTGGCCAGCCTGCTCGCCACCCGCGAGCCCGGCTGGGACGGCGTCCGCTGGCTGGTGCTGATGATCGCGCTGCTCGCCGTGCTGGTCGTCGCCGTCTCGCTGCTCCACCTGCCCCGCTTCACGAAGGCGCCGGCGGCGACGGCCGTCTGGCTGGCGCTGTTCGGGGCCGAGGCGCTGGTGTTCGGCGGACTGTTCGTCAGGAGGAGCATCGCGTGAAGCCGCTGACCTGGTACCTGTGGCTGGTCATGGCCGGGCTGCTCCTGCAGGGCGGCGGCTCGCTGCTGCTCGACCTGCGCCCCGACGCGCAGGCGGCCACGCCGTACGTGCTGGCCACCGTGATGAACGGCAACCCGCCCCACGCTGTCCTGCACATCGTCTGGGGGGCGGCCGGCCTCGCCATCCTGGCGCTGTTCCGGTCGGCCGGCGCGCGGCTGCTGCTGGGCCTGGTGTTCGGCCTGTTCTACACCGGCCTCGGGTTCCTCGGCATCGCGGTGCACGACCCGTTCGGCATGCGGCTGATGCTCCCCGAGAACGTGTTCCACCTGACGGTGGGACCGCTGATGCTCGTCCTCACGTACCTGGCCTGGCGGGGCCGGCCGGCGCCCGCCCCGGCGACCGCCTGACGCCTTGGCGAGCCCGGTCCGCGGCCTGGAGGCCGACTACGCCGAGCTTCGCCGGGCGGTGATGGGCGCCCGGCTGCTCGACCGCGCGTACGGCTACTACGCCCTGCGCGGCGGCTCGTGCGTGGCGCTGCTGGCCGGCGCCATCGGGCTGTGCCTGGCGGCCGTGCCGGCCGCCGGCTGGCTGCCGCTGGCCGCGCCGCTGCTCGCGTTCGCGGTCGTCCAGGTGGCGCTGATCGGCCACGACGCCGGCCACCAGGCCGTCTTCCGATCGGCGAGGGCCAACCACGCGCTGGGGCTGGCCTGCTGGTCGCTGGTGGCCGGCGTCGGCTTCTGGTACTGGAACGACCGCCACAACCGGCACCACGGCCACACCAACGACGCCGACCACGACCCCGATCTCCAGGGCGAGGGCCTGCTCGCCGTCGCGTACACGGCCCAGGACGGCGCCTCGCGCACCGGCTGGCGGCGCCTGGCGGTCCGCCACCAGACGCTGCTCATCCCGATCGTGGTCGCGCTGTTCGCGTTCGCGTTCCGGGTCGAGGGCACGCTGTTCGCCTGGCGCCGGCTGCGCGGCTCCCGGCGCGTGATCGAGCTGGCGCTGCTGGCGGCGAACGCGGGGGTGTGGCTGGCCGCGTCTGCCCTCCTCGGGTGGTGGGCGGCGGCGCTGTTCCTGGTCAGCCAGGTGGTGGCCAGCGTCTACCTGGCCGCGATCATCGCGCCCAACCACAAGGGGATGCCGGTCTGGGCTCGCGGGGTCCGGCTCTCGTTCCTGGAGCGGCAGGTGCTGAGCTCCCGGAACATCGCGCCGCACCCGGTGTGGGACTTCGTCTTCGGCGGCCTCAACTACCAGGTCGAGCACCACCTGTTCCCAACGATGCCGCGCGTCAACTTCCGGCGCGCCCGAGCGATCGTCCGGCCGTTCTGCGAGGCGCGCGGGCTGGAGTACACCGAGGTCGGCCCCCTGACCTCGTACCGGATGGTGTACTCGGCGCTCAGCGGGCTCCGGCGGAGCGCCGAGTAGCCGCGACGTCAGCCGCCGGTGGCGGCCTCCTCCTTCTCCTCGACGATCTCGCCCTCGATGCTGATCTTCACGTCGTTGCTGACGACGAAGCGGCCGTCGAGCATCATCTCGAAGCGCATCCCGAAGTCCTTCCGGTTGATCGTGCCCTCGGCGGCGTACGCGATGCGGTGGCCCATCATCGGGTCGTTGAACTCGCCGTACCTGAGCACGTTCAGCGTGACCGGCTTCGTGATCCCCTTGATGGTCAGATCGCCCGTCATGGTGTAGCGGTCGGTCCCCGCGGGCTCGATGCTCGTGCTCTTGAACGTCATCGTGGGGTGCGCGTCGGCTTCCAGGAAGTTGGACGAGCGCAGGTCGTTGTCTCGCGCCTCGTTGTGGGTGCGGATGCTCGCGGTCGCGATCGTCGCCTCGACGGAGGACCGCTCCGGATGCTCCACATCGATGTCGCCGCTCGCGGTGACCTCGGCGAAGTGGCCGCGCACGGTCATCATGCCCAGGTGCTTGGCCGAGAACTCGACCTGGGTGTGGTACGGATCGAGCTTCCAGGTGCCCATGGTGTACCTCCGGTTCAGGGTGCGACGAGTTCCAGCGCGGCCGGGACGACCTCGAAGACGGCCGGCAGCGACCCTGGTCGCTCGCCGTCCGCGTCCACGCCGACCCGCTGACCGCAGGTTACCTCCACGCGCCGCACCAGCCGGTGCTCGAGCTTGGGGTGGGGCAGGTGGGCGCCGCGGCGGACCTTCCCCATCATGCGCATGTTCTCCAGCCTGCCCACGTCGCCGACGATCAGCATGTCGAGCAGGCCGTCGTCGGGGACGGCGCCCGGCGCGATCTCCATCCCCCCGCCGTAGTAGCGGCAGTTGGCGAGCACGACCTGCTGGGCGACCACGTCTCGCTCCTCTCCGTCGACGACCAGGTGCATGGCCCGGTTGCGCCACCGCATCAGCGTCAAGGCCGCTGCGATCGTGAACGTGAGCTCGCCGTTGATCACCTTGAAGCCGCCGTTGACCATGTCCGCAACGTCGCCGCCGATGCCCGCGTCGGCGATGTTCACGAAGTGGCGCACCGCGGGCTCGCCGCCGGGACCGGCGCACGTGACCCGACCGGCGTCGATCCGCCTGACGCGGCCCTCCAGCAGCACCCTCGCCGCCTCGCCGGCGTCGCGCGTCATCCCGAACGTGCGCCGCAGGTCGCCGCCGGTGCCCATCGGGACCAGGCCCAGCCGGGTCGGGCTGTCGATGCGCTCGCACCCGTCGAAGAACCCGTTGACGACCTCGTGGATCGTCCCGTCGCCGCCGGCCGCGACGACCGTGGCTCGGCCATCGCGGATGCCCTGCCTGGCCAGGTCGGTCGCCTCACCGGGCCGGCTGGTCAACGCGACGTCGAAACGCAGGCCCTCGGCGCGCAGTCGCTCGGCGGCTGCGGGCCACTCACGGGCGGTGCGGCCTCCCCCTGAGGCCGGGTTGACCACGACGAGCACGTCCTCGATAGCGGCCGCAGCCTAGCACTCGGGACGCCTGAGCACCAGGGTGGCGTTGTGGCCGCCGAAGCCGAACGAGTTGGAGATGGCGACGTCGACGCGCGCCTCGCGGGCGTGGTGGGGCACGTAGTCGAGCCCGCACTCGGGGTCCCGGCGGTCGAGGTTGATCGTCGGCGGCACCAGCCCCCGCTGGATGGCCAGGATGCAGGCCGCCGCCTCCAGCGCGCCGGCCGCGCCCAGCAGATGGCCGTGCACCGACTTGGTCGAGCTGACCAGCAGCCGGCCGGCGTGGTCCCCGAAGACGCGCTCGATCGCCCGGGTCTCGGCCACGTCGCCCAGCCGCGTGGACGTGCCGTGCGCGTTGACGTAGCCGACCTCGTCGGGCCGAACGCCGGCCCGCGCCAGGCCCGCCCGCATCGCGCGCTCCGCCCCGAGACCGTCCGGCTGCGGCGCGGTGACGTGGTGGCCGTCGGCGCTGGCGCCGCAGCCCGCGACCACCGCCAGCGGGGCGGCGCCGCGTTGGCGCGCGAACTCCTCCTCCTCCAGCACGAGCACCGCGGCGCCCTCGCCCATCACGAAGCCGTCGCGGTCCACGTCCCACGGCCGGCAGGCGCGCTCGGGCTCGTCGTTGCGCTGGCTGACCGCCCTGATCCGGCAGAAGGCGCCGATCGCGAACGGCGTGATGCACGCCTCGGCGCCGCCAGCCAGCATGGCCGTCGCCTCGCCGCGGGCAATGAGCTGCGCCGCCTCGCCGATGCCGTGCGCGGACGACGCGCAAGCGCTGACCACCCCGAAGTTGGGGCCGACCGCGCCCGTCTCGATGGCGACCACGCCGGCCGCGGAGTCGGTCAGCATCATCGGCAGCGTGAACGGCGACATGCGGTCCATGCCCCGCTCCAGCAGCACTCGGTGGTTGCGCTCGATCTCGTCGAGGCCGCCGGCGCCGCTGGAGATCACCGCCCCGACCCGGCCCGGCTCGAGCTCGCGCGGGTCGAGGCGGGCGTGCGCCAGCGCCTGGCGGGCGGCCGCGACCGCGAACTGGCAGTAGCGCGACGTGTGGCGCGCCGTCTTGCGGTCCATGTGATCGAGTGGGTCGAACCCGCGCACCTCCGCCGCGATGCGGCACGGGAACCCGCCGGCGTCGAACCGGGTGATCGGACCGACGCCGGAGCGACCCTCGTTCAGACTCGCCCAGACGGTCTCCACGTCGCACCCGATCGGGGTGACGAGACCGATGCCGGTGACGACGACCCGGGGAACGGATGCCTGCATCCTCTTCAACCTAGCCGAACAACGGCCTCGGCCCGTACCCTGCGCACGTGGCGTCCGGCATCCGCCGTCTCAGCCGGCTCCTGCCCGACCTCGAGGAGGACCTGCTCCTCAACCTGTTCCACAAGGGCGCGAAGGTCCAGTGGACGTCCGAGGACCTGGACTGGGCGCCGCCACTGCGGCTGACCGACCGCCAGCGCGAGGCGCTGGCCCGGCTCCTGACCCCGGTCTACTTCGGCGAGCAGACGGCCATGCTGGGCGCCAGCGCCATCCTGCCCCAGGTGGCGGGGGCGGGCGAGACGTCCGCCCAGCTCTACCTGACGTCGTTCGTCATGGACGAGGCCAGGCACTTCGAGGCGCTGACGCGGCTGTACCGCAAGCTCGGCCACGACCCGCTCGGGCTGCGCCAGATGCCCGAGCTGCTGCGCTACCACCACCGGATCCGGCAGGGCGACCGCGCGGACTGGGTGTGGGGCATCCTCTTCAGCGACGTCATCGCCAAGCACTTCTACCGCTCGTTCGGGGTGGCGCAGGCCGATCCGCTGTTCGGGGCGATGTCGCGCCAGATCCTGCTCGACGAGTCGCGGCACCTGGCGTTCGCGGACCACTACCTCCGCCGCAACGTGCCCCGCATGGAGCCCGGCCGGAGGCGTGCGCTGGTGGACATGCGCGACGAGCTGTTCCGCCTGCTCGCCTCGATGACCGAGCGCGTGCGCGCCGACGCCGGCGCGTTCGGCGTCGACGCGGACGACTACCTGGAACGGGTCCGGGCGGATGTCGAGAGCTTCGGCCGGCGGATCGGGGTGGACGGCGGCGAGCCGCCGGCGCCCGGCGGCGACGCGCCCCCCCGCGGCGACGCCGCGGTCGCGCCGGACCCCGCCCCACCGGAGCCGCCATCGCCGCGCGCCTTCCAAGTCGCCGTTCCCCGCTGCTTCGGATGCCTCCTGACCCTCCTCTGCGGCCGCCGGCTGGCCCCGGCGTAGGGCGCCGGCGCTGGCCGTGGCCGCGCCGGAACACCCCCGACCAGGTGCGCGAGCGGCAGGAGCGGCTGCGCGCGCTGCCGCACTGGGACCCGGCGCACGACCACGTCTGGGCGTGGCCGGTGGAGCCGGAGCGGCTCGCCGGCCTGGTGGAGGCGCTCACCGCCCACGTCGTGCTGCCGGTCTCCGTCGTCGGCCCGCTGCGCGTGGACCTGGGGCGGTACCGGCTGGACGAGGCCGGCGCGCTGATCGAGGAGGGGCGCGAGGCCGATGAGGTGTACGTGCCGCTGGCCCACACGGAGGGCGGGCTGTCGGCCTCGATGCAGCGGGGCGCGGCGGCGGTGCTGGAGGGCTCGCCGGTCCGCACGCACGTCGTCCACGACCGGATGACGCGCGACTCGTGCTTCCTCTTCCGGACGACCGAGGAGGCGCTGACGTTCGCCCGCTGGGTGGCCGCCCAGGCGCCCGAGATGCGGCGGTGGCTGCACGACCCGGCCAACCCGCTGCACCGGGAGGTCGCCGGCGGCGTGCCCCTTCTCAGCCGCCACGCCCGGCTGTGGGAGGTGGACACGCACGTGCTGGGCCCGGCGTGCCACGTCCTCTACCGCTACACGACGGGCGAGGCGTGCGGGCCCAACATGATCACGCGCAACTCGTTCGCGCTGAATACCGAGTTCGTGCGGCCGCGGTTCGCCGCCGCGACCGGCATCGCGCCGGAGCGCGTGCTGCTGGAGTCGAACATGGGCGGCGACAAGAAGCCCAGCGCGCAGTACTTCATCGCGGGCGGCCACGGCAAGACGGTGCTGGCGGAGGTGACGGTGCGCGAGGAGGCGCTGCGCCGGGTGCTGAGGACGACGGCGCGCGACATGGCGGGGCTGGAGCACCTCGGCCTGCACGGCAGCCACGCCAGCGGCATGCAGTCGGTGGCGTTCACCCCGGCATCCGCGGTGGCGGCGCTGTTCGCGGCGACCGGACAGGACCTGGGGATGGTCGGCACCAGCAGCATGGCCCACGACGTGCTGGAGCCGGTGGACGGGGGCGTCCACCTGGCGATCCGGTTCTCGGGCCTGGAGGTGGGCACGGTGGGCGGCGGGACGGGCCTGCCCCACGCGCGGGCGTTCCTGTCGCTGCTGCGCTGCGCCGGCCCGGGCAGCGCGTGGCGGCTGGCGCAGCTGATCGCGGCGGCCGCGCTGTGCCTGGAGCTGTCGGCGGCGGCGGCCGCGTCGCTGCGCGGCAGCGAGAACTTCGCGAGAGCCCACCAGGCGCGGAGCGGCCGCGCCTGACGCCCGTTCCACAACCCTCCGCCCGTGGGGCTGGGTTCGTTTGAGCGGCCCCCCTCCGGCCTTCGGCCTCCTCCCGGGGGTCAGCAGAAGGCAACGAGGTGAAGGGGCCGGAAAGGCGCGGCGCTTGATGGTGAAGGGCAGTGTCGTGGTGAAGCTTGGTCGGCGGAATCATCGGCAGCGCTGAGGGCGTGTGGCGGTGAGCCGGTCGGGGGGCCATGCGGGGTGGTGCCGGGCATGGTGGGCGGATGGCCCACCGATCAGGGCAGGGTGCGGCAGGACTCAGCCCTTGCCTCGCCGAGTCCGGCACGGATCACGTCACGGCACCGGGAGTCCGAGGTCCGACGCGTCATGCCGATTGCCCATGCGGAGGGGGTCAAGGCCGCGCAGCGCCCGAAGGGTTTAGCCTGGACGCCCGGGTCGCCGCCATCCAGGCTCTATCTGTCGGTGGCGCGGCAGCGCCGCCTTGGCCAGAACTCGCCCGATGCGTGCACCCGGGTAGGAAGGTGAGCAAGTTGAACGAACTCGCCACCGCGATGGGAGTCGTGGTCTGAGACGAATGGGGATCCGTGGTGACCGGGTCCCCGACAGCGGCGAAACTATCGGTTCGAACTATGGCCCGGCAAAGTTATCCGCTTCAGCTCGCCGCGCTTCACGCGTCGCCCAACCCAACGAGTACGCGCAAGCCGCGCGAGGATGTAGAGTAAGCCTCCTCTACGCAGCTGGCATGGAGGGGAGGATGACAACGGGCGAGACCGCTAGTCACCACTCGAATAGGGTGGTCTCGGCACTGGCTGTACTGGGAGGACTCGGCAGCGCCGCTGCCGTCGTGGCGCAGGTCAAGTGGATTCCCGCGATCGGCTTGGTGGTCGCTGGCAGCGTCCTTGTGAGCCTGGCTGCCGGCAGCATGGTGACGCGCGTCATGCTGGGGACCGTCAGGAGGTCGGGCCGCCTGAAGTCGTCGGTCGATGTGGCGGCGGCATACGCGGTCGCGGCCGGCCTAGTGCTGTTGGTGGGCAGTGCACCCAATCTGGCTCCAGCCACGCGGGCAGTCGCTCCGATCCTATCGCCAAGAGCCCCAGACACTAGCAGCCCTACCGCGACAGCGACACCGGCAGGATCGCCGTTGCCATCGACGGCTCCCAGAGCAACCGGTGCAGGGAGCGTTCTTGCCGAGTACAGTGTCGACGTCTCCAATGGATTTGGCTTCAACATCGGTGCGGGGCCGACGCCCCAGCCCTTTGAAACCTCGACCGCAGACCTTGCGTTCACGGGCTTCGGTCATCTTGAAAGCAGCGGTCGATTGGCTCTGATCGATACTCCCATTGCGTACGCCACGTGTCAGGCTGACACCCGATACACGAGCCGGATCGACGATCCGGCTCCAGGTGTGAACGTTTGCTTCACAGGTCACGGCGTCGTGGCCGCCATCCAGATCACGCAACGAGGCAGTACCGGCAGCGGCGACTACCTGCGTCTGACCGTCACCGTTTGGCGAGGACCCTGATCAGTCCAGACTGTCGCGAGCAGCTGTGCACCGGCCGCCACTGGTGACCGCCCCTCCACCGGCGACCGTCTTCACCTGTAGAGGTCGCGGGGATGCGCTGCGGTCCTATCGGCAAGCAAGGGATCGTTCATTGAGCAGGTGTCGTCCCGGCTGCAAACGAGACGAGGGCGTCATGCACGCGGGCGCTGCCGGCGAGGATGTCACCGCTCTCCAGCCACCCATCTGTTCCTGACCAGTCGCTAACCCTTCCGCCGACTTCCAGTATGAACGCAGCACCAACGGCTACGTCCCAAGTACCCAATGCGAGTTCAAAGAAGCCGTCGAATGTGCCGCCTGCCAACCAGCACATATCCAGTGCGCTCGAACCGCACCGCCGAAGGTCCTCGAACTGATCCAATACCGGGTTGAACACTGATCGATACAGCTCAAGCCTACGCTTCTTTGCGCCTGTCGGGAATCCGGTTGCAACAACTGCGCGCTCCGGAGGTACGTCGGCAAGATTGGGAAGTCGATCGCCATTGCATGCCGCGCCCTTGTTTCGTTCCGCTGTGAATTCCAGACCCAGCCATGGCGCGACGACTACTCCGATTATGGGGACCCCGTCAGTCACAAGCGCGACCGATATGCCTACTACGGGCAAGCCACGCATGAAGTTTGTCGTGCCGTCGATAGGGTCGACGGTCCACATCGTTGACGCTCGCTGCCCTCCTCGCTCCTCTCCAAGTACAGGAATGCCAGGCGCATGCTTGTGGAGCACCTCAATGACTGCTTCCTCGCTTGCATGATCATATTCCGTAACATAGTCGGCAGCGTTCTTCGCGATGCCCGATCGGCGGGTGAGTCCTGCTTGGCGGACCAGTCGCGCACCGGCTCGTGCAGCTTCTAGTGCTACTGGAAGCAACGCACCTCCTCTGATAGCCATCGGAACGGCCTATGCATCGGACAGGTTCGTCGCGTGCACAAGCGCGATTAGACGATCACGCAGGTCGCGAACGTGCTGATCGCCCGGCCAACGCCTATGAAGAACGACGACAAGTTGCTCAGCTTGCAGCAGAATTGGCAACACCATTCGACTAGTGCTGAGGGCCGCAGCGGCTTCAGCGGTGGCCTCCTCTGGTCCTACGCTCCGTGCAAGAAGGTGCGCCATACGCAGATGAGCGAGTGCAAGTCGTGTGGGTCGCTGTCGCGAGAGTGGCAAGTTCGCGTAGTAGTCGATCGTGCATTGCAGGGACTGTTTGGCCGAATCGACATTGCCGCGAAGCTCGGCCGCAGAGCTAACAGCGTCGGCGACGGCGATCGTACTCACCGTTAGTGAGCCATCCCCGACCTCCCGAGCTGGTAGGCAGTCGTAGGCTTGCTCGGCATCGGTAAGCGAGACTTGCGCGCGATCGTGGTGGCCAAGTCGAGCGTAGATGCGGGCAGTGGCGGCAAGCGCCCGAACGCGCACGGCCGCGTCGTGCGGCGCGGAGCTTGAGCTGGCCCTGAAGTGATCGAGCGCCGCCGCGTATCGTCCGGCGTTCTCGGCACGCATAGCACTGCGATCATGGACAAATGCGATGAGTCGATCGTCCTTCGCATGTCTACCATATTCCATCGCTGTCATGGCGGCGGTGTCCGAAGCGACCACATCTGTTAGGTCGTAGAGAGCGTTCGCCAACATCGCCGTTAACCATCCGGCGACGGAGAGGAGTCTACGATGGTACTTCGGTGCGGAGTAATTCCTGAGCGCGCGAACGGACTCCAGCGTGCCGTTGACACGCCCATACATCACGTCCGCCGGTGTCTGTGAATAGTGCTCGCCAAGCTGTTCGACGATGCCATCAAGTCTGTCTATTGTTTCCGGGTGGGGTGCTGACTCGAGTTCAAGCAGATGTCCGATCGCGCTTACGACAGGATCGCCTGTGGTGAGATGAGCAGGGATCGACGCGACGATTCCGAACGTCCCTAGTATCAGGGTGCGGCGTTGCGTAGCGTCGACCTCTGGTTCATATTGCGGGAGGGCCTGGTGGCGAGAAGGTAAACCTTCGCCTGTAGGCACGATGATAGGTGATGGGGCGACCAACGTCCTTGTCGTTTCCGACGGATCGTTCGGGACGTTCACCGGCGCCGCTAGCGTCGGTTCGGGGTTCGGTGGCGGTTGCGTCTTCTCACGCTTGGCCTGGACCCGTTGCCGGTCGCGCCATCTGCGGTGGTCCTCGATGACGCGGGCCATCTCCTCGGCCGTCGTCCCCCAGGCTACGACCATCCACATCAGGGTGGAAGCCTCGCGGGGAGTGCGGCCAGCGATGGCGTTGCGGATGGTGTGGCGATCGAAGCGGGTGTTTTTCTCCCCACGCTGGCGAGCGACGGCGTTGAGAGGGTCGTACATCTGCTGGTAGCTCCAGCCGTTGCGGACGCGTAGATCGTTGACCCAGTGGCCCCAGGGTCCCACCGGTTCCACGCGTTCGCGGGAGGGCTGGGATGGCCGTCGACGCGGGCTCAAGGTTCTTCCGAACTCCCGCCCGTCACACTACCGCTACCTGCTCCGAAACAGAACGTTGTCCCGTTCATGCCGGTCAGGCAAGTCTAGA
>Ga0066903_100003950_pt1 | contig 12336 bp, 10 predicted proteins | sample PanSoiMetaGPlot1_FD_67491 | JGI IMG/M metagenome (GOLD analysis project Ga0066903, IMG submission 67491) | Tropical forest soil microbial communities from Panama analyzed to predict greenhouse gas emissions - Panama Soil - Plot 1 (version 2) | ecosystem: Environmental > Terrestrial > Soil >...
GCGTTGCCATCCCAACCTCGCTGCTCGTTCGCGCCGACGAGGTGATCGAATGAGGCGGTGAAACAAAGGTCCGCTTGGGGTCAATCCCGGACATGCCGTAATCGCAAACCGACGTCCGCTAAGCGTCGAAGAGCGGACGTGCTGCAAGGGTGCCAGCATGTCCGAGACTGACCTTGAGCGGAAGTTCGTTCGACGCGGCGCTGTCCGCCCAGGCAAGGCGATGATCCATCAGTTCGCCTTCGAGCAGTCGCACGGCGTAATGTTCATTTTGGCGGCGTACTTCGCTGAAAACTCCTTGACTATCGGCTCAGTGACCGTCTCGTCCGCCGTGTACCAGTCGGAACAACCGCTGATTGACCCATTGCGGACATCGAGTGGCAAAACCCTCCGCCGGCTAGGCGCACTGCTCAAATTCAAGAACGGCGTAGCTAGCAGCCTGCATGGCCATTGTCGGCCACTCCCGGCCGTTCCCGCGTTCATTCCTGCAGTAACGCCTGTTCGATCACCTCACCGCGCTCGATCACAAATGCCCGCCGCGTAAGCATCGCGGCTCGCTTGAGGTCAGATTCGGCGACAAGGACCGCGACGCCGTGCTCTGCCTGCTGGAACTCGCGGATAGTTTGCGCTAGCCGCCGCGACAACGCGGTCGAGATCCCCTCAAACGGTTCGTCGAGAAGAAGCAGCTTTCGACCATTCACGAACGCGCGGGCCAGCGCCACCATCTTTTGCTGTCCGCCGCTGAGCGTGACCGCTCTGCGCGCCGACCACTCTCGGAGCTCCGGCATCAGATCGAAGATCCGATGTAGCCTCTCGTCATAGTTTGAAACACCGCTGGCCTGAGCCGGGATCAACAGGTTATCGCGGACTGACAGGGTTCCCACCAGCCGCCGGTCCTCGGGCAAGTATCCGATGCCGAGCCGAGCTCGCATATACGTGCTCATGCCGTCGAGCTTATTCCCGTCAAGATCGATTTGGCCTGAGTTGAGGGGGATCAACCCCATGATGCTGCGGATCGTGGTGGTCTTACCGGCACCGTTGCGGCCGACGAGCCCAACTGTGGCGCCGGTCTCAACCGTGAGGCTCAGTCCGCGGAGGATAGTGACCGCGCTGATTGCGACGGTGATGCCTTCGACGCGAAGCACGCTAGTCCTCTCCAAGAACGGCGCGGCGAACCTCCGGACGTGCGAGCAAGTCGGCGACCGGACCGTCGGCAATGATCTTTCCTGCGTCGAAAACCACGGCCCGTTCTGCGTATCGCTCCATAATCTCCAAGTCGTGCTCAACGAAGATCGTAGTGACGCGGTGCTTCTTAAGCGCCGACATCAGCGTATCCATGACAGAAAACTTATCGCGCGCACTCACGCCGCTAGTAGGCTCATCCATCAGCAGCACCTTCGGCTCGAGGATGACCGACAGTGCCACGTCGAGGACCTTACGACCGCCTTCCGGTAGCTTCGACACGGACCTCGCTGCTTGGTCGCCCAGCCCGAACCGTGCGAGGAGCTCATAGGCCTTACTCACGCGATCACTGCGGTACATCGGCATCCAAAAGTCGGCGCTCCGACCGGAATGCACGGCGATCGCGATCAGGACGTTGTCGAGTACCGTCAGACCGGTATACAGCTGCGGAGTCTGGAACGAACGCGCCAGGCCCAGCGCGGTGGTGCGCCGGGGTCCGAGCCCGGTGATGTCGGTCCCCTGAAACACGACACGGCCGGATGTGGGCTGAAGATAACCTGTAATCAAATTCAGCAGGGTGGTCTTGCCGGAGCCGTTGGTCCCGACGATCCCGACGATCTCGCCCTCGCCAATCGACAAGCTCACGTCGTCGACGGCGCGCAGCATGTCGAATGCGCGGGATACGTTCTGAATGTCGATCATCGCCGCAGTCATCGTGGTCTGGCCCGCGGGTGCGTGAGGAGAGTCCATAGGCCCTGTGGCTGGAAGTAGATAACCAGCAACAGGAACACTCCCAACGTCAGCTGCCAGGTGTGGGGCGAAAATTTGAGCGCGTAGTTCTTGACGAACTCGAACGCGATGGAACCGACTAAGGGCGCAAACACGCTGCTGGTGCCGCCCAGCACGGCGACAAAGACGAAATCGCCCGACGAGACCCAGAACGCGAGGTCAGGCGACACATGGCCGATGAGATACGCGACCAGCGCCCCGCCTAGCCCGCTGATAGCCCCGGAGATGACGTAAGATGCCAGGATGGCGCGGCCTGCGGACGCACCGAGGTACTCGATGCGAATCTCGTTGTAGCGCACCGCCTGCATAAGATAGCCGAGCGGCGAGGCGATGAAGCGGGCGCCGACGTAGACCACGGCAGCGGTGAGCACGAGCACAAGATAATACTGTACTAGACCGGGGTGCGCCGGGGTCACGCCCGCGAGCGCAAAACCTCGCACGCTGAGTCCATCGGTCCCGCCGGAAAAATCATAGAACTTGATCAGCACCGTATAGAGGATCATCGACAGCGCAAGGCTCAGCATCGCGAAATAGATGCCGCGGAAGCGCGTGAGCAACAACCCCAGCGCGGCCGCGACCAGCGCCGATATGACGATCGCCAGTGGAAGCGCGACCAGCGCCTCGCCAATACCGAACCTGTTCGCCAGAAAGCCGACCGTATAGGCGCCGATCGCGAAGTAAAGCGCCTGGCCGAACGGGATGAGGCCGCCGCGCAGGAGCAGCACGACGCCAAGGACGACGACACCCTTGGCGAGCGCGAGCGCGACGAGGAAGACAACCCAGTCCGACAGCAACAACGGTAGGAGCGCGATCACCGCAAACGCGGCGATTGCCCCCGAGGCCAGGCGTGAACGGGTCGCGGTTGCGATCATAGCTTGCGCAACTCGATGGTGCCGAACAAGCCTTGCGGCCGCCATAGCAGCACCGCGACCATCAGCGCGTAGATCACGAACAGCTCGATCTCCGGGAACAGCTGAACCGCCGCCGCGCGCGCAAGGCCAACGAGGATGCAACCGAGCGCCGCGCCGCCAATGCTGCCGAGCCCGCCGATGGCGACTACGGCAAAAGCCAGCACGAGGACGGAAACTCCCATGCCCGGTTCGACCGACATCATCGGCGCTGTGAATGCGCCGCCGAGCGCCGCCAGAAACGTGCCAAGCGCGAAAGCCATGAGATCGATGCGCGGGACATTGATGCCGAGCGCACCCGCCATCTCACGGTCGTTGATGACGCAGGTGACCTGGCGGCCGAACGAGGTGTGGTGAATGATGAACCAGAGCAGGAGGCCTGCAACGGTCGCAACTCCCGTCAGCAGGAACGGATAGCCGGCAAATGCGATGCCGCCCATGCGCACACGGCCGAACAGGCGGAACGGACCCTCGACCAGATACGGTTCGATCCCCCAGATCAGCCGAACCACGTCCTCCAGGATAAGGAACAGCGCAAAGGTCGTCAGCAGACCGATGACCTCGTCCTGGCCATAAACGCGACGAAGGAACACGCGCTCGATGAGCGGGCCTAGCGTCAACCCGACTGCGATGGCAGCGAGCAGCAGCAGCGGCAGGGTTATCCAGCTTCGCTGGTCATGGCCCGCGAATTGGAGGATGAGTGTAGCGCCGAGATAGGCGCCGATGGCGTAGAGGCTCCCGTGCGCGACGTTGAGGATGCGCAGCACGCCGAAAATGAAGGTAATGCCCACCGAGACGAGAAATAGCCAAGATGCGAACGTAATGCCGTCAATCACGATGATCGGCAGGATGTTCATTGAGAGCCGCACCTTAGCGCCCCTTCGCGCCAAGTGGAACACCGCCCGGCCCGCTGCAACGCGCGCTCATCGCCTGGCTAGGATGCGCTCGAACGCGAAGACCGGTACCCACTACGCTGGCGTCCATCGGCTTCGCCGCGGCGGCGGTGGCTATTTTCGGGTCGGCCAGCTGTCGATCCACTCGATCGTCTTCTTGCCCTCTGGCGGAATGACATCGGCGGCGGGGAAGACACGGAACTGGTCGAGGATCGGATATCCGAACTCGGGGTGCTTCTTGCCGGAGGCGAGACCCCACATAGCGTCGTGCACCGCCTCATGATCCCGGCGCACGAGAACGTGGCCGCGTGGGGTATCAAATTCGAGACCTTCCATGGCCGCGCCGATCTCCTGATTGGTCGGCCAAGCGCCATTCTTCGCCCTGACGGCTTTTTCGATCGCAGCCTTCAGCCCATAAAACGCCTGCGCCATGAAGGTCCCCTGGTAGTCCGGCATGCTGTTGAACTTCGCCTTGTAGCTCCGGAGATACTCGCGGTTTCCGACATTCTTGTCCGGATCGGGGTACTGAAGATGATAGCCCCGCCCGGAGAAAGCCGTGCCCTTGGGAAGAATCTCCGCCTGGCTGAGCAGGCCAGTTGTCATCATCACCAGGCTCTGATCGAACAGGCCGCGCGTCTCGCCCTGATTGATGAAGCTGGTCAGGCCTGCGCCCCAGTTGACGGTATGGATCACGTCCGGCTTGAGCGCGAGCAGGTGCGAGATTTCGGCGGAATATTCGGTCGCCAAGAACTTGGTCCACAGCTCGCCCACCACCTGCACGTCAGGCTTGAGCTTGAGGATCGACCGCTTGAACACGTCCCAGGAATCCCGCCCGTAGGCATAGTCGTAGTTGAGACCGGCAATGGTCTTGAGATTGGGGTTGATGGCAAGGACATAGAGCGCCGCGCCGATGTTCTCGGATGCCGCATGTGCGGCGGTCCGGAACACGTGTTTGTAGATTCCCTTGTCGAACAGCCGGTAGTTGGCGCACACATGGAAGATGGTCAGCGTCTTGAGTTCGTCGGCAACTGGGGCGACGGCCAGGCAATTGGCACTCGACGTGTAGCCGATCGCAATCGTGATTTTCTCGTCCTGGACGAGGCGGCGGAACTCCGCAACCTTATCGGCCGTAGACCCAGCTTCATCGACGTACATCGTATTGAGACGGACGCCCTGGATCCCGCCGGAAGCATTGAACTCCTCCGTCAGCAATTTGGCAGTGTTGACCGCAGATGCGTCATGCGGTGCCGCTGCGCCGGACAGAAACTGAACGACGGCGACCTTGATCTCGATGGGCTTGTTCTGCGCCAGGGCGGGTCCGAACTGCAGACACGCCGCACTCAGGGCCAATACCCTAGCTATCCTGCGCACCGCGTCTCTCATCGCGCTCTCCCCAGTTTCCTCATAGTTCTCTCCCTCGATGTCGCACCCTTACGGGTCCGCCGCCGCATTTCGATTCAGGTTCCTCCGAAGTTCGGCTGCCGCTTGGCGTGGAACGCTTCGGCGCCTTCACGGAAGTCGTCGGATTGCCGCAAGCGGCTGTAGCAGTGGCCTTCGAGCTCGATGGCGATCGACAGGGTTGCGTCCTCGGTGTCGTTGAGGAGTTTCTTCGCCGTGCGCTGTGCCAGCGGCGAGAACGAACGCAGCTCGTCGACTAGGGCATCGGTCGTCGCTTCCAGCTTGTCGTCGGCGACGCATTCGGTGGCAATTCCCCACTCCACCGCCTGCTTGCCCGAAATGCGCTTGGAGCGCATCACGATGTCTTTCGTGCGGGTGATGCCGATGATTTTCTGCAACCGTGCCGAGCCGCCGGAGCCAGGAATTTGCCCGAGCTTCTGCTCGGGCAGCCCATAGAAGCAGGTCTCCGAGACGAGGCGGAAGTCGCAAGCAAGCGAAATCTCGAACCCGACGCCGAAGCAATAGCCGCGGTTGGCCGCGATTACCGGCTTGGCACAACGCGTCGGCGCCGCAATGTTCCAGGCAAGCTTGGACACATGTTCCGGCGAGGCTTCCATGAATCCCTTGATGCTGCCGCCGCTGGAGAAGTGCTCGCCGGCGGCGCGCAGCACGATCACGCGCACGCGCGCGTCCGCGTCCAGCGTCTCGAATACCAGCCGCAATTGGTCGCGTTGCGGCATGGAGATGATGTTCAACGGCGGGCGGTCGAGAACGATGTCCGCGCGCTCGGCTCGCAAGTCGATTTCGACACGGAAACCGTCCAGCGTCTCGAGTCGCGGATCGGAAAACTTCAAGGGGGTCATGCTGCATTACCCTGTTCGCGTGAGCTGCCGGTAGAGCCCTCGGGTTCGTATTCGCCGGCGATCAGCTGGCGGCGCAACAGCTTGCCGACCGGCGATTTCGGAATGGCTTCGACAAAGACGTACCGGCCCGGCCGCTTGAAATTGGCCAGGCCGGAACTACGGCAGAACTGATCGAGTTCGGCCTGGTCCACCGGCGCCCGCCGCTTGATGAAGGCCGCCACGACCTTGCCCCAGCGCTCGTCGGGCAAACCCACGACCGCCACTTCGGATACGGCGGGATGCAGCGACAGGCAGTTCTCGATCTCTACCGGCGAGACGTTCTCGCCGCCGGTGATGATCATGTCGTCGACCCGGCCGGTTACGAAGAGGTCGCCCTCGGCATCAAGATAGCCGGTATCGCCCGTGAAATACCATCCTTGTCGGAGCACCTTGGCGTCGGTCTCCGGCCGCCGCCAATAGCCCTCGAAGGACTCGTCGCCGGCGAGCAGCGCAATGACTTGGCCCTCCTCGCCCGGCGCGGCGATGTCATCCGGCGAGGACGCGCCAAGCTTTGCCACCCGGACCATCTGATTGATGCCGGCCCGGCCGGCGGAGCCCGGCTTCGCGGGCGCGTTCTGGTCGATGGTAAAGGTATAGATTTCCGATGAGCCGTAATGATTGACGAAGAGCTCCGGGTTGAATGTCGCTTGCAGCTCCTTGAGCAATCCATCTGTCATCGGCGCGCCGGCAAAGCCCAGCTTGCGCACCGAGCTGACGTCGGTTGCGGCAAACAGGTCGTTGTGAATTAGGTCGTGATAGAGGGTTGGGACCAGATAGAGATTTGTGATGCGCTCCGCCGCAATCAGCGCCAATGCGCGATGCGCGTCGAAGCGCGGCAGGCAGATGAACGCGCCACCGATCAGCGACATCGCCAACAGCGAGCGGACGCCCATCGTGTGATAGAGTGGCATCACGCCCAGCGTGATCTCGCCGTGCGCATAGAGGTTCTGCGCCACATGCGCCAGCGCCGCAGCACGCTCGGCTCTATGCCGGCGCGGCACGCCTTTCGGCTTCGCGGTCGTGCCCGAGGTATATAGCATCACCGACCAAGCCTCCGCGCCGACCCGCGACGCGGCGTCGGGCGCAGTGCCGTGCACCAGGGGCTGGAAGGCGATATCGCTGCCGCGTGGCGCGTCGAGGGCAATGCGCGCGCATCCTTGCGCCTGGCGCGAACGAGTGACTGCGTCAGCGGAGACGTCCTCGTAGACCACCGCCGTGGCTTCCGCATCTTCCGCACAGAAATCGACATCGTCCGCCTTGGCGCGCCAGTTGATCGGCGTCATCACCAGTCCAGCGAACTGGCAGGCCCAGTGCAGGGTGGCGGCCTCCCAACGATTCTGCAGTATGGTGAGCAGACGGTCGCCGGGCTTGAGCCCGATCTGGTCGAATGCAGCGACCAGCGACGAAATGCGGCGATACCATTCCGCATAGGTCAACCGCACCGCGCCGTCGACAATGGCGAGCGTACGCGGATCGCGTTCCACGCTAGCGCGAAAGCTGGTGCCGAGATCAAGCATGGCCAGTCTGGCGCAGTTTCGCCGCGGCATCGAGCGCGGCATTGACGATGGTGACATAGCCGGTGCAGCGGCACAGATGTCCCGCGAGATGCTCGCGCACGGCCGCTTCGTTCGGCCGCGGGTGGTTTCGTAGGAAATTGTCGAGCGACATGAGGATCCCCGGCGTGCAGAAGCCGCACTGCAGCGCGTGATGCCGGCGGAACGCGTCCTGCAGGACGGAGAGCTTCCCGGGCTCGGGGGCTAGTCCTTCCACCGTCCGGACTCGAGCGCCTTCGACCTGGACAGCGAGCGTGAGACAGGCGCGCGCCGGCACGCCGTCGATCTCCACGGTGCAGGCGCCGCAGACGCCGTGCTCGCAACCCACGTGGGTGCCGGTCATGCCGAGCACGTGGCGCAGGAAGTCGGTCAGCAACAGCCGCGGCTCCGCCTCGCCCTCGATCGGCTCGTCGTTCAGGGTGAAGCGGACGCGATGGCGGCTTCCGGCATTCAGGCGCGACATCTACGAGCCTCGTCGATGGTTTCACGGCCCATCCGGCGCACGAGATCGCGGCGGAACCGAGCGCTAGCGTGCAGATCATCGCGTGCCTCGAGCTCCCAAGCGAGCGCGTCGAGCGCATCGTCGAGCGCGCCGTCTTCGAGCGCAGGGTAGTCGCGCGCCACCGGGCGATCGGCCACGCCGGCGACGGCGAACGTCACTCCCCCATCATGAATGATCGCCGCGCAGGCGACGATGGCGAAATCGCCGTGACGCCGGCCGAATTCGCGGAATGCATAGCCATGACCCTTTTGCCGACAGGGAAAGCGCACGGCGTCGATCAGCTCGTCATCTACCCTGGCGGTCGTCATCAGGCCGGTGAAGAAATCGGCGGCGACAACGTTGCGGCGACGACGTTTCGAGGAGAGCTCGACGGTTCCGCCGAGCGCCAGCAGGGCAAGCGGCAGCTCGGCGCTCGGATCGGCATGGGCGATGGAGCCGCAGACGGTGCCGCGGCTGCGCGTTTGTGCATGGCCGACCCAGGGCAGCACTGCGGCAAGCAATGGCTGTTGCTCGGCAAGCGGCGGCCACGCCAGCAATTCCGCCTGTCGGACGGCCGCGCCGACTCGAATGCTAGCGTCTTCCAGGGAAATGCCGCCGAGCTCCGGCAGTCGCATGATGTCGACCACGACGTCGGGCCGAGCGAGCCGCATGGACAGCATCGGCAACAGCGTCTGCCCGCCGGCAATCACCCGCGCTCGGCCGCCCTCCGCCGCGAGCGCGGCATGCACCTCGGCAAGCGTCTCGGCACGGATGTAATCGAAGGCGGCCGGCTTCATGCCCGCCTCCGGAGCCAGGCGCGCAGACGCGTATGCCAATTCGGCCTTGCGGAACCGGCCATCCTGCGCGCCAGCGCCTCGAAGAATTGGCGGATGATGAGGCGCGCGGCGCCGTCGAGCAGTCTTCCGGCCACCGCCGCTACCTTCCCGCCGATTTCCGCATCGTAGCTATACGAGATCAGTGTGCCGCCACCCTCGGCGGCGAGTGTGATCCGTCCCGATCCGCGGCCGGAACCGAGCACCCCCGTGACCGATCCCGACAGCGTCACCGCGCGCGGAGGATCCAATTCGGAAAGTTCGATGCTCGCGCGATACCTGCCTTTCACCGGGCCAACGCCGAGGGTCACCTCGGCCCTGAACCGCGTGTTGGAAATTTTCTCAACTGCATGCGCGCCAGGAATGACGGCGCGGAGCGTGTCGGGATCGAGCAGCCTGCGCCAAACCTCGCCGGGCGCGGCCGGCACTCGCGCCGTGCCGCCGCCGTAGAGCGCCCGCGCGCCGGCCGGCTGCGGCGCCATCGCTTTTCCGCGCGGCTCACCTTCGCCAGGGTGGAGGTGTGCGGCAAGTTTGGTCGGGGTGAGCGGCAAGTCGATCTCGGCAATGCCGAGCGCGTCCGCCACCGCGTTGGCAAGACACACGGGCGTGCTCATGCAATTTCCCTCGCCGACACCCTTGGCGCCGAGCGGCGTGAATGGCGACGGCGATTCCATGTGCAGAATCACCGGCGGTGGGATCTCCATCGTCGTCGGCACCAGATAATCGGCGAGGGTGCCGGCGAGGAAACTGCCGTCGGGCGCATAGGCGTACTCTTCGTAGAGCGCCGCGCCGACGGCCTGGGCAAAACCGCCGGCTACCTGCCCGGCCACCATGCCGGGATGCAGCACGCGTCCGCAGTCATGCATGGTCACGTATTTGTCGATGCGAACGGCGCCGGTGATCCGGTCGATCTCGACGCCGCAGAAATCGAAGATGAATCCGTGGCACAGCGATGAATTGACCTCGTCGGCTTCCGTCGGCGCGGCGAGCTCCGGCGGTGTCCAGAACACCGTCTCGCGCAGCGCGTAATCCGCATCCGCCACCATGCCCGGCGACCAATGGCCGGTCGCGGCGATGCGGACGAAAGGCAGGGCATTGTCCGGATTGCCGCGCGCACGCACGCGACCGCCGGAGAACTCCACCTGGTCGGGCGGCACGTTGAGCTGCGCCGCGGCGGTACGCTTGAGTTTTTCGGCAAGCCGCGTCGCTGCGATGTGCACGGCGCCGCCGACCGCGGCCGCAAAGCGGCTGGAATAGTTTCCCGAGGCGATCGACCACGCATCCCGTGTCGTATCGAGATCGGTGATGACCCGCACATCGTCGGGTCTTAGCCCAAACACACCCGCAACAATCTGTGCGGCTACCGTGCGGTGGCCCTGCCCCTGCGGGGTCGAGGCGATGTGAACGCTGACCGCGCCGAGCGGATCGAGGGCAATGGTGGCGGTCGCGTGCGCGCCGTTCTTCGGCCCGGCACGGCGCCGCTCCTCTGCCGTCAGCGCGGTGGTGATATAGCCCATGTTGGAGACGCTAGGCTCGACCACGGCGACACAGCCGATCCCGTAGATGCGGCCTTCCGACCGCGCCTTCTGCCGGCGGTGGCGCAGCTCGGCAAAGCCGCCGTCGCGCAGCGCGGTCTCCAAGGCTTGCGGATAATTGCCGGAGTCGAGCAGCGCGCCAGTCGCGGTGCGATACGGAAAAGCCTCGGCGGGCACCAGGTTGCGCCGGATCACGTCGATCGGATCGAGATGGAGTTCCGCGGCGACGCGTTGCATCAGCCGCTCGAGCGGATAATAGGTCTGCGGGCCGCCGAAGCCGCGGTTAAGTCCCGATGGTGTCTTGTTGGTCAGTACGACGCGATTGCGCACCGCAACGTGCCGGATGTCGTACGCACCGGTGAGATTGCCGTGCATCCGATAGAGCGTGGCCGGCTCCGGCGCGCGGACATGCGCTCCGACGTCCTCGATCTGATCCCAGGCAAGCGCGAGCACGCGCCCGTCTTGCTCGACCGCCGCTTCGAGCCGCGTCACGCGGTTGGTCGCGCTCACCGAGGCGGCGAGATGCTCCAGCCGATCCTCGATCCATTTCACCGGGCGGCCCGCCGCGCGCGCCGCAACCCCGATGAGCACGACATAGGGAAACACGCCCTGTTTCACCCCGAAGCTGCCGCCGGAGTCCGTCGGCGTTCGCAGGCGCAGCCGGTTGCCGGGCACCTTGAGCGCGCGCGCCATCACCGGATGCAGGCTGAACGGCCCCTGGAAATTCGCGAGAATATCGTAGGCGTCGGTGCCGGGGTCGTATTCGGCCACGACTCCGTAGGTCTCGATCGGCGTGCAGGAGTTGCGCGGGTAGCGCACCATCACCGACACGCGCCGCTTGGCATGGGCAAAAGCCTGCCGTGGATCGCCGTAACGGAACGAGCGGTCGCTTGCGACGTTGCCGCCGAGCCCTTCGTGCAGCCACGGTGCAGTCGGCTCGAACGCGGCGAGCGGGTCCATGACCACCGGCAGCGGATCGTAGTCGACTTCGACGAGATCGAGCGCGTCTTCGGCGAGATAGCGGTCCTTCGCTACTACCACCGCGACCGGCTCACCCACATAGCGCACGCGATCGACCGCGATGGGCCAGCATTCAATCGGCGCCCTGATCCCGACCACGAGACTGGCGGAGAGCGCCCGCACTTCGGCACCGGTCAGCACCGCGGCGACGCCGGGCGCGTGGCGCGCAGCTTCGGTGCGGATGGTGCGGATCCTCGCGTGCGCATGCGGCGAGCGCAGGAGCGCCGCATGGAGCGTGTCAGGGCGCACGCCGAGGTCATCGATGTAGCGCCCACGCCCGGTCAGGAGCGCCGCGTCCTCGACGCGCTCGACGGATTTTCCGAGCCAGCTGCTTGCCGGTGCGTCCAAGCCCTGCATATCGCCGTCTCTAGCAGCGCACCGAAGGCGCGCCGCGGCAAAGGCTGGCACGAACCGGCGCAAAGCGCGAGACCCGCTGTTCCCGCGCCTTTGAGTTCTGCCGCCCCAGATCGTTGATCAGTTTCCGCAACCGCCCGCGTCAGCTCCTGGCGAAGGTCCGTGAATACCTGTCCTCGCTCGCGCCGACGAAGTGACCGAATGGGCCGTGTGTAGACGCCCTACCCGGAGCGCGGCCAAGGTCCGCAATGGGTCATCAGCGGCTGTTCAGTGGCGTCCGCGGTCTGGTCCGCTTTGCCCCTCAGAGCTGACTTAAATGGACCCACGGCTCTGGCCGCCGGACTAAATGCATCGCAGCAAAACAGCGAGCTATTCGATCACCTCGTCGGCGCGGCCAAGCAGTGAAATCGGCACAGTGATGCCCAGCGCCTTAGCGGTCTTGAGGTTGATGTACAGTTCTACTTTGGTCGCCTGCTGGACCGGCAAGTCGG
>Ga0066903_100003951_pt1 | contig 12336 bp, 13 predicted proteins | sample PanSoiMetaGPlot1_FD_67491 | JGI IMG/M metagenome (GOLD analysis project Ga0066903, IMG submission 67491) | Tropical forest soil microbial communities from Panama analyzed to predict greenhouse gas emissions - Panama Soil - Plot 1 (version 2) | ecosystem: Environmental > Terrestrial > Soil >...
ACAAAACGGAGCACGCGTAGTGACGCGCGCTACCGAACCGGTATGTTGCTTCACCCTCCGGTGAGCCGTGCTTCCGCCAGATCGAGGTCACGCTGAATTCTGCGCAGCGCGTCATCATTGATCACCCGCTCGTTGCGCAAGCGGATGATGGTTTTTCGTTCGATGCGCAACGCTTGATGTTGCAGACGCTGGTATTGTGGTGTGGCGATTTCGCCTCGGCATTCGTCGGGATTGTCCGCGCAATGTTCCAATTGCTCTATCCGCTCGTCGTATTCCGCACGCAAACGATCTACGGCGTCGGGCGAAAAGTTTGACTTCGCACGCGCTTCTCCGATCCATTCGAGCGCCGCCTTATTTGCTTCCAACCGCGCCAAACGTTCCTCTTCATCCGTCTCTGCATCGCGTGGTACACCGAGCTTCCGAATCAATACCGGCAGCGTAAGCCCCTGTAACACGAGTGTCACCAGGATCACTGAGAAGGCGACAAACAAAATGTAATCGCGCCCGGGAAAGGGACGGCCGGTCGGCAACGCAAGCGGCAACGCAAATGCCGCCGCGAGCGAAACCACGCCGCGCATGCCAGCCCAACCTACAATCGCAACGTGCTGCCATGACGTAGTCGGGTCGCGCGCCTGTCGTTCGGTTTTGAGTAGACGAGACAAATAGGTCCCCGGTATTACCCACGCGAAACGAACTAGAATTACGGTCGCGCAGATAACGATCGCACTCGTAAATAGGCCAGTGAGCGATTCGCGATTCCGTGCATGCAGGATCCTTGGAAGTTGCAGACCGATGACGACAAAAACGAAGCCGTTTAGAAGGAAGGTGATCGTTTCCCAAAACGCATAAGCTTGGAGCCGCGTCCTCGCGGTGATCATTAGCGGCGAATGCCAACCAAGAAAAATGCCGACAGCAACTGTCGCCAAAACGCCAGAAGCATTCATCTGTTCGGCAGAGAGATAAGCGATAAAGGGAGTGAGCAGAGAAAACGTGATTTGAATTGGCGGATTATCCAGATGGCTCTGCACCCAGCGCATTACCACGCCAACAAGCAATCCAATTCCGATGCCGCCCGCTGCGACCCACACAAAACGCCCCGCCGCAAATGCTGGCGAGAAAGTTCCCGTTACTAGGGCGGCAACCGCGAACTGTAACGCAACCAGCGCAGTCGCATCATTCACCAGGCTCTCGCCCTCGAGGATCACCTCGATACGATGAGGAACACTGAGCCGGCGAATGATTGCTGTCGCCGCAACCGCATCTGGCGGGGAGACAATTGCTCCGAGGGCAAAAGCAGCCGCCCATGGAAGCGCAGGCACAATGGAATGCGCGATCCACGCAACCACGAGCATTGTTGCCAACACCAATCCGATGGCTAGCAGGAGTATTGGCCTCAGATTTCGACGGAAATCACGCCACGATGTGAACAACCCAGCAGGATAAATTAGTGCCGGAAGAATGAAGTAGAACACAACGTCCGGATTCAGGTTCACCGTCGGCAATCGCGGCACGAAACTCAAAGCGAGTCCGCCCACGACGAGAACGATCGGATACGGCAGCGCAATCTTATGCGCCACCACGGCCAAAATCCCGACAACCGTTAACAAAAGTACGATAATCTCTGCCTGGTGCATGATTCAGCGAACAGTTGCGCTAGCCGGGGGCAATGACCCTAGCTCGCACGAAATATGTCTCATTTACTGCGGTCAACGCTCGCGGCTACAGCTTTGGCCCGCGCGCGGTTTGCCTGAAGCTCCCCGAGATGTTTTTCCGACCAATGACAAAGTCCCTGTAGCGGCTCGATCAACGTGCGTCCCAGCTTCGTAAGCGAATATTCTACTTTCGGCGGCACGACCGGATGCACTGTGCGTAGCACCAGGCCGTCGCGCTCGAGGCTGCGCAGAGTCTGGGTGAGCATTTTCTGAGAGATCCCGCCGATCTCCCGCTGAAGCGCAGCGTAACGCATAGTGCCGCCGGCAAGAATCTGGATGATGAGCGCAGTCCATTTGTCAGCAATTCGGTCGAGCACTAACCGGGAGGGGCAGCGCGGATCGAGCACGGAGGGAACTGAAGAGACCTTTGGCATGGCGCTGTGTAAGGCAACTTGCTAATGGGTGCAAGTTGGAAGGTAACGTTCGGAGAGGTGCGTATGGTTCCTTCTCGTGTGTAGTTGACTGTTGGTTTTGGCATTCGAAATTACAGGCATGAGCATCACAGCTCCTCCGAAAAATCATGCCGGTCGGATCGACTTTCTTTTCCACGAGACCGATTCCGGCGCTTCAGAGCCAGTTCGCGGCGAGACGCAACCGGACGATTCCGAGTTACTCGACGCCTATTCGCGCACGGTCGTCCGCGCAGTCGCCCGCGTCGCCCCAGCCGTAGTTAATATCGACGTAAAACAGCGCGTCAGCGCGCGACGGGCAGAACGCGAACTCAGCGGGAACGGTTCCGGATTCGTGATCACGCCTGATGGATTCATTCTGACGAACAGCCACGTTGTTCACGACGCGAGCGCAATCACGATAAACCTGCCGGACGGACGCGAATATCCCGCCCAATTGACAGGCGACGACCCGGATACGGACCTTGCCGTCGTTCGAATCGATGCGCCGCAGCTGGCGAACGTGCGTCTGGCAGATTCCGACAATTTGCGGGTAGGCCAACTCGTCATCGCGATCGGAAACCCGCTCGGGTTTGAAGCCAGCGTGACCGCCGGCGTCATCAGCGCGGTGGGCCGCTCGATGCACGCGCAGTCCGGCCGCCTGATCGACAACATCATTCAAACGGACGCCGCGCTTAATCCCGGTAATTCCGGCGGGCCATTGGTCAATTCAGCGGGTGAAGTCGTGGGCGTAAACACCGCAATGATCCGGCCGGCGCAGGGCATCTGCTTCGCTATCGGCAGTAACACGGCGAAATTTGTGGCCGGCTGGCTGATCAAAGACGGAAAAATTCGCCGAAGTTACATCGGTGTCGCCGGCCAGAACGTGCCGATTCACCGCCGGATCGTGCGCTTTTACAATCTGCCACTTGAGACGGCCGTGCTTGTTGTTTCAGTTGAGACGAACAGCCCCGCCGAACGAGCCGGGTTGCGCCAGGGCGATCTGGTCGTGGCGTTCAATAGCCAGCCTATCGGCACCGTGCATCATCTGCACAAGGTTTTGGTCGGCGAACAAATTAACGTGACCGCCACGCTCACAATCATTCGGCGTACGGAGAAATTGGATGTGCCGATTCTGCCGGCGGAATCTCGGCCTTCAAAATAAAGAATACCCATCACCGCATCTGGCTAGCCGCAGCGCACAACCGGCGTGTGGCGAGCGTGCAGAAATTCTTGAAAATATTGGACGGCCCACAGGGCCGTGGCTACAACTTCTGGTTCTTTACTCTGAGGCGATGAGAATTCTCGTCATTGGCAGCGGCGGCCGCGAACACGCGCTCACATGGAAGGTGCGGCAATCGCCGCATGCGGACCAAATTTTTTGCGCACCGGGCAATGCCGGAACTGGCGAAATTGCTGAAAACGTCGCGATTCCCGTAAGTGATTTCACCGCGCTCGTTAAGTTCGCGAAAGAAAACAGTGTCGACCTGACAGTGGTCGGCCCGGATGATCCTCTCGCTGCTGGAATCGTCGATCTGTTTACGAGCGAGAAATTGCGAGTGTTTGGTCCAGACAAATCGGCAGCGCGGATCGAATCATCGAAAATCTTTGCAAAAGAATTGATGCTCACGCAAAAAATTCCTACCGCGGAAGCGCGCACATTTTCCAATAGCAGCGATGCGCTTCATTACTGCGAGCGCTTGACGTTTCCGATCGTGATCAAGGCGGATGGCCTGGCTCTGGGCAAAGGCGTCGTCATCGCCGCCGATGCTGCCACGGCAAGATCGACAATCGACGACATGATGAATCAAAAACGCTTCGGCGACGCCGGCCGACGAATTGTCATCGAGGATTTTTTGCGCGGCACGGAATGCTCGCTGCACGCACTGGTGGACGGAAAAAATTACCTTCTTATGGAATCGGCGCGCGACCACAAGCGCGCGTTGGACGGCAATCAAGGGCCGAACACGGGTGGGATGGGCGCATTCAGTCCAGCCGACAATTGGGACCGCAAATTGCAATCGCGGTTTGATACCGAAATCATGGAGCCGCTGCTGGGTGGTCTTATTAAGGAAGGCGTCACGTTTCGGGGGCTCCTGTACCCGGGCTTGATTATTACCAGCGATGGACCGCGCGTGCTGGAGTTCAATTGCCGCTTCGGCGATCCGGAGACGCAGGCGCTCTTGCCGCGAATGAAATCAGACCTGTTGCCACTGTTAGAGGCGACGATTGACGGAAAAATCGAACAATGCGCGATTGAATGGGATGCGCGCACTTCGGTCACGGTTGTGCTGGCCTCTGGTGGCTACCCTGGTAAATACGAAACTGGAAAATCAATTTCCGGTCTCGATAAGGCCGCCGAGCTCCAGGATGTACAGATTTTCCATGCCGGAACTAAACGCAACGGCAGCGACGTAAAAACCGCCGGCGGTCGCGTCCTCAGCGTGACGGCGCTCGGATCCACGCTCGAAAAGGCGCGGGCACGCGCGTATCAGGCCGTGTCGCAAATTCATTTCGAGAACTGTCATTACCGGCGCGACATTGCTCTGAATCCTGTTGTAGCTAACATGAGCGCATTATTGTGATGGCTCGATTTTTCGTGGCGATATCTGTTATGGCGGTCCTCGTTGTGAAGCTGGCCGCCCAATCGCCGGCCCCGTCATCACCGGCACAGAATGGAGCGAAATCGCCTGCACAGCCGACCGCTTTCCCATCGGCTACGCCCACCATGGAGGAGTTGGTTGACTCGTTAGGCCCAGCTGATCTGCAAGCGCTTATCACATTGCTCAAGGCTAATTTCACCAACCCGGACGCAATCACCGACACCGAGTTGAGCCGGGCAACTATTGAGGGCTTGTTGGTTCGCCTGCCGCGCGGAATCACTCTTTTGGCCGGCAAAGAAAGTGTCCCCACCGCAACACCCGGCACGTTCTACAGCGAGCTAATTGGCGGACGCACCGGCTATGTGCGATTGGGAACATTGAACAACGCAAACCTGCAGGCACTCGATAAGGCTCTGAGCGGTTTCGCCGCCAAAAAGGTAAATGACCTCATTCTGGACGTTCGCGCCAGCTCTACGACGAGTGATTTTTCGTTGGCCGCCGAGTTCGCAAAGCGGTTTTCTCCAAAGGGGAAACCCATCTTTACCGTGCGCAAACCGACAGGGCGCCAAGACCGGGTATTTAGTTCCGATCGTGAGCCAACATTCCGCGGGCTGGTAATGGTGCTCGCCGACGGCGACACGAGTGGCGCTGCCGAGGCGATTGTGGCTGCATTGCGATTTTACAACAAGGCACTCGTTATCGGGCAACCAACCGCAGGCCGTGCCGCTGAATACTCAGACTTGCCACTGCCCAATGGCAAGAATCTGCGGCTGGCCGTGGCTGAAATAGTGTCCCCCGAGGGTCGGTCACTATTTCCCGAAGGCGTGAAACCAGATTTGCCCGTCGAAATGTCATTATCAGAGAAGCGACAGATTCTTCAGTCCAGCAGCGAAAAAGGAATGGGACCGTTCATTTACGAGACGGGGCGCCCGCACATGAGTGAAGCTGCGCTGTTAGCCGGGACAAATCCCGAGTTGGAAGTCGCCGAAGCGGCACAGCAACGCCGCGGGCGTGCGCCCGAAAAACCGCCGCCTCACGATCCAGTTTTACAGCGTGCACTGGATGTAGTGACCTCGCTGGAAGTTTATCAAAAACACTGAGGCGGTCAGGAGTTTTCTTTGTTTGTAGGACGTCTGTATCAGATGCCGTTCTCTTACGCATCGTTTAAGAGTTGACGAGATTCTTCGATTTTGTTCAGAATCAGCGATGTGACGCCGCTCGAGGAACGTATCGGCTACAAGTTTCGGAACTCGCTTTTGTTGGCCGAAGCGTTAACACATCCGAGCCTGGGACACGAAGCGCAGCACTATCACTTTGATTATCAGCGTTTGGAGTTTCTCGGCGATGCCGTGCTCCAACTCGTTATCACGGAATATTTGTTCAGCCATTTCCAAGTCGAAGCGGAAGGACAACTCACGAAATTGCGTTCACGGCTGGTTTCTCGCGATGCGTTGAGGACGCATGCTGCTGCTCTCGATCTGGGCCGTTACATTTTGATGGGGCGAGGGGAAGAAACCAGTGGAGGCCGGGAGCGTACATCCACATTGGCGGACGCGTTCGAAGCGCTTATCGGCGCGCTTTACCTGGATGGCGGTCTCGACGTTGCCAAGAATTTCATTCTGACACAGACTCGCACTGATCTCGCGAAATTGGCGGAAGAGCCGGTGGATTTTAATCCGAAGGGCGATCTTCAGGAGCTGGTCCAAAGCATCTCGCCGCGCAGTCCGGTTTACGAACTCGTTTCACAGAGCGGACCCGAGCACGAAAAAACTTTTGTCTCAGAAGTTGTTTGGGAAGGAATTGTTCTTGGTCAGGGCACCGGTCGGAGCAAGAAACAAGCGGAAACTGCGGCTGCGCTCGAAGCTTTGCAATTAAGACGCTGGGAAAAAAAGCCAGAAGCTGAAACGTAAGGTCGTAGGGATGAGGATCGCTGAGCCGTCGTTTTGAGATCCCAGCCCGCTCGGCACGCGCCGTAGCCTCTGCGAAGGGGGGCGATCGCGTCCTACCGATTCACTACAAATGCCCGAGTGCGTCGAGAATTTCCCCCGATTTCGACTTCCAATGGAAACGCCGCTTGATCGATTCGGTGACAAACTTTTTCGCGCGCCTGATTGCCTGTTCCAACGAGAAGCCAGAGGCAAGACCCGCTGTGATTGCCGCCGAATAGGTGCAGCCAGTGCCATGTGTTTCGACACCGCGCACAAAGGGCGCCGAGAACTCTGTGAATTCGCCGTGCTGAAAAAGTAAATCGATCGCGTTGTCGCCGCGAAGGTGGCCGCCTTTCAACAAGATCGACGCATGATATTTCTTCGCGAGAGCTTTTACAGCACTCTCCATTTGTCTCCGGTCATTGATCACGGCCTCGAGCAATAAGGCTGCTTCGTCGAGGTTCGGCGTGATCAGTGTCGCGAGCGGAAACAGTTCGCTCTCGTAAGCTTCAACAGCTTCGGGTTCGAGGAGATTGTCGCCACTCGTCGCAATCATTACCGGATCGACTACGAATGGGATTGATCGCGCTGCTATTCTTTCGCTGTCTTGAATGGCCTGCGCGACAGCGCAAACAATCTTCGCCGAGCAGAGCAGACCCGTCTTGGTCGCGCCAACCCGGAAATTTTTGAGCAGCACTTCGATTTGCTCGCGAACCATTCTCGCAGTTGCCGGTTCAATCCGCAAAACTTTCCGAGGAACTTCGGCGACGAGGCAGGTCACAGCGGTCAAGCCATAAACGCCAAGGGCACTAAAAGTTTTCAAGTCGGCCTGAATACCCGCACCAGCGCTGCAATCCGAACCGGCGATCGTGAGTGCGACCGGGGACGCTTCTCTTTTCAAACTAGCGCGATTACGGCGCGCCCGGCGGTCGCGCCCTACCATTTACGCGCCGTTCCCATCGTTGCCGATCGCTTCGACCGGGCAGCCTTCCATCGCTTCTTTGCAAAGACCTTCTTCGTCCGGCGTCTCCGGCTGCTTGTATACGTAGGAGTGGCCGCCATCATCGTTTCGTTTGAAATTGGCGGGGGCCGTTTCGCGGCACAAATCGCAGTCGATACACTGATCATCGACATAGAATTTGCCCGGTACGTTCTCGGGGTATTTGTTTGCTGAGTCGGCCATGTTTCCCTGACAATGAAGTCGAACGTTAGGAAGAAAGGGTCCTAACGCAATAATGTGCCCGTTGATTGGTTCAGACGCAACCGTAACGTGACGCTGGCACGTATCTCCTCAAACGTAAACAGGTTGACGTAATCAGCGACGTTCCCTCAATCTCTTTTATGAAACGAGATGCTGCCAAAAGCCTGCGCGTGTTTGCAGCCGAGTTGGCAATCTATGCGGTTCTTGTCACCGGTTATTTCTTTTTAGTCCTCCATGTTCTAGGCGGCTGGCTGTACCGGCTCGAAACGCAGCACCGCATCCTTTATGCAGTCGTCGCGATCTTGCTCATAGCTGGTCAGGCCGTTGCCTTGGACGCGGTAACCACCGTGTTGTTCCGGCTCCTGCGGCGCCGTTGGAGATGACTCATGTTTTTTCCAATCTCTCACTCTCACATCAATCCGCTTTATCTGGTCGTTGTCGGCTTTGTTATTGGAATTCTGGGCGGCTTTTTTGGCGTAGGCGGGAGTTTCATTGCAGGTCCGGCATTGCGCCTGATGGGAGTGGATTGGAACTTCGCGGTCGGAACAGACCTGGCGCACATTGTTGGCAAATCGATCGTCGCAGCAAGAAAACATCGCACGCTTGGCAACGTCGATCTGAAGCTCGGAATGATCATGGCCCTGGGTACGATCGGCGGCGCCGAAGGTGGCGCGCAGCTGATTCAGGCGCTCAAGCGCGCAGGCAATGTGAATACCGTCGTAAGTTGGGTCGCCATCGTTGTGTATTCCGGCATTTCAATCTTCATGCTCTGGGAGAGCCACACAACACTGAGATTACACAAGCGCCGTTCGCGCGGAACGGTCTCGGATGCAAAGGCTGCAGCATCAAAAGCGGACCACTCAGCATTTGGGCCAGTGACGAAAAAGATCCAACGAATAAAAATTTGGCCGATGATCAGTCTCCCGACGTCAGGTATACAGGAGATTTCCCTCTGGACGATACTTCTAGTCGCACTTATCGGTGGATTTTTTAGCGGGTTTTTGGGCGGCGGCGCGGGCTACATCCGAATGCCGTCGATGGTTTATGTGCTCGGAATTCCCACTCATCTCGCCGTCGGAACGGATCTTTTTGAGATCATCATTTCAGCGAGCTACGGAACGTTCACCCACGCCATCAAGGGCAACGTGGATATTCTGATCGCGCTCGTTATGCACACCGGCGCAGTGATCGGGGCGCAGATCGGCGTGGTCGCTACGCAATATTTCGCAGGTCCGAAGATCCGCCTCGCTTTTGTGCCGTTGCCGTTGATCGGCGCGGCGATAGTCATTTATACGCTCGTGACCGGTCACAAGCTTTAGCTATGAAAATTCTGATCTGCAGTGACGGCACATCCTCATCGCAAACCGCAATCGATCTCGGAGGATTGCTGGCCGGTCCGCTCAGAGCCGAGACCACGCTTTTGGGAATCGCTGAAAAATCCGAAGACGAGCAGCCCCTGCGTGAAGCGCTTCATACGCAAGCGCAATCGCTCCGGCAACGCGGCGTATCGCCGGATATTGTCGTCCAGTTCGGTGAGCCGGTCTTGCAGATTGTCCAGCAAACCTCGAAGACCAAATACGACCTCGTCGTCATCGGCGCGCGCTGGACGGGCGCAGTAGGACATTACTGGCGATCAAAGAGAACTTACGAAGTCATCAAGGCCATTCAGCCTCCGGTGCTGGTGGCCATCGGCGAACGCAAAGAATTGAAGCGGTTCGTGGTTTGCACGGGCGGAAAAGAATTCATCGAGCAAGCGGTCCAATTCACTGGCAAGCTCGCCGCGGCCGTAGGCGCATCTGTGACTTTGCTACATGTGATGGCTGAGCCACCCGCGATGTTCGCCGATCTTTTACGAATGGAAGAAAATGTTGATCAGTTACTCCAATCAAACTCCGAGCTCGGGACCAATTTGCGTCGTCAAAAACGAGAACTCGACCGGCTGGGAGTACCTGCAGAAGTGCATCTCAGACATGGCATCGTGATCCATCAGGTTTTCGAAGAAGCCCGGGCCGGCAATTACGATGTGATCGTGACAGGCACGTCACAGGCGCGCGGCCTGCTTCGACATTACATCATGGGCGATTTAACGCGGGATATTTTGAATCGAGCGAATGTGCCCGTCCTCGTCGCCCGTGCCAGCCCGCCCAAGGCAGCTCGAACGTTGTGGAAGGCGGTCAAGGGTTTGTTTAGCAGGCCGCAGAAGATGTAATTCAGGCATCCTGCGTGATTCGGTGGACCTTTGAGGCAAACGCTCTACGAATTTTGGTCTAATTCTTCGGCCCCTTGAGCTCGGCGAGTTTTTCCTCCGCGTTGGTTACGTCGGATTTGTGCGCGCTGCCGAGCTTAAGCAATCGTTGCTGCCGCCGCAGATTCGCTTCGGCAAATTCAAGCTCGGCGGTTTCGCGCTTAGTTACCGCTTTTTGTTCGGCTTCGATCAATTGCGCGAGCGCTGTTTTCGCCACTTCCAACTGTTGTTTCGTGCTTTCACCAGACGCAACGCGTGATTCCTGTTCGGCGACTATTCCTTTGGCTTGGACGACTCGAGCGCTTGCCAGTTCAGTTTCGCATTTGATCATCTTTAACGCTCGCTGCTCCACCTCGACCTTCGCGAGCACTCCGACCCTCCACAGGCGTTCTGCGCCTTCGGCATTTCGTTTGGAACGTTCCAGTTTCTTCTCGCATCGCGCAACGTCGCCGTCGGGCGTCCCTGCCTCGGCGAGTTCGTCCGAAAGATTTTGCTTCAATATCGGCGGCTCAATATCGAAGGCGCCGGGTTCGTCAGAATTGTTCGGTTGATCCGCCGCTAAAGCGATTAGTGCGCTGGTGAGAAACGTCACCGGCAACGCGACCGCGCGGATCATGCTGGCAGTTTATCACATAAATTTTCGGAGCACATGCATCTTGCATGCCGTTACAACAACTCCGCCGAGGAACAAACAGCAACTTAGAGCCCGAGAAGCCAGCATGCCTCGGCATTTTTTTCTTTCACCGGCACTTTCCTTTTATATAAGACCGGCCCGGAGGAACTTATCTATCCGGTCAATCGTCAAATCCTGCTAAGTGTCGTTATCTCGGGTTTGATCCTTCCATCGGTATCGGCCGATCTTTTTCCGAGTTCCGGACCTGTTGCATCGAGTAAGAGTGCGCGTCTTCGATTTGGGAAAGCGGCAGCACCTAAGGCTGCACCGGTTCCGGTAAAGCGCGCGATCTGGGCGGCGAATCAACTCCAGTCAAACCTTATCGTTACGGCGGCGGCCACAAATCATTTAAGGATCACGCTTACGATTGTTCCGGCACAGTCTCCTACGTCCTCGCCGCGGCTGGTTTGATCAGCAGCCTGATGAGCTCAACCGAGTTTCGCCGGTACGGCGAACGCGGTCTCGGCGAATGGATCACCATCTACGCGCGCGAGGGTCATCCATTTGCAGTCATTGCAGGGCTGCGCTTGGACACCACGCCGTTCGATCGCTACACCAGTAAATGGGCGCCTCGTTGGTACCCGGCTTACCGCCCGCCCTACGGCTTTGACGCAAGGCATCCGATTGGGTTGTAGAACGAAGACTCCAAAAAGGACTTAGTCCAATCTGGATTTGGCGGTTTGCTCCTGTTAGAATTTCGTAAACCGACATGCACAACCTTCACCGTTTCGTATCTTTTTGCACCGCAGTAGTCGCCTTCTCTTCTTCTGTCGAGGCTGGCGCTTCCGGCGACGTTTTCACGCCCGTGATTGCGTCGACGCTTTCGCCGGAAGCTTACCCAATCTTTGGCACTGATGGTGCCTATCACGTTGTTTACGAGTTGCAGTTGACTAATACGAAGTCGGTTCCGGCTACGATACAGAAGATCGAGGTGTTGGCGGGTTCAACCGAATCTCAGGTGATCACAGGCTTTTCTGACGGTGAGCTGTTAAAGCGCCTGCGAACACTTGCGCCGCAGCCGGCTACCGACGCCACGATTGAACCGAACGGCGCTCGCCTTTTTTATATCGAACTTACCTTCAAGGACGCAGCCAGCGTTCCCAAAGTACTTGAGCATCACCTGTATCTCATTGGCGCTCCCAACCCCGGGCCCGCCAAGCCGGCACCTCTGAATTACGTGGTCGCTCCATTGAAAATTTCGGACGACAAGCCATTGATTATCGGCCCACCACTCGCTGGTACAGGTTGGGTCGCTGCAAACGGCTGCTGCAACCCTGACATCCCCCACCGCGGTTCGGTGCAAAGCGTTAACGGCGCGCTATACAACTCGCAACGCTTTGCCATCGATTGGATGCGCTTGGATGACCAGGGACGAATGGTCCACGGTGAAGAGAGCGACGTCCATAATTACCCCGACTACGCTGCCGACGTGCTCGCCATCGCCGATGCGAAGGTCGTTAGCGTGCTGAACAATCTCGACGACCAGGTTCCCGGGCGTTTGCCAGAACCGAGCTCCATTACCATCGAAACCGTGGACGGCAATCATGTCGTGCTCGATCTCGGCGCCGGACGTTTTGCCTTCTAT
>Ga0066903_100003952_pt1 | contig 12334 bp, 14 predicted proteins | sample PanSoiMetaGPlot1_FD_67491 | JGI IMG/M metagenome (GOLD analysis project Ga0066903, IMG submission 67491) | Tropical forest soil microbial communities from Panama analyzed to predict greenhouse gas emissions - Panama Soil - Plot 1 (version 2) | ecosystem: Environmental > Terrestrial > Soil >...
GTCGGCGTCGCCTGCTGGCTGATGTTCACCTTCGTGCACTACCGGCCGTTCGCGTGGATCTCGTTCGCGATCCTCGTAACCACGCTGCTGGTGGGTATCAGCTGGTATGCGCGCAACCGGCAGGCCGCGGTGCTTGAGGAGCGCGGTGGATGGGCATTTCCGCCACGACTGATAGCGCTGCATGCCACCGTAGCCGCGCTCTCGATCACTCTGACATTCGTGACCGCGCTCGCCGCGAGCCACGGCTGAGCGGAATGGAGCTGGAGTGGAGACATTCACGACGCCCCAGGTGACGGCGGATGATCATGTTTGGGGTCCCGCGGACGCGCCGGTGACGGTTGTCGAGTACGGCGACTACGAGTGCCCGTACTGCCGTGGCGCGTTCCGTGACGTGCAGGAGATGCTGCACGACTACCGCGGCCAGATCCGGTTCGTGTTCCGGAACTTCCCCATCCCGCAGCTTCATGCCCACGCCGCGCAGGCCGCCGAGGCGGCCGAGGCCGCCAGTGCGCAGGGCAAGTTCTGGCCGATGTATGAGCTCCTCCTGCAGCCGCATGCGCGCCTGGACACGGACTCGCTGATGTCCTACGCCGAGGCCGTCGGGCTCGACGTCCCGCGTTTCGCTGAAGAGGTCGCCGAGCAGCGGTACGCCGCGCGGATCGAGAACGACGTGCAAGAGGGCCTGCGGAACGGGGTGAACGCGACGCCTAAGTTCTACGTCAACGGCCAGCGCGTCGACGGCAAGGTCCCGCTCGAGCACCTTGAGGAGCTGGTGCGGCAGGCGGTCGGGGCGGCAGGTGCCGGGGGCTAGCTGTCGCAGCTAGTCTCGGAAGATGCCGAGATATCTGGCGCTGCTGCGCGGTATCAATGTCGGCGGTCACAACAAGGTCGCCATGGCTGACTTGCGGCAGATCGCCGCCGACCTCGGTTACACCGACGTCTCCACCTATATCCAAAGCGGGAATCTGCTATTCGCGGCCGACTCGGGCGACACCACCGGGCTGTCTGCAGCACTGCGAACGCGCATCGACGAGCGGCTGGGCGTCCGGCCCGTCGTGGTGGTGCTGTCTGCAGCCGACCTCGCCCGGGTGATCGCCGACAATCCCTTTCCTGACCCGCCGAATCCCCGGCTCGTCCACGCCGTCTTCCGGAACGACGACTTCAGTCGCGACGGCCGCGCCGCGGTCGCGGCCGCCGCGAAAGCAGCGCAAGCCAGCGGCAGCCAGGACGAAGCGGTCATCGTCCGGCGAACGCTGTTTCTGCACACCCCGGACGGGTTTGGCCGCAGCCAGCTTGCGGCGCAGCTGGTCTCCTCGGCCGCGCAGGCAGCGGGCACCGCGCGGAACTGGGCGACGGTCACCAAGCTGATGGCACTGCTAACGGGGGAAGAATGAGGCCATGAATCCTATCTCGCGCGGCTTCCACGGCCGCCGGCACGAGACAGCAGCCGACACCGCCAGGGTTCCGCCAGGACAGCACGTGACCAGTGACTTCCCGGTGCTGTCGGCCGGGCCGACGCCGCACACGGCGCTGCCGGACTGGACCTTCTCGCTCCGGCAGGCGGGCACGGACCTTCGTACGTGGACCTGGCCAGAGCTGCTGGCGCTGCCCGCCGAGGAGGTCACCGTCGACATCCACTGCGTGACGCGCTGGTCAAAGCTCGATACCCGGTGGAAAGCGGTGTCGATCGACACCCTGCTGGCGGATATCGCCCATCAGGCCACCTTTGCGCTGGCATTCTGCGACGGCGGCTACACCACGAATATGCCCCTGGCGGACCTGACGGCCGGACAGGCGTGGGTCGCCTACTCCTACGACGATCAGCCGCTGCCGCCCGAGCACGGCGGGCCGGCCAGGTTGCTCGTTCCGCACCTGTACTTCTGGAAGAGCGCGAAGTGGGTCCGCGGCCTGGACCTGCTGGCTGCGGACGAGCCCGGGTTCTGGGAGCGGTACGGCTACCACAACTACGGGGATCCATGGCGGGAACAGCGGTACGCGGGCGACTGACCTGGCAGGTCGCCACCGTCGAGACGGTACGCGACGAGACCGCGTCGGTGCGGACCATCGGGCTAGCTGTGCCGGACTGGGCCGGCCACACGGCCGGGCAGCACCTGGACGTGCGGCTGACCGCCGAGGACGGTTACTCCGCCGAACGGTCCTATTCGATCGCGTCGGCGCCCGGGGAACCGGTGGCGATCACCGTCGAGCGACTCGACGATGGCGAGGTCTCGCCCTATCTCACGGAGGAGCTGCGGTCCGGCGACGAGATCGAGATCCGCGGTCCCATCGGCGGCTACTTCATCTGGACCGGTGACGACGCGGCCACGCCGCTGCTGCTGGTCGCCGGCGGCTCCGGCGTGGTGCCGTTCCGGTCAATCATCCGGCACCGGCACAACCTCGGGAGCGACGTCTCGGTCCGCCTGCTGTACTCGGCGCGCTCGCTGCCGGATGTGATCTACCAGGCCGAGCTGGATGACGCCGACGACGGAGTCGCCGTTATCTACACGCTGACCAGGCACCAGCCGCCTGGCTGGGCTGGCCACACCGGACGCGTCGACCGGCGGCTGCTCGCCGAGGCGGCATGGCCGGCGCAGCGGGACCCGCTGACCTTCGTGTGCGGTCCCACCCCCTTCGTCGAGGCGGTGGCATCTGGCCTGGTCGAGCTCGGGTACCCGGCCGGCCTGATCAAGACGGAGCGTTTCGGGGGAACGGAGGCACCATGACGGCCCGCGACGACAGTGCCCTGGACGGCAACGCCATCGGCGGGCTGCTGCTGGAGGTGTTCGGCACTGAGATGACAGCGGCCGTCGCGGTCTGTGGCAGCTGCGGCGCGACTGGGCCGGTGGCCGAGACGGTTGTTTTCCTGCGGGCTCCCGGCACCGTCGTCCGGTGCCGAAACTGCGGGGCCGTGCTCATGGTGATAATCAGGCGGGGCGAGCAGAACTGTGTCGACATGCTCGGGCTAGCCGCCCTCGAGCCCCGGTGAGGGTTCGGGCCCGTGCCACGACATGCACTCGATGCCGCCACGCTGGTGAGCTGGCTGGCCACCGAAGCGCTCGGCGCATTCATGGCCCGGAACTGGATCGCCCGCGGTGGCATCCGTGCGGCGAGGCAGCGGCCAGCCCGCCCCGACCAGATGTCGCTGCCCGTGCTGGCCTGGCACGCCGGCCTGAACGCAGCCGGGCTGCTGTGCTGGATCGTGTTCCTCGCAGCCGCCGCGAAGCCAGCCGCGTGGCTGGCCATCGTGCTCATGGCTCCGGCAATCGGCCTGGGCATCTCCACGGTCGTGATCTGGACGCCCTATCCGGGTCCGGGCCAGCATGCGCCCGCCAGTACGGTGCTGGCCGAGCCCGAGATCAAGCGCGCTCTGCACGACGAGGCGCTGACGAACCAGCTGGTGGACGATTTCCTGGCGCGCAACCTCGCGCCGCCGCCGCCGCGGACGCCGGGCTGGCATCTGCGCCCGCTCGTGCCCGCGAGCCATGGCGTACTCGCCATCGCCACTTTCTCGCTGGCTGTCCTGTCGGCTGTCGCGGCAGGCTGACCGGCGGTCAGCTAAACCAGTCCGGAGGTGAAGCTGCCGCGTCCGGGGGTGGAGGTGCTGCTTCCGGCGGTGGTGCTGTCAAGTAGGGCTGCGGAGGCGTCGCGTAAGGCGACGGTCCGGCGCTGACCAGAGCGGCGTGCCGGCCTGCAGATGAGCGCCGCCGCCCTCGAGCCCTGAGCCAGAAGGCGAGCACCAGCAGCACGACGCCCCCGGCGATGGCTCCGCCGAATCCGTCTAGCTTGACCGCCGCGTGCTTGACGGCGTGGATGGTAGCGGGCTGGGTCTTGCCGAACCGGGCAGCCGCTCCCGCTACACCCGGTCCGGGCTTCGCGGTGGCGTGCAGGTTCACCAGGCTCGCGGCCTCGTGCAGGGCCCCGAGCGGGTTGATGAGGCCGTAGCCGATCTTCGTGTTATAGCCGCCGGCCGGGTGGTAACTCGCCGACACGGCCAGCGCAGTCGCCACCTCCGCGGCGCCGAGCTGCGGGTACAGCGCCTTGATCAGCGCGACGGTGCCAGCGACCCAGGCCACTGCCGAGAAGCTGCCCCACGCCGCGTAAGGCGCATTGCCGGGCCCCGTGGCGTCGAGTGTGTTGTCCGGAGCCGCGATCAGCACCGAGTCGTTCGTGGGATATTGCTGATCTTTGGCCTGGGGTGGCGGTGCACCGCTGAGGGTGGTTCCGGTGAAGTTGATCACGCCGGGCAGGCTGTCCGGGTAATAGAACGTGTTGGGGTTACTCGTATTTACGGCGCTCGCGGCGATCACGACGGCGTTCTTAGAGATCGCGTAGGCCACGGCTTGGTCGAGGTTCTGGGAGTCACCGCCGGACTCGTCGACGACGATGACGCTGGCACCGTGGTCGACGGCGTACCTGATGGCGTTGGCCACGATGCCTTGCCAGACGCCATCAGACTCGAAGTGCTTCTCGGCCGACGTTTTACTGTGGAAGTTGACGATGCCCTCGGACAGTATCCGGGCACCTGGAGCGGTGCCCGCCGTCCCGAACGGGTTCGTGGTCGTGGTGCCGCTACCGGCGATCATCGAGGCGATGATCGTGCCTTCTACCGTTGAGGCGCCCGGCACCGGCGCGTAATTCGGCCCGACCGTCAGCTTGCCGGCCAGCTCACTGATCCGGCTTACCGGCGTATCCAGGACCGCGACGGTGACGCCGTGGCCATCGGTGAGCTGCAATGCCGCTGCCATCTCGCTGGCGAGCTGGTTCTTGGCTGAGCCGGGGAAGACAGCTGCGGCCGCGGCAGGCGTGGCGGATGTAGCCTGCGCTGCCTGCGCTGCAGCAGCCGGTCCGGCAATCCAGGCGGCGGCGATGATGGCGGTGAGCGCGATGCCGGCCGCGAGACTGAGGCGAGCTCTGCGCAGGTTGATCAGCACGTGATGTCCTTCATGTTGCAGGGCTTGCCATGGCCGGTCAGCACCGATTCGAGGGCGGGAACCAGGGTGTTGCCAATCGACTGCAGTTCGGTCTCCTCCTGCGTAGCCGCAGTGGTTGGCTGCCCGTCGGTGAATCCGGCGGTGAACAAGAAGGCATAGGGCCCGCTCGACAGACCACCCTGCACGCCGCGGGCGGCGTCACCGAACTGATCGGTGACCGTGCCACCGAATGTCAGGGCGTGCAGGCCGTCGCCGGGGGCCAGGGACACCGCGTCGCTCGTGGCCAGCCGCGCCGCCCTCGTTGATCGCAGGACCGCGATGCCGATGGTGATGGCGATCGCGCCGCTCGCGTCGACATAGGTCGCGCGGAGCATCGTGGTGCAGCCAAGACCGCGAACAAGCTGGTAGCCGGCTGGCTCGAGGGCAGCCTGGCAGGATGCTGGCGGCGCGATGCCGACCAGGCGCGCATCCATCGTGTTGGACTCGGAATCCTGATAGGGGAGGGTCGCAGGGAAGATCTTCGCCGCGGGAAGCCGCTCCCAGCGCGAGGCGATCTCGATCTGCAGCGCCGCGTTTGCCTCAGCGGTCGTCGCTTTCCTCGTCAGCTCCCGGACGAGCGCAGCGGCACCGCCGGCGATCAGCAGCACGCCCACTACGAGGAGTGCGACGAACACCACTCGGCGCGACCGACGGCGCGGCACGCTTGGGCTGGCCGTCGGCTCCGGCTGGCTGACCCAGGGTCCGGGATCAAGGGGTGTAGTCATCAAATCCCCGAATCTGCGGGTAATCGACCACCGGCGGACGACGGCGCCGCCGGCGCGCGCCGACGACCAGCGCCACACTGGCGGCCAGGAATCCAATCAGAGCCGCGGCTGCGACAGCTGACCTTGCTTTGATCTGCGCTGCGTCGCGATGCACCACGGCGATCGGGCCGATCCGGTCATGGGTGAATCGGGCGGTTGCAGACACCGTGCCGGCTGCGGTTGCGGGCTGGGCGGCGAGCTGGCCCGCGACTGTCAGTGCCGCCGCAGCGTTGACCTCGCCAAAACCGACGCCGGGGCCGTAACCGCCAGGCGGCCGCCTCGTTGTCGAGGTCACGATCGCCTGCATCACCCGGACGGGGGTGAGGTGCGGGTACGCAGATCTGATAAGGGCCGCCACGCCGGCTACGAAGGCCGACGCCGGGCTCGTGCCGTCACCGGTGAAGTACTCGCCGGCGGGTCCGGCGCCGTCGACCCTGATGCCCGGAGCGGAGACCACCACCGAGGAGTTGCGGTCGGAGAACGAGGCGCGGTTCCCGGCAGGGCCGACGGCCGCGACCGAGATCACGCCGGTGAAGGCGGCCGGGTAGGAATAGCGGGTGAAGCCGCCGCCGGGGGTGCCGTCGTTGCCGGCAGCGGCGACGATCACCACGCCGTGCGCAACAGCATTCGCGATCGCCTCGCGCATGCTCCGCGACGCGTCCGACGAGCCGAGAGACATGTTGATGACACTGGCCCCGTGGGCTACCGCGTAATTGATGCCGTTCGCTATCGCGTCATCGAAGGCAGCATTGCCGTTGTAGACCGCGAAGCCGGGCTCCGTGTCGTCGAGGATGACCCGGATCGACAAGATGTGGGCCTGCGGTGCGACGCCGAGCATGCCCGTGGCCCGGCCGGGACCACTGCCGTGGCCGGCGATGATCGAGCAGATGTACGTCCCGTGGAAATGCGGGGGCTGATAGCCGGGAGGGTTCGCACCCGCGGTGTAGTCAGGCCCGACGGTCACCGAGCCGGCGAGGTCAGCCGCGCTCGCGTCGACGCCGGTGTCCAGCACAGCGACGGTCACGCCGGTGCCTCTCGTATGTGTCCACGCGCCGGGCACGCCGATCGACTGCAAGGTGGTGAGGTCGGCACTTCGGACGAGCTCACCGACAGTTTGCGCCGAGCTGATGGCAGGCCTGGCGGCCAGGAGAGTAAGGCCGAGTAGCGCAAGCCAGGCCGCACGCCATGCTGAGCGTCGAAGTGCCCCGCCAGTCATCAGCACGACCACTGCGGGCTTCGGCAGTTGACCCGAATGGGCGCGGTGAGCGGGCGCGCGACGTCGGCTGCAAACTGGGCGGCCGGTGCGAAGATCTCGGCGCGGGCTTCCTGCCCGCGGCCGGCCGGCTGACCGTTGGCATAGCCAGCGACGGTCAGGATGACGAACGGTCCCGCCTGCCGGGTCGTGGCTGCCTGCCGCGCCTGCGCGCTGAACAGCGAGCTCGCGGTACCGGGCACCGCGAGGGCGCTGAGTGCGAAGACCCCGGTGTGGTCGGCCGACAGCCCAGCGGAGAACGCGGCCGCAAGACGGGCGGTGGGGAACGCGAGCACGCCGACCGTGTAGAGAATGCCCTGGAGCTGATCGAGGTAAGTGGCACGCAGGCCGGCTCTGCAGTGGTCGCGGGTCGCGAGGGCGGCGAACGCCGGGTCGATGGCGCTCGCGCACGCGGTCTGCGTGCCGATGGCAACCCGGCTTGCGTCCTCGGTCGTCAACAGGCTCGTGCTGTACCTAAGCCCGGACGGGAAGATCCGCCCAGCGGTCCAGCTCCGCCACCGGTCCGCGACTGCGGTTGCGGCAGCCGCCGCGCGCTCGGCGGCGGTCGGCGGGCGGGTAGCGAGCTTGCGGGCGGTCAGACCGGACGTGACCGCGACTGCCAGGCAGGCCACGGCCACGAACGCGAGGACCACCATCGCTAGCCGAGGCCGCCGCTTTGACGGCCTCGGCAGGAGGGACAGATCGGAAAGATCCTCCGAAGGCACCTGCGTAAGCTAATAGCAAACGATTTCGTAATCAATAGACTTTGCGCTCGTGTGACCCGCGAGTCAGCGCTGCCCGGTCAGGTCGCTCAGGACACCAGCGGAATCACGTCGGCGGCCAGGCGCGCCGCCTGCTCGTCGGGCTCAAACAGGGTCGTGAACAGGATGAGCTCCGCCCCTGCGGCAGCAATTCTCGAGACCTCGGCGGCACAGCCGGCGGGCGTTCCGGCAACGGCAGCAGCTTCGATCTCGGGCACCGGCCGGCCATACATACGCGCGATCGCTGCGTTCATGCGATCGCGAGCCCGCCCGGCGTTGTCGTCGACGCCGATATAGAGGCGCTTGGCGATCGGGAACTCCGCCGGATCACGTCCAGCATCCGCAAGCGCCTCCCGCAGGACGCGCACGTTGTCGGCGAACCGGTCCGGCGATGAGCCGCCGGATCCGAAGAAGCCGTCGCCGAGCCGCGCTGCACGCCGGACTGCCGCTTCGCCGATCGCTCCGATCCAGACTGGCGGGTGCGGCTTGCGAGCCGGTTTCGGTTCCATCGCGACGTGCGCCAGCCGAAAGAACTCGCCGTCGAACGTGACGCGCTCCTCGGTCCAGAGTGCTTTCATCACGGCGAGCCCCTCGGTGAACCGCGCGACGTACCGGTCGCTGGTCAGGCCGAAGGCCGCGAACGGCTGCTGCTTGCCTCCGGTGCCGATTCCCACGTCGACCCGGCCGCCGCTGAGCTGGTCGAGCGTGGCCATGCTCCGCGCCAGGTGCACGGGGCTGTGCAGTGTGGAGACGAACACCGCGCAGCCGAGCCGCAGTCGCTGCGTGCAGGCCGCCGCGTATGTCATCATCTCGACGGGCGACAGCTGCGGCGACGCACTCAGCAGCGACTCGTGCGCCCACGCGCTGTGGTAACCCAGCTGCTCTACCCCAGCGCAATAATTGCGGAACGCGGCCGGATCGAATTCGCCGTCGGCGTAGAGCTGCGGGATCGAGATCGCGAAGCGCACAGCTCGGATGGTAGCCCGCTCGGCCTGGACGCCAGCTAGGTACTGCCGGACACGCTGACGTTGTAGACGAAGGCCTGGTAGGTGCCGGCGCCGTCCGGCGGCAGCTGGGTAAACCAGATCAGCAGGTAACGGGCGGAGACTGGCGCCGTGCCCTGCAGGGTGAGTGTCCCGTCCGGGATCGCGGCCTGCGCCACGACCGGCAGCCTGGCCAGTGTGGGTGCGCTGCCGGCCCGCAGCTGCACAGTGCCCCCAGCTGCTGGCCCGAGCGCGAGCCGGACACTGGAGACCGTCATGGTTCTGCCGAGGTCCAGCAGCAGGCCGGTACCCGGCTGGCCGTTGAGATTGGCTGCCGCATACCAGTCGCTGTGCCACGCGGTGCTGGCGTTCCCGTCGACCGCCAGCGCGGCGCCCTGCGGGTAGTCTCCCTGGGCTGTTCCGGCCGGCCCGAATGCCTCAGCACTCAGCACGGGCACGGGCACCGACATCGGCGCCGGGCTGGCGGTCGGCTGGCTCCTCGCCGGCGCGGGGGCTGCCGGGTGGCGGATTGTCTTCGCGGCCGAATGCGAGCGGCCCGCAGGCGCGGGCGCAGGACCCTGGGAGGCCAGCAGATAAGCCAGGACGCCGATGAGGGCTGCCGCGACGACGACGAGCACTGCGGCCCGGACCGGAAGCCGCCTGGTGCCCTCAATCTTCAGGGGCATCGCCGGGCGGAAGGCCTCGGCCGCGGTGATCCCGCCGGGCCGGGTCCCTCCGGCAGAGCCGGGCGGGCCATTCGCGATGTTTCCGATCGTGACAGTGCCAGCCGGGTCGCCTTCGCCTGGCTCCAGGTGCGGTGGGCGGCGCAGACCGTGTGCCGCGTCGTACTCCTCGATCAGTGGTGCCGGATCGGTACCGACGACGCGGGCAATCGCGCGAATGTGCCCTCGCACGTAGAAGTCACCGCCACAGGGAGCGTAATCGTCCTGCTCGATAGCACGGACAATCGTGCGCCGGATGCGGGTCCGCTCGCTCACCTGGTCTACTGTCAGCCCGGCCTCGCTGCGCGCTGCTGCGAGCGCCCCGCCGATGCCCACGTTTTCACCTCCGCGTGCGACCCGGTGCCGGTCCTCGATGCTGCCACGGATCTGCCGGATTTGGTCTCTATTGCCAGTATGACGCCGGTTCAGTACGGCATGGCAGGCATCGGGGGGTGAATTTCGTCCGTCGTTAGCCGGACCTTTCCCATCTGCAACCGGCCGCAACCTGCGTTCGCCGTCGTATGATCCCGGTAAGCGTGACGAGGGTGGGCAGCGACGTCACACTGCGCAGCAGGGGAGCGGCTTTTCATGGGACTTCTGAACGAGGCGCGTCGCGAGTTCATCGCAGCGCCTGACTCGGCAAAGGGCCAGATCGTCTACAAGTGGCCGGACATCAACATCCGCAAGTTTTCCAGGGCGATCGTCGAGCCTGACGCGACCGCAGTGTTCATGAGCCAGGGCCAGGTCATGGGCGTGCTCCTGCCGGGTCAGCACCGGCTGGATGCCAGCGAGCTCCCGTTCCTCGGCATGTTTGTCGACTGGGCCTCCGCAGGCAACGCGTTCCGCGCGGAGATCTTCTTCGTCGGCACGCGCGAGTTCCCGAACAACCGGTTCGGCGGGCGCCTGGACGAGGTTCAGGATCCCGTCTCTGGCCTCATCGTGACGCTCCGCACCTTCGGCGAGTACTCACTGCGCGTCAGCGACCCCACGAAGGTCATCCTCAACCTGGTCGGCACCGTCGACGTGACCGACAACAACGCTGTCACCGCCTGGGTGACCCAGCAGCTGCTGAAGGTGACCCGCACGACGGTCACCACGCAGCTGATGTCAGGCGCCTGGCCAATCCTCGGCCTGTCCATGCACAGCCCGGAGATCGAGGCGCAGTCACTCGAGGCGGCGAACCGGGAGCTGGCCGACTACGGCATCACGCTGACCCGGCTCGGCAACGTCGACGTCAACCTGGAAGACGAGGACAACGCCCGGCTGAAGAAGCTGGCCGGCGACACCGCCTATAGCCGTCTCGCGGGCGGCTTCCTGCAGGCCGCGCAGGCCGAGGCGCTGCAGGGCGCTGGCCAGGGGATGGCGCAGGGCGGCGGGGCCGTCACGCCGATGTTCCTCGGGGCCGGCCTTGGCATGGCCGGGCAGATGATGCAGGCTCCCGCCCAGGCGCCGTACAACCCGCCGCCGCCCGGTACCGGCTTCGCAGGCGGGGGTGCAGGTTACGCGCAGCAGGCCGCGGCCGCGCCGCCGCCTGCGGCCCAGGCGCCAGCAGCTGCCGCGCCAGCGGCCCCCGCGGCGGAGGCAGCCATGCTCGCGTGCAGCAACTGCAGTAGCCCCCTCGCCGCGGGCGCAAAGTTCTGCGGCGAGTGCGGTACACCGACGCAGAAGCACTGCACGAACTGCAACGCCATGCTCAGCGCGAGTGCGAAGTTCTGCGCCGAGTGCGGCACGCCCACAGCCCCGCCGCCGTCGGCATAACCCCGCGACGCAACCCCGCGCTCGCTACCATCACAGCCACCATCGGCCGTTTTGCGCCGACCGCCAATCCCGCTGCGCAATCGCCCTCGAGCAGAAAGGCCTGCCCGGATGGACAGGATCGAATGTCAGTGGTGCAAGGCACAGAACGAGCCGGAGCGGACGAGCTGCACGACCTGCGGCGCTCCGCTCGACAAGCGCAACCTCGTGTCGGACTCGGGCTGGACCGAGGCGCCGCGGCTGCGGGACATGACGGAGTTCCGGTTCTCTAACTCCACCTGCCAGATCGAGGGCGAGATCGTGCCCGTAGCCGAGCTAGCGCTGGCGCAGGGTGACTCGGTGTTCTTCGAGCACCACGTCATGCTGTGGAAAGAGCCGCAGGTCCCCCTGTCGGCGCTGAACGTGGCGGGCGGCGCCCGGCGCATGATCGGCGGCATGCCGCACATCATGAGCGTCGCGCACGGTCCCGGCCGGGTGGCGCTGTCGAAAGACGCCACGGGCGAGGTCGTGGTGCTGCCGATCCACCCGTCACACGAGATCGACGTCCGCGAGCACGCGTTCCTTGCCGGGACGCACTCGCTCAACTACTCGTTCGTGCGCATCAAGGGCCTGGCAAACGTGCTGCATGGCGGCAGTGGCATGTACATGGACCGGTTCATTACCGGAGGCGAGCAAGGCCTGCTGCTGCTCCACGGCTACGGCAACGTGTTCCAGAAGACGCTGCAGCCGGGGGAGAAGATCCTCGTCGAGCCCGGCGGATTCCTCTACAAGGACTCATCGGTTCAGATGAACACGGTCCGGCAGCAATTCAAGACCGGCATGCTCGGCAGCCACACCATGTACCTGGCCGAGATGACCGGCCCGGGCCGGGTCGGCGTGCAGTCCATGTACGTCCACCACGGCACCGAGTAGGGGAGCCCGATGTCGACTCCGGCCTACACCTGCCCGTACTGCCGCCTGCCCAGCGACGGGACCGGCACCTCGTGTCCGAACTGCGGCGCTCCGACGGACGTGCGCGTGCGCGTCACCAAGTCCGGCTGGGCCGAGCAGCCGCCTATCAGGGACATGGCCAGGATCCGTTTCAGCCGGTCTACCTGCCAGATCAGCGGCATGTACGTGCCGGTGGC
>Ga0066903_100003953_pt1 | contig 12333 bp, 11 predicted proteins | sample PanSoiMetaGPlot1_FD_67491 | JGI IMG/M metagenome (GOLD analysis project Ga0066903, IMG submission 67491) | Tropical forest soil microbial communities from Panama analyzed to predict greenhouse gas emissions - Panama Soil - Plot 1 (version 2) | ecosystem: Environmental > Terrestrial > Soil >...
GGTCTGGCAGGATTGGCGAGTATGGTTGTCATCGCCTGGTTCCGAAAGACTTTGCCCGTACCGTGGCCGCGCATCGCCCCGGCCAAATTCCTGACTGGCGCGCTGGCGCTGTGGTTGACGGCCAAGGTGGTTTTTGTCGAGAGAATTGTCCCACGCCGGAACACCCATCGAGCGCAAGTTAACGGGCAATGGCTCGCCTCCCTGGTGCCGGCCAGCCAATGTGTTTACCTGGTGCGGGTAAAGGACGAAGGGCTGATGTTTTACTTCGGCAGAAATGCAGTGCGTTTGAAGTCCTTCGCGGACTTGCCCTCGTCCGCAGCACCGGCATACTGTATACTTGAATACTATGAATGGCAGGTTCTGAAATGGGAAGAGAATTGGCAGATGGATGTGCTGGAGATTCTCGGCAGTGAAACGGTCCTGGTACGAGTGCGACGATGAACACCTTTTTGCCACCTGCTGGAATCAAGATTTGTTCGGTCAGCGAATTGACACGGCAGGTCAACATCTTGCTGGGAGAGGCATTTCCCTTCATCTGGGTGGCCGGTGAAATAGTCAATTTGAAGCGGGCCACGTCCGGCCACATTTACCTGAGCTTGAAGGATGCCCACGCCCAGGTGCGTGCGGTCTTGTGGCGCAGCACCGCGAATCGGCTGCGCTTCCAGGTTCGCGATGGCCTGGAGATCATTGCTCGCGGCAACCTCAGCGTGTATGCGCCGCGTGGCGATTATCAGTTTGTCATCGAGGAACTACATCCCAAGGGGATGGGGGCCCAGGATCTGGCCCTGAAACAATTGAAGGAAAAGCTCGCTCAGCTCGGCTATTTTGCTCCAGAACGAAAGAGATCACTGCCGCGTTTTCCGCGGCACATCGCGCTGGTGACGAGCGCGTCGGGAGCGGCCATCCGCGACATCTTGGAAATCCTCGGCCGCCGTTGGCCGGCCGCCCAGGTGTGGGCCTGTCCCGTTCGCGTGCAGGGGCTTGGCGCGGCGGAGGACATTGCCGCCGCCATTCGCCGCGTCAATCGTCTGGCCGAGATCGAGGTGCTCATCCTTGGCCGGGGCGGCGGCAGCAGCGAGGATCTGGCCGCCTTCAATCGCGAGGTGGTCGCCCAGGCAATATTCGCTTCACGAGTCCCCGTTGTTTCCGCGGTCGGGCATGAAATTGATGTCACCATTGCCGACCTGGTCGCCGACAAGCGGGCCTTGACTCCCAGCGAAGCGGCGGAGCTCGTGACGCCGGATGGTGGACAAATTCTTGGCGCTTTGCAAGCCTGCCACGGGCGCATGAGAGACCTGCTGCTGAGCCGTTTTCAAACGCTTCGCGGCCGGTTGCAAGACCTCACGGGTCGGCGCACTATTGCTCAGCCGCTGGAGCGGATCAGGGAACGCGAACGCCGTTTGGACGATAACGAGGCCCGTCTGCATCGCGCCATGCAACAGAAGCTGGCCACGATTCGTCACCTCGCCGATGCCCAGGCCGCTCGACTGGAAACACTTAGCCCCTTGAACGTGCTGGCCAGGGGATATAGTCTAACGCGCAGGGAAACAGATCAGGCCGTGGTGCGCAATCCCGATCAAGTGCAGGTGGGCGACAGAGTCGTGACCCTGGTGGAACGCGGCAAGTTGTTGTGCCGGGTGGAGGAAAAAGGATGACGCCTTTTGAGCCCGCAGCGCGAGCAGGGAGTAACCTTGCTTGCGCGACGGGCTCAGAGATCAACACCATGGAAAACCTGACATTTGAAGAAGCCCTTGCTGAGCTGGAGCGAATCGTCCGCGAGTTGGAGGACGGCAAGATCGGCCTGGAAGAATCTCTGGTTCGCTACGAACATGGTGTCGGATTGTTGCGGCGCTGTTATGGCCAGCTTCGTCAAGCGGAACAACGCATCGTCGAATTGATGGGCATCGATGGAGACGGAAAAGTCTTGACCAGGCCGTTCGAACATGTGGCCAAGGTGGCGGCGGCGAAAAATGACAACAACGGTTAAAGGGGACCAGGATTGACCCAAGATTTGCAGGGCTACCTGCGCGAAAAGCAACTGCTGGTCGAGCAGCGCCTGCGGCAGATTCTGGAGGAGGCCACGGATTGTCCCGGAGCCCTGGTCGAGGCCATGCGTTATAGCTTGCTGGCGCCGGGCAAGCGCTTGCGGCCGAAGCTGGTCATCCTGGCAGCCGAGGCGTGTGGCGGCAGCGATCGGAACGCCCTGCCGGCCGCCTGTGCGGTGGAGATGATCCACACCTATTCCTTGATCCATGACGATCTGCCCGCCATGGACAATGATGATTTGCGCCGTGGATTGCCCACGTGCCACAAACAATTCGGCGAAGCCCTGGCGATCCTGGCGGGCGATGGATTGTTGACAATGGCCTTTGGGGTGTTGGCGGAGAATTATCCGCCGGCCATCGCTGCCGGCTGTTGCTTGGAATTGGCAAGGGGAGCGGGCGCTGCCGGCATGGTGGGCGGCCAAGTTGAAGATTTGGCCTGGGAACACCAGCCCCATTCCCTCGAGGCCCTGGAGAATATCCACGCCCGCAAAACCGGCGCCTTGTTCCGTGCTTGCCTTCGTCTGGGAGCCTGGACGGCCCAAGGAGAAAACCCGGCTGGACCGGATTCGGACATTCTTGTTAATCTGGATAACTACGGCCGCTGTTTCGGCATGGTTTTCCAGATTACCGACGATTTGCTCGATGTGGAAGGTACCGCCCAGGAGACGGGGAAGCGCGTCCGCAAGGACGCGGCCCGGGGAAAACTAACGTATCCTGGTTTTGTGGGCGTGGAGGAAAGCCGCCGCCGCGCCCGCCAGTTGTGCCAGGAAGGACAGGAAAGTCTCCGTTCACTGGGACAACACGGCGAACGACTCGCAGTTTTGCTACGCCTCGTGATCGAACGGGACCGCTAGGTTATTTGCAGCGAGCGTCGAGGCGTAAGCCCGACGTGTTTGGAGTAGTTCGGGCTTACGCCCTGACGCTCGCCAAATGGGCTGGAAGGATTCAACCCAAGACATGGAAAGGGAATTTTTCATGAGCGAGATTCTACCACGAATCACCGACCCGGCGGATTTGCAGCGCCTGTCCGATGAGGAACTCGGGCAGTTGACGCAGGAAATGCGCAACGAGCTGGTGCGCGTGTTGCGCATCCGGCCGGCCCATTTTGCCAGCAACCTCGGCGTCGTCGAATTGTGCCTGGCCTTGCACCTGACGTTCGATTTTCGCAAGGACCGGCTCATCTGGGACACCGGCCATCAGATCTATCCGCACAAGCTGATCACCGGCCGCTATGACCGCTTCGATTCAATCCGTACTCGCGGCGGGCTGATGGGCTATCCCAACCCGGAAGAAAGCCCGTTCGATCTGTTCATGACGGGACATGCCGGTTGCAGCGTTGCTTGCACTCTGGGTCTGAAAGTGGCCGACGAATTGCTGGGCCATCCCGAACGGCACAGCGTGGCCGTCATCGGGGACGGCGCCTTGCCTTCCGGCATCGTCTTCGAAGCGCTCAACAATGCGGGCCATCTCAAAAAGAAGTTGCTTGTCATCCTCAACGATAACAAGATGTCGATTTGCCCGCGCGTCGGCGCACTGGCCCAGTGCCTGGACCGGGCCCGCTTGACCAATTTCTACCAGGGTTCCAAGCGCCGGTTGCGCAAGCTCCTGTCGAAAATCCCGCTGGTCGGCGAACGGGCCAGCCAGGCCCTCGATCAGTTCCGCGAGGGCTTGAAAGCGTTTCTCACCGGCGGCATGCTCTTTGAAGAACTGGGCTTCCACTATGTCGGCCCCATCGACGGCCATGATCTGGCCGGCCTGCGCTACTGGCTGAAAAAGCTCAAGGACCAGCCCGGCCCGGTTCTCCTTCATGTCCTCACCGTGAAAGGGCAGGGGGTGCCGCAGGCCAGCGAGGACCCCGTCACATTCCACACGCCGCCGGTGTTTGAGAAAGTCGGCCCCGAGCGCACCATTGTCTCTCTCAAGCGCGGCGGCTCGAAGGCATACACCGACGCCGCCAGTGCCGCCATCTACCAGGCGATGCAAGCCAATCCAAAGGTGACGGTGATGACGGCTGCCATGTGCCAGGGGAACAAGCTGGAAAAAGTGCGCGCCGACTTCCCGGATCGCTTCTTCGATGTCGGCATCTGCGAATCGCATGCGGTGGCGTTTGCCGCCGGACAGGCCAAGGCCGGCCTCAGGCCCATCGTCGATATCTATTCCACATTCCTGCAACGCGCCTTCGATCAGCTTTTCCAGGAGGTCGCGCTACAGAACCTGCCCGTCACCTTCTGCCTCGATCGGGCCGGCCTGACCGGGCCGGACGGGCCAACCCATCACGGTTGTTTTGATACTGCATACCTGCGGCTGTTCCCGAACTTTGTCGTCATGGCTCCCGGCGACGAGCAGGACTTGGCCCCGATGTTGAACTTCGCTCTGGAGCATCCCGGCCCCGCTTCGCTGCGCTATCCCAAGGCCGGATTGGAAAACGTCGAGCGCGGACGCACGCCCATCGAGCTGGGCCAGTCAGAGATCATCGAATGGGGCAGCGACGGCGTCTTGATCGCGTACGGCACTCTGCTGGGCAACTGCGTCAAGGCGGCCGAGCGCTTGCGCAAGGAAGGCCTGGAAATCGGCGTCATCAATGCCCGCTTCGCCAAGCCGCTCGACAAGGCCACGCTGCTCCGGGCCGTCGAAGAACTGCCGCTGGTGGTTACGGTGGAAGAAGGCACTTTGGAAGGGGGCTTCGGCAGCGCGCTGCTGGAAGCCGCCAACGGTGCCGGGCTGGATACTCGCCACATCGTGCGTCGCGGCATTCCCGATCGCTTCATCGAACATGCCGAGCGCAACGAATTGCTGGCCGATCTAGGCCTGGACGTGGACGGCCTGTGCCGCACCGTGAAGGAAGCCCTGGAACGCCCGCAAGGGATGGCGGTGGAGAGCGAGTATTGACAAAGTGGGTTAGCCGCGACGCGGAGTCTTCGGAGCGGAGCGTGCGACTCCGATTGCGACCACGCTCCGCTCCGAAGACTCTGCGTCGCGGCTAACCGTTTATTTTTCTTTTTTCTGCTTATCGAAGAACTCGAAAATCCTCCCCAGGTTCTGGAACGCCACATCCACGTGTCCGCCGCCGGGGACTTCGATGTACTCGTAAGTCATGTTCAGCTTTTTCATCTCCTCGGCCCAGCGGCGGGCCCCGGCCACCGGGACCAACTTGTCCTTGTCGCCCTGAATGAGGATTACTGGCACATGCTTGATCTTCTCCACGGCGCTGGCCTTGCGAAAGATGGCGGGGGCGATCGGGGCCAGGCCGGCCCACAGATCCGGATGTTTCAGGCCGAGATGCCAGGTGCCACCGCCGCCCATCGAATGCCCCATTAGATAAATGCGCTTTTCGTCGATGGTGAATTCTTTGCGAACAAGGGCCAAAACGTTCATGACGTCTTTTTCGCTCAGCTCGCCGAGGTTTTCCGGGTTGCTGTTTGGGGAGCGCGGGCCTTTCACACCGTACCAGCCCTGCGAATTGTAGCCCATGGGTGCCACGAGGATGTAACCGTACTTTTCGGCCAGGCTCGTGAAGCCGGGATAGCGCAGGATTTGCTGTGGATTGCTCTTCAAACCGTGCAGGGCGACGATGAGGGGAGTTTTCTTGCTCTTGACGTAACTTTTCGGCACGTACACGGCATACTCCATTTCCTTGCCGGCTTCCTTGAAATCGTACGTGCGTTTTTCAATCCGGCCCTGGGCCGTTTTCTCGCCGGCTTTCTTGCCCTGATCCTGAGACCAGACCAGGCCGGTAATGCCGAAGAGCACCAGGCCAAGACCTGCGAATTTGCGGGAGGTAACGTTCATTTTTCCCCCTTGTTGCCAATGCAATAGAGGTATTGATTGGAGCGGATGTAGATTCGGCCATTGGCAATCGCGGGACTGGCGTTGAAGATGCTGTCGTCCCCTTCGAAGGTATTGTGGGCGAGTTTCTTGAAGTTCGTTCGGTCGACGACATACAGTCCATCGAAGCGCGTGAGGGCGTAAATCTTGTCTGCCGCAGCGACGGCGGAGACGTATTCACTCTTTGAGCCATACAGTCTTTCCCTGCCGGTTTCCTTGCCGTCCGCGGTGGAGAGCGCGACCAGGGTTCCGTTGACCCAGCAGAGGTTGTCGCCGGCCAGGACGGGAGAGCAGGTGCTGCCGCCCTTGTCTTTGCGCCACAGGACGTGAGTTTTGTTGACATTACCGCGGCCGCCCGCCTTGACGGCCAGCGCGGTGGAGCCTCCCGGTCCGCCGCCCATGATGTAGACAATGCCGTCCCGGACCACCGGGCTGGAAATGGTATAGCCGCCGCCGAAGCCTCCGCTCACGATTCCCTCACATTGCCACAATTCCTTGCCTGAATCCGGATCGTACGCAACGACCTTGCCGGGCTGGGTCAAAACGATTTCCTGTCCGCCTTCCTTGGTGGTGACCAGCACCGGCGTGGCCCAGGACGTGCCGACGCCCTTGACCCGCCATGCTTCCTTGCCGTTTTTCTTGTTCAGGGCAACCATCGAGCCGCTTTCGATGGCAGCGTTGACGATCACCAGGTCGTTGGTCAAGATCGGGCTGGCGGCCGAGCCCCACATGTGCTTGCCGGCGCCGACGCTTGTCTGCCAGAGTTGCTTGCCTTCCATGTCAAAGGCCAGGACCCCAGTTTTGCCAAAGAACACGTAAATGCTCTTGCCGTCGGTCACCGGAGTGCTGGAAGCGTAGCCATGCTCACGAAGGAAACCGCTGAAGGGAGCTTCTGGCAGCTTGGGTTGGATTTCCTTGTTCCAGATCACGTCTCCCGTGGCGGCATCCAGGCAGACCAGATGCAGCTTCAATTTTTTCTGATCTCCACCGGTGTCCTTGCCGCCGAAGCCGCCGCCGCCCTTGCCCTTACCTCCCTTGCCAAAGGTGAAGCCCTTCGTGATGGTGGTGCCATAGCCGGAATAACAGGTCACAAAAACCTTGCCGCCGGAGGTGATCGGGCTGGAAGCGCCCACGCCGGGCAACTTGACCTTGAAGAGGAAATTGTCCCTGGTCCACTCGACCGGCAAATCCTTGTCGTCGGCAACTCCTCCCTGGGAGCCGCGGAAGCCCGGCCAGTCCGCGGCGTGGACCAGCGATCCAACGGCAAAGCTGGATACCAGAAAGGCAGCAAGCAATCGCAGGACTTTCATGGAGATCCTCCAAGAATGAAAAATGGATGCCCAAAAGTAGACGCCCGAAGGCGAATGCCATTCAAAACTGATATAAGTAAAAGATGCGATAAGGCCGTTCAGGGAGCGCTTTTCCGTGAAACTACTCGTTCTGGGCAACGCCCATCGCCAGGGTGTCAGGGAGGAAGCAGATCGGCTGCTGCCGTTTGTACGGAGCCATTGCGACATAGTGGTGGTGGATTTGTTGCAGGAGCAGGACCTGACCGACGTACCGGCTGCCGACTTGGCCGTCGTGCTCGGTGGCGATGGGGCGATCCTGCGCGCTGCCCGGCAGATGGGCTATCGGCAGGTGCCGGTCCTGGGAGTCAATCTCGGCCGGCTCGGTTTCCTGGCCGACCTCGATCCCGATGAGTTTCGTGAGGTTTTCCCCCGCGTCGTTGCCGGAGAATTCCGGGTCACCCAGCACCTGATGTTCGAATGCGTCCTCGAAGAAACTTCCCAAGTTTCCAAAGACTTCGGAAGTTTGAAAGCTCCCCGCACCTTTTTGGGTCTCAACGAGGTGGTGGTGCACTCGGTTCCGCCCTTTCACATGCTCGATCTGCGCCTGGAAGTCGATGGCCATGCCGTGGCGCAGTTTTCCGGAGACGGGTTGATCCTGAGCACGCCAGTCGGTTCAACGGCCCACAGCCTGTCCGCGGGGGGCCCGATTCTTGGCCAGGAGCTGGCCGCCTTCGTTATCACCCCCATCTGTCCGCACAGCTTGACGTATCGCCCGGTGGTGGACAGTGCCGACAAGGAATACACTATTTCCCTGGCCGGCGGCGCCGAGGAGGCTGCCCTCATCGTGGATGGGCAGGTTGCCGTGCCCGTTTTGGCGGGCCAGCGCGTGACGGTACGGCGGGCGCCGGTAGAATTTCGGCTCGTCAAATGCCCCGGCCGAAGTTACTACCAGACCCTTCGGGAGAAACTGCGCTGGGGCACCCTGCCGAGTTATCGCGGCGAACCGAAGGCGGAGCCTTGACGTATTAGCAATGAAATCGTGATTTTCCATGATTCTGTGCAAGCGGGTATGCTACGGCGGGCGAGTGCAAGGCGTGGGTTTCCGTTACACGACCCGGCGCCTGGCGGAAGGATTTCCGGTGACCGGTTACGTTCGTAATCTTCCCGGCGGCGACGTGGAATTGGTAGTCGAGGGAGAAGCCGAGGATGTGCAGGCCCTCCTGGACGTTGTCGCTCGTGAGATGGCCGGTTACATAGAAACGCAAACGATCCGGGACGAGCCGGTGCAGGGATTTCGCGATTTCGGGATTCGGCACTAGGTTCATTCATTACCCCAGGGCTCGAAAACTCGCCCTGGGGCATGCGTTAGCCAGGCCCGCAGGCGGGTCTCCGAGCGTGCGCGTTCTTGATAATGTCGTAGCGAGGATTCATGACGCCGTCGTTTTTCTCTCTGGCAGGACTGTGCATCATCCTGGCGGTGGTGCAGATGGTGGCCGCGCTTCCCTGGCTGTTGGCCCTGGATATTCGCCAGCGGCCATTGTGGAAGAAATGGTCCACCTGGGGCATCGGCGTGGCGGTCTGCGGCGGCGTGGGTCTGGTGGCCGGCTGGTATCTGGACGTCAGCGCGGATGAAATATTCCTTAGGCGCGTTGGCCGCGTGTACGGTTCCATTCTGCACCTGCAAGTGGCCGCGGACCTGTTCGTCGGCATCTTCGCTCTACAACTCATCTTTTGGCCCAAAGGCGGCGCGGTCGCCCTGAGCGCGTTTCGTGAAGGGGTGCGCCAGCCGATGTTCTGGCTCCTGGGCGGCACCGCGTTTCTCATCATTGGCGCCTCGCCATTTGTGCCCTACTTCACCTTTGGTGAAGACTTGAAGATGGTGAAGGAGCTGGGTTATGCCCTGACCATGCTGGCCGCGGCTGCCTTTGCCGTCATTGCCGCCAGCATGTCAGTCAGCGAGGAAATCGAGGGCCGCACCGCCGTTACCTTGATGAGCAAGCCGGTGTCGCGGCGGCAGTTCTTGCTCGGCAAGTTCAGCGGCATCCTCATGGCTGCCCTATTCATGACGGTCTTTCTGGGCTGGTTTCTGGTGTGGATCGTCCTGTTTGGGACCGGTTACATTCGCCTGCCTGGTCAGGTAGATCCGCCCGACCCGCAGTGGACGGTGAATCTGGCACAAAGCCTGTTTCCCTCCAGCGGCGCCGATCTGCTCAGAGGCCTGTTCCTGTGGGTGGACGACGTGGTTCTGACGCTTCCGGGCCTGGTCATCGGCTTCTGTCAGGTGATGGTGTTTTTGGCCATCGCCCTGGCCCTGGCCACACGGCTGCCGGTGGTGGTCAACTGGACCATTTGCCTGGCGGTCTATTACCTCGGCCACCTCACTCCCATCATGACCGAAGTCACCCGCGGCCAGTATCGGCTGATCTATTTTGTGGCCCAGCTTTTCGATACCCTGCTTCCCGGGCTCGACCTGTTCGATGTGGGGACTGCCGTCATCCGCGAGGCCCCGCTGCCGCCACTGGAATACAACCTTTACGCCCTGAACGTATCCATTTATGCAGTTGTCTATACCGCCATTGCCCTCCTGTTTGGCTTGATCCTCTTCGAGGACCGTGATCTGGCGTAGTGCTACTTCTTTCAAACCACCAAGGGCACAAAGATCACGGAGAATTCTTTGTGTCCTTCGTGGTTATTAAAGCTCCCCTGATTCGAAAACTCTGCTAGAATAAAGCCCATCATGGGAAATGCGGCGTTTATTCGGGCTCGGAAGTTCCTGAATTACAATCCGTTGGCCAAGTGGTTGGCGCTGGTGGGAGCCGTGGGGACAGGCGTGTTCTTCGTCCTGCTCCTGCTGGTGCTGGCCTTGTTCGCCGACCTGATGGTCGATCGCGGCGAAATCCTTTGTTATGCCAATCTGCCCGTTCGCGAACGCAACGCCTTCTCCGCTGCCCTGGCCCTCCCCGAAAATGCCCAGCAGCGAAAAGAGTTCTACAAGGCGATTCGTTCGGAAATGCATGATCTGGGCCTGAAAGATGAAACCATCGACGCACTTCCGACCGGAGACGAGGAGTTTCAGAAAGAAGTGCTCTGGTACGTGAAGCTGGTTCCCTGGCTGAAAGAAAACGTCAGTGCCGATGCCGCCCAGGAAGTGCGCCAGGAATTGCGCTCTCATGTCGGCAACCTGGGCGCGGAAATCGCGGTCAATCACAACCTCGAAGATTTCGGCCTCTTGAGCCTGCTGGTCCGATCGCAATATAGCTTGCAAAAAACCTGGCTGGCGCCCCTGGCTCGCTGGAACTCGTGGATGTGGCGCGAGGGGAACGTTTATTACCTGCAGGGTCTGTTGATCCTGGCCATTGTCCTGGCCGTGATTCGCGCCGGCCTCATGTTCATGTCCAGTTACATGGCCGCCCAGGCGACCATCGAGGCTGCCACGCGTCTTCGCCGTGCCATCTACCACCATACCTTCCGCCTGGGCACGCTGGCCTTCCGCGCCTTGGGGCCCAGTGAAGCAGTCGGCGTTTCGACGCGCCACCTGGAGGCGGTGCACGACGCCCTCTACCTCTGGCTGACGGTGGTTTTCCGCGAGCCCATCAAGTTCGCTCTGCTTCTGGCATTCGCGATGCTGGTCAACTTCTGGCTGGCCCTGGCCTTTCTGCTGTTCGCCTTGCTGGTGTGGCTGGTGGGAGGCCAGATCGCGGCGTTTTTCCGCCGCCAGGGCCGAACCGCCTCGCACCGCGCTGCCGACCAGGTTGCTCTCTTGCAAGAGAGCATCATGCTCATGCGCCTGGTCAAGGTTTACCTGATGGAGCTATTCAATCAGGCCCGCGTGGAACGGCAGCTCGCCAAGTACGCCCGCAGCCAGCTTCAACGCTATCGCGGCGAAGCCATCTATGGTCCGCTGTTTCTTCTGCTGGCCTTGCTGGCCGCTCTCAGCTTGCTTTTGATCGCCGGCATGGTGGTGTTGCAGGGGCAACTCGGGGTCACCAGCGCCATGATCTTGGTGGCCTCCCTCATTTGCCTGTACTGGCCCCTGGAAACCTGGCTCGAGCATCGCCGTTTCCTGCGGCGTGGCCGGGAATCTGCGACCGTTCTGTTCAGCTTCCTCGATCGCCCCGGCGGCGTCGGGCAGGTGGTCGATGCCGAGTTCCTGCCCGCTCTCTCCCAGCAGCTGGAATTTGACAACGTCTCGTTGAAAGAGCCCGGCACCGGCCGCAAATTGCTGGAAGGCGTGAGCCTGTCGATCATGGCCGGTCAGCGCGTGGCCCTCGTCGGCCCGGAGGACATGGAAAAGCACGCCCTGGTTTACCTGCTGCCGCGCTTCCTCGACCCGAACGCCGGGGAGATCCGCTTCGACGGCAAGAACCTCCGCTGGGTCACCCTCGATTCGCTGCGGGCCCAGATCGCCATCGTGCTCCAGCACAACCTGGTATTCAATGACACCGTGGCCAACAACATCGGCTGTGGCGATGCCAGCTTCAACTTGCCGCAGATCATCGAGGCGGCCAAGGTGGCCCACGCCCACCAGTTCATCCAGAAGCTGCCGCACGGTTACGAGACGTTTATCGGCGAGATGGGCCATCCGCTCCGCCACGGCGAGATGTATCGCATCGCCCTGGCCCGCGCCATCCTCCGCGACCCTGCCTTGCTCATCCTGGAAGAACCCGTGGGCCCTCTGGATGATGACACCAAGTCCCTTCTGGATGACACCTATGCGCGGGTGCTGCCGGGGCGAACGACGATCTTCCTCCCGCACCGGTTGTCCACGATCCGCAACTGCGATCGGGTGTTCCTCCTGTACAATGGCCGCATCGAAGCCGCAGGTGAGCACCGCGACCTTCTGGCCCAGCACGAGCTGTACCGCCATCTCCAGTATCTGGAGTTCAACGAGTTCGCCGGCATCCTCAGTGCCGCTCCGCCGGTCACGAGCAGCCCCGAATTGTAGGATACGAGGAGTGATTCTGGTTAGCCGCGACGCGGAGTCTTCGGAGCGGAGCGCGAGAACCCAGTTTGCCAGCGCTCCGCTCCGAAGACTCCGCGTCGCGGTTAACCAAACTCTCGAAAGAAGGGAATTTGTTTCATGCATCAACGCGAACTGGAAGTGGCACTGGAGGCTGCCCGGTTGGCGGGGGAGTACTTGCACAAGGAATACGCAAGCTTTCAGGTGATCCCCA
>Ga0066903_100003954_pt1 | contig 12332 bp, 7 predicted proteins | sample PanSoiMetaGPlot1_FD_67491 | JGI IMG/M metagenome (GOLD analysis project Ga0066903, IMG submission 67491) | Tropical forest soil microbial communities from Panama analyzed to predict greenhouse gas emissions - Panama Soil - Plot 1 (version 2) | ecosystem: Environmental > Terrestrial > Soil >...
AGCGGGTCGCTTTGGAGCATCGCGGGTTTGCCTATGAAGGAGCAGCCATGGCCACGACGCTCCGGGATCGGCTCACTTTTCGCGGCCACGCATTTGAGCGCTTCTTAGCCGGTCGGGGAAAAGATCATATCTACATGCTGCACGTTGGCGCAGGATGGGCCTATGCCAGACTTCCCTGGCTGCGCTCCCGCATTGAGAGCGCCATTCGCACTCTGCATCCCGTTTTGCGTTGGCTGGTAATCGACGGCTACGGTTTCCACCAGGGTTATTTCTACCGGGACAAACCCAGGTTGCTCAACCACTCGCTTGCTTGCTTGTCCTTGGATGCCCGCCGCGTTTTCTATCAGGGCCTCGGCCGCAGTTTGTGGTTTTCCCAAGGCGCCCAGGTGCCCGCCATCGCCGCAGCCATCGCTCGCTTTCGGGCGTTGTATCGCGAAGATGCGTGGAGCGGCGTGGGACTCGCATGCGCCTATGCCGGCGGCATCTCCGCTGCGGCAATCGCCGAGTTGCGCCGCAACGCGGGCGAGAATTCTGCGGCCCTCGCGCAGGGAGCAGCCTTCGCGGCCAAGGCCCGCCAGCGTGCCGGTAATCCCGCGCAGCACACTGAAACTGCCTGCCTGGTGTTGTGCGGAGTGTCCGCCGATGCGGCCGCCGCCCTCTGCGACCAGACCTTCCGACAAATCGATCTGCATCATCCCTGTCCGTATCAGCATTGGCGAAGGCTCCTTCAGCAATCGCTGATTTCATCTTCAGAAATCCCTGTTCGAGGTGAATCACATGAACGCCCAATCTCTCTCCCCGTGGCTGCTGCGAAATCTCACTAGGCTTGTTGCATCGCTCATCGTCGTCTTTCTGTTTCTTCAGGCCAGAGTGCCGGACATCTCTGCCGCCGAGCGGGCGCATCTCGCCGCCCGCTTCCACTTCGCCGCGCGACTGTTTCCGGCGAACAATTCCTCGCAAGCAAGGAACGTTCGCCCTGTCCATCCCAGCCTCAAGCGCATCTCTGCATGGATATCTTCAGTGGGCGCAGCGGTGGCTGTGGCCGATCTCGATGGCGACGGTTTGTCCAATGATGTGTGCCTGGTTGATCCCCGGACCGACAACGTCACGATCCAACCAGCGCCGGGAACCGGAGAGCGTTATGAAGCGTTTACGCTCAGGCCTCTGCGCTACGATTCCGCCACCACAGCGCCGATGGGGTGCCTGCTGGGGGATCTCAACGAAGATGGCTTGCTTGACATCGTCGTTTATTACTGGGGGCGGACGCCGGTCGCGTTTCTCAGGAAAGGGGGGACGCCGGGCCGGCCCGCTCGCCTGCACGCCGAAGATTACCTTCCCCAGGAACTAGTTCCGGGTGAGGAACGATGGTTTTCCAACTCGGGCCTCTTCGCTGATGTTGACGGTGATGGCCATCCCGACTTGATCATCGGGAACTACTTCCAGGATGGCGCTCGCATTCTGGACGCCGCCGCCACCGGTACGGAAATCATGCACAACACGAAATCGCGGTCGTTCAACGGCGGAGCCAAACACTTGCTTCTCTGGAAAGGGGCCACCACGGGAGAGCGCGCCTCGGTCCGCTTTGAGGAGGCGAAAAACATCTTTCCTGTCGAGGTCGAGCATGGCTGGACTCTTGGCGCGGGCGCGGCTGATCTGGACGGTGATCTGCTTCCGGAACTCTATTTCGCCCACGACTTCGGACCTGATCGCCTGCTGCACAACGAATCCACTCCTGGCCACGTTGCCTTCAGTCTCCTCCGAGGACACCGCGGCTTCACGACTCCGGCCTCAAGCGCGCTGGGGAGAGATTCATTCAAAGGCATGGGTGTGGACTTTGCCGATCTGAACGGCGACGGCATTCCTGACATTTTTGTCAGCAACATCGCTGACGACTACGCGCTGCAGGAGAGCCATTTTTTGTGGCTCAGCACCGGCGATAAGAATGCGATTCGCCAGGGAAGGGCGCCGTACGTGCAAGCCAGCGAGCCGCTGGGCGTTTCCCGCAGCGGGTGGGGCTGGGACGCGCGCATGGCCGACTTCGACAATGACGGCAAGCTGGAAATCGTCCAGGCCCTGGGTTTTATCCGTGGCAAGGTGAATCGCTGGCCTGAACTCCAGTCGCTGGGCACATCCAATGACAGCCTGATCAGCAATCCCCGGCTTTGGCCAGGATTCCGTCCCGGAGACGATGTCAGCGGCAGCAACGAAACCGCATTCTTCGTTGAGGGGCCTGACCGTCGCTTTCACAACGTCGCCGCCGAAGCCGGCGTTGCGGCCAATCTGCTTGGCCGCGGGATCGCCCTGGCCGATGTCGACGGCGATGGCCGGCTCGACTTCATCATCGCCGGCCAGTGGGGCGACTCCTATCTGTATAGGAACGAGAGCGCGGGAGCAGGCTCTTTTCTCGGCTTGCATCTTCTGCTGCCGGTTAAGGGCGGGCCTGCGGAGTTCCGGGCGCGTCCCGGGCACCCGGCGGCTGACCTGTACGGCAGACCCGCCTTTGGCGCCACGGCCACCGTTGAGTTGCCGGATGGTCGCAAACTCTACGCCCAGGTGGATGGCGGCAGCGGACACTCCGGCAAACGCAGCCCCGAACTCCACTTCGGGCTGGGCCCAATCAGTCCCGATGCCGAGCTCAAGCTTGACCTGGCCTGGCGCAATGCTTCCGGCAAGATCGAGCGCAGAACAATATCTGTCAAACCCGGCTGGAACACGGTTGAACTTGGCTCTTAAGCACATACGAGATGAGAGAAGAGGAGGAATCATGGCCTACGCGACGCTCAATTTCTATCCCCGCAAAGATCCGAAGATGCGCTTCTTTGCGCTCTGGTACTTCACCTGCCTGCTTACGTTGTGGACAATCCTGGGCGACACCGTTCTTGGCTTTGAGCAGTCATATGCCCAGCCGATTGTGGGCGTACTGACCGCTTGCGTGGTCGCCTTCCTGCTTGAAGGGCTGGACGCATGGTGCAACCGGCGGAGCCCGCGGTTCGCCGGCAGCTGGACGAACCTTGTGAACTTCCTTCCTCCCTGCATCATTCCCGGACTGGCCTGCGCCATGTTGATCTACGCCAATGAACGGCTTACACCCATCATCTTTGCCGCCGGCCTGTCGCTGGCCTCCAAGGTGATCTTTCGCGCGCCGATCGGCCATGGGCAGACTCAGCACATCTTCAATCCCTCCAATCTCGGAATTACCATCACCCTCTTCCTGCTTCCTGCCGCGGGCCTGGCTCCGCCTTATCAGTTCACCGAGAATGTGACCGGCTTCTGGCATTGGGCGATTCCAGCCGTGATCCTGGTCACCGGCACCATTATCCACGGGAAGTTCACGGGCAGGCTTCCGCTGGTTCTATCGTGGTTTGCCGCCTTCGCGGCACAAGCCGCAATCCGCAGCTATATGTTCAACGCTCCGCTCGCCGTGCCTTTTCTGCCCATGACCAGCGCGGGATTCATCCTCTTTTCCCTCTACATGATTCCGGACCCGGCCACTACTCCCATCAAGCCGCTGCGGCAGATTCTGTTCGGCGTAAGCGTAGCTACCATCTACGCGCTGCTGTTCGTGGAGCACGTTGTTTACGGGTTGTTTATTGCCCTGGCTTTGACCAGCGCCACTCGCGGGGCCGGACTTCATCTGTACAATCTGTGGCGGCGCAGGCAGGCACGCAAGGAGCCTGTTTCAGTACCGTTGCCCGCAGTGGCCCGCGTGGCTTCCTAGGTAAACTGCATGGGCGCGATTGCCATCATCGGAATGGCCTGCCGTTATGCTGACGTGCGTTCTCCGCGGCAGTTGTGGGAGAACGTGTTGGCGCAGCGGCGGTCATTCCGCCGCATCCCGCGCGTCCGGCTGAATCTGGATGATTATTCGGCCGCCCGGAATGATGATCTCATCACGGCCGCGATGGCGGCCGTGCTGGAAGACTACGAGTTCGACCGCTCCCGCTTTCATGTCTCACAGGACGCTTTTCTCGCCACCGACCTGAGCCACTGGCTTGCGCTCGACGTCGCATCACAGGCCCTCACCGACTCCAAACTCTTTGACCCTTCCGCGCAGCAGCGGGAACGCGCCGCGGTTTACGTAGGAAATTCGCTCACCGGCGAGTTCTCACGCGCCGGCCTGATGCGCTTGCGTTGGCCTTACGTGCGCCGGGTCATATCGGCCGCGCTGCAGCAGGATGGGCATGGCCGGACCGGCAATATCAATGAGCTGGTCGACCGGATTGAAGCAATTTACAAAGCGCCGTTTCCCGCGACCAATGAAGAATCGCTGGCCGGCGGCCTCTCTAACACGATTGCGGGCCGAATCTGCAATTACTTTGACTTTAAGGGAGGCGGCTATACGGTGGACGGGGCCTGTGCCTCCAGCCTGCTCGCCGTCGCGACGGCCTGCTCGGCGCTCGCAAGCGGTGATGTTGACCTCGCCATCGCGGGCGGCGTTGATCTCAGCCTGGATCCTTTTGAACTTGCCGGTTTCTCCAGGCTGGGCGCGCTGGCCCGTGACAAGATGCGCGTTTTTGACGCGCAACCTTCGGGTTTCTGGCCCGGAGAGGGTTGCGGAATGGTGGTGCTCATGCGCCACGAAGACGCACTCGCGCACCATCACACGCCTTATGCGGTGATACGCGGCTGGGGCATCTCGTCTGACGGTCGCGGCGGGATTACGCGCCCGGAGCTTGCCGGCCAGATGCTCGCTCTCGAGCGGGCTTATGACCGCGCCGGCTATGGCATCGATTCGGTAGCCTACTTCGAGGGCCACGGGACCGGGACAGTCATCGGCGACGTTACGGAATTGCAGGCGCTCACTAGGGCCAGGCGCAAAGCGGGGACCGGGAATCGGCCCGCAGCCATTGGTTCCATCAAAGCCAATATCGGACACACGAAAGCAGCTGCCGGAGTCGCTGGACTGATCAAGTCCGCCATGGCAATCAACCATGGAATCCTCCCGCCGACTACCGGCTGTGATCACCCGCATGCCGAGCTCACAACTGGAGAACCTGCCCTGCGCGTGCTTAACCAGGCTGAGATATGGCCTGCAGAAGCCTTCGCTCGCGCCGGGGTCAGCGGCTTTGGCTTTGGCGGCATCAACGTGCACGTGACGCTCGAAGCCGGGCAGGTGTCGCGAAGCAATCGTCTTACTTCAGTTGAAGAGGATCAGTGCGCTTCCGCCCAGGATTGCGAGCTATTTGTCTTTGCCGCCCGCAGCTTCGCGGAACTCTCCGAGCAGCTCAGGCAGGTGCTGGCGCTGTCCTGGGCGGACGAATGCTCCTACGCCGAGCTTGCCGACTTGTCGATTCACCTGGCCACAAAGGCTGATGCGCCAGGGTCCGTGAACACTGTGCGCGCGGCCTGTGTCGCATCTACTCCAGATGAGCTGGCTGCCGTCCTTGCGAAGTTGCTTGCCTGTGCGGAGGGCGGCGGCCGGCAACTCGACCTCGAACGAGGCATCTTCCTCGGCCAATCAACTGCTGCTCCGCGAATCGGCTTCCTCTTTCCCGGACAGGCGTCGCCCGTGTACACCACCGGCGGAATCTGGACGCGGCGTTTCCGCGCGCTGCGTGCTCTTTACGCAGACGCCGGACTACCTGAGCTGGCGAGCGATGATACGCGAATTGCACAACCATGCATCGCAACTGCATCGCTTGCCGGCTTGCAGGTGTTGGAGCTGCTGGGCATAGAAGGATCGGTGGCTGTGGGACACAGCCTGGGCGAGATCACGGCTCTGCACTGGGCAGGCGCGTGCGCTGAACAGGACCTCCTGCGGCTGGTGCGGGCTCGGGGCAGAGCAATGGCCGAACGAGGTGAGCCGGGCGGCGCCATGGCGTCTGTGCACGCGAGCCGCGCCGAGGTATTGCAGAGTATCAACGGCGATCGCGTGGTGGTGGCGGCGCAAAACGCGCCGCGGCGGACCGTCGTTTCCGGAGAAGCCGCGGCAGTCAGGCGCATTGCCGAGCGGCTTTGTTCAGCAGGTACCACGGCCACCCTGCTTCCCGTTTCTCATGCGTTTCACTCGCCTCTGGTCGCGCAGGTGGCGTCGGCATTTGCCGAGGAGCTGGGTCAATACAGCTTCACAGCGCTGCGCCGGCGCGTGATCTCCACGGTCACCGGCGAACCGCTTGATCCCGGCGTCGAGGTGAGGACTCTGCTCACCGAGCAGATCACCGGGCCGGTGCTCTTCGCCGATGCGTTTCGTCAGGCGGAGCAGGAAGCCGATCTCTTCATTGAAGTCGGACCCGGCACTGTTCTCTCCGGCATTGCCGCTGAGTGCTCGCAGAAGCCGGTGATCTCCCTCGACAGCGGAGGCGAGTCGCTGCATGGTCTCTTCTCCGCGATTGGAGCGGCTTTCACGCTGGGTGCTCCGCTCCGCCTGGTCCTCTTGTACGAGAAGCGTTTTGGGCGGCCCATCGATTTGGCGAAGAAGCATTCTTTTCTCGCCAATCCCTGCGAAGCTGCTCCTGAATCAGTTCCAATGAAGCCGCGTGTTCCCGCGCCGGCTGCGACCAGAGCGCCACAGCCCGACAACGCGGCCGGCTCGCCCGTGGACGTGCTGCGGCAACTGGTAGCCGGACGCACGCAGTTGCCGCTGATGGCAATCCGCGCGGAAGCGCGTTTTCTGAGCGACCTGCACCTGAACTCGATCACCATCAGCCAGATTGTGCTCGAGGCCGCCGCCCGGCTCTCATTGCCGGCGCCGGCTGCCCCTGCCGAATATACAAATGCCACGATCGCGGAAGCCGCTGCCGCTTTGGCGACACTTCGTTCGCAAGCTTCGCATCACGAGGACGCATTACCGGCCGGAGTCGACTCGTGGACTCGGGCTCTCACCGTGCGACTGGTAGAGATGCCACTCCGCCAGGCGCGCGCTCGCGAACGAGGCAACTGGGAAGTGCTCGCTGCGAGCGATGGCGCACTACACGAGCGACTGCAAGAGGAACTTCGTCGGGTAGCAGGAGACGGCGTTATATGCCTGGTTCCGCACGACCGTGATGAAAGGGCAGCCGTAAGGCTCCTGCAGTCGGCGCAAACCGTCCTCAACAGGGGCGCGCAGAGGGTTGTCTTTTTGCAGGATGGCGGTGGCGCCTCCGCGCTGGCCCGCACTCTGTACCTTGAATACCCAAGTCTCAAGGTCACAGTGGTGGACGCGCCGCGCAACCACCCCGAAATCGCCAGGTGGACGGCCGCGGAAGCCGGCGCGAACCGCGGCTTCACGGAAGCCTTCTATGACGCAAAGGGGATTCGCCGTGAGCCCCGCCTGCAATTGTTATGGCCGGAGAAAGCCGGGAATCTTACCCTCTCGTGTGGAGACGTCTTGCTGGTAACCGGCGGAGGAAAGGGCATCGCGGCGGAATGCGCTTTTCACCTGGCGTCTGCTTCCCGCTGCAGCCTGGCGCTTCTAGGCCGGTCGGATCCGCAAACCGATCCGGAGCTGGAGCGCAATCTGCGGCGCTTGCGTGAATACGGCGTGCGCTCCACATACTTCCAGGCAGACATTGTAGATCGCAGCGCGATCATCGAGGCGATCCGCCGAATCGAGTCGGAACTCGGCCCCGTTACGGCCTTGATGCACGGTGCGGGAAGCAACACTCCGAAACGCTTGTCAGAAATCAGCCAGGTCGATGTGCGTGAGATCCTGGCCCCGAAAGTCACGGCGCTGCACAACTTGTTGGCGCAAATAGATCCGCGAAGGCTGCGCTTGCTGGTGACCTTCGGTTCCATTATCGCCCGCAGCGGATTGCACGGAGAAGCGCATTACGGTCTGGCAAACGAATGGTTGCGCCTCGCGGTCGATCATTGGCAAGCCGCGCACCCTGATTGCCGCTGTTTGAATCTGGAATGGTCCGTGTGGGCCGGCATCGGCATGGGCCAGCGACTGGGCGTGCTGGATTCGCTGGTTCGCCAGGGCATTACGCCTCTGCCTGTTGACGATGCAATGCAACAGCTGGCAGCGATGCTGACGGCGAGGAATGCGCCCACGTCCGCCATTATCACGGGCCGCTTCGGCAAGCTGCCCACGCTCAAGTTCGACCGGCAAGAGTTGCCGCTCATGCGCTTTCTGGAGAACACACGCGTTCATCTTCCGGGAATCGAACTGGTTGCCGATGCCGAGATCGATGCCGGTTCCGATCCCTACGTCGCGGAACACGCGTTTCAGGGTGGACAACTCTTGCCGGCGGTCATGGGAATGGAAGGCATGGCGCAGGCTGCGATGGCGCTGGAGCAATCAGGGGAGCTTCCGGCCTTTCACGATCTGCGGTTCCCGCATCCGATCGTGGTCCCCAGGGACAAGCCGGTCACGGTTCGCATTGCGGCGCTGCGTCGCGTACCTGGGACAGTTTCAGTTGTAGTTCGCTGCTCCACCACGGGTTTCCAGATCGATCATTTCAGCGGTACGTGTGTGTTCGGCCAGCAAATTCCGCCGGAGGAACACTCGCGGGCGCAGGAAAATCCACGGGCGGGCATTGCTCTGGACCCCGCGCGCGATCTCTATGGGCGCATTCTCTTCCACCGGGGGCGCTTTTGCCGGATCGATGGCTACCAGACGCTCCAAGCCGAGAAGAGCACAGCCAGGCTTACGCCACCGCAAAATATGCCATGGTTCGCCCGGCACCTACCCGCAGAGCTTCGCATGGGCGATGCCGCATCACGCGACGCCGCTCTGCACTCCATCCAGGCGTGCATTCCTCATAAGACGGTGCTGCCGGTGGGCGTTGAGCGCATCATTCCCAGTTCGGGCTGGATGCGCGAGGCGGCCGTAGTAAAAGCCAGCGAACGCATCCGCAGTGGCGACAGTTTTGTCTACGATCTTCGCATTGAGGATTCTGCGGGAAGGCTTTGCGAACAGTGGCAGGGCCTGCACTTGCGCGCCGTGGCCACGGTTGCGTGCCGCGATCCCTGGCCCCTCGCCCTGCTCGGGCCGTATCTGGAGAGAAAGCTGGCGGAGATTCTGCCGTGCGGTCCTGTCAGAATTGCGTTTGCCAATGGCAAGGAGCCTGGCGAAACCGTGGCTGCCAACCTGGCGCGAGAGATGCTCGGCCCGGAAGCAGGATTCACACATCGCCTTGACGGCAAGCCCGAGGTCATCGGCGTGAACCAGCATCCTTATATATCTGTCTCGCATTCCGGGCAGATCACGCTTGTAGTCGCCGCCGGCTGCGCCGTCGGCTGCGACCTGGAAAGGATCGAGGGCGCCGAGTCCCGGAACTGGAAGGCTCTGCTTGCCAAGGAAGGCGCGGCGCTGGCGCGTTTGCTGGCCGGGGCAGCCCACGTCAGTATTGAAAGCGCTTCCGCTCAAGTGTGGACCTTGAAAGAGAGTCTGCGCAAAGCCGGAGCCGGCCTTTCCCAATCCGTGTCATTGCGTTCAGCCACGCCCGACGGATGGGTCCACTTTGCAACCGAACGATGGAGCGCTGCCACGTTCCACGCCTGCACCAGGGAGGGCAGCGCTGCCCTGGCTTTCGGCTTCGTGGTTGCCAACCCATGATGAGGGCTTTCGAATATCGGCACGTAGTGGGTTTTGAGGAGACCAGCCTGGTGGGTAACGTTTACTACGTCAACCACCTGCACTGGCAGGGGCGCGCGCGGGAGATGTTCCTGCGTGAATACGCACCCGAGGTGCTGAGCGAGCTTGAACGTGGTTTTGCCCTGGTGACTCTCCACTGTTCATGCCAATACCTGGAAGAGCTGCGAGCTTTCGACGAGATCGTGGTGTCTATGTTTCTGGACTCGATTTCGCAAAATCGCATCAGCATGCGCTTTGAATACTGGCGCGAGGGAGCGCCGCGCAGCCTGGTGGCCCGGGGCGAGCAGGAGGTGGCCTGCATGCAACGGGACGGCGAACGGCTGGTCCCCGCTCCCGTTCCCGCCATGCTGCGCGACGCCCTGGCAATGTTCGCGGAGACTGCGCTGCCCTGAGCGGCGATCAATAGATTCCTGAGAGAAAGAGGTAAAACTTTATGGGCATCACGGTAGTGCGAGACTCCACGTTGCGTTCCCACTATGAGTCGGTTGAGCGCGTCATTACGATGATGAGAAGCCAGATCGACCAGCCGATGACCCTGCAGCAGATGGCCAGGATCGGCTCCGCAAGTCCTTATCATTTCAATCGCACCTTCCGCCAGGTCACCGGCGTGCCGCCGCTTCAGTTCCTCTACGCGCTGCGGCTCGATGCCGCAAAGCGCCTCCTGACGCAGACGCACAAGAAGGTAATCGATATCTGCTACGAAGTCGGATACAACAGCGTGGGCACCTTCACGCGCCGTTTTGCTGACGTCCTGGGCGTATCGCCTACACGGCTGCGAAAACTTGCGCACAGCCATCCCCGAGGTGCCTCATCAGCACCGGCGGATGAACTTCGCCGCCCGCGCCGGAAACCGGGCACGTCCATCGCGGGGTATATCACCGCGCCCGGCGGTTTTCGGGGACTGGTTGCCGTGGGCCTGTTCACCACGTCCATTCCGCAGGGCAAGCCGGTGAGCTGTGCCGTGGTCAAGGATGGCGGCGAGTTCCTTCTGAAAAAGGTTCCCGCGGGAGATTACTACTTGTTTGCCGTTGGCCTGACTCTCCCCAGCGACGGCTCCGCTTGCTTTGACTATGCCAACGCTCTCCGCGCCGGCGGGCAGCCGATTCACATTGTCGACAACATCGTGCAGGGGTGCACATCTTTGCAGCTCAGGCCTCCCTCGCCCTTCGATCCTCCAGTCCTGCTGGTGGTTCCCCAGGAGCAACCTGGCCTGATGTGAGACGGTTTTTTCCAGCGCGGTGTTTCTTCGATCTTCGATTTGTTGCAGTCCCTGCCCTCCTCTTTTCGTCCGACAGTCAGGCTCATGCCGGAACGTAGACGGCGTAGCCGCGCGGCGCGGCCCACAGATCCGTGGCGCAGTTGAGATCGGTCCATTTGTCGGCGGGCTTGGAGCGATCTTCGCGTCCCCACCACGCCACCGGGGTCAATCGTTTTGCAGGCCAACGAGTTTTTACGGATTTTCCATTCCAGGCATCGCCCCGGTTGTTCAGCACGAGGACAAGTCCGGGAAGAGAATCATCGCCATTCCTCTGCATCACGTAAAGGTCCTGGTCGGCATACAGGACTGATGTAGTCCCGCCCGCGTACCTTTCATGCGCGGCAATCAGCGCGGCGATACCGTTCGGAGTACCCCGTCCGGCCAGGCCGAAGTTGAAATAGTCCTGCCAGAAGACGCAAGGATATCCTTCACCGGTGAGCACAACGGCGTAAGCCAGCATCTTGTCATTGATTACGGCATTGCCGGCGTCGCGGACCGTGTCATGATTGTCGACAAACGTTACCGCCGCGGAGGGAAAACGCTCAATGACGGTGCCGCTGCCCAGGCTCCGGACGTCAAAGCCATACTGGTCACACAGACCCTTGAGCTTGTAGTGCAGGGGAAAGTCGAAAGCGGAGACCGGATTGTCCATGAAGCCGGCATTGACTGACTCCAGCCATTCATCCACGGCGCGATCAGAATCCCAGACCTCTCCCACGCAGAACGGCCGGACCTCGCTGCCGTTGCGGTGGTAGCGATATTCGGCAATCCCGATCACCATCCACGGCCCGTAGCCCTTCACAAAATCAAAACGAAATCCGTCGAAACCGATATCCTCGATCAGCCAGCGGGTGTAATCCATCAGCGACGTATACACGGCGGGATGGCGGTGGCAGAGATCCGGCAAGCCGCCAAAGGTCTCAAACCCATCCATGGTCTCGTAGGGGCTGGGATGAAAGCAGCGCCAGTCGCGGGGGAACTTGCCGCTCCCAGGGGTAAACCTGGTCCAGCGAAGCTTGCCGTCAATGCCGTTGGTCTCCTGAGCGTCAGCGCCGGAATTGTGGTTGAGAACAACATCGGCATAGACCTGAATTGAGCTGGCGTGCGCCGCCTGAATCAGGTTGAGCAGGGCCGGTTGCGTGCCGAACCAGGTTTCTGTCCGGCCTTTTTGATCGTAGGCGCCGAGATCGAAATAGTCGTACACGTCGTAACCCATGGAATTCCACTCGGCTGCCTTGGACGCGGGTGGAAGCCACAAAGCCGTAAATCCATCCTGCTTGAGCGCGGGCAATTCGCCGGCGATCCGGTCCCACCAGCGCCCTTCGCTCTTTTCTACCGCACAACAATCCCAGAAGAACGCCTGCAGCATGACTCCCATCTCTTACCTCACGCGGGGCGTGCCCCAAAATACGCCGACAAACTATGCAAACGGAATTGCGAAGAAGTCAATGATACCGGCTGGCGGGTAGGTTGTGTGGGATTCATTTCCGCGGACGGATAACCAGCTGCCGGTGCCGCGTTCTTCGCAGTTTCCGGTGCGCTGTGATAAAAAGCCTT
>Ga0066903_100003956_pt1 | contig 12332 bp, 11 predicted proteins | sample PanSoiMetaGPlot1_FD_67491 | JGI IMG/M metagenome (GOLD analysis project Ga0066903, IMG submission 67491) | Tropical forest soil microbial communities from Panama analyzed to predict greenhouse gas emissions - Panama Soil - Plot 1 (version 2) | ecosystem: Environmental > Terrestrial > Soil >...
CAATTCACCTGATCCTTCCCCCGTCCTCGCCGAGGTGGTCGGCGGCGGAGTACAGAGATCGGGGGCATCAAGATCATCCTCGCCGGCGATGCCCACGAGGGTGAACAGGGCGTAACGGCGAGCGTAGGTCCGCGCGCTGCTTTGATCTCACAACAGCTTTTTCCCAACTGAGGCGCAAAGCGCGCATGTCAAATCAAATGGTTATGTCCGATTTTCCAACTAATTCAAGCGCCGCGGAACCACGATCCGTCGTCTACATTGTGCGGATCGGCAAGTTCGTAAAGATCGGTTTCAGCACCAATCTCCCGGCACGGTTAGACACTTTTCGGGCGCTCGTTCCCGACGCTCGTTTGCTGCTGGCAAAACCCGGCGATCGAACCTTGGAGAAGCGGCTGCACTTGCTGCTCTCGGAGCACAGAATTGTACGTGAGATGTTTCACGATGAGTGGCGCGTGCATTTGTTCATCGATCATGTGGAGTATGACGGCCTTCAACGTGGCCTGGATTTCCTAGAGAGCAGCACGCCGCAAAAGCGCGCGGAGAAAAAGCGATCAGACCGGGAAAAGCGTGTTCACCATAACCGCACGGAGAAAGCGGAGCTTGACGCTTACTACGCCTCGCTCGTCGCGGAGCGGAAGGAGCGCTTAGGATGGTGATAGAAAGTACCAGAGCGACGGACCTGAGAGCGAGACCGGCTGCTGGTGTGCCGTCAGCAGCCGGTCTCAAAGAATGCCCGCGCGTAGGAGGCGTGAGACGTGACTACCATAACCGATATTCCGCTTAGCGCTCAAGTTATCGACGGACTCCCCAAACGTCCGCGCGGACGCCCGAGCGCCGCGGCCGAACTCAAATACCGTGAGCAGGTTGCCGCTTTCTGCGCGCTGATCTCACAAATCCAATCTTCAATGGATTTTGCCGTTGGTTCCCGCGGCTGGTGTTACCTTCTGGAACGCCACGGCCTGCGCAAGGGCGACTTCGACGCCGCGCAACGGCTCATCAACGAGTTCCCCAAGTCCGGCGAGCTGCCGCTCGATATCTGCGCCGAGGACGCCTCGCGCGAGACCATCGGCATCGAGCAGCTCGACCATGCGAGCATTGACGACGAGGTCGAGAGCTGGATCGACCATCTGCGCAATCGCGTGCACGAGAACTATACCCCGATTAGCTTCTGGGACGATCTCGATGTTTATATCGAGATGGAGACTGAGAAGCTCGACCTGCGCAACCTGTTCGAGTCGGTGTGCGTGGAGCTTCACGTTCTGATTACCAACCTCAAGGGCTGGTCGGATCTCAACAGTCGCGCCGCGATGATGCGGCGCTTCGCCAAACATGAAGCCGCAGGACGGCGCTGCGTGCTGCTGCTGTGCGGCGATCATGATCCGGGCGGATTGCACATCACCGAAAAGATGCGAAAGAACCTGGAAGACCTCAGTGGCGCGGTCGGCTGGACGCCGGAAAATCTAGTCATCATCCGATTTGGCCTTAACGCCGATTTCATCGATGCACATGGCCTGACCTGGATCGACAATTTGGAGACGTCGAGCGGCGAACAGCTCGATGATCCCGAACACAGCTACATCGCCGAGTTCGGCGTGCGCAAATGCGAAGCCAACGCACTAGTGGTCGTGCCCGAGATCGGCCGCGCGCTGTTCGTGCTGCCATCCTTGAACACCTGCCTGCCGACGCCGTCGAACGCTATGTGCGCAAGCTCGATCGCGCGCGTAAACGACTGCGCCAGGCAATCCGGCGCAGAGTGGTCTGACCGAAAGCACATGGAGAGTATTTCTGTGCGGGATAAAATTGAACTCGCGGAATTACAAGAGCTGACCACTATCGCAAACCAGATAGCGGTCAAATTTAACGGCTCGCGTGATACATGCGTGCTGACCTCATTTGCTTTACACGATGTGCTGCAACGTCTGGGCTATAGTTCCCGACCCCTACGCATCGAGGCGGCGGTCTTTCCTGACGATCGCAAATTCTACGGAACCATTCTTGGCAGTTGGCGCGAACCGGGCTTCAGGCAAGCTGCAGCAGCTCCCGGCATGTGGAAGGGGCATCTTGCGGTAACCGTCGAGGATCAATGGCTGCTCGATCCGACGTTGGATCAAGCAAACAAGAGAGAATGGCCGCAAGCAACACATGTTGGCCCGCTCGCAGTCCGGCTAACAGAAAAATTCTGGGCTGAGCACGGATCGATTTTAATTCGGACGAACAAATGCACTGTCCGGTTTTCTCCGCATCCGCGACAGACCGGGTTTAAGAACGCTGGCGATGCTCGGCCTTCGCACTGGAAGCCGCTCGCTGACCTGATCTTCCAAGTTGTTGCTGGGTGAATGGTATCAAAATGCTCAATTGCGGTCGCCAATCGAGGCATGAACTCCAGCCAGGCCCTGCGACCGCGAGCGCCCGGCATGTGGCCGCATGCACGCCGGGCGCACTGCCGAATCGCAATATTGCTCGGTGCAAGGATGCGCTCGAACTGCTGACATCTCTGCCTAACTCCTGCGCCTCACTTGCGTTCTTCGATCCCCAGCATCGGGATGTGCTCGACAAGCTGGCCTACGGCAACGAAGGCGCGCGCCAGCGCGAGCGTTGCAAGCTCCCGGCAATGAGCAAGGGTTACATCGATGCCTGTTGCCGCGAGATTGCGCGCGTGCTGGTGCCGAGCGGGTACTGCCTGCGCTGGATGGATACGTTCACGCTTTGCGAGGCTCACCATCTGCGCGTCGCCGACGTCCTCAAGTGTGTCGACCTGATCTCCTGGGACGACGAGCGAAAACCTGGCGGCAATGGCTATCGCTCGCGTCGTTGCGGCGGTTATTTGCTTGTGCTGCAAAAGCCGCCGATCCGCGCTCGAGCCACATGGCGCGACCATGGGATTCGCGATCACTGGTCGGAGAAGGTCGATCGCAAGATTCACCCACACGTCAAGCCGCAAGGTCTCATCGAACGGCTGATTGCCGCCACCACGGCGCCGGGGGATTTGGTGCTCGATCCAGCGGCGGGAGGCTTCGGCGTGCTGACTGCCTGCCTTCGCCTTGGCCGCGAGTTCGTCGGCTGCGATGTCGACGCGGCAACGGTCGCGCACTTCAACGAATCCGCCGTAATAAAAAACGTCGATAGTTTGACGGAAAACGAGCGGGCCAAACTTGTTGCAGCTTCTCACGAGGCTCGCCCAAGCAAAAGAGTTCGCTAGGCTTCGAGCTAAAAAATCAGGAGACCGGTAATGGAAACATGGGATGAGGAGTTTACCCGATCCCAGGGGAACATAGAAAATCTGGCTTGTGTTGCGCATGGCATGAAGCGTGCCGTCGAGCGACTCGAAGACACATTCTGCAACATGGCCGATTTCCCCGAATACCTCAGTGGGATGATGGCCAAACTCAGTGCTGCCGCCAAAACCGTCGCCGACGAAACCCTTGAATGGGCGCAAGACGCCAATGTGGACTTCGATCCCTCCAGGCCCGAGGAGACCGGGACAAAATTAGGAAAACCCGACGAGCTGCTCGAGGCGGCCGCTCGTCTGACGCTGCGCCTCGCGCTGCGGTGCGACTGGGTCGAGGGGTGTGAAGACAAAGACGATCCCGACGAGCCCGATAGCTGGAACGGAATCTATGAACGCATCGGCGACCTGATGGAGGCCTATATCCACAGCCGGGAAGGCCAGGACGGTTCAGGGCCAGACCGCCTGATGACGCGCTTTGCCGACATCGTCGCTGATACTCTCGCCAAAATACCTTCGCTACGAACCACCGTCGCCGCGTACGTTGCATCGAGACCGGACGAAGACCCGTAAGATCGCGACACGTCGTCGCAAATGGCAGCACCGCTTTCAATCAACAGATTAACGTCTTCCCCGCCCTAAAGGGCAGGGATTTCCAGCTGGCGGGCAGCCGTGAATTCCAAAATGTTTGACCAAAGGAGAACAGCCATGAACGACAAAACCGATAAAAAACTGGAGGCGCTAGGCCCCCTGTCGCCGGGAGGCGAAGAGTACATGCGGCGCTATCTCGAGCCGGATGGCTACTGCCTCAACTGCGGGCGACCCGCCAACCAGCACCAGCCGGTAGGCCCGATCACGGTCATGATCGCCACACCTGACGAAGAAGATCCCGTTCACGAATTTTGTGAATGGCGGTGTTTTGCACGATGGGTCGCCGATGCGGCGGGCGGCTGGTTCGTTGTTGGTCGAAATTAAGGAGAACCAGAATGAAATCACAACGAGCAACGGCAAGACAGAACTGCTGGTGATGACCGTCAATACGGCACTCGAGCGTGGTTACAAGATCGTAATGCCTCCAGCGGGGCGAGAGCGGGTCAGCCGTAACTTGTTGCTCATTGAGGCCGCCCGGGCGCGGTTCAATTTGACCCCCGGCGAGGCGCGGATACTTGTGGCTTTGACCAAGCGCGACCGCGTTAGCAAAGAGGATCTGTGCGCAGCTCTGGGCAATCCACTGACAAAACGCAAGGTCGTCGATGTGCTCGTCTGCAAGTTGCGCAAGAAATTGATCCCCTACGGCGTGCAAATCGGTACGATCTACCGGATGGGTCACCAGCTCATCGACCGCGATAAAGTTCGCACGCTGCTCGTCGAGCAAGAGGCACAGGGGGAAGAATGAGTGGACTTCTTTCACCCGGGAGGGCGCAGCCATGCTGACGCCCGGTCCGACCGGCACGTTCAATCCTGCAAATTCAATCCACCCCACCATATTGGATGGCCCAATCGGTCTAACCGGACCAGCCGGACCGAGTCACCCCAGCGCCGGCATGACCGGAATATCCGGCCCGCCCGGTCCAAAATTTGCATACGACATGATGCTGGCCGAGACTTTCCTCGCCGGTCGTTACCCCAACGTGAAAGAATTTAATTTTGAGCTTCGCAGTGATAACCCGGCCATCCCCTATGTCGAACCGATCCACGCCACGCTTGACGTTTTGTGGTCGAACGCGCTGGGAGTGAATAATCCCGAATTCCGCATAGGCGTCTTTGTCAGAGATCCTGTCAGCAACGAGCTGCTGCGGCTGCCCGGTACGTGGGATTTCACAGATCCTGCCCGGCCGCAGTTTGTACAACTCGCCCCGCCCGAGCTGGTAGACAAGCTAATCGAAATGCTCGAGGCGATCGAGCTTACGCTCCCACCTGAACCAAACGAGCAGTCGATTGCTCGCGGCTCGCCCGCGGCGCTCGAGGAAGCGCCCACCAAACCAGAGGGCAAGGACGACGGCATTCCATTCATGATCACACAGCGCATGCGGGCTGCGCTGCGCGCACGTGGATACACCGATGAGCAAATCAAAAATCTAACCCCAAAGGCAGCGCACGAGATTTTAGGGTCGCAGCCAGCACCGCGTCCATTAGAGATCGAGTTTACCAGGTTCACCAATGCCGATGGACCGCTCACCAAGCGGCTCTCGCTTGCGCCCGACGGCACACTGGTGAAGGACGGCGCGGCTGGTCTGCTGGCGCGGGGCACGGCCGAGCGGATCAGAGTGGTTGGTGGCACTGCGCTCGCCGCGGTGATCGAAGGTCTGACGTCGTCGCAGATGCTTACGTTTGGCAGGTTGCGCGCCGTGCTGCCGGACCGGGTCGAGGTCACAACCAAGAAGAAGCTCACCGCCGAGCGCCGCGATCTTATCGCCCGCACCGGCGACTATCTCGTTTATGACGGGCTGGCCTATGCGCTGCTAAATTTCGACAGCAAGGGCATGCCGGAGGTGGTTGCCGCCGAGCTTGAGCGCAGCGGCGGATTTTGGGATGCCCTGCTGACGGTATTACCGGAGCTTCAAGGCGTCGCCCGCGTCATGCGGGGGTCGACCAGCGCGGGGTTGTCGCGCGCCGATACCGGCGAAGCGCTGCCGGGGGCGGATGGCTTTCACGTCATCATCGCGGCGAAGGACGGCGCCGATATCGAACGGTTTTTACGAGCATTACACGATCGATGCTGGTTGGCCGGACTGGGCTGGATGATGGTGAGCGGCAGCGGTGCGCTGCTGGAGCGCTCGATTGTCGATCGGATGGTAGGCGCGCCGGAGCATCCGGTGTTCGAGGGTCCTCCGGTGCTGGTGCCGCCGTTGGTACAGGACAAGGAGAGCCGCCGCCCGGTTGCCGTTGACGGGGTGGCGCTTGATACGGTGGCGGCTTGTCCGCCGTTGACGATTGTCGAGCGTTCCCGGCTCGAGGAGCTCAAGGCAAAAGAGCGCGAGCGGCTGGCGCCGGAGACGGTAAGGGCGAGCGCGGCGTTCATCGAAGCACAGGCCAAGAAGCTCGTTGCGCGCGGCCTGACGGAGCAAGCCGCTAGGCAGGTGATCGTGCGACAGTGCGAGGGCGTGCTGCGGCCGGATATTGTGCTGCCGTTCGACGACGCAGAGCTCGATGGCCACACCGTCGGCGACGTGCTCGCCGACCCGGAGCGTTACGAGGGCGAGACGCTAGCCGACCCGCTCGAGGGTGTCCCTTACGGCCGTTGCAAGGCCAAAATCATGCGGCGGGACGACGGCACGCCGTGGATTCACTCGTTCGCCCACGGCCGCATCTTTTATGAACTCAAACACGACGCCGCCAGCGTGCGCAAGGCGATGGAGAAGGCGGCGCCGGCCGATGTGGTCGCGACGTTGGTCTCTCTTGCCGTAAAGGCCGACCTCGACGCGGTTGAAGAGACGGAGCTACGGCAGCTGGCGAAGACGCGCTCTAGCGTTGGCTTAAATCCAATCAAGGCGACCTTGAAAGCGGCACGGGAGAAGCAGGCTGCGTGGGAGATCGAGTGGATAAAAACACGGCGTGCCGCCCGGCGAGACGACTCGCGGCCGCAGGTTCCAGCGCCGTTGCCAGATGCCGAGTTTTTACCGGTGATGAAGATCATCAACGAGGTTCTTGCTGCCGTGGGCGGCAGGCAGCCGCCGTCCCGCGACATCGAGTATGACTTGGTGCGGGTGCGAAAGCTCCCCGTGCTCAACATGCACGCCTTCACCCCGTCAGGGGCAAACCCGGGAGAGACGACGGCCGCCGAGATCGAAGCAGCGGCCAAGCTGCCGCCGCCCGAGCAATGGGTGTTGTGCAAAATGAGCGAGGTGGAGGTTACCGAGCTGATCGAGCAGCACATCAACTTCTATACCGAGGACAAAGATGGCAACCGTCGCTCGGTGCGGCTGCCGGGGCCGTTCGTGAAGGCCTACATGAAGCGGGATGACGGGGTCCTGCCGACCGTGGCTGCAATTGCCACGGCACCCATCATGCTGGCAGACGGGAACATGCTAGCACCGGATGGTCTCGACCGTCTGCGCGGCATCCAGTTCATTATCCCGGACGAGCTGCGGGCCGTCATCCCGCGGCGCGAGGACTGCACGAGCGACGCCGTAAAGGCGGCGATGGAGCTGCTGCACGACCAGTGGCTGGTCGACGTTGCCACCGACTTTACCGGCAAGGCGATAAGCATTGCGTTGGCGCTCACCTTGATCGAGCGTTCACTCCTCGACCAGAGGCCAACCTACCGGGTCACTTCCGGGCGGCGCGGCAGCGGCAAGACCACGCTCATCATCATGCTGATCCTGGCTGTTACCGGACTGCGACCGGCGGCTGCGGCGTGGTCAAACGACGAGAACGAGCGGCGCAAGGCGTTGTTTGCCTACCTCCTGGCCGGGGTTCATGCCATCGTCTGGGACAACATCCCCAGAGGCACCAAGGTATCGTGCCCCCACATCGAGAGGTCCTGCACGACCGAGCTCTATTCCGACCGCGTGCTCGGTGTGAGCGAAATACATGCCACTTCCGCCTCGACCATCAACATCTTCACCGGCAACAACATCGAGATGAAGGGTGACCTGGCCTCACGCGATCTTCACATCCGCCTCGGCGTCGACCGCGTCGACCCCGAGAACCGGAATTTTGCGCACCCGGACCCGATCGGATGGACGGAGAGCCATCGGGGCGAGATCTTGCGCGCGCTCTACACCGTCCTCCTAGGCAATCCGCAGCTCAAGACGGTGCGCGGTGCTCCGGCCAAGACCAGGTTCAAGATGTGGTGGCGGATCGTCGGCTCAGCGCTCGAGCATGCGAGCGGACTGCTCGGGCAGAAGCTTGACTTCAAGGACTTGTTCACCGTGCAGGAGGAAGACGACGAAGAGTCGGCATCGCTAAGCGATGTACTTGATATCTTGATGGAGAAATGGCCGAAGGGCTTTTCACCGATCAGTTTGGTAAAGATGGTCAACAACCCAGTCGAGGGCGAGCACATAAGTGCTTCGACGGTGCGTGAGTTTTTGCTGGCGGGTGACGACCGTCTCATCTCGAAAGACTCTGTTGGTCGGCTATTGAAACCACACCTCGATGCGGCGGTCCCCAGCGGTCTCGTCCTGCGGAGGTACAAGGATTCCCATACAAAGGCGACGACCTACCGCATCGAACGTTTGAAAGGCGGCGGATAATGGTGGGGGCAATATTATTTTTGCGACCCTTGCGACCCTTGCGACCGATCTAATTCAATACCAATCGCTAAAAAAAATATTTTTCCAAAAAAATTTTTTTTTCGCGCTATGCTCGTTGAATTAGATCGGTCGCAAGGGTCGCAAGGGTCGCAAAATGGTATCTGGGTAATAAGACTCCCCCCTCCGCCATTGGGGGCCCCAATAAATCAGGCCGGCAGGTCATCCGCCCTCAGGCTAATAGTTTTCGAGGGGGGTGATTTCGAGCACTTGTCGGGTCATTCGCTTGATTGGCCAACAGGCCGTCAGCCCGATGGCGCGTCAGGCCGTCAGGTCATCGACAGGTTGCGAGGTGGCGGTCCGTCAGCTCGATTGGTCATTAGGCCCCCCGAATGAAGGTCGTTTCGCACCAATTTTGAGAGTTTGGCTACAAAGCTACGGTTATTTTACTAACCCCTTACGATGTACCACTCCCGTATGTTTTGCCGGGATGGTGTTTTGAGCGGGATCAGGTTTCCTCGTTGCATAAGAATTTCCGTCAGACCTAACACGCTTTGCACGTCTCGGGGTCTGGGCCCAAATTGACAGATATCTCGTGCTTGGACTGTTGGTTTGTTCCAGCGGAAGGTGAGCCATTTTAGCAGTTCGCCTGCTGGATCGACTTTCGGCGGTTCTTCTTCCAGATCAATGAACTTTGAGAAAATACTCTCATTCGCCGGCATCGATCTCACCCTCGATCTGTTTGGCGTTGTTACGTCGGATGTCTTCGGGAGGAACCTCGATCTTGATCGTTTCATCAGCGCCCAGATTGATGTTGATGATGAAGCGATCGCTGGCGTCGACATGGCTTTCGGTACTATCGCCACCAATCGCGACCTGTCGGATTTCGCGTGCAGCCTCGATGCGATGTCGGGGTGACGCCTTGCGTCACTCATGATGTTGTCCAAGACGGTCGGTGCTTTTACAAAATGCTGAGCTGCTGCTTCGCGTGCAGCTTGCCCGTTGCGCACGCGCCGTGTTCGCTCGTCGCGGATTGCTTTTATCAGGCTTCTATTTTTCTCAAGTTGTGCCCAATTTTCAGGGGTTATTTCGTATTTTTCTTGCAGTTCGCTATCGCTGACCAATTTCTCTCCGGCGCGCGTGCAGTCGACCACAAACTTGCGTCCTTCATCTGAGGTGAGTTCGACTGCTCGCCCGTGCAGGATCACGGTATCGTTCGTGCTCGCAGTGGGCAGATTGGGTGTCCATTCCTTGGTGAGCGCGGCGGCCGCCGCGGTTGCTTCGTCGGCGCTGGGATATGATCTCTTCTGGAGTAGTCGCTGATCGCCAATGGTAACTTCCAGCCACCACTTGCCATGCGCTGAGATCGGTTTGATCTGAGGTGTGGGGAGGGGCATGACCTGGTTGCGGGCCTTTTGGCTGCGGAATGGGGGGTCAGCATAGCACAGAGGGCCGTTCGGGCGCTAATTAGGCGGTCGCTGGCTCCGCATCTACCCTCTGGTCAGCTGGCTTACCAGCGGCCGGCTTGATCATGCCGATGATCTTGGTTTGCCCTTTTGGGGGAAGTGCCCATCCGAAGTCCCGAACGGTGACAAGTTCAATTTTGTGCTTGGCGAGTTTCCGGCGGAGGGCGCCGATTATGCTGTTCACAGAATTGAGTTTGACGCCGGTGATAGCGCACACCTGCTCGCGTGCCAGTCGTTCCCACGTTAGCAAACGTAGAAGGACCCTCAGCTCGGTGCCATTGAGACTGAGCTGCTTCTGCAGCGAGTCCGGCAAGGCGCAAGGGGTCTTTCGGCAACATTGTTCTGGCGGTTGAAGATCCTGAGCAAATGCGCGTGCCGCAGCGTTGGACCGAGGTGTATGTAAAAAACCCCTCGAAAAAGGGCGATCACCAACTCAACAAAATCAGCCATTTCCGACGTCCAAAAATCTGTACACGAAAAGGGTTGATTTCTCATACAGACTGTGGAATAACCCGATCGTCCAAACACGGAGAAAATTTTTCTATGAAGCGTGCTGTTTTATACCTTCGCGTCTCAACTATTGATCAGACCACGGCTAACCAGGAACGTGAGTTGCGCGAGATCGCCGGCCGCATGGGCTGCGAGATCGTCAAAGTCTACAAGGATCACGGCATCAGCGGTGCCAAGGGTCGCAATGGACGGCCTGCGTTCGATGCGCTGTGCCGCAATGCCGCCAGACGGCAATTCGACGTGATCATGGCATGGTCGGTCGATCGCCTTGGTCGCAGCCTGCAGGATCTCGTCGGCTTTCTCAGCGAGATCCACGCGCTCAAGGTCGATCTTTACTTGCACCAGCAGGGGGTCGACACCACGACCCCCGCCGGCAAAGCTATGTTTCAGATGATGGGTGTATTTGCCGAGTTCGAGCGGGCGATGATCCAGGAACGTGTCCGCGCGGGCCTGCGGCGGGCCAGGGGCGAAGGAAAACGCCTTGGCCGGCCGCCGATAGATCCTGCGCTGGCGGAGCGAATTCGTGAGGCTCTGGCGGATGGGCTCAGCGTCCGCAAAACGGCAGCCAAGTTCAATGTCAACCCGACGACGGTGCAGCGGGTCAGTCGCCCTTTCGAGCCAAGCGTGGTCGCCTCGTGAGGCGATCGCGCTAAGCTTGTCGTGGACCAGCCCCTCGTGCCGCCATGGACGGCAGCTCCACACTCTGAAGCTTTCCCTAATCCTGCCGGTCAACATTTTTTGCAATTCAGCGGAGCAAAATTTTTGCGTGCTTCACTTTTCTCGCGCGCGGAAGGTTCCTCTCGCGGGCTTTCTATACCCCCCGGGGTGGACCCTGGCACCCGGATGGCCAGCACCCCCCTATCCCTATCTAATGAGGTGCCGCCCGAATATATTTTCCCAATTTTTCCAGGTGGTATCTGAGTATTTTATTGGCTCACGGATATTTTTCGGATTACAGATATTGGGTTTTTCATATTTTTTGGCCTCCAAAAATCCCCATTCCTTACCTTTCTTTTTATGGGTGCGATACATTTAAATTGGATCGTGTCGTGTTTGATATTTTTCAGGCTGTCGGCCATCGTCAATGTCACCACAACGGTTTCGCCAACTTCCCCGCCGTTTAAGAAGAAGGTCACCTCGCGACCCAAGGTTCGTTCCAGACTGCCTGGAGTACGACCCGGCGCTCAAAGTATGTTCCCGCCCAAGCGCTCCCCGGGCTCGATGGCGATCTTTGCTGGCGCTAATAGGCTGATGGTCGCAGGGTTTGCCTCTGTGCGGCACCGTGGTCGCAAATGTATGCTAGGCTAACAGGCGATCGGGCCCACGCACAAAGTCGCATGCGCGTGACTTCCTGCCGATCGTCGATGAGGAGTGAAGATGCAGCATAGACGGCGGATCATAGGTTACGCCACTGCGGAAGAGATCGCGGCGGATTGTCTGTTTGAGACCCAAGGTAATGTCGCCGAGGCACAGCGTTTGGGGGCTCGCCGTCGTATCGTTGGCGAGGACGATTACCAGCGGGTGGCCAAGCTGATTGAGGCAGCCGCCGAGCGCATCAGCATGCCGGGGGACAAGTGATCCCCGAAGTGCGAATAAGGAACGCGCGCAGTTCGCTAGATAGGCGACGAGCGCTGGGCAATGCCGTAACGCTTCTCTGGCACGAAGGGGTGGGGCGAATACTATCGTTCATTAGCTGAGAGCAACCTGATCAGGTGTCCACTTTGGCCCGCTTTGCGCACTCCAGGTCGGACTGTCCGAGAAGTGGCCAGGAGCGGACCTCAACTGCAGTCAGCTCTTTCCCAGGAGCGGACCGGAGGGCGCGCATTCCGCTGCGCGCCATGCGGGCTTCTGGTCGGCGAGCGCTCAGCTCCAGTAGAACGGCTTCGAAAACTCGAGCACGCGCTCGGCCGGCGGGTACCAGCCTTCCGCCGCATG
>Ga0066903_100003957_pt1 | contig 12331 bp, 14 predicted proteins | sample PanSoiMetaGPlot1_FD_67491 | JGI IMG/M metagenome (GOLD analysis project Ga0066903, IMG submission 67491) | Tropical forest soil microbial communities from Panama analyzed to predict greenhouse gas emissions - Panama Soil - Plot 1 (version 2) | ecosystem: Environmental > Terrestrial > Soil >...
GCCGACGCGCGTGTTCAGTTCCGGCGGCGGCGACGGCCACACGCACCACCTGTACCGTCGGCCGGATGAGTGGCCAGAGGTCCGCGACTGCCACTCGGGTGAGTACGACGTGATGAGTGCCGGCTACGCCATCATGCCGCCTTCGCTGCACCATCTCGGCACCGCTCGCTTCTGGGTCTACGACGACCTGCCGCTCGCCGATGCGCCCGAGTGGATACTGCACGAGCACCTGACCAAGCGCCCAAAAGGCAGGACCGCCGGCACCGCGGAACGGGGCAGCGTGAGCTATGGGCCTGAGCTCGAGGCGCTGCTCGCGCACATCCCGCTCGAGGTCTGGAACGGTGAGCTGATCGGTAAGAACGGTCAGCGGCTGGACCGCTCGCGCAGTCTGGTGGCGATCGCCGGCGAGCTCGCTAAGGCCGGTGCCAGCCTGGCGACGATCATCGCCCTGCTCCAGGAGCGCGACCGCACGCTGGGCTGGAACAAGTACGCGGATCGTACCGATCGCGAAGTTCGCTATGAGGAGCTCGCGCTCGACGCCATCGCGCGCGCCGTCGACCAGACCGAGCGTGTCGGCGAGTCGCGCCAGCGGGTCGAGCGGGAGCGCGAGCAGCACCCGCACGTCGACCGCGCCGCCTGGCCCGAGCCGATGGCCGAGGAAGCGTTCTACGGCCCGTTGGGCGAGTTCGTGAAGCGTGCCGCGGAGTATTCCGAGGCGTCGCGCGAGGCGCTTCTGGCGATGGCGCTGAGCGCCTGCTCGGCGGCCATGCACCCGCAGTCGGCGGCGCTTGCCGGCGACGCCTACCACGCCATGCGGATCAACGCCGTGCTGGTCGGGCCGACGGCCGGTGGGCGCAAGGGCACCGCGGCCAAGCCGGCCGAGGCGGTGCTGCGGATCGTCGACCCGGTTTTCGAGACGAACGTCGTCGAAGGCCTGTCGAGCGGCGAGGGCCTGATCTACCGCGTGCGCGACAAGGTCGAGAAGTGGAACGCGAAGGCGCAGGACTATGACGTCGTCGATCCCGGCGTCTTCGACAAACGGCTCTGGGTGGTCGAGACCGAGTTCGGCGGCGTGCTGCAGATGCTCCAGCGTGAGGGCAGCGCGCTCTCCGCGGTCGTGCGCCGCGCCTGGGACCTGGACCCGTCCGCGGTGCTGCAGACGCTGACCAAGAACTCGCCGACGAAGGCGACCGGCGCCCACATCGCGATTGCCGGCCACATCACGCGCGAGGAGCTGATCCGCAACATGACGCGCACCGACCTGGTCAACGGTTTCGGCAACCGTTTCCTGTGGTTTGCGTCGAAGATGTCGCGGCCGCTGCCGTTCGGCGATCGGGTGAACCCAGTGCTGATTGCCGACTTCGCGCGCCACGTGACCGACGTCAGCGCCTGGTCGAGCGGAAAGCGCAGCATGGATTGGGCGGTCGAGACCCAACCGCACTGGGCCGAGGCGTACGCACGCCTGCTCGAGAGCGGTAGTGCGCGCAGCTCGCTCTATATCGGCATCACCGCGCGCGCGCACGCCCAGGTGCTGCGCCTGGCGCTGATGTACGCGGCGTTCGACCTGGTCGAGGCGATCCTGCCGCAGCACCTGACCGCGGCGCTCGCGGTCTGGGGTTACGTCGAGCGCACCTGTCAGTGGGTCTACGGTTCGGTCATGGGCGACAAGGTCGCCGACGACATCCTGTACGGCCTGCGCGACCGCGGGCCGATGACGCGCACCGAGATCCGCGACTATCTCGGCCATCACGTCAGCAAGCCCGACAAGGATCGCGCCTTCGCCGACCTGCTCGAGCTCGGCCTGATCGTTGCGGAGACTGGACCTGGTCCAAACGGCGGCGATCGGCCGACGACGACCTACCGGGCGGTATGAAAACTCAGAGGGGTCGCGTAAAGGACATTTCGGACATTGCTTTTTTATGGGGTGCATATGAGCGACGAAATCAGGCACTGGCCTTACCGCGTGGTCTGGGCGAAGCAGTACGGCTGGCTCGAGGTCGAGGACCCGTTCACCGGCACATGGCACCTGGTGCGGAAGGAGGACGCGCTGCCGTTGTGGATCAGGCTCGCCATGGACGCGCGCGATCCGAAGGTCAAGGAGGCCGAGCGTCGCCGCAAAATGAGCCAATGGGAAGCCGCACATACACCGAAGTGATACACTCTGGTATGGAGTTCCGATGAGTGGCCGCGGACGCTGCAAGCGGTGCGGCCAGCCGATCTACTGGGGCACGAGCCCGTACAACCCGGACAAGAGCTTCCCGTTCGATGACGCGGACGAGACCGAGTCGCACTTCGAGAGCTGCGCCGCCAACGAGTACGTCACCGACGGCTACGGCCAGCGCCAGCGCGTCACGCAGTGCAAGACCTGCCACGCTCGCGTCTTCTGGGAGACGACGCCGCGGGGCGCGCGCCGGCCGATGGACGCCGACGACGTCTTCACCTGCCACTTCGACACGTGCGCCGGCGAGACGCCCGAGGAGGCTGCGCGACGCGAGCGCCAGTCGCGGTGGGATACTGAGGAGCCGGCGGCGGCCGGGTCTCGTTATCAGAACGGGGCTGCCTCCAACTCTCGGCCGCCGACGGTCTACTCGCGCAAGAACCCGGGTACGTACGCCGACTGGCTGCGCGAGCTCGGCCTCAGCTCGCCGGTGACGAAAGAGACGATCACCTCGGCCTTCCGCAAGCTGTGCATGACGCATCACCCGGACATGGGTGGTCAGGCCGCGGACTTCATTCGCCTCAAGTGGTGCTACGACCACGCCAAGGAGTGGGTGCGGCTGTGAAGATGGAGCACTGGTCGGCGACGCGCTTCATGACCTGGGAGCTCTGCCCGGTCACGTTCGAGCAGGTGTACGTGCAGGACGTGCGCGGAGAGGCCTCTCAGGCGATGCTGTTCGGCCAGGCGGTGCATCAAGGGCTGGAGGCCCATGCCAACGGTGCAGACGGTCTGGCGAGCTTCCTGAACGCCTGGGGGGACATCCGGGACGAGCTGCTGCTCGGTCGTTTCGACTCGAGGCTGACTGAAATTGGCCTAAGGCTGATCGACGCCGCGGCCAAGCGCGGCTGGGTGGGCCTGGCCGAGCACGTGTTCACGCTCGACACGACGCCGGCCTGGGACGCGCCCACGGTCGGTGCGATCGACCTGATCACGTTCGAGGGCAACCGGCCGCTGGTGCGCGACTTCAAGACGACGACCGGCGCCTGGGGCTGGGAGCGCGCGCGCCGCGACCACTGGCAGCCGGTGCTCTACACCTGGGCCTGCCACGAGAAGTACGGCGCCTGGCCGGACTTCGAGTACTGGGTGGGCAGCAAGATGACGGCCGAGCTCGAGGTCTTCCGCATCGAGGGCGCCGAGGTGCTGAGCTGGGAGCAGGAGCTCCAGGACCGCGCCGCGGCGATCGTGGCTCGCGTGCGAGACGCCGACTTCGCCTGCCACGGTCAGCATGGCATCTGTCTCGAGTGCGGCGAACGCTGGGGGCACGACCACGTGTGCGACATGAACGTGCGCTCGCCGCGGATATCGGACACGCGGACCCGCATCTGAGATGCGCGGTAGGACGCTCACGCCGCGCTCGAAGCCGAGGTGCGGCTGCGAATGGATTCAGATCTCGGACTCGTTCTGGATCTGCCCGCACGACGCCTACGGGCCGGCCGTGCACTACGCTGGTGCGCTCGAGCAGGCCCGGATCATGCTCGAGCTCGCGGGTGGTTACGAAGCGGCGCTCGAGCGCCAGCGGCTGAAGCGCAAGCGCAAGTAGGCTATTGTTCGGCTGGGGATCAATAGAGCTGAATGCCGTTCAAGCCCGGTCAATCTGGCAACCCTGGCGGGCGCCCGCGACTATCGCCGAAGTGGATCGACTACCGCGAGCGGCTGCGGGCCTTCATGAACCAGGAGGGCTGGGCGGCGCTCGAGGAGCTGGCGATGACCAAGGGCGCCCGAGACCGTCACCGTGCGCTCGAGACGCTCGCCGCCTACGCCTTCGGTCGGCCAACCCAGTACATCGCCGGCGAGCCTGACCCGGAGGTGCCGCCGGTCCAGGTGACGGTGGTCTTTGACAAGCCCGACACCGACCAGGTTTGAGTACCGTCGGCCGAAGCTCTATCGGCGCCAGTTCGAGGCGATCTACGCTCGAGAGCGGTACTCGATCGTCGAGGCCTCGACCAAGTCCGGCAAGACCGTCGGCTGCATGTGCTGGCTGGTCGAGCAGGCCTGGCTCGGTCGGGCCGGCGCCGAGTACTGGTGGGTGGCGCCGATTTACGAGCAGGCGCGCATCGTCTTCCGAAGACTGAAGCGCGGCCTGACCCACGGCACGTTCCAGACCAACGAGAAGGACGCTTCGATCACGCTCGCCAACGGCGCCGTGCTGCGCTTCAAGGGCGCCGACAATCCGGACTCGCTCTACGGCGAGGACGTCCAGGCGGCCGTGCTCGACGAGGCCACGCGCATCAAGGAGGACGCCTGGTTCGCCGTGCGCTCGACGCTCACGGCCACGCGCGGCCAGGTGCGGATCATCGGCAACGTCAAGGGTCGCCGCAACTGGGCCTATAGATTGGCCAGGCGCGCCGAGGCGGGTGAGCCGGATATGCACTACGCCCGCATCACCGCCTACGACGCCATCCAGGCCGGCGTGCTCGACCAGGCGGAGATCGACGACGCTCGAGCTCGACTGCCGGAGGCCGTCTTCAAGGAGCTCTACGAGGCCGAGCCGTCGGACGACTCGGGCAACCCGTTCGGCCTGGCCGCGATTGCCGCCTGCATCGAGGAGCTGCACGACTGCGCGCCGGCCTGCTGGGGCTGGGACCTGGCGCGCGCGAACGACTGGACCTGGGGCATCGCGCTCTGCGAGCACGGCGCCGTCTGCCGCAGCGATCGCTGGAACCAGAGCGACTACCCGCAGCTCGACCGCGGCGTCGAGGACGGCAGCTCGCACCCGCAGTTCTGGGACGTCACCTTACGACGGATCAGAGATCTCGTCGGTCGCGTACCGGCCGCGGTCGACTCGACCGGGCCCGGCGGCCCGATCGACCAGGCGCTGAACGAGCATAAGAACTTCGAGGGTGTCGTGTTCACCCAGCGCAGTAAGCAGCTCCTGATGGAGGGCCTGGCAGTGGCTATCCAGAGCCGCTCAGTCGCCTTTCCGGACGGCCCGCTGGTGAACGAGCTCGAGAGCTTCGAGTACGTCTACAGCCGAACAGGCGTTCACTACGCGACGGTCGAGGGCATGCACGACGACGGCGTGTGCGCGCTCGCGCTCGCCTGGCACAAGTTCGGCCAGCTCGAGCAGCTCAACACGCTCGCCGTGCTGCTCAGCTCGCCGACCAGGATGCGCTACCGCGGTCTAACGACTGGCGGCCGGCCGGCTCGAGTCGGCGAGCGCAACCCGCTTGAGTAGTGGTCGTAGACTTGCGGCATGACCGAGAAGCCCGCCGCGACCAGCTCGAGCGCGACGACGACGAACGTGTCGACGTCCGCACCGTCTCAGTCCAGCTCGAGCAGCCAGTCGGCCAACGCCGACCTGGCCGTCCAGATCGACAACTCGCAGACGCGCATGATCCATCTCGAGGCGGATGAGCTCGACGAGAAGGCGGCCGCGGCGCTGGCCGATGGCGACCCACCGATCAAGGCCGAGTTCGACCAGGTGCGCCAGATGTGGGCGTTGACGCGCGCGCCGACGAGCTGACGTAGGTGGCCACGGCCGAAATCCCGACCGCGGGCCAGATGGCCACCATGTGGTGGTCGAAGTACAACGAGATGCAGACGACACGGCTGCGCGTGCGCGACTGCCGTGACTGGCTGGCCAACCGCTGGGACCCGATCGTCCCCAAGGACTTCGCTGAGGTGGCCGGCAACCTGGGCATCAAGCTGCCCTACGGCATCACCGTCGCGCTCCACGCCGTGCAGATGCTCTCGAGCAAACGGCCGCGGCTCCGCCGCGATCCGATGGGCAAGAGCATCGGCGCGCGCAGCAACGCCTCGGACCTCGAGGTCTGGGCGAATGCCTGTGTGACCGCGGTCGAGGAGCAGCACGGCGCCTTCTGGCGGCCGCTCATGGACATGCTCTTCAACCAGGGCTGCGCGGCCGTGCTCTGCTTTCCGGCTTCGGCCGGCTGGGAGAACATGCCCAGCTACGTCGACGAGGACGGCGCCGTCAAACGGCAGTGGAAGGCCGACTCAAGCAAGCGGTCGGTCCAGAACTACGAGGACTACCTGCTCGACTGGAAGGCGCGCCAGGTGCCGATCAGCATCCGCGTGATCGGTGTCGACCAGTGCCTGCCCATCCTCGGGCCCGGTCATCGGCTCGACGGCCTGATCGTCCGCTCGCAGTACTCGAGAGAACAGCTCGAGGCGCAGGGCTACAAGTGGCGCTTCGGCGAGACCGGTCACGTCGGCGCCGGCTGGGACCCGGACTACATGTCCCAGACCCGCGGCCTGTACCCGAAGTTCACGCTCTACGAGCTCTGGCGACCCGGCTCGGTCGTCTACTACATCGGCGAGGGCGTCACGGCTCCAGCCACCGACGGCTCGAACCTGACCGTCGCCTACCGCGAAGGCACCGACGGCCGCGTCAACCCGGCCTTCGTCGACCTGAAGCGCGACTTCGGCATCACCCGCCTGTGCGGCACCTGGGTCTGGGGCTGCAACTTCGCCAGCGAGACCGACCCGGATCGGCGCGGCGTGCCCTTCCTGTGGCCGTTCCTGTCGGCGTTCCAGGGCATGAACAACCTGGCCACGGCCAAGCTCGCGCACGCCTTCCAGCATTCGTTCGGCGGCTGGTTCATCCCGGCCAACGCCGACGTCACGCCCGACCTGGTGCTCGAGGACGGCCGCCCGCGCGAGATCACCATCCAGCCGATGAAGGCCCAGTACGTGGCCGGCACGCCGGTGCCGGCGTCCCACCCGGGCACGGGCAAGGACGTCGACGAGCTCATGGGCCTGATGCTGGGCGCGGTCCATGAGGAGGCGCCGTCCGCGGCCGCCGGTGGCGGGCCGGGCGCGACCAGTGGTCATGACCGCGCGCTGATCCGCTCCATGCTCCAGGACGCCTACGACGACGTCCTGAACGGCGGCCTGCAGGCGATGACCTTCGTCGGCAGCATGTGCACCGAGATCGCCGATCGGATCGTCGACAACTACGAGGTGACCGTGCCGGTCTACTGCTCGGTCCAGCCCAAGGGCATGCGCCAGAACGTGCGTAAGGCCCAGGAGCTGACCCAGGACATGACCGGCGGCGTGTACGACTTCTGGTGCGAATACCCGCCCGAGGAGGGCGAGAACCTGCCCTACGCGCAGATGCTCATGCAGTGGTCGATCGAGGGCCGTATCCCGCTCCGCCAGGCGCTCGAGAAGGGGCTCGGCGACGAGAGCCCGGACGAGACCATGATCGAGATCCAGACCGAGAAGCTGCTCTTCAACACGCCCCAGGGCCAGCAGTACCTGTTCCAGCTCGTCGGTAAGAAGCTCGACGATCAGAAACTGGCGGCACTCTTCCAGGCCGTCCAGTCGGGCCAGGCGACGCCGGACGGCACGCCCACCGCGGCGCTGCCGCAGGGCCCGCAGGGACCGACCGGCCAGCTACCGGGGACGAACCCGCCGCAACCGGTAAACTCGGCCATCGGTGGGATAATGGCCGGTGCCGCGGGCGGTGGTCCGATGCGCCAGGACGTGCTGGCCTCGATGCAGGCCGGCGCTATCAATCCGGCGGTGCCGGGTTAGGAGATCCAGATGGCCAACAGTGGTGGCACGAGCAACCCGAACCCGAACGGCCCGACGTCGGCGAACGACTCGTCGCTCGCGGTCTCGAGCAACGGCAACGTCCAGAACTTCGAGAAGAGCCCGCCAGTGTGCAACGAGTCGCCGGCGACCAAGAAGAGCTACCCGAAGTAATCCCGTGGCCGGCAAGAACTGGATCGCCGGCGCCATCAAGAAGCCGGGCGCGCTGCGCCAGCAGCTCGGGGTCAAGGGTGACAAGCCGATCCCGGCCAAGAAACTGAGCGCCGCCGCACAGAAAGGCGGCAAGCTCGGCCAGCGCGCGCGGCTCGCACAGACGCTGAAGAAGATGGGATAGCCATGGCTCGAGCTCCGAAGATGCCAGGTGCGCCGAAGCTGCCGAAGGCGCCGCGGACGGTCGGCACCGCCCCTCGCACACCGCGCATGCCGGCCGCGCCGAAGATGCGGATGAGCGGCCAGCCGAAGATGACGGGCGGTCGAGTACCGCGCATTCCCGGAGCGATGCCGCCGTGACCAAAGCGCACGCCGAGAACGGGCCACCGAACACCGGCCCGACCAGTGGTCCGAATCACTTCCCCGAGCTCGACCAGCAGGCGCGCCTGAACGCGCAGATGCTGCCGCCCCAGCCGATGATGCTCGAGGTCGATCGCCACCAGTACCCGAAGCCGTCGCGGCGCGTGCACAAGGGCGCGACACCGACCGGTGGCGCCGGTGGCGGCCACCTGCACGACCAGCACTGAGATGAATCTGAGATTCATCTGATGCCGCTGATCAAGAGCCGCTCGAAGAAGGCGGTCGGCCAGAACATCAAGACCGAAATGGCCGCCGGCAAGCCGCGCAAGCAGGCGATCGCGATCGCCCTGAACACGCAGCGGCGCGCGGGCAAGAAGAAGACCTGACGTGGCCGGTGGCGCGAGCGAGAACATCCTCGCGCAGGCCGTCGACGGCTTCGCGCAGCGCGTCAACGACTACGCCCAGGGCATCGCCAATCGACTCGGCTCGCCGTTGTCGGGTGTCCAGCTCAGTCCGGACGACGCCGTCGCGCGCTGGAACTTCACGCCGCTCGGCGATACCGCGACGGCCGACCTGCAGTACCACCAGCTCGTGCTGCAGGGCATCCCGCCTGGCCAGGCGCTGGCTCAGGTCTACCCGATGCGGCCCGGCCTGTTCGCCGGTGGTGACATCAACGACTCGATCAGCAAGGCCACGCAGATCGCCGGTTGGGCAGCCAAGGCGGCCGGTCAGCCGCCGCCCCAGCCGCACCCGGGCTCGACCCTGCCGGACGCGATCATGCAGCAGAACCTGGCCGCCCAGAACCAGCAGGTGTCGGCCGCGGTGCCGCCCCTCACAGGCGCACCGCCTGCGGCGCCGGCGCCCTTGCCGCCGGCGCCGCCCGGGCCACCGGCGCCGCTGCTTCCTGGCGGTGCCGGTGTGCCGGGTCCAGCTCCGCTGGGCCCAGGCGTGGCGCCGCTACCAGGCGGCCCACCACCGCCGATGGTGCCGGGGCCAGGCGGGCCGGTGCCGGCCATGGCCCAGGGCGGCGTCGTCAACCGCCCCACGTACGCGCTGCTCGGCGAGAACGGCCCCGAGGCGGTCGTGCCACTGGCATCTCAGATGCCAGTGGCGCTCAGCCAGATGATGGTGAACGTCGACCCGCTCAACGCGGCCGCCGCACCCAACCCGACCACCGGCTACGGCATGGACCAGTTCAGCGGCGTGCGTGCCGTCTCGCGGAACGATCCGCGCCAGACTGCCTACTTGGACTCAATGAGAGCAGCGGGTAAGAAGATCACCTCGGTGCTGACGGGCGAGTCGAACGGCTATGTCTACGGCGGCACCGATAACCTGCAGATTGGCAACGAGCCGGACTCGAGCGGGCCGAGCAGCATGACCATGACGCCGCAGCAGTACGCCCAGATGTGGAACCAGTACCGCGGTCAGTACAACGGCAAGGTCGGCCAGTTCACGATGGCCGGCCTGGGTTCGGGCCTGGGCAACTCGAAGGCCTATCTAGACCAGGTCTGGCCACTCTTACAGACCAAGCCCGACCAGGTCGCACTCCACCTGTACGATGGCGACACGCAGCAGTCGCAGGCCGAGATCCAGGATGTCCAGCAGTGGCTGAAGGATCACGGCTCGAGCGCGCCGGTCGTCGTCACCGAATGGAACAAGCCCGGCCAGGAGTGGGACATGCTGAACATGTTCAATCAGGCAGGCGTGCCCGCGTCGACCTACTTCCCATACTCGACGGCCCAGAACCCGGGCACGCCCGGCGCGGTCAACGCCCAGCGTCAGCCGACCGCCTCGGGTGCGGCGCTGGTGAGCGCGGCGGCCTGACGTGCCGCAGAACATCGGCGCCGGCTCGCAGGGCACGCTCGGTGCCGGCTCGAGCGCGAACCTGTCGAACCCGCTCGACCAGCTCGGTCAGCAGGCGACACCCGCCCAGCCGGCCGTGACGAACGTCGACATCGCGCCGGCCGGCTCGGCGGCTGCACCCGCGCCGACCCAGCCGGCCGCGCCCACGCCGCAGCAGACGGCCCAGCAGACGGCCCAGACGAACGCGCAGGCGGCGCCCACGATCGGCACCGGCCAGGGCCCGGGCGGCATGTTCACGGTCGACCAGACCACGGCCGCGGCGGCCAAGGAGGTCCAGGACGCCAACGTCCAGGTGGCCGCCATCTGGGCGCAGATCAACGAGCAGCAGAAGGCGGTCGATGCCGCTCAGGCCACCTCGCTGACCGACCCGGCCAAGCTGCAGCAGGCCACCAACACCCTCAACACGCTCTACGGCACGCTCAGCACGGCCGTCCAGCGCCAGATGACGGCCGGTGCCACCTACTCGACCGCCATCACCAAGGCGATCGACCAGAACCAGGTCGATCCGTCCCAGGTCGCGCTGGCCAGGGCGAACGCCGACAAGGCGCAGGCCGACTCGGACACGGCCAGGGCGCAGGCGCAGGTCCTGACCGACGGCGCGCCCGGTCAGCGCGCGCTGGTCTCGGCCCAGGCCGGTCTGGCGGCCGCGCAATCGGCGAGCGCCCAGGCGACGGCCGACGCGACCGCGCTCAAGGCCGGTCCGGAGGCCGATCAGCTCCGCGCCCAGGCCGCGGCGCTGGCCGCCCAGGCCAACCAGACCAACACGCTGCTGCCGGGCCTGGTCCAGAAGCAGGCGGCCGACCTCAGCGCGACCGAGGCGCAGACGCGGCTCACCGACGCCAACAGTGACCTGACCAAGGCCTCGACTGCCAAGACGAACGCCGACGCCGCCCTGGTGCAGGCCCAGACGGCGCAGACGCAGGCGACCACGACCGGCCTGCTGCCGGCCAACATCGCGGCCACCCAGGCGCAGGCGACCGCGACGACGGCCAACGCCGCGGCCACGCTGGCCGGCATCCAGCAGAACCTGCAGGGCCCGCTCTACGGCCTGCAGGACCGCATCAACGCCATCAAGTCGATCCAGCAGCAGGTCTTCGGACCGGGTGGCTCGGGCGATCCGAGCGAGGCCGACGACCTCTTGCGCCAGTTCACCGCGGCCACGATCGGCGGCACCACTCCGTACGCGGCCAACGTGGCCGCGGCCAACGCCAACCTGACCGCGTTCGGCACCCAGGCGAGTCTGACCAACGCCGCCCAGAGCGCACTGGCGCAGCGCGCCTCGGCACTCGGCGCGGTCGGTTCCAATGCGCTCAGCACACTCGCGGCGCTCAATGCCAACGCGCCCAAGGGCTCGACCGCGCTCGCGGCCGCGTTCAACGACGTCGTCAACCTGATGGCGTCGAAGATGAACACGGGCGCGCTCGCGCCGCCGCCCCAGCCGACCGCGCCCGCGCTGCCACCCTACCTGCAGAACCTGGTGTACGGTGGAAAGCCGGGTGGAGCTCCACCACCGGCCGGTGCGCCCCCTCCCGCGGGCGCACCACCGCCGGCCGCGCCTCCACCTGGCGGCGCTCCTCCACCCGCCGGAGCGCCGCCGCCAGCCGCCGCACCTCCTCCCGCGGCTGCGGCGCCTCCTCCGCCTGGTGGGCCTCCGCAGCCGTCAGCCAACGCGCTGGCGAACGCGAGCATGGCCGGCGCCGGTCAGCAGCCGGGCGGCGCGCCGGTCACGATCAACATCAACTCGAGCCAGAATCCGGCCAGCTCGGGCATCTCCTATTCGGGCGCACCCGCTCGAGGACCATGGCCGATGGCCGACTGGGCGCCGAGCGGCTCGCCGCCGTCCCCCGCGGCGGCGGGCCTGCCCGGTGTGATCGCGCAGCACGCACCGGCTACGATCGACGCCGTGCACCAGATCTGGGGCAAGGAGCTCGCGAGCGGCGCGATCACCTCGCCTATGGGCACCGGCGTGAACCCGAACGGCTCGGCGGCTGGCCCGGTCGGTGTCCAGCAGGTCAACACGAACCCGACCCAGATTGCTGCCCAGGGCGGTGTTCAACCGCTCACCACCGGCAGTCAACCGCCGGACAATACCTGGCCAGGCGGGGTCGGGCCCGGCTCGCAGCCGCCGTTCAATCCCTGGCCGGGCGTGCCCGGTAATGCATTGAGCCTGACCTGATGCCGCAATTCAGCCTGCCCAACACCCAGACCGGCGGCGCCCAGACGATC
>Ga0066903_100003958_pt1 | contig 12329 bp, 9 predicted proteins | sample PanSoiMetaGPlot1_FD_67491 | JGI IMG/M metagenome (GOLD analysis project Ga0066903, IMG submission 67491) | Tropical forest soil microbial communities from Panama analyzed to predict greenhouse gas emissions - Panama Soil - Plot 1 (version 2) | ecosystem: Environmental > Terrestrial > Soil >...
GATGGCCTGTTGTGGCGTGTCGACGCTCGCAGGATCATCAGCGGCATGGGCGAACGCCCCGCCATCGTGCATCTGCGCGACCGCGGCCTCGGGGGGCTGACGACTGGATCCGGCTGCATCGCGCCGCGCAGGTGTCGGGCCTTCTTCGACGCGTGCCGCGCCCGGGACTGGCCCCGCGCCGAAGCCCTGCAATCGACGTTCATGCCGCTCGAGGATCTGCGTGACGCGTGGGGGCCGGCGCGCGTCCTCCACCACGCGACAGAGCTGGCGGGCATCGCGGCCACCGGACCGATTCCTCCGTACGTCTCGGCGCTCGAACCGGACCAGATCGCGAGCCTTGCGCCCGTCGCGCGGGCGCTGCGGGAGGGCGACCGATGACGCGCGCGCGCAGATCGCCCGACAGTCTCCGCAGCCACCGCTGGTTCGGACTCGACGACTTCCGATCCTTCGGCCACCGCTCGCGCGCGAAGCAGGCGGGCTTCAGCGCCGACGACATCGCCGGCAAGCCGGTGATCGCGATTCTCAACACGTGGAGCGACGCGAACCCGTGCCACACGCACTTCCGCCTGCGCGCGGAAGACGTGAAGCGCGGCGTGTGGCAGGCCGGCGGATTCCCGATGGAGATCCCGGTGCTGACGCTCGGCGAGACGCTCATGAAGCCGACCACGATGCTCTATCGCAACCTGCTCGCGATGGATGCAGAAGAGGCGCTGCGCGCGTATCCGGCCGACGGCGCGATCCTGATGGGCGGCTGCGACAAGACCGTGCCGGCGCTGCTGATGGCCGCGGCCAGCGCGAACCTCCCGGCGATCTTCGTGCCCGCCGGACCGATGCTGCGCGGCAACTGGCGCGGGCAGATCCTCGGATCCGGCACGGACGCCTGGAAGTACTGGTACGAGAAGCGCGCGGGCCTTCTCGACGACTGCGCGTGGCGCGAGATGGAAGACGGGATCGCGCGCTCGTTCGGCACCTGCATGACCATGGGGACGGCGTCGACGATGGCGGCGGCGGCGGAGGCGCTGGGCATGACGCTGTCGGGCGCGTCGAGCATTCCGGCCGCCGATTCATCGCACCCGCGGATGGCCTCCGCAGCCGGACGCCGGATCGTCGAGATGGTCTGGGAGGATCTGCGGCCGCGCGACATCATGACGCCGGCGGCGTTCGACAACGCCGTCACCGCCGCGATGTCGCTCGGCGGATCCACCAACGCGATCATTCACCTCGTCGCCATGGCCGGTCGCGTGGGGGCGACGCTCGATCTGGATCGCTTCGACGCGCTGTCGCGCCGCACGCCGCGGCTCGCGAACATCCGTCCATCGGGCGCCTTCCTGATGGAGGACTTCTTCTATGCCGGCGGCCTGCGCGGCGTGCTCTTCCGTCTGCGCGATCTCCTCGACACGACCTGTCTCACCGTCGACGGGCGCACCCTCGGCGAAGCGATCGGCGACGCGGTCGTGTGCAACGACGAGGTGATCGCGACACGCGAGCGGCCCCTCGGCGACGAGGGCGGCGTGGCCGTCCTTCGCGGCAATCTCGCGCCCGACGGCGCGGTCATCAAGCAGAGCGCCGTGGAACCGCGCCTGCTCCGCCACGCCGGTCCGGCGGTCGTCTTCCGCAACTACAACGACCTCGAGGCGCGCATCGACGATCCGTCGCTGCCGGTCACGGCCGATTCCGTGCTCGTGCTGCAGGATGCCGGCCCCCTCGGCGGTCCCGGCATGCCCGAGTGGGGCATGCTGCCGATCCCCAGGAAGCTGCTCACGGCCGGCGTTCGCGACATGGTGCGCATCTCGGACGCGCGGATGAGCGGCACGAGCTACGGCGCGTGTGTGCTGCACGTCGCGCCCGAGTCGTTCGTCGGCGGCCCGCTCGCGTTCGTCCGCGACGGCGACGTCGTGGAGCTCGACGTCCCCGCGCGGCGGCTCTCGCTGCGCGTGTCCGACGAGGAGCTCGCACGCCGGCGTGCCGGGTGGACGCCGCGCGAGGTCCAGTATCCGCGCGGCTACGGCGCCCTCTACGCGCGTCATGTCACGCAGGCGAACAAGGGGTGCGATTTCGATTTTCTCGAGGGGACCGCGCCGATCGCGGAGCCGGAGATCCACTGACGCGGAGGTTGGAGGTTGGGGGCTGGAGGTTGGGGGCTGGAGGTTGGGGGCTGGAGGTTGGAGGTTGGGGGCTGGAGGTTGGAGGTTGGGGATTGGAGGTTGGTTTCTGAGTTGTTCGAGCGTCCGGCCTTCTTTCAGGGCGACCGCGTCGCCTGATGGCCTGACGAGGGCCGCGCGCGCGGCGAGGCTGCGAGCTGCAAGCCGTCCGACCGCCCCAACCTCCAATCCCCAACCTCCTTCCTCCAATGCCCAACCTCGGCCATTTGAATCATGCAATTCGATCTAACAGGACGTGTCGCAGTGGTGACGGGCGCGAGCCGCGGGCTGGGGCGCACGTTCGCGCGCGCGCTGGCGCGCGCGGGAGCCGACGTTGCGGTCACGAGCCGTGACGCGGCGGCACTTCGTGACACCTGCGCCGAGATCGAGGCGCTCGGCCGGCGCGCGGTGCCTCTCGTGCTCGACGTCAGAGAGCACGACAGCATCCGCCGCATGGCCGACGCCGCGCACGCCGCGTTGGGCGCCATCGACATCCTGATCAACAACGCCGGCTGCAACGTGCGCAAGCGCGCGCTCGACGTCAGCTGGGACGACTGGAACCTGGTCCTGGACACCAACCTGCGCGGCCCCTTCTTCGTCGCGCAAGCCTTCGCTCCCCACATGATCGAGCGCCGCTATGGCCGCATCGTCAACATCGGATCGGTGACCTCGGTGTTCGGCTACGCCGGACTCGGACCCTATACGGCGAGCCGCGGCGGGATCCGGCAACTGACGATGAGCCTCGCGGACGACTGGGGTCCGCACGGCATCACGGTCAACTGCCTGGCGCCCGGCTGGTTCAAGACGCGACAGAACCAGGTGATGTACGAGGATCAGGCCTGGGTGGATTATCTCGTCGATCGGATTCCGTTGAAGCGTCCTGGGGCGCCGGAGGATCTCGAAGGCGCCGTCATCTTTCTCGCGTCAGACGCCAGCGCCTACATCACCGGGCAGACGCTGCTCGTCGACGGCGGCATCTCGACCGGCGCGATGCGCGCGCTGCCGCGGGCGCGCTGAATTCGCAGGGGGCCTGAGAAGGCTTGGGGCAGGTGTCCAAGGATTTACAGGAGATCAGGAGATCAGGAGAAATCTCTTTTCTCCTTGCTGGAACTCGATCGGCCTGCGGCAAGTAGCAAGAGCACGAGGAGTTCAGAGCGTAACCAAATTCCTCCTGATCTCCTGATCTCCTGTGAGTCCGTGGGCAGCTGATCGAATAACACAAGCGTGTCAAGTTTCACGCGAAAGGCAACGATGCAGGCACTGCTGTTGACGTCGTACGGGACGCTCTCGCTCACCGAGATGGAGACGCCGGCCGTGGGCGACGACGAGGTGCTCGTGCGCGTACGCGCGTGCGGGATTTGCGGCAGCGACATTCACGGGTATACGGGCGTCACCGGACGCCGCATCCCGCCCCTGGTGATGGGACACGAGGCGGCGGGGGTGATCGAGCACGTCGGGAGCGGGGTGACCGGATTCGCGCCGGGGGATCGGGTGACGTTCGACTCGACCGTCTCGTGCGGCCGCTGCGGACCCTGCCGCCGCGGCGCGACGAACCTCTGCGACAGCCGCATGGTGCTCGGCGTCTCCTGCGGCGACTACCGGCGGCATGGCGCGTTCGCCGAGTACGTGTCGGTTCCCGGCCGCATCCTTTACACGCTGCCGGCGTCGCTGCCGTTCGAACACGCGGCGCTCATCGAGGCGCTTGCCGTCGCCATCCATGCCGTGGATCGCCGGCGCCCGGCCGCGTCCGACCGTGTCGCCGTGATCGGTTGCGGCATGATCGGGCTCCTGCTCATCCAGGTGCTCCGAGCCAGGGGCTGCCGCTCCATTGCGGCCGTCGATCTCGACGCGCGCCGCAGGGATCTCGCACGCAGCGCGGGCGCAGACCAGGTGGCCGACGACGCCGCTCAGTTCGACGGCGTGGATCACACGTTCGAGGCCGTCGGCATCCCGCAGACCGTCGCCGCCGCGATCGCCTGCGTGCGCAAGGGAGGCATCGTCACGCTCGTCGGCAATCTCGCGCCGGAAGTTCCCCTGCCGCTTCAGGCGGTCGTCACACGGGAGATCTCGCTGCTCGGATCGTGCGCATCGAGCGGCGAGTACCCGGACGCCATCGAGATGATGGCGAAGGGCCTCGTGAACGTCGCACCGCTCATCAGCGCCGTCGCTCCACTCACCGAAGGGCAGTCGTGGTTCGATCGGCTGCACGCGGCGAACGAAGGACTGATGAAGGTCGTGCTGACGCCGTGACCGCCTGTTCTCCTCATCTCGCTAGAAGACGATCTTGGCCGCGAGCTGGATGTCGCGGGGAAGATTGTTCTGGCTCGTGACCTTGCCGAAGTCGGCGTTGGTCGGATCCGTGTTGGCGTCGTTGAATACCACGCTGTTGAACGCATTGAGGAACTCGATGTTGAACTGCGCCCGCACGCGGCCGTTCAATGGCACCTGCTTCACGATCGAGATGTCCCACAGCTTCAGAAACGGACTGCGCAGTCCGTCCACCCGCGACGGGAAGTAGCGCAGGTTGTTCGCCAGGCGAATCCGCTGATCCGCGCGCTGCTTGACCGGATCGTCCACGCCGTTGGTCTGCACCGCGGCGTCATGGAAATAGAAGCCGCTCAGATCCCAGACCGGCTGATCGGTGTCGTTGGTGTAGTGCGCCTTCAGCGCGTTGAGATCGCCGTTGAAATAAATGTTGCGGCTGGCGAAGTCGAGCGGCCGGCCGCTCTGGAACTGCCCGATGGCGTTGATGCTCCAGCCGCCGATCAGGCCGTTGGTGAAGCCCGCGGCGTTGCGACCCCACGTCTTGCCGCGCCCGAAGGGCAGCTCGTACAGGATGCTCGTCGTCACCCGGTGCGGCACGTCGTCGCGCGCCAGCCGCTTCTCGAACCCGGCGTCGGTGGCGTTGAGGCGGAACACCTGCTCCGTGAAGTGCGACCAGGTGTAGGTGCCGATAATCGAGTAGCCCTGGCTGAAGCGGCGCTCGACTCTCGTCTGGAACGAATCGTACTGGCTCGTGCCGTCGGAACCCTGCGTCGGCACGTTGTTGAACTGCGGGAACGGGCGCAGGAGCTGCGAGCGCGCCACGGTGGCGCCGGTGAAGCCGGTCGGCAGCAGGCCGCCCGCGAACGGATTGGGCACGAGCGTCGCCAGGAAGTCGATCGTCGCCTGGTCGCGCACCGGGCTCGAGGACAGGTACTGCGCCGGAACCGAGTTCAGCTCTTCGTCGGTCGTGAGGTGGTAGCCGTGGCTCCCGGCGTAACCGGCCTCGACCAGCCACTGTCCCGGCAACTCGCGCTGGACGTTGACGAGATAGCGTGAGAGCTGCGAACTCTCGAAATCGATCGGGACGACGCGGCTCGGCGACGTCGACAGGCTCTGGCCGAGGAAGGTATTCGGCCCGAGCGTATTGGCCGCCGGCTGCAGGACGCCGCCGGGATACGGATTGCTCAAGGTTGACTGGAACGTCAGGCCGTTGTTCTGGCTCGCGGTGAACGGCGTGGACTGCGAATACCCCATCTGGTTGATCCCGTTCGAGAAGACGAACGGAGACGTGTAGAGGCCCCAGCCGCCGCGCATGACGGTCTTCTCGTTCCACCTGTAGGCAAAGCCGAGACGCGGCTGAATGTTGTTCTTGTCGGTCGCCCAGATGCCCGGCGTCGAATCGCTGGCAAAGCCCAGGCCGCCGCGCGCATGCCATTGCGACGCCGGAATGATGTCCGGGCGCGCCGCGTACGCCGCTTCTGCGGCGTTCGAGATCGACAGCGTCGCCGCGGGATCGAACCCGCGGACGTTCGCGTTGCTCTGCTCGGTCGCGGCCCCCTCGTAGTCGTAGCGCAGGCCGAGGTTCAACGTCAGCTTGTTGGTCAGCTTCCAGTCGTCCTGCACGAAGACCGCCTGGTACCACTGCTCGTTCGTGCGCTGGGCGTTGATCTCGATCGCGCCCGCCGTCGGGAAGCCGGTCAAAAACGTCGCGACATCCTGAAAGTTCTGCGCCGCCGACGTGTTGGTCTGCCGCGTGAAGGCGTTGGCGTTGCGCATCAGGTAGTCGCCCGCCTGCCGCCCGGGGTTCTCGCCGAACTCGCGGTACTTGCGCAGATCGTAGCCGGCGCGGACCGAGTGATTGCCGGCCAGCTTCGTGTAGGTCGGCTGGAACGAGTAGATGCTGTGCGTCGTGTTGCCCGCGAGGTTGTCGCCGATGTCCGACAGCGTGTCGAAGTCGAACAGCGGGAAGTAGTTCGCCCCGCCGAACAAGCCGACCACGCTCGAGGGGAACCCGAGCGACGCCGGGTCGAAGTGTCCTTCGTGCTGGCGGACGTTCGGCTCACGGAACTGCTGCCAGCCGCCGCGGAACTCCCATACCACGGTGTTGCTCTGCGTCCAGGTATGGTCCACGGTGACGCCGTCGTTCTTCCGGAAGAGGAAGTTGCCGGTCGGCACGATCCCGTTGACCTCGCCGAACTGCGCGTTGCGCGACTCACGGCGATCGTTGCGCGTGTAGCGCCCCATCAGCCGCTGGGTGGATCCGATCACGTGGTCGATCCGGGTCGAGACCGAATAGAAATCGTCGGTTCGCGGGTTCTCGTAGAAGAAGTTGTTGCGGCCGCCGGCATCGGGCGCCTGGTTCGGCAGCGGGTAGTAACTCAGGACCTTCTGCGCGATCGGGTTGATGCGGTTCTGCGGAATGATGTTGCCCGCGAAGGGCTGGCGGACGACCGCCGTGCCCGACGAGATCTGCGCCGAGAGCGGATCGTAAAGCTGGATGCCCTGGGCGAGCAGCGCCGAGAAGTCGCCGTTGCGCATCGCCTCGGTCGGCACGGTCTGCGACAGCGGCTCGGGAAAACGATCGTAGAGCCACTCGACCGCGCCGAAGAAGAACGTCTTGTCGTGCACGATCGGCCCGCCGAGCGTGAACCCGGGACGGTTGTAGCTCAACTCGGGCTTCTCGGCGTTGGCCTTCTTGACGAAGAAGTCCGTCTCGGCGAGCTTGTCCGACCGGTAGTAGGTGTAGGCGGATCCTTTCAGGCTGTTCGTGCCGCTCTTCAGCGTGACGTTGACCGTCGCCCCGGCGGTGTGGCCGCTGGCCGCGTCGAAGCTGGCGGTCTCGACCTTGAATTCCTGCACCGCGCCGGCCGGCGGCACGAACGCGACGCGGCGTCCGTTGGCCATGTTCGGCGACCCGTCGAGTGAGAACTCGTTGCCGCCCGGCGCGCCGCCGGTGACGATGCCCGACGTGCCGCCGTTGTCGAACGGACGGGAGAACTTCAGGTCGCCGTTGTAGGCGATCCCGGGCGCGAGGCGTGCCAGGGCGAATGGATTGCCGTCCGAGAGCGGCATCATCGCGATCGTCTTCTCGGTGATCGTCTGTCCGGTCGATCCCGAGGTCGTCGTGAGCACCGGCGCCTCGGCGCTGACCTGGACGGTCTCGGCCATCGCGCCGACCTCCAGCGTCAGATCGACGCCGAGCTTTTCGCCGACGCGCACCTGGAGGCTGTTGCGGACGATCTTCTTGAACCCGGACAGCTCCGCGGTCACCGTATAGGTGCCGGGATTCAGGAACAGGATTGAGTAGTCCCCTTCGCCGTTGGTGATGGTCGTCTGCGAAACGTTGGTCTCGACGTTGGTCGCGGTCACGCTCACGCCAGGCAAGCGCGCGTTCGACGAATCGCTGACGCGGCCGGTGATGGCGCCGCGGAAATCCTGCGCCGACGCCGCGAGCGAAGCGGCACCGAGCGCGAGCATCACGAAGAAGATGACGCGTTTCATGAACCCTCCCCCTGCGCGGCTAAGGGTACACACTTTAGCGGTAAAGTAAACTGGTTTACGTTGACTTCTTGCCCGAATGCATGGGATAGTGCGGCCTGCCGGGAATGTTCGATCTGCAGGGGAAGACGGCCGTTGTCACCGGGGCGGGTTCGGGCATCGGCGCGGCGATCGCAAGCCTCTTCGCGCGGCGCGGCGCCGCCGTCGTCGCGGCCGATCGCGACGCGCCTGCGGCTCAGCGGATCGTGGACGCGATTTCGGCCGCGGGCGGGACGGCCACGGCTCATCAGTGCGACGTCGCCGATCCCGCGTCGGTGGACGCGCTCTTCGCGGCGCTCGCCCGTGCGAACTCCAGCGTCGACATTCTCGTCAACAACGCAGGCATCGCCCATGTCGGAACCATCGAACAGACGACACCCGACGACCTGGACCGCCTCTACCGTGTCAACGTGGGCGGCGTCTACCTCTGCGCGCGCGCCGCGATTCCCGTCATGCTGCGCCAGGGGAAGGGCGTGATGCTCAACATGTGCTCCATCGCGGCGCTCGTCGGGCTGCCCGATCGCTTCGCCTACTCGATGACGAAGGGCGCCGTCCTCACCATGACGCGATCGATCGCGGTGGACTACATGAAGCGCGGCATCCGCTGCAACTGCATCTGCCCCGCCCGCATCCACACGCCGTTCGTGGACGGCTATCTCGCGACGAACTACCCTGGCCGCGAGGCGGAGATGATGCGCACGCTCTCCGAGTACCAGCCGATCGGCCGCATGGGCACGCCCGAAGAGGTCGCAACGCTCGCGCTCTACCTCTGTTCCGACGAGTCCGCGTTCGTGACCGGACAGGCGTATCCGCTCGACGGCGGAGCCACGGTGATATGAAGCTCGCGCGCTTCGGCGAACCGGGCGCCGAGCGGACCGGCGTCATCCTCGACGACGGATCGCGCGTCGACGCGTCCGGCTTCGTGAGCAACTACGACGAAGCGTTCTTCGGCGGCGACGGCCTGCGCGCGCTCGACGCGTGGATGAAGGCCAGGGGCTCGACGGCGCCGCGAGTCAGCGGCGACGCGCGGCTCGGGCCGCCGATGGCCCGGCCGAGCAAGATCGTCTGCATCGGCCTGAACTTCCGCGACCACGCCGCCGAGAGTCAGATGGATCTGCCGAAGGAACCGGTCATCTTCTTCAAAGCGACGACGGCGCTCACCGGCCCGAACGATCCCGTGCGGATCCCGCGCGGCGGCTCGAAACTGGACTGGGAGGTCGAGCTCGCGATCGTGATCGGCCGGAAGGCGTCCAACGTGGACGTGGCGCGCGCGCTCGATCACGTCGCGGGCTACGCGCTGCACAACGACTACTCCGAGCGCATGTTCCAGCTCGAGCGCGGCGGGCAGTGGGTGAAAGGCAAGAGCGCAGACACCTTCGCGCCGATCGGTCCGTTCATTGCCACGCGCGACGAAATCGCCGATCCGCAGTCGCTCGGCATGTGGCTCACCGTCAACGGCGACATCCGCCAGCAGAGCACCACCGCGAACATGATCTTCACGGTCGCGACGCTCGTGAGCTACGTCAGCGAGTTCATGACGCTGCTGCCCGGCGACGTGATCAGCTCCGGCACGCCGGCCGGCGTCGCCCTCGGCATGAAGCCCGCGCCGGTCTACCTGCGCCCGGGCGACGTCGTCGAGCTCGGCATCGACCGTCTCGGACGATCGCGCCAGACAGTGATGGCGTCCACATGACGAGGCACGTGCTCGCCGTGGATCTCAAGGACGATCCCGCCGTCGTCGAGGCGTACAAGGAGCACCATCGCCGCGTGTGGCCGGAGGTGCTGCGCAGCCTGCGGCGCGCGGGCATCGCCGACATGCAGATCTACCTGCTCGGACGGCGGCTCGTCATGCTGGTGGACATGGTCGACGGCCTCGACGTCCGGAGCGCGTTCGCCCAGCACGTCGCGTCGCATCCGCGCGTGGTCGAGTGGGAAGCGCTGATGAAGTCGATGCAGCAGCCCGTCCCCGGCTCCGCCGCCGGCGAGTGGTGGGCCGTGATGCAGCCGGTCTTCGATCTGTACGGCGGCGAGTCGGAGACGGAATCCGACCATCGTCCGGGATCGGCGCGCCGGGCCTGACCCGATCGCATGCGCGAGCTGCTCCAGGCCTGGCCCCGGCCCGCGCATCCGCGGCCCATCGTCATCATCGGAGCGGGCGGTATCGTGCGGACCGCGCACCTGCCCGCCTACCAGCGCCTCGGCTACCACGTCGCCGGTCTCTACGACATGGACCCCGCGCGCGCGCGCGAGACGGCGGACGCCTTCTCGATCGCGACGGTGTTTCGCTCCCTCGATGACGCCCTGCGGACGCCGGACGCGGTCTTCGATCTGGCCGTGCCGGGCGATCGCGTCGAGAGCGTGCTCGAGTACCTGCCGCCGGGATCCGCCGCCCTGATTCAAAAGCCGATGGGGCCCGATCTGGCGACCGCTCGGCGAATCCTCCAGATCTGCCGAGAGCGCCGCCTGGTCGCGGCCGTGAACTTCCAGCTGCGCTTCAGCCCCGCGATGCTCGCGCTGCACGATCTCGTCGATCGGGAATCCCTCGGACGGCTGGTCGACATCGACGTTCGCGTCGTGATCGATCAGCCGTGGCACCTCTGGACGTTTCTGCGGAACGCGCCGAGGGTCGAGGTGGTGTACCACTCGATCCATTACATCGACGCGATCCGCTGGCTCGCGGGCGAACCTCGCGGCGTGTACTGCAGAGGCGTCGCGCATCCCTCGACGCCCGAATTGGGTGACACGCGCAGCTCGATCGTCATGGACTATGGCGACAGCCTTCGCTGCGCGCTCGTGCTGAACCATACGCACCGCGCCGGTCCGCGCCATCGCGCATCGCAGATCATGGTGGAGGGCCTTCGCGGCGCGGCGCGCGTCACGTGGGGCGTGAACCTCGACTACCCTGCCGGTCCGGCGGACACGATGGAGGTCGCGATCGACGGCGAGTGGGCGCCGGTGCCGCTGCGGGGATCGTGGTTCACCGAAGCCTTCGAAGGCCCGATGTCGAACCTGCAGCGCTTCATCGCCGGTGAAGATCCAGTCCTGGTCGGCTCGGTGGACGATGCGATCAAGACGATGGCGGTCGTCGAGGCGTGCTACGACTCCAGCGCGCGCGGCGGTACACCGATCCCGAGCGTCGATGCTGGCACGCGGATACGCGAATGAGCGCAGCGAATGAGCCACGCGAACGGAGCGGGGCCGGGGTCCCCGCAAGTGAGCGTGCAGGGGGGTCCGGCGGGGCGAAGCCCCCCGGATCAACGATCGATGCCCATCAGCATTTCTGGAGGTACGATCCCGCCGAGTATGGCTGGATCGACGAGTCGATGGCGGCGCTGCGGCGCGACTTCATGCCCGGCGATCTGGCGCGCGAGATGGAGACGGCTGGCGTGGAGGCGTCGGTCGCGGTGCAGGCTCGTCAGACGCTCGAAGAAACGCGATGGCTGCTGGAACTTGCGGACAACCACACGTTCATTGCCGGCGTCGTCGGCTGGGTGGATCTGCAGTCGGACGTCGATGCGCAGCTCCAGGAATTCGCTCGACATCCGCGGCTCGTCGGCGTCCGCCACATCGCGCAGGCGGAACCGGACGGATTCCTGCTGCGGCCGGACGTGCTCCGCGGTGTCGCACGCCTCGCCGCGATCGGCCTCGGCTATGACATCCTCGTCTACGCGCGGCAGATGCCGGACGCCGTCGCGTTCGCCCGCGCGCTGCCGTCGCAGCCGTTCGTACTCGATCATGCCGGCAAGCCCGACGTGCGCAGCGGTGAGTACACGGCATGGCGGCGCTCGCTCGACGATCTCGCGGCGCTTCCGCACGTCTCGTGCAAGCTGTCGGGTCTCGTCACCGAGGCGGACTGGCGCGCCTGGACGCCCGGCGCGCTGCGGCCGTATCTCGACGCGGCGCTCGAGGCGTTCGGCCCGTCACGGGTGATGCTCGGGTCGGACTGGCCCGTCTGTCTCGTGGCCGGGAGCTACAGGGACGTGATCGCCCTGGTCACCGACGCGATCGCGGAGTACTCGGCGGACGAGCGGCGGCAGATCACGAGCGAGACGGCAAGACGGTTCTGGCACCTGGGGGGAGAGGCGAAGGACACATGACGAAACACCTGATCGCGCTGGGTCTCATGCTATCGGTGGCGGCATGCAGCGGAGGGAACTCCTCCGAGCCGGCCGCCACCGCATCATCCGGGTCGCCCGGCAACACCATGACGATTGCCGTCATCCCGAAGGGGACGACGCACGTGTTCTGGCAGAGCATCCGCGCCGGCGCCGAGAAGGCCGGCAAGGATCTGGGCGCGACGATCATCTGGCGCGGTCCGCTGCGCGAAGACGATCGCGATTCGCAGGTGTCGGAGGTCGAAGGGTTCGTCAGCCGCGGCGTGTCCGG
>Ga0066903_100003959_pt1 | contig 12328 bp, 10 predicted proteins | sample PanSoiMetaGPlot1_FD_67491 | JGI IMG/M metagenome (GOLD analysis project Ga0066903, IMG submission 67491) | Tropical forest soil microbial communities from Panama analyzed to predict greenhouse gas emissions - Panama Soil - Plot 1 (version 2) | ecosystem: Environmental > Terrestrial > Soil >...
AGGCACGCGAAGAACGCCGTGCTCCGCGGCCAGTGCGGACTGCGAGGAAGCGCGCCCCGCGCGACGAGCGGCAGGGGCAGCAGCACGAACGCCAGACCGGCAAGGATCGCGACCAGGCGCCGGAGCAGCGTCACGCTCTGCTCCCGCTCGGTTCCGACCTCGGCGCCGAGCGAGGTGCCCTTGAGCACGTCGAGCGTCTGAAAGAAGAATGGCCGATCGTCCGTCGGCGGTGAGACGTCGTAGCCGCGCCGCGTCATGTCGCCAGGGCCGTAGGCCAGCGCGCGCGTCAGCTCCGGCTGCCGGACCGCGTCGTCTGCAATGGGAACAGGCCACAGGATGACGAAACCCCGCGCGGCCGCAACGTCCCTGACACGCGCCATCTGATCGGCCGTCACCGCCTGACGGAACAGCATGACGTTCGCCGTGGCCCCGGCGGCGAGCACGACGAGGTGATCCCGCGGCTCCTCGATCCCCTCCTGCCGCAGCGCGGCGACCTCGAGCAGCACCAGGCGGACCGACTCGGGCCACGCCGGACCGGCGACCCAGCGCGAGATCGACAGCACGCCGCGCGGCGTCAGATGCGACCAGAACATCCGGATGGCTTCGACGGTGTAGAGGCTGTTTTCCGTCAGGGCGTACGCGCCCGCGGCGGAGGCCGCGAAGGTGTCGATCTGCGATAGTTCGAGTACGTCGCAGGGCGTCTGCGAGCGGCTGAAGTGGTTGCGCCCCTCGCCGACGAACGCGTGAACGCCAGGAAGATGGTACGGATCGCCCGAGTGTTCCCGAAACACGCGCGACACCGCGTCGACCGTATAGGGGTTGAGCTCCACGACCTCGACGTCCTTCGCGCCGCCCTGGAGCGCCTTCAGAATGTCGCGTCCGCCTCCGCCTCCGACGATGCACGCGCGCTGGGGCTGCACGATCGGATACGCCGCGCTGACGACGTCGTACTGGAGGTGGTCGGGATAGGCGGCGCCGGGTGTGTAGGCAAGGATGGGCGTGCCGGCGCTTCCGTCCTGATCCAGCCAGAGATGATCGCGCGACGGCGAGCCGCGATAACCGGCGCCCATGCCCCATCCGACGAACTCGGGATTCTTGTCGTCGAAGATCGCGATCCGCGCCGTCGGGGTCCACTTCTCATAGAGCGGCGCCCTGTCCTCGTCGTAGAACCGCGAGTATCGCAGGCGGTACGGTCCGGCCCAGACGACACTCGCGAAGAGGACCGCCGCGTACGCGATCGGCACGATCCGCCGCGGCGATCCGGCGAGCGCCGCCGCGATGAGCGGAAGGAGTCCAAGCGACGCCACGACCGCCGGCGTGGGAAGACCGTGCAGGAGCGGGACGGCGACGAGCGCCCCGACCGCCGCGCCCGCAAGATCCGAGGCATACATGCGGGCGACGCGCTCGCCGCGCGCGCGAAGCAGCAGCACGCACACGGACGTGCCGAGCGTGAGCATCGGCGCCAGGATGATGGCGATCCAGAAGTAGAGGTCGTAGCGGCGCGCCGCGCCGAGATGGACGATCGCCAGCACCGACGCGGGCACGGCGACCGCGCTCGCATACAGGGCCGTGAAGAGCGTCGACTGGCGCGGGGGTTCGATCGAGAACCACACGCCTGGCGCAGCAAGCCCCAGCATGGCGAGTGAGATCGTGAGAAAGGCGAAGTGATACGAGAGCGTGACGCTCAGAATGCGGGTGACGAGGACCTCGAACAGCAGGACCGTGCACGCCACCGCCGCGATCGCGGCGTACTCGCCGTAGCGTGCCTGCTTCCCTTCCCATATCATGACGACCAACCTCTTACGTGACGGACGCCCGTGCGCGCCGGTACTGCCACAGGGCAATCGAGCCCCAGAAACCAATGACGATGTAGAAGAGCGCCTGCGCCACGACGATGTAGGCGATCGCGTCCGTGCGGCTGAAGCCGAACGGCGTGAGCATGGTCACGGCGACGAACTGGTAGATGCCCACATAGCCCGGCGTCGACGGCAGCGCGCTGGCCACGCCGAGCCCGGCCATCAGCAGAAACGCCACTGACAGCGGAATCCGGAACCCGAGCGCAGCGCCGCCGACAACGGCACCAAGCGCGTCGAACAGCCAGATGAGCGTCGTCAGCGCGAAGAATCCGCCGAGGCGCCTGGCATCGTGAAAGGCGCGCAGGCCGCGCAGCGCGCCTTCGAGCATGGCGGACACCCGGGGGCGCACGGCATGCGGCAGCGGCGCCCGCGCAATCGCTGCCTGTCCTGCCGATCCCAGCAGCGGCAGGATCATGATCACGAGGACGCCGAGAAGCCCCGCGATCGCGAACGGCCGGGCAGCGTGCGCCAGCCATCCCGGCGGCGAATCGAGCGTCAGCAGCACGAGCGCGCTGACGATCACCAGCACCATCGCGTCGGCGATCCGTTCGGAAACTGCCGTGGCGAGCACGTAGGCCGTGCCGAGCGCGCTGGCGGTGCTGATCATGAAGGTACGAAGCAGTTCGCCGCCGCGTGCCGGCAGGAAGTTGTTGCCGAACAGACCCGCCGCGGTCGCCCAGAACGCGGCCGGAACGCCGACCGACCCTTCGGCATTCAACAGGATGCGCCACCGCACGGCGCGCAGGAAGAGCGTCAGCGTCCCCAGCGCGGCGCAGATCGACAGCAGCGGCACGCTCGCGTGGGCCGCGATCGTCCAGACCTGTCGCCACGCGATGCCGCGCACCGAGTAATAGAGCAGCGCGGCCGCCAGGGCCAATGCCATACCGATCGAGATCGCCTGCCGCCGCGACGCGCCGCCGGGCATCAGCGGAGCGCGCCCCGCGGCGCGGCGCCGGGAAAGTCCGGCAGCGGCGCCCGCGCACAGACGAGATTGGTCGCGGCCCACTTGTCCCGGTCGTCGAGCGTCGACAGAAGCTGCGCGGCCGTCGTCGGCGAGAGTCGCCCGCGGCGTTCATCGATCTCGGACAGCTGAAACCCGAGCCGGCCGAGATCGGCGAGATACGCCGCAGGGTCGTGTCCCGCAGCGCGCAATCCGTACGGCCAGAACTCGGTGATGAAGATGACGTCGCGGTTGTCGGCGAGAAGTGCGGCCATCCCCGCCAGCGCCTTCGGCTCGCTGCCCTGGATGTCCATCTTGATCACGTCGACGCGTCGCGACGACGGCGCAAAGTAGTCATCGAGCCGGATCGCCGGGACGGACACGCTCTGCCACCCTTCGCCGGGAGAGTAGGTGCGATGATCCATCCGGTTGGCGTCGTTGCGATACAGATCGAGCTGGCCGGCGGCATCCGATACCGCCGCCTGCAGGGGGACGACATTCGAGTAGCCGTTGGTCTCGATGTTCTTCGTCAGGAGCCCGAAGTTGTCGGGATCGGGCTCGAAGGCGAAGACCTTTCCCGACGGACCGACGTGCTTCGCAAACAGCAGCGTGTAGTAGCCGATGTTCGCGCCGACGTCGACGACGACCAGTCCCGGTCCAACCGCCGCCGCGCAGAATCGCGTCTCGAGCGGTTCGAACATGGGATCGATGGACAGGCCCATCGAGTCCTTTTCATCGACGAACATGCGGTGCCCGTGGACGTTCTCGACGACCGTCGATCTGGCCCGACGCATCAGCATCGGAATCAACCGTCCGACGAGAGGAAGATTCGAGAACTGGGTACGCGGGAAGAAGCGTTCCCTGATGCGCAGGAGGAGCCGCGCCATCGCTTTGGCCGGATGCTGGCTGGATGGGCTCATCCGCGTGGTTGTGCCGCGCGCGCAAGGCATGCGAGCGAGTCGTTCGGCTGCCCCCTGCCCATCGTCGAGACGGGCGAGAGATTCAGCACGGTGAACCCGCTGCGCTCCACGACGAGACGGAGCGATTCGGCGGAAAAGAAGTTGATGTGTTCGTGCAGCTTGGAGAATCCGAGCGGCGGCAGGACGCCCGCCTTCACGCGGAATGCGCTGCTGTAGAAGTCCACGAGCCGCACGAGGGGACCGCTTCGGCGCAGCAGGTCCAGGTACGTTCGCGCCGCCGCCCCGCGGCCCTGGAATCCCATCCACGGCCGCTCGAAGGGCACTTCGACGTAGACGAGACCGTCTTCGTCGCGCGTCAGCGCACGAAGCGTCCCGAGCATCTCCGCCGGCTCGGGAACGTGCTCGAGTACGTGGCTCAGAAGCACCAGCGCATAGCCTCGCGGCACCAGATCCTTTTCCTGAGCGATTTGCGAGACACCGGCGATCGGCGCAACGCCGGAAATGTCGTAGACATAGGCGCGGCCGGTCAGCTGCTGCGGGATCAACTGGCCGGCGTCGCCGCCGTAGTCGAGGATCGAATCGAACGGCCCCCGCTCGCCACTCTCGGCGAGGAACGCCGTCAGCCCTTCGCGGCGGCCGGCGGCGCGCTGCGGATCGTGGCCGATGGCCCGGTTGAACCGCTCCGTGTACCACGGCTCGTGGCGATGCCGTGTGCGGAAGTATTCGGCGCCGCGGTAATCGGCATACAGCCGCGAGAGCTCGGGATCGGTGAACCGATCCTCGAAGAACCGGAGGCCGCACCCACCGCATTCGCGAAGGCCCGACGGCTCGACGCCGCGGCGCAGGACGAAATCGGCGATGAAGGGCGCCACCAGCGCCGGCCAGCGACGCTCGGTCTGCGATCCGCACGCGGGACAGCGATCGATCTTATGCACGGACGCTTCCGGGCCGCTCAGTCGAAGTTGATGCGTTCACGCTCGATCACGGGCGGACGGCGGAGCACCTGCGTGTGGATCGCACCGATGTACTCCCCCAGCAGTCCGATGAACACCAGCTGGACCGCCCCGATGAAGAACATGCCGATGACCAGAGGCGCCGTGCCGACCTGAAAGTTCGACCAGAACAGCAGCTTGTAGACCAGGTAGATGAGCGCCACGACGAAGCTGACGGCTCCGACGCCGCATCCGGCGAAAATCGCCAGCCGCAGGGGAACCTTCGAATGGTTCGTCAGCCCCAGCATCGCCATGTCCCACAGCGTGTAGAAGTTGTTCTTGGAGAATCCTCGCTTTCGCGCCGGCTGGGTGAACGGGACCAGTGCGCGCTCGTAGCCGAGATCGCAGATCAATCCCCGGAAATACGGGTACGGATCGTTCACCTGACGGATGTCCTCGACGACGCGGCGATCGTAGAGGCCGAAGCCGGTCGCGTTCTTCACGAGCTCGATCTCCGACAGCCGGCTGATGAGGTCGTAGTAGGTCTTGCGGACGACGAAGAAGAGCGGCGATTCGTGGCTCTCGGTCTTCTGCGCGAGGACGATCTTGTAGCCCTCTTCCCACCTGCCGACGAACGTCGCGATCATCTCGGGCGGATCCTGGAGGTCGGACGCCATGACGATGACGGCGTCGCCCTTCGCCTGCAGGAAGGCGTGGTAGCCGGATCGAATGTGGCCGAAGTTGCGGTTGTTGACGATCACCTTCACCCGCCGATCGCGCGCGGCGAGGCCCCTCAGCACCTCCACGGTCCGATCCGTCGAGGCGTTGTCGATGAAAATCAACTCGAACGCGTAAGCCGGCAGCCGCTCCGCGAACGTGCGGCAGACGCGGTCGTAGAGCTCGGTGACGTTGTCTTCCTCGTTGAACGATCCGGTGACGACGCTGATCAGCTTCATGGGTGCCCGGCTGTCACCATGCGGTCCAGCCGCCGTCGATCTTGATGTTGGAGCCGGTCATGTAGCTGCTCTTCTCGGAGAGCAGCAGCAGGATCGCCGGCGCCACCTCCTGGCGCTCCGACATGCGCCCGAGCGGACTCAGCTGCGAGAAGTTGCGGACGAAGATCTCCTTGTGATTGTTGTAGACCCCGTGTGGCGTGACGCTGTTCACGCGGATCTTGTCCTTTGCGAAGTAGCACGCGAGGTACTTCGTGAGTGAGTGCACCGCTCCCTTGGTCGCGACGTAGGTCGGCGGACACCCGAAGTCGGTGCCGACATAGAGCACCGGGTTCGGTGACACGACGGCGTAGGTCGACGAGAAATTGACGACGCTCGCGCCTTCGGCCCGGCGCAGGCTCGCGGCGAGGTGCTTCATCATCCAGAAGATCGAGAACACGTTGGCCGCGAAGATGTCCTGCAGCTCCACCGCGGAGGTGTCCTTGATGTCGTGAAAGAAGGATTGCGACTTGTACTGGACGGCGTTCACCAGGCCGTGGGCGACCCCGCCGAACTCCCGCTCGACGGTCTCGGCCGCGGCGATGGCCGTGTCCTCCCTGCCGACGTCGAGGTTCGAATGGAGGATGCGGCTCTGCGGAAACCGCGCCGCGAGCTCGGCGCCGAGCTCCGCGTTGCGCGGCGCGGTGTCGAGCATCAGCAGGTTGGCGCCGTGCTCTCCAAGCTGCCGGCACAACTCGGCGCCAATCAGGCCCGCGCTGCCGGTGATGACGAAGTTCCTGCCCCCGAGATTCAGCTCCATCCGATGCCCCCGCCCATCGCCCGCGCGCGATCCACCGTCTTCAGGCTGGAGAACACGCTGGCCATTTCGAAGTCGTCCAGATTGTTCTGGAGAATGCGCCGCCACATGTCGAGATACATCGCGTCGACGGCGGCGTCCACATCGCAGCGCGTTTCCACAATCCGCTCGCCGTCCCATCCCGCGACGACGACGTCGGGCTGCCCGAACGTCCACGTCCACACGCCCCGCTCGAAGACCACCTTCAACCGGCGATCGGCCGGCCGCTCGAAGAAGTTCAGGCTCACGTTGGCCATGCGGCAGCGGTCGAGCGTCAGGAGCAGGTGGGCCGAATCCTCGACGTCGATTTCGTCGAGCAGGAGCCGTCCGACGGACGCGGCCGCCACCTCGCCGTCTCCGAACAGGTGGTGCACGAGATCGATCTCGTGGATCGACGTCAGCAGGACGCCGCCGCCGAGGTCGCGGCGCGCCGCATATGTCGTGCGGTAATCCTCGTAGGGATGCCAGCCGGGCATGTAGGTGCCGAAGTGCGCGTGGCATTCCACAGCCCTGCCCAGCCTGCCCTCGCGCATCGCCGCCTTGAGCAGCTGAACCGCGGGATGAAAGCGGAGCGTGTTGCCCGGGAGCACGCGCGCGGCCGGCGCCTCCGCGATCAACGCCTGCGCGGCGGCAGCTTCAGCGGGAAGGCAGAACGGCTTCTCGACCAGAACGGCCTGTGTCATGCCGGCGCCAATCACGTCCCGCAGCGTGCGCAGGTGCAGCGACGACGGATTGGCAATGACGACGAGATCGAAACGCGACGCGAAAAACGCCGCGCGGTCGACCTCCGCCACGCCGGGCGCAGCGTCGCGCAGCGCGCCCTGATTCGTCCGATACGCGCAGATCCGCACGCCGGGCTCCAGCACCTGGAGCAGCCGCGCATGCCGTCGGCCGATCGATCCCAGCCCGATGATGCCGACCGATGCCAGCTTCACGACGCGGCCGGCTCCCTGACCGCGTAGCACACGAGGTCGATGCCGGCGTCGCCATGGCTGCGCAGGTGGAAGCGGTAATCGGGGGCATGGCCCGCCAGCCGGAGCGGCAGATCGAACAGATCCTTCGGCCGGTGATACGTGGCGATGGCGACGGTCGGCTTCCACTGTCGAAGCGTTCGCGTGCCTCCGGTCAGCACGTCGTCCTCGGCGCCTTCGACGTCGATCTTGAGGTACGTCGGCCGCTCCATCTCGACGGAATCCAGCGGAACGCACTCCACGCGATCGCTGCCGCTCGCACTGACCTGAGACGTCGCCGATCCGTCGCCGGCAAATGACAGCTGCTGATGCGCCGCTCCAATCGCCACGCACCTCGTGACGACACGCACGGCGGGGTGCCGTTCGGTCAGCGCGCGGGCCTCCGCGAGCAGCGTCTCGTAGTTGCGCGGATCGGGCTCGAAGCCGTGATAGGTGCGCAGGGACCCGCCGGCGAATGCCGTCAGTGCCGAAAGCGTGTCGCCCGTATAGGCGCCGACATCCACGAACGACGCGCAGTGGCGCGGCGCAATCACGTCCGGCGGAAAGTACTGGTTGTCGTAGTCGGGGATCGGCAGCGCCGAGGCGTCGAGCGTCGTGCGCCAGCGCAGGTGCGCGGTGAACAGATCCTTCGACCGCTGATCCTGGAACAACGCGTAGGCCTCGGCGCAGCGCTCGCGATCGCCGGCGCCGAAGACATCGGGCGCAAGGAAGAAGTGCCGCCAGATCGACGGGACGAGCGGAATGGCCTCGATGAAGTGCAGCACACGATCCGCGCCGAGGCTCGTGAACTGCTGCACCACCTGCGCTGCACCGGTCCCCACGCGACCGATCGTCACCAGGAACACCCCGCGCGGTCCGAAGCGGCGCACCGCCTCGTCAGGCGCGATCACAGGCACGCCGGCAACCACCTGGCCCCATTTGCCGGCGTCGTTGTCGGTGAACGCGAAGATTGGCACGTGCGACGCCTGCAGGGCCGCGAGAAACTCCCGGCCGACTTTCCCGGCCCCCACCAGGACCACGCCGGTCCTGCCATCGAGCAGGTCGGGCAGGCGCGACCGGTGATCCGGCCACGCCGTCAGCAGCGACTCGAACGCCGTCATCTGGTCAGGTCGGCCCACGTGAGTACGTGATCCTCCGCGATGTCCACCGCCGTCTTCATCCCGATCACGTCGTCCCAGAAGCGCGGACTGATTCCGGTCCCCGGCCGCTTGTAGGTCAAGCACGTTTCGTCGAGGACGGTCCCGGCGGGCAGCGCGCGCGTTGCGACGATGCTCCGCCGCGCGTAGCGGCGCGCCCGTCCCTCGGTTTCGAGCGGCTCCTTGTGCTCAGACGGTCCGAGCAGCTCGCCGACCGTCGTCAGCCGTGCGAACAGCCGCTGCGCGTCATCTCGATCCATGGCGTGATAGTGATCGTTGCCGGGAAGCGTCTTGTCGTAGGTGAAGTGCTTCTCGAGCACGCGCGCCCCCAGCAGGTAGGCCGTGACCAGCGAGGTCATCGATTCGTCTGGGAGCGTGTGATCCGAATAGCCGACGAGGAGCTCCGGGTACGTGCGCGCGAGGCCCTTGATCATGCCGAGGTGCGCGTGCTCGTTCGGCGTCGGATAGTTCAGGACGCAGTGCAGCAGGACGACGGCTGGGCAGCCGTGCGCCTGGAGCTGCGCGATCGCCTCGTCGATTTCGCCGAGCGTCGACGCGCCCGTCGACAGCAGCACGGGCTTCTTCTTGGCCGCCACCCGGCGCAGCAGCGGCACGTTGGTCAGGTCGGCCGACGCCACCTTGAAGTACGGCATCAGCTCGTCGAGGAAGTCGATCGCGGCGTCGTCGAACGGCGTCGAGGCGAAGTCGATGCCGACCTCGGCGCAGTACGCCGCCAGCTCGCGATACTGCGGCTCGCCGAAGTAGTCGTACTTGCTGAACAGGGCGAACTGGCTCGGCGTCGGCTCCTTCGTCGTGTCCCAGTACGCCGGACTGTGCCGCGACGCGAGCGTGGACGCTTTGTAGGTCTGGAACTTCGCCGCGTGGCAGCCGCCCTCCTTGGCCTCGCGGATCAGGCGCCTGGCCAGATCCATCGAACCTTCGTGATTGACGCCGATCTCGGCGATCACATAGGGCGGCGCGTGACGCCCCACCAACGTCGAACCGAGGCGCAGGCTATTCATCGAGGTAGTGCGCATCGGCGGTCTCGATCCTCTCGAACTTCTCCCGCAACTGCCGATCGTAGTGGGCCAGCGAGTGCTGGTCGTTGGTCATGTTGCCGCCGTGCCGGCGGTAGCGATAGAGCGGCAGCGGCACCCGGTAGATCGAGAACTTCTTCAGGAACCGGATGCGCAAGTCCTGATCTTCGTTGAGGCGGAACGACTCGTCGTAGAGGCCCAGGTCGATCAGGTGCTCGATGCGGAACATGATGCCGCAACCGATCGGATCGGCCTCGCAGTTCTTGTGCGAGATGTAGACGCCCTGTTCGTCGACGAGGATGTAGTCGCACGCGACGGCCGGCAGCGTCTGGTTCAGCATCAGGTGCCAGTAGAGCAGGTTGACGTACTGCTCGTGGACGAAGTCGTCGGCGTCGAGCCTCACGATGAACCGGCCGCGGGCGGCGCGGATGCCGCGGTTGAGCGCCGCGGGCAGGCCGAGATTCTGCTCGTTGCGGAGCACCTGGATGCTGTCGCCGAACACCTGGAGCGCATACGAGGTGCGATCCGTACTGCCATCGTCCACGACGATGACCTCGAAGTCGTCCTTGCCGAAGTGCTGATTCAGCGCGGAGCGGATCGAGCGGCCGATGAACTTCTCCTGGTTCAGCGCCGGAATGACAATCGAGACAATCGGAAGAGACATGCCCTAGCCCTCAGAGTCGAACAGCTGCATGTTGCGGGCGACTTCGTCTGCCGGCAGGAACGGGAACATGTTCTCGAGCGTGCCCGATTCCATCGTGCCGTCGTCGCGGCGGCGGGACATGACCCTCGGATAGCGGCCCTGCGCCGGGTTCACGTGAACCTCGCACAGCACGGGATCGCTGCCTTCGATCGTCGCTCGAATCACCGGCGCCAGCTCCTCGTTGTCGCGGATGCTCTCGTAGCGGAGGCCGTAGGCCGCCGCCACGCCCCTGAAGCAGGGGTTCGAGACGCCCGACGAGGCGTCCGCGCCCACCAGATGGCCGCCGAAATGCGTCTCCTGCATCGTCCGAATCGACGCGTAGCCGCCGTTGTTCAGCACGAAGATCTTCACCGGCAGCTTGCCGTGGACGATCGTCTGCAGCTCATGGATATTGAACTGGAACGTCCCGTCGCCGGTGACGAGGACGGTGCGACGGCGATCACGGCCGATGCAGGCCCCGATCGCGGTCGGGATATCCCACCCCATCGCCCCGAAGTTGACGTTGGTGAAGACGCGCTGACCTTCCTTCACCTTGAAGGCCTGATACACCGACCACCAGTCGAGCGAATTGCCGGTGATCACGGCGTCGCCGCCGTCGACGACGTCCGACAGCACGTCGGCGAAGACGTAGGTGTTGACGTAGGCGGTGTCCGCGAAATCCGCGTCGGTGATGACGCTGTAATGGTCGCGCCAGTAGCCGCAGGCCTTCCACCAGGCGTCCAGCCGGTTCCCGAACGCCGGCGCGGGCGCGTCCAGGAGCGCGGCCATGAACCGGCCGACGTCGGCGGCGATCGGCAGGTCCGGCACCGGACGCGCTTTGTCGATCTCGTGCGGATCGACGTTGACCATGACCTTCCTGGCGCGCGGCGCGAACGACGCGGTGTTGAACCCGACGGAAGACAGCGAAAGGCTGGCGCCGAGCCCGATGATCAGGTCCGAGTTCTGAATGACGAAGTTGGCGCGCCGCTGTCCGAGCGGACCGAAACGTCCCATGAAACAGGGATGGCCCTCGTGGATGGCGTCGGTGCTGCCGATGGTCCCGAGCACGGGAATCTGCAGATGGTCGACGAGCCGGAGAAATGTCGCATGAGCGTTCGCCAAACGCACGCCGTTGCCCGGCACGATCACCGGACGCCGCGAGTTCCGCAGCAGCCCGAGCACGGCGTCGGCGTGCGCCCGCAGTTCGGCGTCCGCTCCGGCCGCGTCGACGCGCGGTCCCTCGTACCCCATCAGAGCGGAGTCGTCCACGATCGCGCCCTGCACGTCGAGCGGCAGATTGATCCAGACCGGACCGGGCCGTCCCGCACGAGCGATCGAGACGGCCTTTTCCAGCTCGTGGCGGATCTGCGTCGGGTCCATGACCGTGGTGAAGTACTTCGTGATCGGCCGCGCCATGTCGTCGATGTTGATCTCCTGGGGACCGAGCTGGCGCACCCTGGAGTAGTCGGCGATCAGATCCCGCCGGACCTGTCCGGAGATCACGATGAAGGGGATCGAGTCGACCCAGGCGCCGGCGACACCCGAGAGGGCGTTCGTGCTGCCGGGTCCCGTCGTGACCAGGCAGGCGCCGAGCGCTTCGCGGATCCGGGAGTAGCCTTCCGCGGCGATCGCGCACGCCTGCTCGTGATAGTTGCAGGTGTAGCGCAGGTGCGGATGGCGCCCCAATGAGTCGATGAGGTGCATGATGCCGCCGCCGGAGACGGTGAACACGTGAGTCGTCCCTGCGCGATGGAGGAAGTCCATCACGTAATCGGAAACCTTCATGCGGCGGCCTTCTCCCGGTACCAAGCCTGCATCTGCCGAATCCCCTGTTCGAGCGGCACCAGCTCCCTGAGCCCGAGCTCGGTCCGCGCGCGTGCGGTCGCCGGCACGTAGCGCGCCGGACGAGTCCCGGGCGCGGCTCGCAGGGCGACGTCGACACTGGCGTCGGCATTCACCGTGCGACGGACCGTCTCGGCGAGCTCGCGAATCGTGAGAGCGCGCTCAGAGCCGACGTTGTACGGACGGCACGGCTGCCCGCGGAGCAGGATCGTCCACAGCCAGAT
>Ga0066903_100003960_pt1 | contig 12326 bp, 6 predicted proteins | sample PanSoiMetaGPlot1_FD_67491 | JGI IMG/M metagenome (GOLD analysis project Ga0066903, IMG submission 67491) | Tropical forest soil microbial communities from Panama analyzed to predict greenhouse gas emissions - Panama Soil - Plot 1 (version 2) | ecosystem: Environmental > Terrestrial > Soil >...
GCGATGGCCACCACGTGGCAGTCCGGTTCGATCGCCAGCGCCTTAAGATCGACATCGGGATCTTCCCAGATTTGCGGATAAACCAACCCTTTAAAAGCCCAAATAAACAAATATTCGAGCAGTCCTTCACGCGAGAACACGCGATTTCGCCGCACCGCGCGTCCTAATCCGTCGCCGTTAGCCATGCTCTCGCCAACCACCAATCTGCGCCCCGGCCACGCCGATTCGTGAAAGCCTAGCGGCTCTACAATGTTAGTTTGATGACAACGCCCGTCGGTACGGCGCGCGCCCGCTGTGGGGACCCGTCATGCGCTACAAGTTCGGGGCGTGATTATTTGGGCGCGCCCTCGCATCGATCGCCGCCCGAGGGGACGTTCGACGCAAGGATCCGTGGGCGGCGCCGTCGCGCTGCGACCAAGGATCTTTCGCGGCCGCGTCATTCCGCGGCCGGGTGCCCCCCTTGGTTACTCATCGCAGCCCCGGTCTTGCCCTCCTCGGCCCTGAAGGATCCAATCAATCGCGGCACCTTCGTATAACCAAGTTCTTTTGCCTTCTCATACCAGTTGCGCGCCGATGCGGTGTCCGCCGGGACCCCGCGTACCCCGAGGTATTTTAGCACCTTCGGATCATAAGAGGTTCCAAGCATAAAGGCCGCCCGGGGGCTGCCCGCCCGAGCGGAGCGCTCCAGCAACAGACGCGCCGCCGCGATGTCGCCGGCCGATAGCAAGTCTTCCCCGCGCCTGCACAGTTCGCTGACCTGCGCGGGGTCATCGCTTGGCGGTACTTCCATCCTCACCCTTGTGGGCGCGTCGCGTTGCGCCCATTCGCGTCGCAATGCCCGCCGGTCGACCAGCGTGTCGTCGGCGAGCCGCAGTTCGACGGCCAGATCGATCGAGCCGACAAAGTCTTGCGGCGGCCAGATCACCGCATCAGTGAGGTCGGCGACGGGAAGCCGCCAGCCATCGGCACCAAGCGGTCGACCGGATGAGAGCTTCCATCCGCTCGGAAGTCCCGTCAATTCCAGGACCGCCCCCTCGCTCGGCCCGACAACCGAAATCCCGAGCGGCATGTCATCGCTCTTGCCGGGAGGCCTGGGGTCGACCACAAGACGCGGAGAGGGCGCCGCCACAGGGGTGACCAGCAGGACCGGCGCCGTCCCCGTACCGGCCACCACGGTTCCGCGTTCGTCCGCCGGAACAATACCATGGCGAACGCGCGACGGATCCGCGAGAAGCACGGTCAGGAGCGCGACGACCGATACCGCCACGACCAGGCCGGCGGCATTGATGCGAACGACGGGTCTGGGCAACGCGGCACGGGTCCGTTCCGCGGCTGACTCGATCGTGGCAGACCATCGCGGCGGCGGTTCGCGTTCGCCAGTCGCCTGTTGCCCTCGCGGATCTTTCGACCTGGAGACGTCCATTTTGACCCTCTTCCAGGCATCCTGCATCATTGGAGCGTGAGCGGCAGAACCGTCGGTCCTGCCTCGGTGCTCGCCGACCGCAAAGGCGAACTTGTCTCCTGGACCCCCGAGCGACGGGCCTTACGGCCATCGCGTTGCCACAAGACCTACCCAGACTTGACGGCGAATCTTGGGCGGAATACAACTATTATTCTTAAGCGCAGACGAACACAGCCGCTGGTCTCGGTCCCCCAAAAGCCTGGGGGGTTGGGGTTCGCAAGCCCTGTTCCTGCAAAAGCTGACTGGCCGGATGATCGGGGCCTAAGAGTAGGACAACGCTGGTTTAACGCTGATCCGCAGCCAGCGTTTTGAGCGCGTCACCGACCATTGGCGAGGCGTGCTCTCGACTTTAGGCAGAAACCGTGCCGGGTCCAATGCCCATGAAGGGGATCCTGCACCCCTGTAATGCCGCATAATCTTTCCGGACAGACTCTTAGTTCGGCGCCGCCCGGTTCGGATTCGGCGGAAATGCTGTGTCGATGGCGATGCCCCGAAGCAGATCGTCGGCAAGGTTGAGCGCCTTGTCGTTCTTGGGATCGGGCGGGATGTAGGACTGTGATCCGGTCTCCTCCGTACCCTGTTGGGCTTTGAGGTGTCCTCGCAAGGTGGCCTCAGCAATGGCTTCGACACGGCCCTTCACCTCGTCTGGGACTTCCTGCAAGACTTTAATGTCGGGCGTAATTCCCTTGGCCTGAATTGAGCGCCCGGACGGCGTGAAGTACCGGGCCGTGGTTAAGCGCAGCGCGCCGCTCCCGGTCCCGAGAGGAATGATGGTTTGGACCGATCCCTTGCCGAAGGACTGGCTGCCCACGACCGTGGCGCGCTTGTGGTCCTGAAGGGCGCCCGCGACGATCTCCGAGGCCGATGCTGATCCACCGTTAATAAGTACGACCAACGGCTTGCCGTTAATCAAATCGCCACTGGTCGGGGTCGCATAGAAACGCTGGCTTTCGTCCGGATTGCGCCCACGTGTCGACACGATTTCGCCCTGCTTGATGAACGTATTCGACACCGAGATCGCCTGGTCCAGCAGGCCGCCCGGATTGTTCCGCAAATCAAGCACATAGCCTTTGAGCTTGTCGCCAGGGATCTGCCCCGAAAGGTCGGCGATTGCCTTCTTGAGACCGTCGGTCGTCTGCTCGTTGAACTGGGTAATGCGAATATAGCCGACGTCATCGCCGTCCTTGTGGAAGCGGACGGAACTGACGTGGATCACATCGCGGGCGAGCGTCACTTCCAGGGGTTTGTCCTGTCCCTTGCGCACGATCGTCAGCCGGATCTTCGACCCCACTGGGCCGCGCATGCGTTCCACGGCCTGATTGATGGTCAGACCCTGCACGTCCTGGCCATCAAGTTTGATGATCAGGTCGCCGGCCAAGATGCCCGCTTTGGCGGCTGGGGTATCGTCGATCGGCGCGATGACTTTGACGAGGCCATCCTCTAAGGTGACCTCGATCCCAAGACCGCCGAACTCGCCTCGAGTATCGACCTCCATCTCGCGGAAGCTATTGGGGTCCATGTAGCTTGAGTGGGGATCAAGCCCACTGAGCATCCCATTGATGGCCGATTGAATGAGCTTTTCATCGTCTGGCTTGTCGACGTAGTCGGCCCTGACGCGGTCAAAGACGTCGCCGAACGCGTTGAGCTGCCGATAGACCTCATTGGTAGGGGTCGGCGTATTCGACCCTGCCAGGGCAAAATGCTCTTGCGTGGCCAACATTGTCACTGACGCGCCGGCGGCAGCGCCGAGAACGACAAGCGAGATCTTGCGCATTACTAGAACACCTATTTCGACAGCGCGATCACGCGCTTGCGCCGATCTGCGCAAGCGACCACACAACAGGCGGAGCCGAACGGCCCCGCACGCCCGACTTCTAACCCGACCCACGCAAAAGCACCAGGGTGTCGCCTGGTACTCAAGTCATCGTGAAGCCTGGAGCCGATTTCGGAGAAGGGTCCGCCGCAAGAAGCCAGCCGCGGAATGGACGCATGCGGGCCGGCCCGACCGTACGGGAGGCTCCCGCTTCGTCGGGCCGGTCCGCCGGCGCGGGCTCAGACGAACCCCCAGACAGAGCCCGCCGCGCCGAAACTGCGAACCGGGCCGGCCTAGCGCTCGCTGAAGGCGCGATGCATCTGTTCTGCGATCGGCTTCGTCAAGTAGCTGAACATGGTGCGGCTTCCGGTTTCGAGGAAGACTTGCGCCGGCATCCCGGACATGAGCTGCAGGCCGCCTAACCGCTTCACTTCCTTCTCGGGTAACGTCACGCGGACCGTATAGAAGGAGGCGTTGCTCTGCTTTTCCTGGGTTGAATCGGCCGACACATAGGAGACAAAGCCATTGAGGGAAGGGGTCGTGCGCTGGTTAAACGCCGCAAAACGCACGTTGGTGCTCTGCCCCACATGCACTTGGTCAATGTCATTGATCTGAAGCTTCGCTTCGATTTGCAGGTCGTCGGTATCCGGCACGATTTGCATCAACGTTTCGCCGGGCGCGATGACGCCCCCGATGGTGTGCTCGACCAGATCATGGACAACGCCTGACGTCGGGGCACGGATGTCGATGCGATTCAACACGTCCTGCGCCGCGACTTTTTTCTGCGTGAGCTCGGCCTCCTTGTCCTCGGCTTCGCGAAGGTCTTTGACGACCTCGCTGCGAAACTGTTGGTCGACCTGGACAATCTGCAGCTCGGCTTCACTGATTTTGCCCTGCGTCTCGGCAATCGAAGATTGCAATTGGCCTTGCTCTCCGTCCAAATTGGCCGCGTCACGCTGCAGCGCCGTCAACCGCGTCAACGGCACCAGATGTTTCTCGTAAAGGCTCTGGACCCCCTGGAGCTCGCCGGTGATCAAATCGCGCTGTGCCGCCTTCGACTTAATTTGCGCGGTGAAGCCCTCGATCTCCTGTTTGAGCTGATCGATTCGTGACCGCAGCAATTGCTTCTGGCTGGTGCGCGCGCTGCCGCGTGCCTTAAATAGGGACTTCTCCGAAGCGAACAGCGATTGCACATCCTTGTCGCCGGTGTGTGCGGCGAGGTCCCGCGGCAATTTCACGTCGTCAAGGCCATCGCGCTCGGCGACCAGTCGGGCGATGCGCACCTGTGTCTCGTCGAGCTGCTTGGCGATCACCTCGAGGCTGGCACGCGCTTGGGTTTCGTCGAGCCGCACCAATAGGTCGCCGTCCTTCACGTGCGTCCCGTCATGCACCAAGATCTTCGCCACGATGCCACCGGCCTGGTGCTGAACTTTCTTCACGTTCGATTCAGCGACCAGCGTGCCGGGAACGACCACGGCTCCCGACAACGGCACCAGCGTCGCCCACCCCCCGCCAACACCGAACGCGACCAGCAGCACGCGCACGCCGGCCCTAAACTGGTCCTCAAACGAGCGTCCGATGTGCTCCTGCAATTGCCGTGTCTGCGCGTCGTCCGCGAACGCACCATTTTCGCCTTTGACGACAAACCGGTAGGCAAATTTCAGGCGTTCCAGACACACGTCGGCGACACGTCTGATGTCGGCGCTGACATCGGTGTAACGTGTCGCCGCCGGCAGCGCCCGCCTGACGTCCGGTGGCTCGCCGGCGAACCGCAGCATCATTGGTCTTGGGCGCGGCGGTGCCTCCGATATCAATTCGCGGCCGACACGCCCCCCTCGTTCGGCGCGCGCCATCTCCTTGGTGAGCCCGGCCGTGGGGCGCGGGCTCACAGGAGCCGAGACCCTGGGCGGCTGCATGTTCCCACTGCTTGCGCGGTTCAATACCGGCTCTCGACGCGTCTCGTCTTCCAACAGGCGCACCTCACGGGAACGAGGCTGATTTGGCTTAAGCGGTGGACCGCTATTGCGACGACTGTCACCGCGTACTTGCTGGATGCGCCGAAGTTCCCGAATCAACGCCATCCCTTGCGGGACGTCCGAGCCGCCCGGACGCTCCGCGTCTGCGCGCTGCTCCGAGCGGCGCGGTTCGCTAGTGCCTAAGCCCTCAGCGCGCGGCCTCGACTCTTGCCGCGCGACCCCGCCCTCTTTCATGTCGCGTTTCCTTTGTTGGCATCATCGCCGCGTGCCGGTCACCGCCCGCGCCGGCGGCATGCCTTTAACGTTGTTGGCTGCTAAGTTGTTGGCTGGTACGGGGGCTTTGAGGTTGCTGTTGACCCGCGTGAGGTTTGCGAACACCTCTTCGCGCCGCCCGAAGGTGATCACCCGTCCTCGATGAAGCAGCATCGCCATGTCCAAGGCTGAGAGCGCACTGGGACGATGGGAAATGACGATCACAATGCTGTTTCCACCGCGCAGAATCTCGATGGCCTTGCTCAACGCAATTTCACCTTCAGTGTCCAGATTGGCATTGGGCTCGTCGAGCACCACCAGAAACGGATTTCCAAACACCGCGCGTGCGAGTCCTACGCGCTGGCGTTGGCCCGCGGAGAGCGCCATGCCGCCTTCCCCGATCCGGGTCCCATATCCGTTCGGGAGCCCCAAAATCATCTCATGGGCGCCGGCAACCTGGGCGGCGTCGAGGACAGCGTCAGAAGTTGCGGTGGGATCGAAACGCGCGATGTTGTCGGCCACGCTGCCATCAAACAGCGCCACGTCCTGTGGTAGATAGCCGATATGGCGACCCAAATCGTCGATGTGCCATTGATCAAGCGCGGCGCCATCAAGGCGGACCACCCCGCGGGCCGGCGGCCAGACGCCCACCAATGCTCGGGACAACGACGATTTGCCTGAAGCGCTCGCTCCGATGAGAGCCAAGCCCATTCCGGCCGTCAATGAAAACGACACATTCGAAACGATAGTCTGCTCGGATCCTGGAGCCGTCACCGAAAGATCGCTCACCGACAGTTCATGTTTGGGCCGCGGCAACACCACCGCCGGGCTCTTTGGCAGTGACGTCGTCTTGAGGATGTTGCGGAGCCGACCAATGCCCTGATGCGCAGCCACCAGTTGCTTCCAGCTACTCAGCGCCACTTCGATTGGCGCCAGCGCCCGCCCCATCATGATCGAAGAGGCGATCATGATGCCGCCGGATGCTTGTTCGTTCACGACCAGATAAGCGGCAGTCCCGAGCATCGCTGATTGCAGCGTGTAACGGATGATTTTCGCCGAGGAGCCCAACACCGCCTGCACATCGTTGGCCTGCACATTTTCCTGCAGAAACCGTTCATTCGTCTCGGCCCAGCGCGTGGTAAATCGGCCGGTCATCCCCAGCGCGCGGATCACTTCCGCATGGTGGCGCGTGGCATCCGCCAGAACTTGGCGCTGTGCGCCGCTCTCTGCCATGGTCTTGGCCGCCGCCCTTGATTGACGGTCGGTCAGCAAGGTCACACCGACGATCGACGAGGCGCCAATAAGCGCCACCGTGCCGATCAGGGGATGGAACATAAACAGCGCAATCAAAAAAATAGGAAGCCACGGCATATCGAGGAACGCCGTCGGTCCCATCCCGGACAGGAAAAGGCGCACTTGATCGAGATCGCGCAACGGCTGTTGGGCGAGAGCCGGCTTAGATCCTTTCAGAGGCAGGACGGCGAGTGCGACATGTATGGGCTCCTGCAGACTGGCATCAAACAACGTGCCAATCCGTGAGAGCATTCGCACCCGCAAAGCTTCAAGATAGCCCTGCAGCAAATACGCCAGGAGGACAATCAGCGACAACCCGACGAGGGTCGCGATATTGCGACTCGGAATCACACGATCGTACACCTGCAGCATGTAAAACGAGCCCGACAGCGTCAATAGGTTGATTGCGCCGCTAAAGACCGCAACCCCCAAGAGTCGCCGCGCACTCGCGCGCAGCCCCACCGTCACCGGATCATTGGCCTCGAGGTTCAGCACTTTCTCGAGATTCAGCATCTCTCACTTTTTCCTGCCCACGAAATCTTCTCCGTGGCCGTTGATTGGACAGATCTGACGTCGAGACATTTTCTCTCGACCTGGCTCGTGACCGCTTCCCAGCGACAAAGTTTTAGTTGGATAGAAGTTCGCGCTTTCCGCTTGTTTCCACCCCCGCGGCGTTCGACATCGCTGTTGCCGTGCGCTAAGGGCTACGGCTGCATTTCGGCGAGATTGCGACAGCCCCGCACGTCGGACTCGTGGGGAACCCCCTGCGAAGTTTTGCGTATCCACACGCAGAAGCAGTTCCTGCCGCAATTCTCCGGCGCTCAGATCGGGCAAATACCGCGGTAAATACGAGAGATTTTGAACTATAGCTGGACTCACAAATCCCGTCTATTTTGTCCTAACGCCTTCAAATTGCCCAGCTAAGACCAACTTTTGCGGCCGATAAAATCTTGTTCCGGTCAGTTTCTCGTCGGATTCCTGGTCAAGAACTTAACACGCTGATACGGGCGGCACGCTCTCTCGCGATCGCCCGTTAGTCTATCCGTACTCACGCTCAGTCGCTTTCTGGACCGCAACTGACGATTCTCGCGACCTCAACCTGAACGATCTCAACCTGAACGATCTATGGTGGCAATCAACGATTCCAGCTTTCCTCTCGCCAACAACTTCGCGAGCCACGACATCATAGCGATCTCGAACATAGCGATCCAGTCAACCTGACGTCGGCGACGAAGCAGAGCGCACCGTTGGGGTAGATTTTTCAACCGGGCAGAGCCTGATATGGCGGTGACCACCGTACGAACGAAGGCTCTAAATCTGTCGACGAGCGTGGCGCAAGCAGGCTTGGTATTTGATGAGGCCACGCGACTTTTGGTTGGCCGCTTGTGGCAAAATGCGGTGACGGTTGGGAACAAGCTGCCATCCAGGGGTTCAAGAGCGGCAACGCCGCGTTGGCGGCGGCCGCAGGGGCGGGCTTCATCGCTGACGCCAAGGATGTGAGCGGCAACAATGTTCCGGTCACCGGCGGCAATTCAATGGTGCGGCAAATTCAATGGTAATGCCACGACGATCACTCAGGCGTTACTCATGGCGCATTCAACCGCGGCGACTGGCAGCGGCCCCGGCCGCGACGCCCGGGACGACCGGAGGTGGTCAGACGCAGACGACCCCGACCTCCGCGCCCCACCGGCAGGGGATCGCCCGCGTCACCACAGAGCCAGGGGAGCAGCAGCCCACCGGGGCCAGGATCAACAAACAGCGAATCGAGCAGCAACGGTTCATGTTCGACGGGTGGCAAGTCGATGGCGTCCGACCATCATCACCACCACCACAGCTTCAGGCATGGGTGGCACCACATGTAGTCGTTGAAGATCGTCGCGGGTTCCAACATCAGAGCGTCTCATCAGGATGTTGGAACCCGGAATGGCCGGCCGTGAACTAAAGCTGGTGTTCCGGCCGATGGCATGGAAGACCAGTTTTGTATCTGCGGAAGCGTCTAATTGACGTCGCAGGTGTGGGCGGCTCGATCGTTGGCATACACCGTTGTTTGGTTGCTCTGATGACGGTGAAGAAACGTGCTGATCAGCAAGGGAGGTAGCATTTTTGCGCTCAGTCTTTTATGACAATTGACTGCAACCTATGTTAGTCCGCGATTACATCAAACCGTCGCACCCTAACTAAGCGATGTGCAGGGATCACGGTCAAATGGGCGACGCATCGGCGGGAGTGGTGAATGCACAGCAGAGATCGGCGCCGAGCGGTCGTCATTTGCACCGCGATTGCGGTCGTGAGCGCCGGGGGCCTCTGGTCAACGCCCGCGAACGCCGAGACGATCGACAATGCCCTCGCCTATGCTTACCGCAACAATCCGCAGCTTAACGCGCAACGCGCTCAGGCGCGCGCCATCGACGAGACGGTTCCCCAGGCGCTGTCAGGATATCGCCCAAAGGTGGCGATCACGGCCAACGGGGGCCCACAATATCTCAATGAGATCACCAAAACACCGGGGGTCATTGCGGGGCTGCCGCCGACTTACAATCGCAATGTTTCAAGTGCGCCAGAATATGCGGCGCAAGCGGGCGTCACGCAGATGCTGTTTGATGGCTTTGTGACGCCCAACAAAACCCGCGCGGCCGAAAGTCAGGTTTCGAATGCGCGCGAAGCCCTAAGGGTGATGGAACAAACCGTGCTGCTGACCGGTGCCAGCGCCTATATGGACGTCGTTCGGGATTCCGTCGACCTCGATATTGCGCGCGCCAATGTCCGCACGCTCGACGAGACGGTCAAACAGACGCGCGACCGCTTCTCCGTCGGGGAGGTCACGTCGACCGATGTCTCGCAGGCCGAATCGCAGCTTGCCGGTGCGCAAACGTCGCTGCGTTCCACCGAAGCGCAGTTCGTCGCCTCGAAGGCCCTATACCGGCAGGTGATCGGCACGCCGCCCACCAATCTCACGCCGGGGTCGCCCGTCGACCGTTTTCTGCCGCGGACCCTCCAAGAGGCGGTCGAACGCGGCCTTGCAGAGAATCCGAATGTCACGGCCGCAACCTATGGCGTCGACGTTGCCTATCTCCAGGTCAAGATCAACGAAGGAGCCCTGTTTCCAACCTTGGCGGTGCAAGCAAGTGCCGCGCAGGAAAACCAACCGCCATTCGGGATTATACAGCAACGGCAGGCAACGCTTCTCGGGCAACTGACGATCCCGATTTATCAAGGTGGTGCCGAGTATTCGCTCATTCGGCAATCAAAAGAGGACCTAACCCAACAGCGCTTGAGCCTCGATCTCATCCGCAATCAAACCCGGCAGCAGATTGTGCAGGCATGGGGCCAGCTCGAAGCCGCCCGGGCGCAAGTTCAATCGGCCCAAGCCCAGGTGACGACTGCGGAGGCTGCCCTCAGAGGGGTGCGTGACGAATCTCGCGTCGGCCAGCGCACCACGCTTGACGTGCTTAACGCCGAGCAGGCCGCCGTCAACGCCCGCATCGCCCTGGCGGCCGCACTGCATGATCGCGTGGTGTCCTCCTATGCGGTGATGGCGGGAACGGGACGGCTGTCGGCGCAAGTCCTTGGCCTAGGGACCCCGATTTACGATCCCACCATTCATTATCAGCAAGTCCGCGACGCCTGGTTCGGACTGCGTACGCCCGAGGGCGATCCAAATTTCCCGCTGTCCTCACACGAGGTGAAGCTTGCGCACAGCGCCGCAGCCAATGCTACAGCAGCGGCCGAGGTCGCAGCCGACGCCAGCACCAGCACCACGTCGCAGCCCGGGCGCGCGATCACCGCCACCGACGCAAACCCGGATAAGCCGATAACGGTCGTCAGCGCCGTCGCTGGCGAACCCTTACCGCCCCCCAAGGCCGGTAGCGCTGCGCCTTCCTCTTCTCACGCCCCGCGGGCGACGAAGACGGCGGCCGCAAAGCCGAGGGTTCAACCGCCCCAAGAAACGCAAGCGCCCTCGACCGGCGTCGCGCGGTCTTCCAACAATTCCGGTCTGATGCCGGGCGCTCAGCCCGTTGTGACGGCGATGAGCTTTACCCGGTCCGTTGGGTCCACGCACGACCGCCCACGTGCGAGGGAAGCGGCGCCGAAGGCGGCCAGGTCCACGCCGGCCAAGGCGAACGTCATCGCAGGTGCGCAGCCGATCGTGCCTGCTTCCAGCTTCGCCACAGCGGTTCGATAGGCACTGCGCTCGTCTGACCAGGGTTCATGAAAGTGCCTCGACACAATCACGAAATCGCCGCCAGGGAGCCTAAGATGCCAACAGCAGGTCGCGGGCAAATGCCGGTGCATCACCGACGGCGATACCGCGCGGAATTGCGACCGTTGCCCTAGGGGCACTCGAGGGCGCTGCGAACAGGGTCAGACATGCGCCACAGGCGTTGGAGTCGGAGCGGCATGCTCATCGGTAGGATAGTGTCGGCGGCCGCCTCGCTGCTGTTCGCTTCGGTCGTCTTGGCTGCGGCCGGAACCCTGACCGGTACCGGATTCGCGGTCGACCATGATGGGACGCTGGTGACCAATGAACATGTAATATCGAGGTGCGTCGCGATCACCGTCCATCAGGGCACTCAGCGCGTCGTGGGAACGGTCCGGGCCAAAGATCACGCCAACGATCTTGCCCTCATCAGTCTGGCGCAACCAACCGCCGCAGTGGCGCCGATTCGGCGGGGGCCCGTGGTTCGACTGGGCGAGCAGGTCGTGGCCTATGGGTTTCCACTGGTGGGGGCGCTCGCGGTCGAAGGAAACCTGACCGTCGGCTATGTGAGCGCGCTGCGTGGCTTGGGCAACGATGAAAAATCCATTCAAATTACCGCGCCGGTGCAGCGCGGAAACAGCGGTGGGCCTCTGGTAGACCTCAGCGGGAATGTCATCGGCGTGGTTGCCTCCAAGCTCGACGCCGTCAAGGTCATGAACACCTACGGAGATGTCCCACAGAACGTCAATTTTGCGATCGCTCTCGATCAATTGACCGCGTTTTTGCAGACCAACCAAGTGCCCCTGATCCAGGGTGATTCGACCGCGGAGTTGCGTCTTCCCGACATTGCGGACCGTGTGCGCGCCTTCACCTATTTGATTGAGTGCCAAACGCCGGCGATCACGGCTGCGGCGCCACAAGCGCCGTCCTCTTCGCTGGCGGCGACTGATCGCGCTCCCACGACGCAAGCCGAATGCGCAAAGGAGTCCAGTGCGACCCGACAACTGCTGGCGATTGGCCGTAACGCCATTCAAGCCGCATCCCAAAGTCCGCAACCGGTCAAATGCCAAGCGCTTCGCCGCTACTACAGCGCCATGGTGATTGCGCGTGAGGTGTTCGCGCGCTGTGACATGGGTGAGCTTCGCACCCAGCACGCCGCGCAACTTGAAAGTTCCATCAACCGATTCAAGACCAGTATGCCGCCCGATTGCAGCCCCTGATGGACACCGACGCAGCGCGATTGTCACACACAACTGTTGCTACGGCTCAGCCCCTTGAGGTGCAACGACCTGGCGGGATGGACGCACGACGAGATCGGCGCTCGCGCGAAAG
>Ga0066903_100003961_pt1 | contig 12324 bp, 6 predicted proteins | sample PanSoiMetaGPlot1_FD_67491 | JGI IMG/M metagenome (GOLD analysis project Ga0066903, IMG submission 67491) | Tropical forest soil microbial communities from Panama analyzed to predict greenhouse gas emissions - Panama Soil - Plot 1 (version 2) | ecosystem: Environmental > Terrestrial > Soil >...
CAACCGGATCTTCTTCAGCCAGCGCGACGCGACGCCACCCGTGTTCGGCACCGTTGCGATCCCCACCACCGCCGCCCCGGCGACGCCTGTCGCGCTCGCCGCGAGCGCGACCGACGACCTGACCGCCGCCACGATCGGCTGGGACTTCGGCGACGGCTCGCAGGCAACCGGGCCGAGCGTCACGCACGCTTACGGCGCGCCAGGAACGTACCCCGTCACGGTCACCGCGACCGACGCCTCGGGCAACGTCGCGACCCGGACGGCGACGATCGGGGTGGCTGCGGCGAGCGGGCCGGGTCCTGATCACACGGCTCCCTCGATCGCCAACCTGCGCGTGACCAACGCGCGCTTCAAGGTCGCCGGCAGCGCGACCGCGGTCATCGCGCGCCATCGCCGCGCCTCGAAGAAGGCGCCCACCGGGACCGCGTTCAAGCTGACGCTCAGCGAGCGCGCGACCCTGGTGATTGACGTCACCGGCAAGGCCCATCGCGAGGTCGGCGCCGTGATTCGCGGTGGCCGGGGCGCCGGCGCCGTCTCGATCCCCTTCACCGGCCGCATCGGCGCCACGCGCCTGGCCCCCGGCAGCTACACCGCTTCGGTCACCGCGATCGACGCCGCCGGCAACCGCTCCCGACCCCGGACCGTGCGCTTCACGGTCGTGACGAGGTGATCCCGATGCCGCGCATCCTGCGCCACCTGCTGACCGTTGGTGCGCTCGCGCTCGCTGTCGCGCCTGCCGCCCACGCCGCGGGCTGGGTCGACACGGGCACGCTGTCGCCGCCCGACAAGACGGCGGTCCAGGCCCAGCTGCTGCTGCTCCCCAACGGTGAGCGCGTCGTCGCCTGGATCCAGCAGAGCGGCATCTTCCAGACGCGCGAGGGCGTCTCGGTCCGCGTTGCTCCGCCCGGCCAGGACTTCGGCCCGATTCAGACCTTCCTCGGCGTGCCGGGCGGGCTGACCGCCGAGGCTGGCCCCGACGGCACCGTCGCGCTGGCGTGGACCGAGTCCCCCGGCAAGGTGCACATCGCGCGCCTCGCCCCCGGCGCCACGGACTTCACGAACGTGCTCTTCGCCCTGCCGGCCGGCGAGCAGTCGTTCGATCTCCACGTGGCGGTCAGCGGCGGCGACATCTACGCGGCGCTTGGGTCGTTCACGAACAACGCGACATCGACGTCGAGCGTCTGGGCGCTGCGCCTGGCCGCCGGCCAGACCGAGATCCACGTCGTTCCTGGCCCCGCCGGCACGGGCAACCCACTGGAGCGCGTCTCGACGACGCCGCCCACCCCGAGCATCACCCTCGCCGACGTGCAGATCGCCGCCGAGGGCGACCGCGTCGACGTCGCCTGGCAGCGCAGGAACAACGCCGCAACCGGCAACAAGGCGACGACCAACGTCGTCGACGCCAGCCACATCGCGACGCTTGGCGACGCGTTCGGCTCGCCGCTGACGCTCGACACGATCCAGAGCACGACGAATTCGGCCATCAGCGCGCCGCCGACGCTCGCCGCCGGCCCGGGCCACATCTACGCCTTGTGGCCCCATTTCCTGACCGACGAGCTCGACTTCCGCGACCTCACCGCGATGGGCACGACGCAGAAGGTCCCGGAGCGCTTCGACCAGGTCCTGGCCGGCGTCGACCCCAGCGGGACGCTTCTCGCGGCGTTCACCGGCGTGCCGCTGAACACCGACGCCAACTCCGTCTCGGCGCTCATCGCCCCGATCGGCGCAGCCGCGCCGACGCGGGCCCAGCTCACCCCGAACGAGCTCGACCGGACCGCCGACGACCTCGCCGTCGCCCCGGACGGCACCGCGCTGCTGCTGATCGATCGCGAGGACAACGGGATCGCGCAGACCCAGGTCACCGGCCTGCTGCGCCAGCCCGGCGCGACGACGTTCGGCCCCGCCGAGGAGGTCTCGGGCCGGCACGACACCATCCGCAACGAGTCGCACGTGGCCGCGGCGGCGGTCGCCAGCGGCGGCCGCGCGCTCGTGCTGTGGGAGGCCACCGACGACAACGGCACGATCAACCAGCGCCTGCACCTGTCCGAGCGTGACACCACGCCGCCGGTGTTCGGCCAGATCACGGTGCCGGCCAGCGCGACGGTCGGCCAGCCCGCCACTCTCTCGGCGCCCGCAACCGATGCGCTGTCGGGCGCCGCGACCGTGCGCTGGGACTTCGGCGACGGCGCACAGGCGACCGCTGCCAGCGTCTCGCACACGTTTGGCACCCCCGGAACGGTGACGGTCACCGTGACCGCGACCGACTCGGTCGGCAACACGGTCACCCAGACGCGAACGATCACGGTCGCGCCCGCCCCGGTGACGACGACCACGACCGGCCCCGACCGCACGCCACCGGTCGTCTCGCACCTGACGCTGTCGCACTCCCGGTTCCGCGTCGGCGGTTCGTCGACCGCGCGGGTGGCGAAGAAGAAGACCAAGAGTGTCCCGACGGGGACGACGCTCAGCTTCCGGCTGTCCGAGCGGGCAACCGTCGCGTTGACGATCGGTACGCACACCCTCGTCCGCGCCTCCGTCGCCCCCGGCACGGCGCGAATCGGCTTCTCCGGCCGCATCGGCCCGACCCGCCTCAAGCCCGGCAGCTACCGGGTGACCGTCACCGCCATCGACGGCGCCGGCAACCGCTCCAAGCCCGTCGCCACCAGGTTCACGATCGTCCCAGGAGTTTCCCGATGAGCTTCCTCCGGCCCGGCTATCAGCCGTCGACCAATCGCCCCGGCGTTCCCAGCGCACCCCGTCCGCCGGCACTCCCGCCGGCGCTGCTTCCGCGTCCGTGCTGAACCACGGCCACCGACGGCGTGGGGCCGAATGCGAGATCGGTCCATTGTTCGTTGACAGACAACGGCGCGGTACAGTCAGAAATCTGCACGTCTTCGGTTCGGATCACCCGGTAATCGCGGACCCGCTGGCGCCGCTGATCGAGCGTGCCATCGAGATCGAGGCGCTGTCGGCCGCAATCGACCGCCTCGGCGGCGGCGACGGCGGCGTCGTCGTGATCGAGGCGTCGGCCGGCCTCGGCAAGACGACGCTCGTCGAGCATGCGGCCCGCTACGCCGCCGACTCGGGATGCCTCGTGCGCCACGCCGCCCCCGGGCCGCTCGAGCGCCACTTCCCGTTCGGCGTCGTCCGCGCGCTTCTCGAGGGGCCGGTACGCGATGCGTCGGAGAGCGAGCGCGCGCGGCTGCTCGACGGCGCGGCCGCGACGGCCGGCGAGCTGCTGCTCGACGGGACCGTGCCCGGAAACGACGCGACGCCGATGGTCGCCCACAGCCTGCTGTGGCTGTGCTCGGCGATCGCCGAGGACCAACCGCTGGTGCTGGCGATCGACGACGCCCACTGGGCCGACCGCTGCTCGCTTCGCGTCCTCACCCACATGGTGCGGCGGATCGCCGACACCCCGGTGCTGATCGTCGTCGCCGCGCGCGCCGACGATCCCGACGCCGCGACCGACCTCCTGAGCCTGCTCGGCGACGCGCCGCGCGCGACCGTCCTGGCGCCGGCGCCGCTGTCGCCGGACGGCGCCAGCGAGCTGATCCGCCGTGGCGCGCCCGACACGCCCCGGGATGTCTGCCGACGCTGCCACCGCGCCGCCAACGGCAACCCGTGGCTGCTGGGCGAGCTCGCCCGCCAGATCGCCGCCCACGGTCCCGAGGCGCTCGACGCCGAGGTCGAGCAGGCGCCACCGGCCAGCGCGATCGCCCGCAACGTCGTCCGCCGTCGGCTCGCGGCGCTCGCGCCGCGCGACCGCGCGGTCGCCGAGGCGCTGGCCGTGATCGGCGACGACGCCTCACCCCAGGTCGTCGCGACGGTCGCCGGCGTCCCGGTCGGCGAGCTCGGGCCGGCGCGTGACGCGCTCGTCGCGTCCGGCCTCCTGGCTCCGGACGGCAGGCGCTTTGCCCACACGGTCGTCGCCGTCGCGGTCGCCGACGACCTGCCGCGCACCGCGTGCGAGCAGCTGCACCGCGAGACGGCGCGCGCCCTGATGAGCGTCGGCGCCGGCGTCGACGAGGTCGCCAGCCACCTGCTGCGCTGCGGCCCGCAGTCCGATCCCGAGGTCAGCGCGCTGCTGCAGCGCGCGGCCGCCGACGCGGCGCGCCGCGGCGCGCCGGAGACCGCCGCCGCCTACCTCGAGCGCGCACTCAACGAGCGTGCACCCGGCGACGATCGCGGCCGGCTGCTCGCGTGGCTCGCCGCGGCGACGTTCGACGCCGGTCTACCCGACTCGCGGCGGCGGATGCGCGAGGCGCTGCGCGAGTCCGACGACCCCGACAGCCGCGTCGACGTGTTGACGCGCCTGGCGGCGCTGAGCGCCGTCGACAGCGCCGACCCCGAACTGGCGCAGACACTGGCTCGCGAGCTGGCCGCCGAGAACGACCCGCGCACGCACATGGCCGTCGAGACCGCAGCGCTCGACGCGCTGATGACGCTGTCCGACCGCCACGCAGAGCGCGCCCGACGGATCGACGCGATCGACGTCGACGCGATCGAGGACCCGATGCTGCGCGGCGTCGTGCTCGCCCACTCAGCGTGGCTCGGGGCCGAGCGCGGCACGCCCGACGCCGCGACCTGCGCCGCGATGGCCCTCCGCGCGCTCGAGGGGGACGTCCTGCTCGGCGCGATCGGCCGTCGCGCCGCCTACCACCTGTGCACGTGGGTGCTGATCACGTCCGACCATGGCGACGAGGCGGCCGCGACGATCGCGGCGCTGAGCGACACGCCGGCCGCGCACCGCTCGCTTCGGCTGCGCGCGACCGCGGCGTGGTACGGGGCCGAGCTGGCACTGCACCGCGGGCGGATCGCCGAGGCGGAGAACGAGGCGCGGCTGGTCTTCGACCTGATCGAGGAGGACGTGACGCTCGTCACCGGCGGTGCCGCGAAGGTCCTGGTGATCGCGTTGGCCGAGCGCGGAGCGTTCGACGAGGCGCGCGAACTGCTCGACGAGCGCCGCCTCTCGGGGGCGCTCGGCACGACGCTGTGGGAGACGAACGTGCGCCACGCCCGGGCGCAGCTGTGGCTCGCCGAGGGCGACTACGAGCGCGCGCTCGCCGAGGCGCTCGAGGTCGGCAACCTGCGCGCCGGCCAGGGCCGTCCGAATCCGGTGATGGCGAACTGGCGCTCGGTTGCCGCCCGCGCGCTCGCCCACCTCGGCCGCCGCGACGAGGCGGTCGAGCTCGCCGACGAGGAACTTGAGCGCGCCGAGCGCTGGGGGGCACCTGGCGCGATCGCCGGCGCGCTGCACGCGCGCGCGGTCTCCGAGGCTGACGACGAGGCACGGATCGCGCTGTGCGAGCGCGCGATCGCCGTCGCCGACAGCACGTCGGTGCTCCTGCCTGCGATCCGCGCGCGCCTGGACCTCGGCAGCACGCTCGCCTACCTCGGCCGCCGCGTCGAGGCCCGTGACGCGCTGCGCCCCGCGCTCGCCGAGGCCGACGCCTCCGGTGCCGTGTTGCTCGCCCAGCGCGCGCGCCGCGAGCTCGTGGCGACCGGGCTGCGCCCGCGCTCAGCGGCGATCGAGGGCGTCGCCTCGCTGACGCCGCGCCAGCGCCAGATCTGTGAGCTGGCCGCGGCCGGCAAGAGCAACCGCGAGATCGCGCAGGCGCTGTTCCTGAGCGCCAAGACGGTCGAGACGCACCTGCTGACGAGCTACCGCAAGCTCGGCGTCAACGCGCGCACGGACCTTGCGGGCGCGCTCGTCGGCTGACCCCGAAATCTCAGTACAGCCGCCCGATTGTCAGCGGTGCGGCGGCCGCGCATATTGGTGGGCATGCCACAAATACTGCGTCGAATCGTATTTTTCATTGCCCTTGGACTTATTGTCTCGCCGGTCTCGGCGCTCGCTGCTCCCGCCGGCTCGACGCAGCTCGTCAGCCGCCCCGACGGGACCAGCCCGGTCCCGCCCGCGGTCGACAACGACAGCGAGACGCCCGGCGCGGTCAGCGCCGACGGGCGCTACGTCGTCTTCCGGTCGAACGCCGACGGGATGGCCCCGGGTGCCGATCCCCACATCGAGAACCTGTTCCTGCGCGACACCGTCGCCGGCACGACCACGCTCGTCAGTCGCTCCGATGGTTTCGAGGGTGTCGCCGCCGACCAGAGCTCCAAGGACCCGGCGATCACCGTCTCACCCGCGGGCCACGTACTCGTCGCCTTCGTGACCGGCTCCGCGAACCTGTCCGACCACATCACGGGCCCGGTCGGCAATCCCAACGCGACCGAGGTGTGGCTGCGCGACGTGACGGCCGGGACGACGACGCTGATCACGCGCACCGGCGCGACCGGCGCCCCGCTGAATGAGGGCACGAGCCCTGCCGTCGCATGGTCGAACGGCGGCCCGCTGGTCGCCTACCACTCGCAGGGCGTCCTGTTTCTGCGCACCGTCGACGCTCGGTCGAGCCAGATCGTCTCCTGCGCGGGCGGGAACTGCGTGACGAACCCGGTGGGGATCACAGGCGACCACCCCGATCTGCGGGTCGTCAACCCGAAGGCCGGCACGTTGTGCGCGCCGCCGGGGCACGTCACGCCGTGCGTGCTGATCGTGTTCGAGGCGTTCGGCGGCGCGGCGCCGGACTCGAACCCCGACCAGTTCGAGATCGTCACCGGCGTCGCAATCGCCCCGGGCGCCAGCGGCCTGAGCACGGCCCCGTTCGGCGAGTTCCACACGGTCAGCGTCAACGGCGCCGGCGTCCATGCAAACCAGCCGTCGTTCCGTCCGTCGTTCAACGCCGACGGGACCGCCGTGTCGTGGGTCAGCACGGCAACGAACCTGACCGGCGACCTGCTGCCGGCCAGCCATCCGCAACAGGCGTACTTCCGCACACTTCAGGCCGGCTCGACGAACTTGCTGAGCACCGGCCCGGGCGGCGCCGCCAACGCCGACGTCGATGACGTGCAGCTCGGTGGCGACCTCGTTCATCTGCGTGGCGTGTTTCGGTCGAGCGCGACGAACCTCGGCGGGACCAGCGTGCAGACCTACCTGCGTGACGTCCCGACCGGCACGACGTCGCTGCTCAACCGCGCCCCGGGTGCCGCCGGCGCCGCTGGCAACGGCTTCTCGATCGGCCCCGCGCTGAGCGCTGACGCGTCAACCGCGATCTTCGAGAGCGGCTCGTCGAACCTTGGCTCCGGGCACAGCGACTTCAGCCGGGTGTTCGCGCGCCGCATCGACGCGGCAGGCCAGCCGGTCGAGCTGGTGTCGCGTCCCAGCGGCGCGGCGCTGCTCGACAGTGGCACGAACTTCAGCGACATCACCGCGACGGCGGTCAGCGCCGACGGCCGCTACGTGGCGTTCACGTCGGGCTCCGACAACCTGTCGAGCGTCGACGACGACGACGCCGAGTCGAGCGTCTTCGTCCGTGACCTCGTGACCGGCCACACAGTGCTCGTCAGCCGCGCGACCGGCGCCGACGGCGCCGCCGCCAACGCCGAAGCGTTCCTTGGCGGCATCAGCGCCAATGGCCGCCGCGTGTCGTTCACCTCGGACGCGAGCAACCTCGCGCCGGGGACGACGGCCGGAACCGACCAGGCCTACGTCCGCGACCTCGACACCAACACGACGACCCTGGTCGGCCGCGCGACCGGCGCCGATACGCCGCCGCCGGTCGGCGACGTTGACGCCGAGGGGATCAGCGCCAACGGCAACGCGGTGCTCGTGCGCAGCGCGACGCCGCTCGATCCGGCGGCCGGTCAGACCAACAAGACCCACCTCTACGTCCGCGACCTCGTCGCGCAGACGACGACGCTCGTCGACCGCGACAACGGGCCCAACGGCACCGTCGCGTCGGTCTCAGGCGGCTTCGACGGCGTCATCGACGCCGATGGCGGGCGCGTCGCGTTCAGCTCGTCGGCAGCGCTCGCCGGTGCCCCGGCCGACAAGCTCGACCACGTCTACCTACGCGATGTCCGCGCGGGCACGACGACGCTCGTCGACCGCGCCGAGGGTCCCACCGGGACCGCGGCCAACGACGAGTCGTTCCGCCCGGCGATCGACGCTGACGGCAACGTCGTCGCGTTCACGTCGCTGGCGGCGAACCTCGGCGCGACCGGAAACGTCTCGCGGATCTGGGCGCGCGACGTCGCCGCCGGCCACAACGAGCTGATCAGTGTGCCGATCGGTGCTGCCCAGCCGACGGTCGCCGACTTCGCGTCGATCGACGCCGCCGGCGACCGCGTGTCGTTCGCCGTGTTCGGCCTCGAGACGCCGGCACCGGTCGACCGCCAGATCTACGTGCGCGACCGTGTCCAGCAGTCGACGACGCTGGCCAGCCGCGCCGACGGGCCCGACGGCGCGCCGGCGGTCGGCGACGCGAACGTGTCGTCGCTCTCGGCCAACGGCGACTGCGTGGCGTTTGAGGGTCGCTTCGAGAACCTCAACGACGGGTTCGCCAGCGCCGACTTCCCGTCGGTGCACATGCGGGCACTGCGCAATACGTGCCCGGGAGAGCAGCCGGCCTCGCCGCCCGGTAACAGCGATGGTCCGACGACGACCACCACGACCACCCACGCCACTCCTGTCGCGCTCAGCGCCCTGTCGCTCTCGCGCAGCCGCTTCCACGTCGGCGGCGCCCATGGCGGGACGACGGTTCGCTTCACGCTGTCGGCCGCCGCGCACGTCACGCTGCGCATTGCGCGCCTGACCACCGGCCACCGCCACGGCACGCGCTGTGCGACGGGCGGCCACGGCCGCGCCTGCGCGCTCGTCGCGACGGTTGGGTCGCTGACCGTCAGCGCCAAGCGCGGACGCAACAGCGTGCGCTTCAGCGGCAAGCTCAAGGGCCACGCGCTTCGCGCCGGCCGTTACCGGTTGACCGCCACGCCGGTCGGTGGGCAGGCGCGCACCGCGACGTTCACCGTGCTCGCGACCGCGAAGCGCAGCGCGAAATAGGTTCAGGGCGCCGTCCCGATTGTCGGGGGCGCGCCGCTGAGCCGTAGGATCGCCGGTCGGATGGCCGACTGGGTGACGATCAGCGCACTGGCGACGGCGGGGGGCACGCTCGTGCTCGCCGTGGCGACGTTCGGATCGGTGCAGTCCGCCAATCGGGCGGCGCGCGTCGCGGAGCGGGCACTGCTCGCCCAGCAGCGCCCGGTGCTCGCGCCGTCGCGCGAGGACGACCCGCCCGAGCGGATCATGTTCGGCGACCGCCACTGGGTGACGGTGACCGGTCACGGCGCCGCGTTCGAAGCGGTCGACGGCAACATCTACATGGCGCTGGGGCTGCGCAACATCGGCCTCGGGATCGCCGTGCTGCACGGGTGGATCGTGCGCGCCGGCAACCTCCAGTCGTTGGACGAGCAGCCGCCCGAGGTCAGCGCCTTCCGCCGCCAGATCCGCGACCTGTACGTCGCGGCCGGCGACACCGGGTTCTGGCAGGGCGCGATCCGCGACCGCGACGACCCCGACTACGAGTCGATCCTGGAGGCCGCGCGCAACGGCGAGCCGATCGTCCTGATGCTCCTGTACGGCGACCAGGAGGGCGGGCAACGCACGATCGCCCGCATCGCGATCATCCCCGACGAAGGCGGCGAAGGCCTGACTGCCTCGCTGGGGCGCTATTGGAACGTCGATCGCGAAGACCCGCGGTAGGTTCTCGCTGGCGATGCGGATCGCGCGGTTTGAACTTGATGGGGCGGTGCGTGCCGGCGCGGTCGACGGCGAAACCGTGCGGCCGTTCGCCGAGGGGACCGACGTGCTCGACCTGCTCGACGACGTCGCCGCGCGCGACGCCGCGCTGGCGGGGGCAGGCGCGCCGGTCGCGCTCGACACCGTCCGTCTACGCGCGCCGATCGTGCCGCACTCGATCCGCGACTTCATGACGTTCGAGGAGCACGTCGCGGGGACGGTCCGCGCGGGCGGCCCGGACGCGAAGGTCACGCCCGAGTGGTACGAGGCACCGGCGTTCTACTTCACGAACGTGGCCGCGGTCACCGGGCCCTATGACGACGTGGCGATCGCGCCAGGATCGCAGGTCCAGGACTTCGAACTCGAGGTCGCCGCGGTGATCGGGCGCGCGGGCTTCAACCTGTCGCCCGCGCAGGCGCGCGACCACATCGCCGGCTACATCGTGTTCAACGACTGGTCGGCGCGCGACGTGCAGTTCCGCGAGATGCGGGTGCGGCTGGGGCCGGCCAAGGGCAAGGACGCGGCCAACACGCTCGGCCCGTGGCTGGTGACGGCCGACGAGCTCGAGCCGTATCGGCGCGACGACCGCCTGCATCTCGAGATGACGGCGTCGATCAACGGCGAACCGTTCGGTTCGGACTCCCTGGCCAACATGGGGTGGTCGTTTGAGGAGATGGCTGCGTACGCGTCGCGCGGGACGCGCGTGATGCCCGGTGACGTGCTCGGGTCGGGCACGTGCGGGATGGGATGCCTGGCCGAGATCTGGGGCCGGACCGGCGTGCGTGAGCCGCCGCCACTTGCACCGGGGGACGTGGTCGAACTGACGGTCGAGGGCATCGGCACGTTGCGCAACCGGCTCGTCGCGGCCGCCGAGGTGATTCCGGTTCCACCAGCGCGCCCGGCCGCCCACCTTCGCACCCGTTCATACTGACTGCGCCTTCGCTGCCTCGATGACACCGGCGCGCGTGCTGCGCAGTGCACTCGACGTGACGCCGTCGGTGGGGCAGGCGCTGCGCTGTCTTCGCGGCGACGACCGGCCGTTCGCGCTGGTCGGCGCCTGGTGCGGCGGCGGCGCGGTGCTGGGGTCGGCGCCGGTCGCCGTACTCGGCGATTCGGACGATCCGTTTGACGCGCTTGACCGCGTGCCGGCAGTCGACGGCGATCGCGTCGCCGATGGCTTCGTCGGCGGCGGCTGGGTCGGGTACCTGGGCTATGAGCTGCGCCGCGTGGTCGACTCGTCCGCCCCCGGGCCGCCGCGGCCGGTGCCGCTGCCCGACGCCGCGCTCGCCTACTACGACCACGTGCTGCGGTGCGACGCCGCCGGACGGTGGTGGTTCGAGGCGCTGGTGTGCGCGGAGCGCGAAGCGGCGATCGCGGCGCGGCTCGAGGAGCTTCGGGGACGGCTCGCCCGGCCGCCGGACGCTCGTGAGGCGACGGTCGACGACTGGGCGTGGACGCCGTCGCCCGCGGGCCATGCGCGCGCGGTCGCGGCGTGCGTCGGGAGGATCGCGGCGGGCGACCTCTATCAGGCGAACCTCACGATGCGGCTCGAGGGGCGGCTGCGTGGCGACCCGCTCGACCTGTTCTGCGCCGTCAGCGACGCGCTGCCGACCGACCGCGCGGCGTTCGTCAGCGGGCCGTGGGGATCGCTCGTGAGCCTGTCGCCGGAGCTGTTCCTCGCCCGCCACGCGCGCGCCGTGCGCAGCGCGCCGATCAAGGGCACGCGCCCGTCGGGCGAACGCGCCGCGCTCGAGGCATCGGTCAAGGACCGGGCCGAGAACGTGATGATCGTCGACCTCGTTCGCAACGACCTCGGGCGGGTCTGCCGGCCGGGTAGCGTCCGGGTCGCGGCGCTGGCGGCGGTGCGGCCCCACGCCGGGGTGTGGCACATGGTGTCCGAGGTCGTCGGCGAGCTGTCCGACGGCGTCGGCGACGGCGAGCTTGTGCGGGCCGCGTTCCCGCCCGGGTCGGTGACCGGCGCGCCGAAGGTCGCGGCGACGGCGGTGATCGCCGAGCTCGAGTCGACGGGCCGTGAGATCTACACCGGTGCGATCGGCATCGCGTCGCCGGCCAGCGGGCTCGAACTGAGCGTCGCGATTCGCACGCTCGAGGTGTCAGGCGATCGGGTTTGGCTGGGCGTCGGCGGCGGGATCGTCGCCGACTCCGACCCGGTCGCCGAGGGTCGCGAGGCGGCGGAGAAGGCGGCGCCGATCCTCGCGGCGGCGGGCGGTTCGCTGCCGGCGGTCGGCGCGGGGGAGGCGGCGTTCTGGGTGCCGGCGATCGTCCGCGCCGGGCCGCGGCCGACCGCGCGTCCCGATCCGCGCGCGGGGGTGTTCGAGACGGTCCTGATCGAGGACGGGACGGCGGTCGCACTCGACGACCACGCCGCGCGCCTACGCTCGTCCGTTGCGGCGCTGTACGCCGCGGAAGTGCCCGACACCGTCGCTGACGGCGCTGTAGCGCTTGCCGCGTCGATGAACGACCGCGGGGTGCTGCACATCGCCGCGGCGCCGCGCGGCGATGGCGTCGCGTTCGATGTGAGCGCCGACCCGCTCGGCTCGGTCGATCCGCCAGCGGGCGTGGTCCCGGTCATCGTCCCCGGCGGCATCGGCGCCCACAAGTGGTCAGATCGCGCCCTGCTCGAGGCGCTCGAGGCGCGCCATGCGCCGTCGCTTCCGCTTCTCGTC
>Ga0066903_100003962_pt1 | contig 12320 bp, 5 predicted proteins | sample PanSoiMetaGPlot1_FD_67491 | JGI IMG/M metagenome (GOLD analysis project Ga0066903, IMG submission 67491) | Tropical forest soil microbial communities from Panama analyzed to predict greenhouse gas emissions - Panama Soil - Plot 1 (version 2) | ecosystem: Environmental > Terrestrial > Soil >...
TGGCGCGAGATCGTCGCGCTCTATTGCCTGTCCGTGCCCGCCACCCCTGAGCGCAATCTGCCGGCTCGCTACAACATCTGCCCTACCGACACGATAGACACGGTGGTCGAGGAGGACGGCGGACGCAACCCGCAATGGCTCAAGCTCTTCAGTGCTCACACTCAAAAGTCTGCCTTGCTTCTTCGCCGCAATCGTCGCAGAGCAGCCTGATGATCTCCCAGCCGTCGGCCCGTTCAATTTCATTGATCCGCATTGGCCTGAAGCAAACTGGGCAGCTCACCGGCGGCGGCAGGAGCCTTGGGTCAATTTGCTCACGTTGAGGCATCGTATTGCTCATCTACTGCAGCCCGGAGCGCGACCGGTTTGTTTCCCGCACGTATTATGCTGCGATAGTGAAACATCGTCGAGCGATTACGGGTGCGCACGTTTGCAGCGCAAAATGTCCTACCTGAGATTTGCCCCGAAAGCGGACTTTCGGCAGCGTAACGAGCCACTCGCCGGCTTTTGGCATGGCAATCTTCCGGTCGAGAACAAGGCTGACTTCGGGCACGGCTGGGGCCCACAATCGGAATGTCACGCCGGTTTCGGATAGCAGCGGGCCAAATCGCGTTTTAGGGCCGCTCATGGCTCGCCTGCGAAGGCGAGAACCGATCGTGGGTGCGCGCTCCAGTATCCTCCGATTTCGAGCGTTGCCGAATTCGATTGCCCGTTTGCGGTGTCGATCACGCATCGCCAGCGCGCGACCTGCGGCCATTCCGGTCCAATGACGTCGACGGCCTCGTCGGCGCCGTTGAGCATGATGAGGAGAGGCTCGCCGCCTTCGCTCACCGCGCCGAGCACGTAAGCGAGAAAGCGACTGTCCGGAAAGTTCCAGTCGGATTCGCCCATCTCGGCGCCCTTCGGCGTGAGCCATTTCACGTCATATAAGCCGTCGGGCTTCTTGCCGATCACCCAGTGATGCGGTTTGAGTTGCGGAAAGCGTTGCCGCAACCGCGTGAGCTCCCCAACAAAACCGGTCTGGTCATCGTCGGTGCCGAGACGTGACCAGTCGACCCATCCTATTTCGTTGTCCTGACAGTAGGCATTGTTGTTGCCGCCTTGGCTGTTACCAGTCTCATCGCCCGCGAGCAGCAGGGGCACGCCTTGCGCCAGAAACAGACAGGCGACCTGGTTACGGCGCAAGGTCTGTCGCAGCACGAGAATGCTCGGATCATCTGTTTGGCCTTCGACGCCGCAATTGGTGCTGAGGTTGTCGTCCGATCCGTCGCGGTTATCCTCGCCGTTTTTCTCGTTGTGCTTTTGCTTGTAACTGACGAGATCGGCGAGCGTGAATCCATCGTGCACGGTCACGTGGTTGATGCTTGCGCGTGGTCCGCGACCATTATGCTGGAATTGCGCCGACGACCCCGTCATGCAATGGGCCAAATCACCGATCAGGTTACCGTCGCCCCGCCAAAACCGGCGAGCGGTCTTGCGGTAGAAGTCGTTCCATTCCGACCAGCCGGTCGGAAAGCCGCCAACTTGATATCCGCCGGTACCGACATCCCACGGTTCAGCGATTAGTTTAACATTGCAGAGCACGGGATCTTGGCGAACTGCGGCAAAAAATGGCGCATTGGAATCATAGTCAGGCCTGCGGCCGAGCGTCGTCGCGAGGTCGAACCGGAATCCGTCGACGTGGAAGACCTCGACCCACAGGCGCAGCGAATCCATAACCATCTGCAGCACGCGCGGATGCGCAATCTTAAGCGAATTGCCGGTGCCAGTGAAGTTTTCATAGTAACGCGGCTGATCGTTCAGCAGCCAGTAATACGAAGCATTATCGATGCCGCGATAACACAGCGTCGGCCCCATGTGATTGCCCTCGCCGGTATGGTTGTAGACAACGTCGAGGATCACTTCGATGCCGGCATCGTGTAATGCTGCGACCGTCGTACGAAAATCAGTGATCGCGTTGCCAGCGGTATAGCGCGCTTCAGGCGAAAAAAAACTGAGAGTGTTATAGCCCCAATAGTTCTTCATGCCTTTCTCGACGAGATAGCGGTCGTCGAGATAGGCATGAATAGGCAGAAGCTCGATTGCACTGATACCGAGCTTCTGTAGGTGCGCAATAGTGCCGGGCTCCGCCAGTCCGCGGAACGTACCACGCGCTTCCGGTGCGACATCATCCCGTCGCTGAGTGAGGCCTTTGACGTGCGCCTCATAGATGATGGTGTCTTCCCACGCGGTCGGCGGCCGGCGTTCGCGGGCCCACGTATGTGCGACGTCGACGACGACGGACTTGTACATGAAGCGTGCATTGTCCCGCCTGTCGAATGACAGGTCAGCCTGCTTGGCTCCAGTACGGTAGCCGAAATGCGCATCGTTCCAAGAGAACTGCCCGCCCAGCTGCTTGCTGTAAGGATCAATCAGCAGTTTGTGCGAATTGAACCGGTGGCCGGCATTGGGCTCGTAGGGACCGTGTACGCGATATCCGTACAGCTGGCCAGGCGCTACGTGCGAGAGATAGACATGCCACACGTCGTCGGTACGCTCGGGCAACGTAATGCGCTCTGTCTCGCGTCGGCCGTCGCGATCGAACAGGCACAATTCCACCTTGGTGGCGTTGGCGGAAAACAGGGCAAAGTTCGTTCCGCGCCCGTCCCAGGTGGCACCGAGCGGGTGTGGTACTCCGGCGGAAACGTGACCGCTACTCCATCTCAGGAACGAAAAAGACGGCAGCAAGGGGTGGGACAACAATGCGAAGCTCCGGGCTGTCACGCATCACAACTGTAGACACCGTCCCGGCGTTCCCAACATTGCTCCCGCCGTAGATTGCGGCATCGGAATTGAAGACTTCGCGCCATTGACCGGCGAACGGAACGCGCACGCGGTAGTCGCGTAGAACCTGCGGCGTGAAATTCACCACCACCACGCAACGCTCGCGCAAGTCGTGCCCCTTGCGCAGCCAGGCATAGGTGCTGTTGGCGGCATCGTCCGCCACCAGCCATTCGAAGCCCGCGGCATCGCAGTCGAGCGCATGCAGTGCCGGCCGCGTGCGATAAAGGTGATTGAGGTCGCGCACCAGCCGCCGGATGCCGGCATGCGGAGGCTGCTCAAGCAGGTGCCACGGCAAGCTGACGTCGTGATTCCACTCGGTGTCTTGGCCGAACTCCGAGCCCATGAACATCAGCTTCTTGCCGGGATGTGCGTACATGAAGGCGTAATAGGCGCGGAGGTTGGCGAAGCGCTGCCATGGGTCGCCCGGCATGCGGCCGAGAATCGAGCGTTTGCCGTGCACGACTTCATCATGCGACAGGGGCAGGATGAAGTTCTCCGAAAACGCGTAGTGCAGGCCGAACAGGATGTTGCCGTGGTGATGCCGCCGGTAGACCGAGTCCTTGGAGATGTATTCCAGGGTGTCGTGCATCCAGCCCATGTTCCACTTGTAGCCGAAGCCGAGCCCGCCCCAGTCGACCGGACGTGACACCATCGGCCATGCGGTCGATTCTTCCGCCGCCGTGGTCGCATTAGGGAATTGCCGGAACACTTCCGTGTTCGTCCGCCGCATGAAGGCGATGGCGTCAATGTTCTCGCGGCCGCCGAATTTGTTCGGGATCCAACCCCCTTCGGGCCGGCTGTAGTCGAGATAAAGCATGGACGCGACAGCATCCACGCGCAGTCCGTCGGCGCGATAGTGGTCTAGCCAGAACAGCGCATTGGCGATGAGGAAGTTCGTCACTTCGGTGCGCCCATAATTATAGATGAGTGTGCCCCAGTCGAGATGGCGTCCCTGCATCGGGTCAGCATGCTCGTAGAGCGCGGTACCGTCGAATTGCGCGAGCCCGTGCGGATCGTCGGGGAAGTGGCCGGGCACCCAGTCCAGCAGGACGCCGATCCCCCGTGCGTGCAGTGCGTCGACCAGCTCGATGAAGTCCGCCGGCGTGCCGAAACGGCTGGTCGGCGCGAACAAGCCAGTCGGCTGGTAGCCCCACGAGCCGTCGAACGGATGCTCCATCACCGGCAGCAATTCGACATGGGTGAAGCCCATGTCAGCGGCATAGGCGGGCAGCTGCTCGGCGAGCTCGCGGTAACTCAGCCAGTATTCGCCGTATTCGCCTTTCTTACGCCAGGAACCGAGATGGACTTCATAGATCGACATCGGCGCATTAAGGGAATTGATGCCGTCATGCGATGGCCGCGGCCGTCGCAACTTTGCGCTGTCGATCACGACCGAGGCGGTGAGAGGGCGCATCTCGCTGCCGTAGCCGACCGGATCGGCTTTCATCATCAGCTGGCCGGAGCGGGCAATGATCTCGTATTTGTATTTGTCGCCGGCGCCGACACCGGGGACGAAAATTTCCCAGTAGCCGTTGCCACGCACGCGCATGGCATGGCGGCGGCCGTCCCAGAAATTGAAGTCGCCGACGACGCTCACGCGCCCCGCATTCGGCGCCCAAACCACGAAGGCGACGCCGTGCACGCCTTCCATCTCCATGGGGTGCGCGCCGAGCTTGTCGTAGAGGGTGAGGTGATTGCCTTCGCCGAGCAGATAGAGATCGAATTCGGACAGCACGGGCGGAAAGCGATAGGGATCCTCCAGCTCAATTTCGTTGTCACCGAAACGCGCACGCAGCCGGTAGTGCTCGGGATCGTCGAGTGGCCCCGCAAACAGACCGGCCGGGTCGATGCGCTCGAGCTCGCGTTCGCTGCCGTTGCTGATCGCGAACACGCGGCTGGCGTCGGGCAGAAAGACGCGCACGACGGTGCGGTCATCTTCGGTGTGCGGACCGAGATAATGGAACGGATCAGCATGGCGGCCGGCAATGATCTCCCGGGCGCCTGCGGAGAGCTCGCTCATTGCACCACTCCGCACTCTTCGAGGATTCGCCATGTGCCGTCGAGCGGGATATGCGTCCACGCGGGCCGATTGGTCAGCTCGTATTCGATCTCGTAGAACGCCTTCTCGATCTGGAAGAGATCGACCAGGAGCCGCGCTTGCTCCTCGTCGGCGGGCCAGACATTCGTGTCGGCAACCGCTTCCTTGTAGGATTCCTGGAAGGCGGCGCTCAGGCGCGCGCCCCAAAGACGGATCCGTTGCGCGAAAACCGGGCGCTCTTCGGCAGTGATGTTCGGTGCGCGCTCGACCGCAGCGCTGGCCGCGTAGTCGACTGAGCGGAGAAAGCCGGCGACGTCGCGCGCTGGCGGCGCCTTGCAGCGGCGCTGCTGGAGACTCTGCCGCGGCTCGCCTTCGAAATCTAGGATGTAGGCGTCATCCTTGGCGATCAGGATCTGCCCGAGATGGAAATCGCCGTGATGACGTATCTTGGCTCCAGTGAAGCGCGCCTCCTTGAGCCGGTCGATATGCGCGAAAATCACGTCGCGATTGTCCAGCAGACGCTGCGCTAGCGTCCCCGCGGGCTCGACCAGGCGGTCCGCATTGGTCTGCAACATCTCGAACACGCTGGTCACGCGTGTTGCGATGGCCTCGCTCCAGAGCACGCTATCCTCGGCCGCAATCGGCTCAGGCGTGAAGCCGTCGACATCATGACTTGCGAGCGCCTGGTGCAGCTCGGCAGTACGTCGGCCGATCTGCCGCATGCGCTGCAGCATCGAAGTCATTTCGGACGTATCGGCGGCGATTTCGTCGGGTAGCAAGCGCTGCTCGTCTATCAGCCGGTCGAGCGAGGCGCCGGTCACTCCCCAGGCATCGCCCTGGTTTTGGATGAAGGCATGCACGGTCGCGAGCGCGGTGCGCGTTTCGCCCTCCACCAGTTCGACCGTTCCCAACAGCGCCGGCGTATTCCTGAAATGCGCCACGTCAGCCAGGAACCGGCCCATCTCGAATTCCGGGTGGATGCCCGGCGTCACTTTGCGGAAGATCTTGATGACGTACGTATTGTCGACAACCACGCTGCTGTTCGATTGCTCGCGGTCGATCGCATGGATGACCTTGACCCGGGGCGGCGGCTCCTCGAATGCGGATGTCGGCACAAATTCGAGCTTCTGGTCGCCGGTGCTAACTGTTGCGCCGGCGCTGATCTTGTTCAGCAGGACCGAGATGAAATCTGGCTCGGCGCTGGCATCGAGGAGAGTCCCTTCGGTCGAGCCGCGGCGGACGGCGGCCAGCACTGTCGCCGGGCCTTTGTCGATAGTGGTGTAGCGTGACCAGCGCACCGTCAGCGGTAGGAAATAGCGGCTCACGCCCTGCCGTCCTTGCGAATCAACAACCACGAAGGCGACGCGGCTACCGTCCTGGTATTCCACCGGCACCGCGGCCGAGACCTTGGGCGCGATCGATCGCTCGTCCTTGTCGGCGAACCAGCGCCGCTCCGGCATAAAGCTCGGCAGCACCTCGGCCTCGAAGGTGCGCCGGGTCCAGCTCGACAGCGCATTTTCCCAGCCGTGCCCGACGACCAGCGTTGTGATGTCGCGCGGCAGGACTTTCTCCGGCTCGCTCTTCGGGTCGATGTTGAGCTGGAACCAGAAGAAGCCGTAGGGCGGAAGAGTCACTAGGTAGGGCAGGTCGCCGATGCGCGGGAAGTGTGTGCGGCCTAGCATTTCCTGTGGAACGCGGCCTTTCCACGCGCTCAGGTCGAGTTCGACCGCCTGCGCCGAGCGCGAGATGTTGGCGACGCAGAGGATGGCCTCGTTGTCGATCTGCCGAACATAAGCGAGCACGGCACGGTTCGCCGGCCGGATGAAGGTGAGACTGCCCCGTCCGAACACCCTCGTGGACTTGCGCATGTTGATCAAGCGCTTCATCCAGTTGAGCAACGACGACAGCGATCGCGTCTGCGCTTCAACGTTTACGGCGTCGTAGCCATAGACCGGGTCCATGATGCAAGGCAGGTAGAGCTGCGCCGGATCGGCGCGCGAAAATCCGCCGTTGCGGTCCGGCGTCCACTGCATCGGCGTGCGCACGCTGTTGCGGTCACCGAGATAGATGTTGTCGCCCATGCCGATTTCGTCGCCGTAATAGATGATCGGCGTGCCCGGCATCGACAGTAGGATAGAGTTCATCAGCTCGATTTTTCGCCTGTCATTGTCCATCAGCGGCGCCAAGCGCCGGCGGATGCCGAGGTTGATGCGCGCACGCGGATCGGCGGCATAGGTCGACCACAGGTAGTCGCGCTCGGAGTCGGTCACCATTTCGAGTGTCAGCTCATCGTGGTTGCGCAGGAACATCGCCCACTGGCAGTTTTCGGGGATTTCCGGCGTCTGCCGCATGATGTCGGTGATGGGGAAGCGGTCTTCCTGCGCGATGGCCATGTAAATGCGCGGCATCAGCGGGAAGTGATAGGCCATGTGGCATTCATCGCCCTCACCGAAATATTGCTGCACGTCTTCCGGCCACTGGTTGGCTTCGGCGAGCAACACCTTGCCGGGCGCATAGACGTCGAGCGCGGCGCGCAACCGTTTAAGCACCAGGTGGGTCTCCGGCAGATTCTCGTTGTTGGTGCCTTCGCGCTCACAGAGATAGGGCACCGCATCGAGGCGGAACCCATCGACACCGGCGTCGAGCCAGCGCTTCATCACCTGCAGCACGGCCCTGACCACGCGCGGATTGTCGAAGTTCAGGTCCGGCTGGTGCGCGAAGAAGCGGTGCCAGTAGAATGCATTGGCCTCGGCATCCCAGGTCCAGTTCGATTTTTCGGTGTCGGTGAAGATGATGCGCGTGCCCGGGTATTTCTCGTCGGTGTCGCTCCAGACGTACCAGTTGCGTGCGCTCGAGCCGCGCGGGCTGCGCTTGGCACGCTTGAACCAGTCGTGCTGGTCGGATGTGTGATTGATGACCAGCTCGGTAACGACGCGCAGGTCGCGGCGCTTGGCCTCTAGTATGAAGCGACGAAAATCGCGCATCGTGCCGAAGGCGGGATTGATGTCGCCATAATCGGAGATGTCATAGCCGTCGTCGCGGCCGGGGCTCGGATAGAACGGCAGCAGCCACAGCGTGGTCACGCCGAGGTCGCGGAGATAATCGAGCTTCTCGGTCAACCCGGCGAAATCGCCGACGCCGTCGCCGTTGCTGTCGCGGAAGGCCTTGACGTGTAGCTGGTAGATGACGGCGTCCTTGAACCAGAGGCCATCGTCGGCAACCTGCGGCGCAACGGCGAATTTTGGCCGGACAGTCATGGGACGGCCTCACGTGAAGGCTGGACCCGGCTACCTGGACGGATGTGAGAGGGCATGAAGCGCCATCACGCGAAGCAACGGAAGAGGAGGGCAGGGTCGTACCCCGGATCGATGCGCAGCCGCACGCCGCCCCACTCGATCAGATGGCGCTCGCCCGTGACGAGGTTCTCGATCGCGCGCACCGGCTTTTTCGTTTCGCCGATCAGGTGGTCGCCGAAATGCAACCAGAATTCCTGCGATCCGGCGGCCAGCGCGATGGCGCAGGCGACTGCGTTGCCGCCGTCGACGGACTCCTTCAGGAAGCCGATGACATTGTCATTGTCGATCAGCAGGAAATGCAGATCGGCTGTCTGCTGCAGCGCGCCGTTGCTGCGCCGCATCTCGTTGAGCCGGCCAATATAGTCCTTGATGTTGCCCGGCTTGTTCCAGTCGCGCGTTCTGATCTGGTATTTTTCCGAATTGAGGTATTCCTCGCGGCCTGGGATTGGCTCGTGCTCGAGCAGTTCGAAGCCGTTGTAAATACCGTAATTCGATGACAGCGTTGCCGCGAGCGCGGCGCGCGACTTGAACATCCACGGCTCGCCGGATTGCAGTTGCACCGGCAGGATGTCTGGCGTGGTGACGAAGAAATTCGGCCGGAAATACTCGCGCTCGGGATAGCGCGTAATTTCGCTGAGATAGGCCTGCAGTTCCTCCTTGAGCGTCCGCCAGGTGAAATAAGTGTAGGATTGCGAGAAGCCGATCTTGGCCAGCGCCTTCATTACCTTGGGCCGGGTGAAGGCCTCCGACAGGAAAATCACATCCGGGTGCTTCGTGCGCACTTCTCGGATGAGCCATTCCCAAAACGGAAATGGCTTGGTGTGCGGATTGTCGACCCGGAAGATGCGCACGCCCTGCTCGACCCAGAATAGCACGACCGTGCGCAAGGCGTCCCAGAGCGCGATGCGGTCGACGCAATTGAAATCTGGATTGACGATGTCCTCGTATTTCTTCGGCGGGTTCTCGGCGAAGCCGATAGAGCCGTCTGGTCGGAAGCGGAACCACTCCGGGTGCTGCTTGAGCCACGGATGGTCGAGGGAGCACTGCACGGCGAAGTCGAGCGCAATCTCCATTTTATGCTTGCGGCAGGCATCGACCAGCCGACGGAAATCCGCGAGCGTGCCGAGTTGCGGCTCCACCGCGTCGTGGCCGCCGTGCTCATTGCCGATCGCGTAGAAGCTGCCCGGGTCGTCGGGCCCGGCGTTGAGCGAATTGTTCTCGCCTTTGCGGTTGGTGCGGCCGACCGGATGGATCGGGGTCAGGTAGATGACATCGAAGCCGAGCGCGGCGATCTCTGGCACACGCGCAATGCAATCGTCGAAAGTGCCGTGCTTGCCGGTCACCATGCTTTGGCTGCGCGGCACCATCTCGTACCAGGCGCCGCACCGCGCGCGCTCGCGTTCGGCCAGCAGGGGAATGACTGCGCTGCGCGTGACATCAGGCCGCGCCTCAGTCTTTTCCATCGCGGCGGCCAGCACCTCGTCGAGCAGGATGCCGGCGTCGCCATCGGCGGCGAATTTTTTGGCATAAGCGTCGACGATCAGCCGCGCCTTTCGCTCGCGCGGCTTGAGCTCGGCTATTAGCAACTCATGGCCTTCGCGCGCCGGCAGCGACAGATCCTGCCCGGCTTCCTTCCGCAGGTTGAATTCCTTGCGCCAGGTTGCGAACTGGTCGGTCCAGGCGTCGACGGCGAAGAGGTAGGCGCCCGGCTTCGGCGGCGTGAAGCGCCCTCGCCAGCGGTCATTGTTGTGGAATTGCATCGGCTCGCGCCGCCAGTCGGCGGCGGCGTCCGCCCGCCACAGCAGAGCGGCGGCAATGACGTCATGGCCTTCGCGAAAAATATCCGCCCAGACCTCGACACTTTCGCCCGCAATTCGTTTTACCGGATAGCGCCCGCCATCAACGCAGGGGTAAATGTCTTCGATGAGGAAGCGAGGCCTGGTCGGATCAGCCGGAGACCGTTCCCAATCTTCCGCAGGGAAGGAACTCCGTACGCGCACCACGGTGCGCTCCGTTCCGGACTGCTTCATTGTTATTGTCTCGATCCACCTGGGACGAAACCCAAGATGGCACCCGAAAGTTCCCTTCGGAAATGGATGATTTGACGGCAGAAGCTGGGCTTTGGGGGGTCGAAAACGGCTATTACGACGTGTTTGGCCGTTGGCACGAGACGAGCGCGAAAACCCGGCGACGGCTCATCGCAGCGTTGTCGCATGGGCTCGACCGGCCGCCGCAGATTGCGCCCGCCGGCGAAGCGATCCGCGCATTTCAGGGCGATGGCGGCCGGTATTGGGTGCTGGCTGTTCAGCTTTACTCCCTGCGCTCCCGGCGCAACTGGGGACATGGCGATTTCGGCGACCTCGCTCGCCTGATCGAGCTTGCGGCCGCATGCGGCGCCGCCGGCATCGGCCTCAACCCGTTGCATGCGCTGTTCCCGGAGCGCGCGCAAGAGGCGAGTCCCTATGCGCCGAACAGCCGCAGCTTCATCAATCCGCTCTACATCGACGTCGACGCCATTGTGGAATTTCCCGGCGCCCGGGCGGCCGGCATCGAGCTCAATCCGCTGCGCGGCGGGGAGCTGATCGATTATGCGGGCGTGGCTCACGCCAAGCTCGATGCGCTGCGTCTCGCCTACGAGCATTTCAAGATGTCGGCGAGTGAGGATCGCCGCGCCGATTTCGAAAGCTATCGCGACGAACAAGGCGAACGGCTTCTGGGCTTTTCGTGTTTCGAGGAACTGCGCGGACGCTATGCGGGACAGCCCTGGCCGGACTGGCCGGAGCCCTGGCGTCATGCGACGATCGCCGACCTAAAGCGGCTGCACGCGGCCGAGCGCACTGACTGCAAATTCCATGAATTTCTCCAGTGGGTCGCCGACCGTCAGCTGGCGGCATGCCAGGAGATCGCGCAGCGCTGTGGCATGCCGGTCGGGCTTTATATCGATGTCGCTGTCGGCATGCACCCGCACGGCGCCGATGCTTGGAGCCGGCAGACGAGCGTGCTGGCGGATGTCTCAATCGGTGCGCCGCCGGACGAATTTAATCCGGCCGGACAGAACTGGGGTCTGGCGCCGTTCAATCCGGCGGCACTGGCGGCGAGCGATTTCGCGGCCTTGCGCGAGCTCGTGCGATCGGCGATGCGCCATGCTGGCGCGATACGGCTCGATCATGTCCTGGGGCTCAAGCGGGTCTTCATGGTTCCGCGTGGGAGCGGCGCGGCGGACGGCGCCTATGTGCGCTTTCCGTTCGAGCTGTCGCTGCAGGCGATCGCGGACGAGAGTCTCGCGGCGCGCTGCATCGTCATCGGCGAGGATCTAGGCACGGTACCGGAGGGTTTTCGCGACGCGCTGGCGCGCTGGGGGCTCTGGCGATATCTGGTGATATTGTTCGAGCGCGAGAATGATGGCCGCTTCCGCCCGCCGGAGTGGTATCCCGCCGAGGCGCTTGCCACGTTCAACACGCACGATCTGCCGAGCTTGCGCGGCTGGCTCGAGGCACATGATTTGCGCGCCAAGCGCGGCATCGGGCTTGAACCAGGCGAGAGCGATGCCGAGCGCGCCTGGGCGCAGCAGTGTTTGCGTCAGATATTGGCCGCGCACGCTGCTGACCGTCCGGGCGACGAGCTTGCCGCGGTTACTGGTTTCCTGGCGCAGACGCCGTCGCGGCTTGTCGCGATCACGCTCGATGACATCCTGGGCGAGCGCGAGCAGATCAATATTCCAGGGACGGTGGATGAGCATCCGAACTGGCGGCGGAAGCTGGCCGTGGATCTAGAGGATCTGGAAGGCAACGAACCATTGCGCCGCGTGGCCGAGGCGTTTGCCCGGGCGGGGCGGAGTTGGCGGTGAATTCCCGACACTGCCCCCGACCATCCACTTCTTTCGTGGATGCGCAGTCGAAGAGCTCACGGCCCCGCCGGGACGTGCCAGATCTCTCGCGCATACTCCCGGATCGCACGGTCGGAGGAGAACCAGCTCATACGCGCCGTGTTGAGGATGGCCATGCGCCACCAGTCGCGCGGCGAGCGCCACAGCGCATCAATCTTGCGCTGCGCCTTCCAGTACGCCTCGAAATCCGCCGCCACCATGAAGCGGTCGTTGCCGAGGATCGATTCCACGATCGGAACGAAACGTCCCGGATCGTCGGGCGAGAAGGTCCCGTTGCGTA
>Ga0066903_100003963_pt1 | contig 12318 bp, 5 predicted proteins | sample PanSoiMetaGPlot1_FD_67491 | JGI IMG/M metagenome (GOLD analysis project Ga0066903, IMG submission 67491) | Tropical forest soil microbial communities from Panama analyzed to predict greenhouse gas emissions - Panama Soil - Plot 1 (version 2) | ecosystem: Environmental > Terrestrial > Soil >...
TGAGCGCCTGGAGCTGGCCGAACTGCAGCGTCGAGTTCAGCACGCCCGGGGCGTTGGAGATCATGTCGAAGACCTGGTTGCCCTGCGGCCGGTCGTAGAAGATCCCGTAGCCGCCGCGGATGATCGTTTCGCCCTTGCCCGTGAGGTCGTACACGACGCCCACACGCGGCGACAGGCGGAACGCATTGCCATCCTGCAGCTGGTCGTTAATCCCGTTCCCCGCCTGTGCCGCGCCGTTGAACCGCACGGAGTCGGGGGTGCCCTTGACCACGCGGCCGATGAAGCGGCCCTCAACCGTGTTGGCGCTGGTCGCCGCGACCGTGGGCAGGTGGGTGTTGGGATCGATGAACTGCGGATCCATGCCGCGCCTGTCGCAGTTGGCGGGCGTGGTGCCGTTGGCGCACACCGGGAAGTACAGCTTCGCGGCGTTGTTGAAATTGAACTGGTCGGGCAGGAAGTTCGAGGCCTGCAGCGTCGTGTCCCACTGCGGCGTCAGGTAGTAGAACCTGAGACCGTAGTCGAGCGTCAGCCGCCGGTTCGGCTTCCAGTTGTCCTGCGCGTACCACTCGAAGTTGTTGTAGTTCCACTCGGGCAGCGCGTACTTGTTCGCCTGGGTGTAGCTGTTGAACACGCCGAGGGCCGCGTTCGCATAGCTGTACCCCGTGTCGAACTGGTTGGCCGAATTGTCCACGAAGTTGATCGTGCTGTTGAAGCTCGCGAAGATGCTCTGCGGCTTGAAGCTGTGCTGGTAGTAGAAGCCGGCCTTCGACGCGTGCGCGCCCCACACCTTGGTCATGTTGGCGATCACGTCATTCGTGACGTTCTGGTTGGTGAACGGACCGCGATCCGTCTGGTACTGGCCAGCGTTGTTGGTGATGCCGCCGTTGAACTGGAACCACGGCACGTAGTCGGCCTGCGCCGCGTCGGGGAACAGGAGCGGCAGTCCCGCAAAAGCCGGGTTGCTCGACTTGAACAGCGCCTGCTGCTGGAGCTGGTAGTTCAGCGAGTTGGAGGCGCGGCCCCAGCTCAACTCGAGCGACGTGCTCGAATTGACGATACCCGTCGCCGACAGCATGTAGTTCGAGCCCGGATGCACGAACAGCGTCGGCGTCGGGAGCTGGTCGCTGCCGTTGCCGGCCCACGTCGTTCCATACGCCTGGAGGATGTCCTCGTTGTTGTGCATGTAGCGGCCGGTGATCCGCCATTTGTCGGTCGCCTGGAAGTCCATGCGGAGCAGGTCTTCACGGCGCTTCGGCTGGTCGGGGTCCTGGCTCCTGAAGTTCAGGCCGTTGCCGCCGCCCGAGAAGTTCGCGGTCGGGAACATGTTCAGCGCCGCCATTCCCGGCGCATAGAGGCGGTTGGCCGGGATGATGTTGCCTGGGAAAGGCAGGCCGGTCTGCGGGTCGAGAATGGTGACCGGATTGCCGCTGCTATTCACGCTCTGCGAGAAGTTGCCCTGGCGCTCGAGCGCGGTCGGGACGCGCGTCTGGTGCAGACTATTCGGCGACGTGCGCCGCTGGTACTCCTGGCTGAAGAAGAAGAACAGCTTCTTCTTGTCTTCGTTGAACCCCGGGAAACTCACCGGCCCGCCGAACGTGTACCCCGAGTCGTTGCGCGAGGTCTTCGGCGGCTGGATCGCCGGCGTGTTGCGGTTGTTCAGGTACGTGTTGGCGTCCCAGCTGGAACGGCGGCCGTACCAGTAGCCGGAGCCGTGGTAGTCCTGCGTGCCGCTCTTGGTGACCACCTGCAGCTGGCCGCCCACGGCACGCCCGTACTCCGCCTGGTAGGAGTTCGTGAGGATCTTGAACTCGGCGACCGAGTCGATGTTGGTGGTCGCCATGTTCCCGCCGTTGTCGCCGGTGTCGATATTCGCGACGCCGTCGATTGTGATGTTGTTCGAATTCGGCCGCTGCCCGTTCACCGTGAAGCCGCTGACCGATCCGAGCTCGCTGCCGGCGCCGTTGTTCTGCGACAGCGCGCCCGGCACGAGCGTGGCGAAGTTGAAGAGCATGCGCCCGTTGTTGGCGATGTTCTTCAGCGATTCGCTCTCGAGCGTGAACGACCGCTCACCGGTGTTCGACTGCACCTCGGTGACGCGCGCCGAGACACTGACTTCCTCCGACATCGCGCCGACTTCCATCTGAAGGTTGCCGGTCGACAGCTTGTCGTTGGCGTTCACGACGAGATTCGTCCGCTCCAGGGTCTTGAAGCCCTGAAGGGTAACCTTGAGCGAATACGTGTCCGGACGGACGATCGCGAACACGAACCGGCCGGCGTCGTCGGTGACGGCCGTAAGCTCGTTGCCCTGCGTGCGGCTGGTCAATGTGACCGTGACGCCCGGCAGGACACCGCCCTGGGAATCCTGGACCGCCCCCGAAACTGACGCGCTCGTCGTCTGCGCACTTGCCAGGGTCGGTAGACCCGCGAAGACGAGAGCCACGAGGGCGAGACCCAGTGCTCCCGAGAGCCTCTCCCTCCTCCCCAAGAAGGACATAGACTCCTCCTCTTCCTTTCCACGACGTACAGAAAGGCCCGAGATACTGACTATTTGTTTGAGACCCGAACAAATTGTTCGAGACGCGAACCATTCGCGCAGGGAATAGGTAGGTCTTACAGGGCCAAAAAGTCAAGTGAAATCGAATTCAGGCCCGTTTTTACTGGCCTTTCCACTGCCGCAGCAGCTCCAGCGCGGCGGCGTGCCTGGGATTGCTCTGCAGGAGCCGTTCGAGCACCGCGATCGCCTCTTTCGTACGACCCACGCTGTAATAGATCTTCGCGAGCGTGACAAATCCGGTCTCGTACGAAGGCGTCCGCCCCACCAGCCCCTCCATGAGCGCAATGGCGGCGTCGGTCTGGTGCTTCGAGACCAGAACGAGCGCGAGGTTGTTCGCCGCTTCTCCGTAGTCCGGCCGGCGCGACAGCGCGTCGCGGAAGTAGTGCTCCGCCTTGTCCATGTCTCCCGCGCGGCCGAAGAGGAGCCCGAGATTGTTCAGCGCCTCGGGAAAGTCGGGCTGCAGCGCCAGCGCCTTCTCGTAGAGCCCGCGCGCCTCGTCGTTGTGCCCGGTGAGCAGCAGCGCGTAGCCGAGGTTGTTCAATGCGTCCGGGTAGTCGGGCGTCGACGCGAGAGCCGCGCGAAAACGGGCGATCGCCGCGTCGAGATCGCCGCCCTGCGCGAGCAACGCGCCAAGATCGTTGTTCGCTTCGGCAAGGTCGGGCTGGAGCGTGAGCGCACGTTCGTACGCGGCGCGTGCGCGCGCCGGCTCACCGCTTCGGGCGAGGAGCGTGCCGAGACGATAGAGCGTCGAGGCGCCGGGATTCGCGTCGGCGGCCCGTTCGAACGCAATCACCGCCGCCGCTTCCAGTCCCTGATCCAGGAGCTCGCGCCCGTACGGCAGGTAGTTGCGGCGCGGCAGGGGTGAATAGAAGTTACCCGGAAACGGCAGCGCCCGGCTGAGCCGCTCGGCGGGCGGGACGTCGATGGCGCCCGCGTCTTTCACGATCTGCGCGACGTCCACCCGGTCGCGGTAGGCCTTGACGACGTTGCCGTCCCTGTCGAGGAGCAGGCACGTGGGCAGGCGGAGGTCCTGGCGATTCATATAGAGATGGCGGTTGAGGATGGCGTAGCTCAGCGCGACTCCCTGATTCTGCGGGGCGCCTACGGCGATCGCGATCGACCCCACGCCCGCATGGGTCAGCGCGGCCGCTCCGCGCCCGAACGCATCGAATGCGGCACGGGCGGTCGGGACCTCGGACGACCACAGCAGCACGACCGCCGGCTTTCCTTTCAGCGCCGCGAGCGACTGTGTCGTGCCCGATGCGTCCTGCAGCGAAAAGTCCGGCGCCGGGAACGGCTCGTACAGCCAGCTCGCCGATGGCGCCGACGCCGGGGGTGGAGCCGCGGCGGCTGGTGCGGCTCCAGATCGGGGCTGGAATGGCTCCGCTGTGACGTCGCCTCCTTCGACGATGCGCATTCGGGTGTTCAGGGCCACGTTGTTGAACGTCTGCGTCGCTCCCGACGGCCAGCTGACCGTCAGCTTCACGATCCGCTCGCTCGCGCCGAGCCCCACGAGCAGTTCCTTCGAGTGCTCCGACAGGAATCCGGACCCGGCCTGCACCACCCTCGTGACCCGCAGGCGATCGGTCTCGACGACCACGCGCGCGCCGACGGCGTCGCGGTTGCTCTTCGTCCCGACGAGCCGGACGGCGACGGCAGCCGGGGAACTGCCGCTGCTGAAGTCGTTCCGGAATACCCGCAGCTGGGGCGCCTGGCGCGCGGCCATGACGACGAGATCGGGATCTCCGTCGCGATCGATGTCGAGGACCGCGAACGATCGGCCGTCCTGATCGAGGTCGAGGCCGAGCGCACCCGAGATCTCGTCGAACCCGCCATGGCCGTCGTTGCGCAGGAACACGTTGCGCTGATGGCTGGCGATCGATCCGTGCATCAGCATCTGGTTGATCGCCCGCCACGCATCGTCGTACGGCGTACCGGGGACGCGCGTGAGCGGCGAATGGGCCACGACCTGCCGCCAGAAAAAGCCTTCCAAGTCAGCGGCGCCAGCGTCAGCATTGTTCAGCGCTCGCGGGGCCCCACCCCCGCTCGCTGCCGCTCGGTCGCTCGAAGACTCGCTCCTCGCGGCGGCCGCAGGCGCTGTCGCCGTAGGCGCTCGCGTGAGCATTCCGTTGACGATGTAGAGATCGTCCCAGCCGTCGCTGTCGAAATCGATCGCGTCGGACGACCACGCCCACCGGCCCATCTCGGCGTGCGCCTCGAGCGTCTTGTCCTCGAAGCGTCCGTCGCCGAGATTGCGCAGCAGGGTGTTGCCGCGCGTGTGGCGGCGATAGAGCGCACGCACTTCCGGCGTCGCGTCGGGCATGAACGTCGGCGCCGTGGTCACGCGGCGCCCGGGAGCGGTCCACATGTTGCCCGTGTAGATGTCGAGCAGGCCGTCGTTGTCGTAGTCGAGGAATGTCGCGCTCATGCCGGCGCCGTGATCGAGGACGCCGGCCTTCGTCGCGACATCCTCGAACTTCACCGTGCCGTCCCGGCGGCCGAGGTTGCGGTAGAGGTTCTTCGTTCCGAAGTCGTTCGCGACCAGGAGATCGGGCCAGCCGTCGCCGTCGTAATCGGCCCAGGCGGCCGCGAAATGGTAGCGATCGTTGCCGGCATCGAGGCCCGCATCCTGCGTGGCGTCGACGAAGTGGCCGTGCCCGTCGTTGCGGAACAGGATGCCCGGCGGGCCGTTGCGCGCGTCGTAGTAGGGCGCCGGCGTTCCTGCCTTGTCCTCGCCGGCGCCGAAGAAATACGAATAGACGCACAGGTAGAGATCGAGAAAGCCGTCGCGATCGTAGTCGGCCATCGAGATGGACGTGAGTACGCCCTGGAGCGGCCGCGTCGACTGGAATGCGTCCTTGACCTGGGTGAAGTGCCCCTTGCCGTCATTGAGGAACAGCAGCGGCCCGGCCGCCGTCGCCAGCACCAGATCTTCGTCGCCGTCGTTGTCGACGTCCACGAAGAGCGATGCCGCCGTGTCGTCCAGGACGCCGAGTCCCGACTGGTCCGTGATGTCTTCGAAGGTCGAGTCGCCGCGATTCCGGTACAGCCGGTTCGGCAGCCCGGCCGGCTGGGCGACGTAGAGGTCGTCGAGCCCGTCGCCGTCCACGTCGCCGACCGAGACGCCGTGATGGCCGTTCGAGTCGCGCGTCAGCACCGAATCGAACGTCGCCATCCACGACTCGAGATCGACGTTGAGTTGGCGCCGGAACGAGTCGTTGGCGCCCAGCGCCGCCTGGGTGATCTCGGTGAAGATCGGCGCTCGCGCGCGACTGACGAGGTGCGACGCGGCGCGCCACCGATTCACCACCCATTTGGAGCCGTTCTGGCGCCAGTTCAGCTCCCATTCGCCGACGTGCTCCACGCGATACGCCTTCGTTCCGCCGCCCACGAGGTCGTAGCGGACCGTCGTGCGCACGCCCGACGGCGCGCCTGCGGGACCATCGGGATCGATGGAAACGACGAGGAATTCCGCGACGGTCACGTCGCGCATGTCGCCGATCAGGCGCCGGAGCTCCGCCGGGAACGCGCGCGCGTCGAGCGTGAAATCGCGCGGCAGATCCTTCGCCCGCTTCACCTCGAGCGGCTGAGCGCCCGCGGCCTCTTCTGCCGGCAGGAGACGCGCGCCGCGGAACCCCGGATCGAGGAGATCGCCCGCCACCGCCGCCGTCCGGTCGGCGCCCGCACGCAGCGCCTGCGACAACTCGCCGAGCCGCGCCTCGATCGCTGCCGCCTGGCGCTCCATCGGGAACGCGTCGCTGCCGGGATCGAGGTGCTTGAGAAACGGCTCCATCGACTCGGGAGCCGCGAGCGTTGGCCGATAGACGGCCTTGTCCTGGGTAGCGGCCGTCACGCCCGCAGACGTCACGACGAGGGCCGCGATCAGCGCGCCGCGCACCGACATCATCGCGCCGCACCGTCCTTTGCAACACCGGCCGAGTCGGACAGCGTGAGCACGTGCAGACGATCGGTCGGCAACTGCTTCCACTCCCAACGGCGGCCGCCGGGCAACCGGATCTCGACGTCGACGGGACCACCGTAGTCTCCCAGTCCGAAATACGTCCGCAGATCGTTCTGAGAGAGGAAGCTCCCGCCGGACCGGATCTCGCGGACCTGCTTCCTGCCGCCGCCAGCGACCGTGACCCTGGCGCCAATCGCGAACCTGTTGCCCTTCTCGGCCGCGGCGCGCACGGCCACCCAGTGACGCTTCGTCGCCTGCTTGTTCTCGAGCAGCGTCGGCGGACCGTCCATGTTGTTGACGACGAGATCCAGGTCGCCGTCGTTGTCGAGATCTCCGACGGCGAGCCCTCGGCCGACGCGCGCGATCTGGAGGCCTGCGCCGGCCCGCTCCGAGACGTCGCGGAATCGCGTGCCCGTATTCAGCAGCAGCTGGTTCTTCTGACGCAACGTCTCGCCGAGCGGCGGATACCTGTCGATGTCGGAGAAGATGTGGCCATTGGCGAAGAACAGATCGAGCCTCCCGTCCAGATCCGCATCGAGAAACGCCGCGCCCCATCCCATGCGGACGAACGTGGGCCCGTCGATCCCCGTCGATGTACTGGCGTCCTCGAAGTGACGGCCGTCGACGTTGTGGTAGAGCGTGTAGCGATCGTGCGCGAACGTCGTGAGCACGAGATCCATCCGCGAGTCGCCGTCGTAGTCGCCGGCGTCAACGCCCATTCCCGCCTGCGCCCGGGCTTCGCCGTTCACGCCCACGCCCGCGCTCAGCGCGACGTTCTCGAAGCGGCCGTTCCCGAGATTGTGATAGAGGAAGTTCGGATTCGAATCGTTCGCCACGAACAGATCGACCCACCCGTCGTCGTCATAGTCGGTCGCCACGACGCCGAAGCCGTACGCACGCGCGGTATCGGCCAGGCCGTGCGCCTCGGTCCTCTCCACGAACTTGCCGTTGCCGACGTTCTCGAAGAACAGATCGGATTGGCCGGGCAGCCCGACGGGACCGACCATGATATGCGGGCCGTCGCGCCAGACGAGCGTCCGCTTCGCGTTGACGACGGAATCCCAGGTCGTGTCGACGTAGCGCGCGACGTAGAGGTCGAGGTCGCCGTCGCCGTCGGCGTCGAAGAACGCGCAGCCGGTGCTCCAGCCGCCGGCTGCGACGCCCGCGCTCGCGGTCGCATCCTCGAACGTGCCGTCGCCCCGGTTGCGGAACAGCACGTTCGGCCCCCAGTTCGTGACGTAGAGATCGAGACGCCCGTCGCCGTCGAAGTCGCCCGCGCACACGCCGCTGCCCCATGCCGCGAGGTCCACGCCCGCTTTCTTCGAGACGTCTTCGAACTTCCATCCGCCGAGATTGCGATAGAGGGCGTTCCGGTGCGGGACGCGTTCGCGCGACGGCGTGAGCTCCGCTCCCGTGACCAGGTAGATGTCGAGGAGTCCGTCGCCGTCGAAGTCGAACAGCGCGACGCCGCCGCAGGCAGACTCGAGGATGTGGTCCTTGGTCGGGCTGCCGCAGTACATCTTCCATGGAAGCTGGGCGCCCTCTTCGAAGGTCACCGGCACCGGGGCGCCGTCCTCGGGCGTCGGAACCGTCGCCGGCGCGGGCCCCATCGCCGACGCGTGGCCTCCGTAGGCAGGATCTTTCGGCTTGGTCTGGCTGTAGCTCCCCTCGAAGTTCAGCCCGAGCGCCACTCCTCCCTCGAGCTGGGCCTTCGCTTTTTCGAGGAGCGCGAGGATCGGATGGGTCGACGAGGGGACGTCACGGAGATCTCCCGCTGCCAGCGACGTCAGATCGGACGCGGCTCGTCGAAGCTCGCCCCGCATGGACGCGTCGAGGCCGGCTGTCGCAGTTTGCGACGCCGGCTCGGCGCCGAAAGCGGCGAGACTGCGGGTCGCCTCGCGGAGCGCGGCGCGGATCTCGTCGGCTGTCGCCCCTTCGCGCGCGGCCCGCTGGACCTGCGCGACCGCCGTCCGCTGAAGTTCGAGGAGCCTGGCCCGCTCCTGGGTGTCGGGCGCCGTCGAAGCGGCCTGCTGCATTGCCGCCGTCGGCGCCATGAATGTGCCGAATGCTCCGAGAACCGTGAACAGGGTGAGGATGACGATACGCCGCATGAGATACCGGTTGGCTTCAATTCTGGACCACAATCGACGCCGGAGTGCAACGATGCAGCTGAGGACCACCGCCCTGATTCTCGTCGCCGGTTTCATTTCGGCTCCAATCTGGCTCCGAAACGGAACCGGTGCGCGGGAAATACAGGCGTCCGCTGCCGACGAGCTCAACCGCGTTGCCGCACGCCTCGATCCCTACGTCGAGAAGCAGCGCGTCGTCGTCCTCACCGACATCGCCAACGAGCCGGACGACCAGATGTCGATGGTGCGGTTCCTCGTCTATGCGAACGAGTTCGACGTCGAGGGTCTCGTGGCCGGCACGTCCACGTGGATGCGCAACAGGGTCCGCCCGGATGTGATCCAGCACGTCATCGACGCCTACGATGGGGTGCAGCCGACGCTGTCGAAGCACGCGCGGGGCTTCCCTGCGGCCGCTGACCTGCGCGCCGTCGTCACGACCGGACAGCCCGGCTACGGGATGGCGGCGGTCGGGCCCGACAGGATGTCGCCAGGGGCCGAACGGATCATCCAGGCCGCCGACAGGTCCGACCCGCGGCCGCTGTGGATCCTCGTGTGGGGCGGCTCGAACACGCTCGCGCAGGCGCTCCTGCACGTGCGCAGCTCGCGGCCTGCCGATCGCGTGGAGGCGTTCGTCTCGAAGCTGCGCGTCTACGCGATCTCCGATCAGGATGACGCAGGGCCCTGGATTCGGCGCGAGTTCCCGACGCTCAGCTACGTCGCGATCCCGTCGACGCAGGACGGCGAGCAGTACTACATGGCGACCTGGACCGGCATCAGCGGCGATCGCTTCTACAGGAACGGCGACGGCGCCGACTTCACGACCCTCACCGACGACTGGGTGAACGCCAACATCCGGAGCAAGGGTCCGCTCGGCAAGATGTACATCTATCCCTGCTGCATCCACGAAGGCGACACGCCGTCGTTCCTCGGGCTGATCGACAACGGGCTCGCGAGCGCGATGAGCCCGGCGTACGGCGGATGGGGCGGACGCTACGTGTGGCGCCAGTTCTACGGCGAATCGCATCCGTCGTGGACGCAGGGCGGCGACTCCTACCCCGGCCGGGACAGTTCGCGCGACACGGTGGTCGGCATCGACGGCAAGCCGCACACCTCGGACCAGGCGACCATCTGGCGCTGGCGGACGGCGTTTCAGCACGACTTCGCCGCGCGCATGGACTGGACGATACAGGAGGTCGCCCGCGCGAATCACAATCCGCGCGTCGTGATCAACGGCCAGTCCGGCAAGGCGCCCATCGCGATCGACGCGCGCGTCGGAACGCCGGTCACGCTCGACGCCTCCGCCACGACGGACCCCGACGGCAACGCGCTTCACTACTCGTGGTTCTTCTACCCGGAGGCAGGCACCGGCATTCCGACGCGGCCCGTGTTCGCCGTCTCGCCGTTCGCCGCGTCGGGCGGCGCCAACCGCAACGAAGGCGGCATTCCGTCCGCCCCGTCAGGAGGTCCGCGCCAGCCGCGCGACCGCGTCGTCGTGCAGAACGCCGACCAGTCCAGGGCCGTCGTGATGCCGCAGGTTCCCGGCATCGCGCACATCATCCTCGCCGTGGAAGACGACGGCACGCCGAGCCTGACGTCGTACAGACGAGTTGTGCTGACGATCAAAGCCGACTGAGCGGGCCCGTCAGACTTTGCTCACTTGACGGTTTGATCGCGGGAGGGCCTAATCGCTTGGTTCTTCAACTATTCGGTCGAGGAGGAGCCATGCATGAATACCCGAAGCCGGTCCTCCCGGTTGTCGTGATCGGGTCGCTGCTCGGTTCGCGCCGCAATCACTCGCGCAGATCGGGTGTGCTCGGACGAGGGATGGACGAGCTCGTCCGTCTCTACGAAACGGACAGCCCGAAGCTGCTGACCGCGCTCAAGCAGCACCTGTCGTCGGGCTCCGATGAGGTCCTCGTGGAGATCCGCCTGAAAGCCGGAACGAGAATCGACGACGTCCTGCCACAGCTGAAGGCAGAAGGGTTCCGGCTGCAGGCGACGAGTAGGATCGGCGCGCGGCTGATCGAAGGCTACATGCCGATCTGGTCCGCGAGAGTGGCGGTCGAGAAGGCCGACGTCGTGCTGGCGCGCGGCATCGACGGAACCGGGATCCGGCTCGGCGCGCTGCCGACGCGACCGACGCGACCGACGAGGGTCGCGGGATGCTGCAACTGGTCCACGACATCGCACCGGGAACAACGCTGGGCTTCGCCAGTGGGTTCAACGGCGAGGTCTCGTTCGCGAACAACATCCTCGCGCTGCGCGACGTCTTCCGTGCCGACGTGATCACCGACGACGTCGTCTACTTCGGCGAGCCGATGTTCTCGGACGGGATCGTGCTCGTCACGGTGACGTTCGACGACGGGTCGACGCGGAAGGGACGATTCGTCGTGGCGCCGACGCTGCCGGTGAATCTGTTACGGGCGCGGGACTCGTCAACGCCGACGCAGCCACGCGCGACCGGCGGAAGGCCAACAGGTAGACGTCAGTTTCGCGGCATCCAGCCGCGGGACTCGGCGTAGCGAATGGCGTCCACTCGCGTCGCCAGCCCGGCCTTCTCCATCGCACTGGCTTTGAGGCTGGCGACGTCCGTCACGTCGAGCGCCAATTCCTCCGCGATGTCGCGGTTGCTGTGGGATGCGGCCACCAGCCGCAGCACCTGCTCTTCGAGGGGGCTGAGAGGCGCCGGCGGTGCGTTCGATGAGCTGGACGCCGTCGCGGCCGGCGCGTCGTTCTCCGCCGCGGGTTCGATGGAGGCGTCTACGTAGCGGACGCCTGCCGCCACCGCGCGGATCGTCCGCGTCAGTTCGGCCGACGGACTCTGCTTCAGCACGTACCCGGCGGCGCCGGCCTGCAGCATGGCGGTGACGAAGGCCGGATCGCTGTGGCGCGTGACCGCGACCACCTTGAGCGTGGGGCAGGCCTGCGCGAGTGCGCGAGTCAGCTGGACGCCCCCGCCAGGCATCGAGACGTCCACCAGCGCTACGGCCGGGGTCAGCGCCTGGACGAGCCGGAGTGCTTCCTCGCCGCTCCTGGCTTCGCCGACGACGAGCATGTCGTCCTGATCGTTCAGCAGACGCCTGAGGGCCTCGCGCACCATCTCGTGGTCGTCTGCGAGCAGGATCTGCACCTTCGAACGCTCGTCCACGATCACCAGTGTATGGCCCGGCTGGCGTCGAGGATGACTGTTTTTCGATCCCGCCGCTCGACTAGACTAGGGACGCAGCAGGGCCCGGCATGTCACTTCACGACACCGTCGTCATCGGGGCCTCGGCCGGTGGGCTGCAGGCGTTGACCGCGATCATCGAGCGGCTGCCGGCCACGCTCGAGGCGTGCGTCCTGGTGGTCATCCACACGACGCCGAGCGAGGATGGCGTGCTGCCGAGAGTTCTCGAACGCGTGAGCGCGCTGCCGGTCACGTTCGCGAACAACGGCGACGCGCTCAAGCGGCGTCACGTCTACGTGGCGCGGCCCGACGCCCACCTGGTGGTCACACGCCACGGCCTAGGCCTCGTGCACGGCCCCCGCGAGAACGGATTCCGACCGGCGATCGATCCACTGTTCCGTACGGCGGCGCGCGAGCTCGGCCCGCGGGTGATCGGGGTCATCCTCTCCGGCGCGCTGAGCGACGGCACCTACGGTCTCAATCTCGTGAAACACTGCGGCGGCATTGC
>Ga0066903_100003964_pt1 | contig 12315 bp, 9 predicted proteins | sample PanSoiMetaGPlot1_FD_67491 | JGI IMG/M metagenome (GOLD analysis project Ga0066903, IMG submission 67491) | Tropical forest soil microbial communities from Panama analyzed to predict greenhouse gas emissions - Panama Soil - Plot 1 (version 2) | ecosystem: Environmental > Terrestrial > Soil >...
AGCTGACCCACACGAAGTTCAAGGTCGGCGCGACCAAGACGGCCGTCTCGGCGAAGGCGAAGAAGCACCACGCGACGCCGAGTTCGACCACGCTCTCGTACACGCTGTCGGAGAACGCGTCGGTGTCGATCGTCGTCGAGCACAAGCTGACCGGCCGCAAGCGCAAGGGGAAGTGCGTGACCGGCAAGTCGGCGCCCAGGCACGGGACGCGGTGCACCAGGTACACGTCGATCAAGACGCTCAAGCGCAGCGGCAAGAAGGGCTCGAACAAGGTCTCGTTCACCGGCCGGATCGGGTCGACGAAGCTGACCGCGGGCTCGTACCGGTTCGCGATCACGGCCACCGACGCGGCGAAGAACAAGTCCTCGACCCACCACATCAGCTTCACGATCGTCAGCCACTGATCGATCCGCCAGCCGGGCGCACGGCTATGGTCGGCGCGTGAGTGAGCCGCGTCCGCGCCGGGTCGAGAGGTTCAGCGAGCGCGCGCGCATGCTTGCGGCGCGCGTGCTCGCGATCGTCGCGGCGGTGGCGATCGTGCTGGCGGTCGTCGTCGGCTACGTCCGGCGCGAGATCGTCGACTCGGGCCAGTTCGCCAACCGCGCGACGGCGGCGCTGCAGAACGGCAGCGTGCGCTCGCTGATCGCCGAGCGGATCACGGACGACGTCGTCCTCAAGCGCAGCGACAACCTGATCTCGTTCCGGCCCGCGATCCAGTCGGTCGTTTCCGACGTCGTCGGCAGTGAGCCGTTCGCGGGGCTGTTCCGGCACGCGGCGGCCGACGTGCACCGGGCGCTGTTCAGCCGCGACGAGAACACGATCACGCTGACGGTCGGCGACGTCGGCACGGTGCTCGCGGCCGGGCTCGAGGTCGTGCGGCCGTCGCTCGCGCCGCGCGTCAAGGCCAACCCGACGGTCGTGCTGCTGCACCGCGATGTCAGCGACATCACCGCGACGACAGCGCGGATCGGCGACCAGGTGCCGCTGCTGGCCGAGCTGTTGCTCGCGCTGGCGGTCGCGCTTGTCCTGCTCGCCATCTGGCTCTCGCCGGACCGGCGCGAGACATGCATCGAGATGGGGATAGCGGTCGCGGTCGGCGGGGTGCTCGTCGTCATCGCCTGGCACCTGGGGCGTTCGTGGGCGATCGGGCAGGTCGACGGGCCGGAGCAGCGGGCCGCGGCCGGGGCCGTCTGGGACGCGTTCCTCGGCGATCTCAAGTTCGCCGCCTGGATCCTCGCCGGGGCCGGCGCCGTCGTCGCGGCCGCAGCCGCCTCGCTGATCCGGCCGGTCGATCTCGGCGAACCGCTGCGGCGCGCGGCGACGTGGATCGCGACCGAGCCGCCGGGCCGCGCGCGGCGGGTGTTGCGTGGCGTCGTGCTGATCGGCGCCGGCTGGTTTGTCCTCACCAACCACGATGCGGTGCTGCAGATCGTGTTCACCGCGCTCGGCGTGTTCCTGATCTACGTCGGCGCGTCGGTCATCCTGCGGCTCGTCGTCAAGCCCGGTGCGCCGACCGCCGTCGAGCTGCTCGAGGAGGGTGGGGAGGAGCTTGTCCACCACGGCCGCGTGATCGCCGGCGCTGCGCTCGCGCTCGCGCTCGTCGTCGGCGCGGTGATCGTGTTCCTCGGCTCCGGCGGGACGACGACCGCGGCACCACCCGCGATCCCCGCGACGTGTAACGGCAGCGTCGAGCTGTGCGACCGGCCGTTGACCGACGTCGCGCTGCCTGCGACCCACAACTCGATGTCGGTGCCGCTGCCGGGCTGGTACTCGTCACTGCAGGACCGGCCGATCCCCGACCAGCTCCACGACGGGATCCGCGGCCTGCTGTTCGACACCCACTACGCCGACAAGCTCCACAACGGGCTGCTGCGGACCGACGTCGGCACCGAGCGCAAGCTGAAGGCCGAGGCCGCGCACGACGGCGTCAGCCCGAGCGCGGTCGACGCCGCGCTGCGGCTGCGCGAGCGGCTCGGGTTCAAGGGCAACGGCACACGCGGCATGTACCTGTGCCACTCGTTCTGCGAGCTCGGCGGTACGCCGCTTGGGACCGTGCTCGGCCAGATCCACGACTTCCTCGTCGCCAACCCGGGCGAGGTCATCGTCGGCGTCAACCAGGACTACGTCACGCCGAAGGACTTCGTCGCCGCCGTCGACAAGGCGGGGCTGGGGAGGATGGTGTTCACGCCGCCCGCGAGTGGCCGCTGGCCGACGCTGCGCCAGATGATCGACCGCAACCAGCGCCTCGTGCTGATGGCCGAGAACCACGCCGGCGCGGCGCCCTGGTACCAGCTCGCCTACCGGCGGCTGACCGAAGAGACACCGTTCGCGTTTTCCCACACCCAGCAGCTCACCGCCCCGGCCAAGCTCGCCGCGAGCTGCCGGCCGAACCGCGGACCGGCGAGCGGGGCGCCGCTGTTCCTCGTCAACCACTGGATCACGACTGACCCCGTCGGGCTGCCGTCCAACGCGCGCAAGGTCAACGCGCTCAAGCCGCTCGTGGCGCGGCTGCGCGAGTGCCAGCGCCTGCGCCGCCACCTCCCAAACCTCGTTGCCGTCGACTTCTACCGCCAGGGCAACCTGCTCGCCGCGGTCGATGCGCTCAATGGTGTGAGCCGCTGAGCTTGCGCTTCGGCGGCCCGAGCGTCAGCTTGACCTTCGTCCCCTTCGGGCGCTTCGTGCCGGCCGACGGCGACGATGACGTCACGACGAGCTTGGCCTTCGAATGCTTCTTGGGCTTGGTGACTTTGCCGAGCGCGCAATGAGCGCGTCTGAGCGCCGACGTTGCGGCGGTGAGCGACTTGCCCTTGAGCTTGGGAACCGTGCAGACGACCTTCCGCGTGGGCGGGGCTGCACCGGACGTACCGGTCGTGGTCACTGCCGACGTTCCGGACGCGGGGGGTGGGGGCGGCGGCGCGCTCGCGCTCGGCGGCGGGGACACCGGCACCGGCACGACCGTCCACGTCGTCGTCGCCGGCGTCGGGTCGACCTCGCCGTGAGGGCTGACGGCGCGCACCGCGAACGTGTGGGTCCCGGCGCCGACGATGAACGAAGCGGGGCTCGTGCACGGCGCGAACGCTGCGCCGTCGAGCTGGCACTGGAACGTCGCCGCCGCGGTCGTCGAGTCAGCGCGCAGGAACGTGAACGTCGCCGTCGTGTCGGAAGTCGGGTTCTGCGGCGCGGCGGCGATCGCCGTGTCGGGCGGCACCAGCGCGTCGATCGCGCGGGAGACGTCGAGCCGTCCGCCGGTCACCGTCTTGTCCGCCAGCGACGGGTCGGGTGTGGTCGTCGACAGCAGCGCCTGGCGGACCTCGGTGACGGTCGCGCTCGGCTTGAGCGAGAACAGCAGCGCCGCGGCGCCGCTCACGTGCGGGGCCGCCATCGAGGTGCCGTCGAGCTCCTTGTACCCGGTCGTCGCGGAGATCGCGGTCATGCAGTCGAGCGTGAGATCGTCGAGCCACACGCCGCTGGCGGCGGTCGGCGCCGATCCGGCCGTGTAGGTGAACCGGATCTGGACGTTGTGCCCGCCGAGGCCGGTGATCGGCTGGGTGAAGAACCCAAGCAGCGCGGCGCCCGGCGTGTTCGACGGGGTGAACTGGGCCGCCGGTGTGCCGTCCGCGAGGATCTCGTACAGGAACGTCCCGCCGTCGAGCTTGACGAAGCGCTGTCCCGCAAACGTGCAGCCGCCCTCCCCGGCCGTGAGCCCGACGCCCGCGGACGTCGAGGCGACCGTCGAGCTCGCGACCGGCGGTGCTCCGGGCGAGTCACTGAGCCCGGTCGAGGTCAGCGGACCGTCCGTCGCGAGTCCGAAGCCCGAGCCGGTCGTCGCGGTCCAGGTGAACGGGCCTTCGAAGTTGTCGGCGAACACGACCTCGTGCGGGAACGTGCTCAGGATCTCGACGCCCGGGGCGCCGAGGTCGACCGTCGTCGAGCTCCAGTCCGAGAAGTCCGCGAGGTTGTCGTTGCGATCGATCGCCGCGACGCAGATCACGTTGTCGATCGCCCCCGGGATGCCCGACGTCGAGGGGTCGTCGTCGCACGGGAAGTGCGGGACGAGCGTGTTGTCGACGCCGTCGTTGCCGGCCGAGATCACGAACAGGACGCCCAGGTTGGCGCCCATCGCATCGCGGACCGCTGGGACGTCCGTGGTGCCGCCGAGCGACATGTTCGCCACGCGGGCGCCGTGGGCGCCGGCGTAGTTGATCGCCTCGATCTCGGCTGACACAGGGCAGCGAATGTCGTCGGCGCTCGTCGAATGCGCGCAGATCCGCAGGGGCATGATGCGGATGTTCTGGGCGACGCCGGTGATGCCGACGCCGTTGTTGCCAGCGGCGCCGATCGTCCCCGCCGTATGGACGCCGTGGCCGCCGTCGATGAGGTCGTCGTCGGTCGGATCGCCGTCGACGGTCGGCGCATCGGCCTCGTCGCCCACGAAATCCGCGCCGTGGACGTCGTCCTTGATCCCGTCGGCGTCGTTGTCGATCCCGTCGCCCGCCGTCTCGCCCGGGTTCGTCCACGCGCGTGGGCCGAGGTCCTCGTGGTTGAAGCGGTAGCCGCTGTCGATGTCGGCGACGATCGTGCTCGGCGTGCCGACGGTCCGGTCCCACGCGGCCGGAGCGCCGATGTCGGTCAGTCCCCAGAGCTGGCCGAGCAGCGGGTCGTTGGGCAGCGACTGCGGGCTGTCAAAGACGTCGCGCTGGGCGAAGCGCACGCGCGGGTCGGCGCGCAGCGTCTGCAGCGCGGCCGACGCCGTTTGGTCCGTATCGACGTGCACAAGCTGGAACCGCGGCGATCCGAGCCCGCGCACGATCGTCGTGCTGGCGTCATTGCGGCCGTCGGCGCGCTGCGGCCCGCTGACCCCCGGCTGCCACTCGACGATCAGGCGGCCGGGGACAAACGCGGGCGCAGGCGTCGTCACAGCAGCCCCCGCGGCGGTCGAAACCGGCCCGGCGGCCGCTGCGATTCCCACGACGATCGCGGCGCAGCGCACCGGTCTCACGATCACTCAGGGTACTCCGCGTGAGGGAACCCCGCCGGCTAGGTGCTCAGCCAGCGCGCGCACCGGTCAGCGACGTCGTGCTCGTGGCCGACGAAGAAATGATCGGCGCCCGCGACGACGTCGTGCGTGGTCGAGACCCAGCCCGCGGTTGCCTGTTGGAGCGACGCCGGCGAGAAGAAGCGATCGCGCTCGGCGGCGAGGACATGCTTGGGGCGCTGGTCGAGCCCTATGACCGGTTGCACCGCCGCCAGCGCCGGGGCGATCAGGCACCAGCCGAGGACGTTCGGGTTGTCGACGAGCGATGCGACGCCGCCGCCGAACGAATAGCCGACCACCCACGCCGGTCCGGCCTCGAGGTGTTCGCGGACCTGACCGGTCGCGACCCCGAGGTCCGACGAGGCGAAATCGAAGCGCTCCGCCCCGTCGAGCTGCGCGAACAGCGCCGTGATGACGTTGTTGTGCTGGTTGCCGCCGTAGTCGGGGTGGGGATGGAGGAGCAGACAGCGCACGCGCAGCCGAGCCTACGCGCCGCGATAGGCTCCCGGGGTCGTATGGCCACCACCGAGTCGCCGCCATCCAGCAGTTACGGAGGCGCCGGAGTGGCACGTCCTCAGCGGCGACGACGCGGCGCGTGAGCTCGACGTCGATCGCGGCAAGGCCTGACCGCCGCCGAGGCCGCCGACCGCCTCGCCCGCTACGGGCCCAACCGCTTCGCCGAGGCGAAGACCGAGCCGCGCTGGCACGCGTTCGTGCGCCAGTACCAGGACCCGATGCAGATCGTGCTGCTGGCGGCGGGGATCATCTCGATCTATCCGGTCAAGCAGACCGGCACCGGGATGCTGCGGCGCGACGCGGCCTCAGGTTCGTAGCGACGTCACCAGCGCTGGTGCACGTCGGGCGCGATCCGCTCGGCATAGACGGACGCGATCCGCGCCATCGTTGCGTCCGGAAGCGCCGGAACGGCGGCCGCCGCCGCGTTGGCGCGCGCCTGCTCGGGCGAACGGGCGCCGGGGATGACCGTTGAGACGGCGTCGTGCATCAGGATCCAGCGCAACGCCAGCTGCGCCAGCGTCGCGTCGTCGGGCACGAGCGGCCGCAGCTCCTCGACCGCGTCGAGGCCGACCTCGAACGGGACGCCGGCGAATGTCTCACCGACGTCGAATTGCTCGCCGTGGCGATTGAACGTGCGGTGATCGTCGGGGGCGAAGTTCGTGTCGCGCGTGTACCTGCCCGACAGCAGGCCCGAGGCGAGCGGGACCCGGACGATGATGCCGACGCCGCGTCGCGCTGCCTCCGCGAAGAAGAGGTCGGCCGGCCGCTGGCGGAACGGGTTGAAGATGATCTGCACCGTCGCGACGTTCGGGTACTCGATCGCCTTGAGCGCCTCCTCGACGCGCTCGACGCTGACACCGTAGGCCTCGATGCGCCCCTCCCCGACCATCGCCTCGAGGTCCTCGAAGACCTCGGGGTGGTAGTAGAGGTCGGTCTGCGGGCAGTGCAGCTGCACGAGCGGCAGCGTGTCGATGCCGAGGTTCTCGCGCGAGCGATCGTTCCATGCACGGAAGTGCTCGGGCGAGTAGTTCGCCACGGTCTGGTCCAGGCGGCGGCCCATCTTCGTGGCGACCGTGATCGGCTCGCCTGCGCGCTCGCGCAGCAGGCGGCCAACCAGGCGCTCGGAGCGCCCGTCGCCGTAGACGTCCGCGGTGTCGTAGAACGTGACGCCGGCATCCGCGGCGGCGTGCAACGTCGCTAGCGCCTCGTCCTCGCTGACGGTGCCCCAGTCCGCGCCGATCTGCCACGCGCCGAAGCCGATCTCGGAGACCTCGCGGCCCGTCCTGCCCAGGGTTCTCGTCCGCATGGCCGTCAGAGTACGTGCTGCTCCAGCCACGCGTTGCGAAACGCACCGCGCGGATCGATGCGATCGAGCAACGCAGCGAAGTCGCCGAACCGCTCGTAGAGGCCGCCGATCGCGGTGGCGTCGGCGAGGAAGAGCTTGCCCCAGTGCGGGCGCGCAGCGAACGGCTCAAGGGCCGCCTCGACGGACTCAAGGACGCGCTCGACGGCCGGCTGGTCGCGTCGCCACGTGAAGTGCACTGCGACGCTGTCGCGTCCGTACTGCGGGCTCATCCACAGTCGATCCGCCGCGACCGTGCGGATCTCGCTGACGTACAGCAGCGGGCGGATCGCGCTGGCGAGGCCGCGCAGCGCCTCGATCGCCGCCCGCGCATGGCGCCGCTCCAGGTGGTACTCCGACTGGATCTCCGCTCCCGCGCTCGGCGTGAAGCCGATCCGGAAGTGCGGCAGCCGTTCCGACCACGGGCCCGGCTGGCCGAGCTGTGCGGTGCAGCCGACCGGGTCCAGGCCGGGGATCGGGTGACGGTCGGACGTGGCGGGGCGCGCGCCGAACAGGTCGTCACCGGCGCGGGCGCGTGCGCCGATGACACGGCGCTTCACCCACAGCTGGTCGACCGCGTCCCCCCAGCGCGTGAACACGCTGACGCTGTCGCCGCTCGCGAAGATGGCGTCGAACTGCTGCACCAGGACGTCCCAGCCGAGCCCCTCGAACACACGCTGGCTGACCTCGTAGGCGGGCTCGACGTCGAGCAACACACGCGTCACGGCGCCGGTCGCGCCGAGCCCGACGACGAGCCCCTCGAAGTCCGCGTCGCCGCGGCGCACGGCGACGATGTCGCCGGCGGAGGTGACGAGCTCCAGGCCCGCCACCGCCGTTGCGACGTTGCCGCCGGCGTCGCCGGATCCGTGTGTCGCGGTGGCGATTGCGCCCCCCACCCCGATCTGCGGCGACGACGGCAGGTTGGCGAGGGCAAGATGCTCGCGGACCAGTGCCGTCGCGAGCGCGCCGTACGTCATGCCCGTGCCGACGGAGACCGTGCCGGCGTCGCGGTCCACGACGACGTCCGCTGGCAACGCGTCGAGCGTCACCAGCTCCGCCGAGTCCGCGATGTCGCTGAAGGCGTGCCGGGCGCCGAGCACGCGGATCCGCGGCGCGCGGGCAACGATCCGGCGCAGCTCGTCGAGTGTCGCCGGCCGATGCAGTCGCACTGCGCGATAGGTGTGGTTGCCGCCCCAGTTACGCATGCGTGGCGCTGCGTTCAAGGATCCGCGCGCCCGCTCCCGCGCGGACCGCTCGCGCGGCGTCGGGGGTCGCGACGCCGGGCGGTAGCAGCGCGAGAATCGTGCCGCCGAAACCCCCGCCGATCATCCGCGCCCCCACTGCGCCGGCCATCTTGAGGCGCGCCACCGCGCGCTCGACGACCGGAGTCGACACCTCGTACAGATCGCGAAGGCTGGCGTGCGAGGCGTCGAGCAGCCGTCCGACCGCGCGCGGGTCGCGGTCGCTCAACGCTCGCACCATCGCGTCGACGCGCGCGTTCTCCTCGATGACGTGCAACGCCCGCCGGTCCAGCGGGGAGGGCAGGCCGGCGGCGGCGTGCACGTCGGCGTCGCGGAGGCTGGCGACCCCCAGTTGCCGCGCCGCCTCGGCGCACTCGGCCCGGCGGGCGTTGTAGCCCGACTCCGCGATCGAGTGCGCCTGGCCCGAGTCGGCGGTGACGAGCGTCCACCCCGCGAGCTCCAGCGGCACCGCGACGACCTCGAGCGAGCGGAAGTCGATGCGCAGCGCATGCCCGCGCTCGCCCAGCAACGATGCGAGCTGATCGAGCAGTCCTGTCTGTGCACCCACCCATTCGCCCTCGATGCGCGAGCACAGCCGCGCGAGAGCCACGCGCTCGGGATCCGGCTCGCCACCGAGGCCCAGCAGCGCGAGGCAGAGCGCGACCTCCAGCGCGGCGGACGACGAGAGGCCGGCGCCCTGCGGCAGCGTGCCGGTGATCTCCAGCCGCGCAACCGGCACGGCGTGGCCGGCGGCCGTGAGCTCGGCGACCGCGCCGCGAACAAAGGCCCGCCAGCCGGCGGCGCGCGCGGGCCGCGACCGCGTGAAGCGGTCCTGCTCTGCGAGGTCGAGCGCCCGCGCCTCCATCTCGTCGCCGGCGAGCTGCGTGGCCGTCACCGTGACGCCTTCGGAGATCGCGAACGGGAGGCTGAGTCCGTCGTTGTAGTCCGTGTGTTCGCCGATCAGGTTCACGCGCCCCGGCGCGAAGGCGACGCAGCGCTCACCCGGCACGGACCGCTCCCAGCACTGCGCCGTCCGGGATGCGCGCCGGACCGCGCAGCTCGACGTCGCCGGCGAGCTCCACGTCGCGCCCGAACACGACGTCCCCGCGAATCGACAGCCGCGTGCAGCGGCGCATGCTGGGCGGCCCGAACGGAAAGCGGCGGTCGAGGTCCTGCAGCGTGCCGTAGTACGCCCCGTCGAGCGCCACGACCGCCCCCTGCGCTGCCCCCGCGGCGGGCACGAGCGCCGCGTCGTCGGCGAGCTCGTAGGCGTCGGATCGGACCAGCAGGAGGTCGTCGGTGGTCTTGACCGGCGCGAACCGCGTGCGCGGCACATGCAGGGCGTGCGCCCCCTCGATCAGCCCGATCGCCGAGCCCATCGAGGTCTCGAGCTGCACGACCTCCCCCGCGGCCGGCAGCGTCTTGCGGTTGACGATCAGCGGCAGCGGCAGGACCCCGTCGTGCGCGTCGAGGAGCTCGGCGAGTGCGACGAGATCGATCCACAGGTTGTTGCTGTTGTAGAACCGCCAGCGCGCGAAGTCAGTAAACGAGCCGTCGTCCGGGGCCTGCGCCGTGTCGCGCAACACGAGCCGGCCGCCGTGCAAGGCGATGTGGCCGCCCTTGCGATCCGCGGCGGTTCCTTGCACGACCTCCATGACGAACGGAATCTCGTGGCGCACCATCCACCCCAGGATGCGCGGCTCCAGTACGGCGCCGAGGTTGTCGGCGTTCGCCACGAACGCGTAGCGGTACCCGCGTTCGAGCATCTCGGCCAGCATCCCGGACGCCCGGAGCGCGGCGTACAGATCGCCGTGCCCCGGCGGGCACCACTCCGCGTCGGGATCGGCGGGCAGGTCGAGCGGCTGCAGGTCCGCGGCGCGCAGGCGCGGCTCACGGTGCTGCAGGAAATCCGCGGGCAGGTCGCCGGCCAGCCCGGTGTGCGACCGCAGCGTCTCGAGGCTCGGCCCGCGCGTTGCGTAGGAGTTCATCAGTACGAGCGGCAGCCGCGCGCGCCATCGCGCACGGGCAGCGAGCACCTGGCGCGCGATCACGTCGAGGAACGTCAGTCCGGGCTTGACCACGACCAGCGATTTCGGCTCTGCCAGCCCCATCGTCGTTCCCAGCCCACCGTTGAGCCGGACGACGACCGTGCGGTCCAGGGCGTCGTTCGGTGTGGGGGCGTCGAGCTCCGTGAGCGACTCCACGTCACGCACGGGCTCGAGGTCTTCGCTGGAGATCACGCCACGATCGCCGGCAGCCAGCAGCGCGAACAGGCGGGCGAACGCGCGCACGCCGATCTCCGACACACCGGCCGCCCGCATCTTCGCTTCAGCCGCGGAAAGCCCGGTCATCGCCCGTCGGGCGGTGCCGTGCTGCGGCGCACGATGAGCTCCGGGGCGATCGCGAGATGCTGGGGCTGCTTGCCGCGCATGACGTCGAGCAACAGGCGCAGGCTGCCGCGTCCGACCTCGGCGAAGTTCTGGCGCACGGTGGTGAGCGGAGGCGTGAAGTACTGGGCCTCGGGGATGTCGTCGAATCCGACCACACTCACGTCGCCTGGGACCGTCCGACCGTGCTCGTGCAGCGCGCGGAGCACGCCGAGCGCCATCTGGTCGTTGGCCACGAAGACGGCGGTCAGGTCGGGCTCCTGCACCAGTCGCAGCCCGAGCTCGTAGCCTGAGCGCGGGCTCCAGTCGCCGACCAGCTCTGGGCGGATCTCCGCGCCGGCCGCCTCGAGCGTCGCCTGCCAGCCGTCGACGCGCTGCTGGGCCTCGACGAAGTCGCGCGGGCCCGCGACGTGCCGGACCGTGCGGTGGCCGAGGTTGAGCAGCAACTGCGTCGCGCTGACCGCGCCCGAGAGCTGGTCGACGACGACCAGCGGCAGGTGGTTCGGCGGGCCGGCCTCGACGACCACGATCGGCACGCCGGTCGGCAGGTTCACGAGCGCGTCCGCCGCGCTCTCGTGGGGCGTGATGATGAGGATGCCGTCGACCCCCTGGACGCGGAGCCGATCGATCGCGTCGAGTACTGAGCGGCTGTTGAGCGCAAGCAGGCTGACGACCGTGATGAAGTAGCCCGATGCGTGCGCGGCCTGCTCGATCGCGAAGAGGGTCGACGCGGGCCCGTAGAGCGTCGTGTCGAAGCTGACGACGCCGAGCGTCCCGGATCGCCCGGTCACGAGTGCCCGGGCCGCCCGGTTGGGTCGGTAGTCGAGCTGATCCATCGCGGCCAGCACGCGCAGCCTCGTCGACGGCCGGACCTGCGCGCTGTTGTTGACGACGCGCGACACCGTCTGGTGCGACACGCCAGCGAGCCTGGCGACGTCCGCCATCACGGCGGGGCGCGCTCGAGAGCCCCCCGAATCGTCGCTGTTTTGCAGGGAAGTCATGGTCCGCGCCGGCCGCGCGAAAAAAGTATGCCCAAACGGCGGTGATTTTGTTAGCGTTCACATCCGCGGCTGGTGGGCCGCGTATGCGCGAGACGACTCACCCGGAGGGGTGAATGCGCAATCAGCGTTCAGGACGCGGATCGCGCCCGAAAGCAATCGTCAAACGACAGGAGGAGTGAGGATGTCGAAGCCGGAAGACGTAGCCGGTGATGCCATCGAGCGGTTGGAGTTCGCTGAGCGCAAGGAGGAGGATTCGCCTCAGAAGGACTGGCGCCAGCTGACGCGAAGGACGGCTCTCACCGGCGGTGCAGCCGGTATCGCGGCGGTGGTGCTCGAGGCATGTGGTGGCGGCGGAGGCGGCGGCGGCACGAGCACGTCAAAGGCCGCGGCGCCGAGCGCAGGCGCGTCGATCTGGGGGGGCAAGACGAACTTCCACTTCGTGATGGTCAACCACGTGACGACGAACTCGTTCTTCACCGCGACCATCTATGGATGCCAGGACGCCTGCAAGATGACCGGCACCACGTACCAGTGGACAGGCTCGCAGAACTCGATCGTCAACGAGATGGTCTCGGCGTTCAACTCCGCAATCGCCGCCAAGGCGGCCGGCATCGGGTGCTGTTTGATCGACGACACCGCGTTCAATGCGCCCACCAACAGCGCGCTGAGCAAGGGCATTCCGGTGATCGCGTACAACGCGGACGTCTCGGAGAAGTCGAAGAACAACCGGATGGCCTACATCGGCCAGAACAACCTCACCGCGGGTGCCGCGGTCGGGCAGGCGATCCTCAAC
>Ga0066903_100003967_pt1 | contig 12309 bp, 4 predicted proteins | sample PanSoiMetaGPlot1_FD_67491 | JGI IMG/M metagenome (GOLD analysis project Ga0066903, IMG submission 67491) | Tropical forest soil microbial communities from Panama analyzed to predict greenhouse gas emissions - Panama Soil - Plot 1 (version 2) | ecosystem: Environmental > Terrestrial > Soil >...
AATGCGCTTGGTGGCGGATGGGATCTGCCGCCAAAGCCTGAAGAGAACTTCACAGACCCGCGGTTGGATCCACTGCGGGTCAAAGCCCGGCTCCTGATCGAGAGCTTCGATTCGGCGCGTGTATGGGGCTGGAAAGACCCGCGCAACAGTTTGACCCTGCCGTTCTGGCAGAATCTGCTGACGGGGCTGAAAACTGTTATCGTCGTGCGGAACCCGCTGGAAGTCGCTTACTCGCTGCGGGAGCGAAACGGAACGTCTTATTCGTTCGGTTTGCGTCTTTGGGAAATCTATAACCAGCATCTGTTATGGGCGACTACGCCAAAAAACCGGATTGTGTCGCATTACGACTCATTTTTCGATGACCCGCAAGAGGAACTTCCGCGGATACTGTCTTTCATCGGTCTGTCGAAATCGAAAGTGGCAAAGGCAGCGGCACTGATCTCAAGTGAGCGAAGGCATACGCATTTCACAACGCAACAGCTCCTGGATGCTCAGATTCCGCCCCGCCTCCTTCAGTTGTATCAGCAGCTTTCCGCGCAAGCCCGTCGAGTTACTGATGCAGAGTTGGCTGCGAGCTCGAAAGCGGCCAAGCAGCGATCGCGAAAAGGTAAGGGAAGCGACGCCGCGCTGGCTGCACCTTTGCCTGCCTCGGGAGGGCTGAACCTTGCTGTTCTGGAAGCAGAGAAGTTGCGAAAAGAGCTCGCCGCACATCAAGTAGAGTTTCAGCGCTTGAATGCGCACATTTCGCAAATCGCTGCTGCGGTTCATCGATCCGAAGCGGAACTCAAACAGCGCGATGCGGCAATCGCGGACCTGAATGGGCACATTTCGCAAATCGCTGCTGCGGTTCATCGATCCGAAGCGGAACTCAAACAGCGCGATGCGACCATTGCCGCAAACAACGCAGAGCTTAAGCGCTTGAACGCAGAGATCGAGCGAGAGAGAGCTGAGTATCAAGCTCAGATTCCTCAATTTGCAGCGAAGCTTCAAGACTCCCAAAGCGAGATGGAAAAAATTCGGGAACACTTCGTGCAGACGAATCAGCTACTCCACGCCAAAAGCATTGGCCTGGCAGAGAGCGAAGCGCGCGCGACTGAGCTCACTGCAAGACTTCGCCGGAAGCTGCATGACTTGAAGAAACTGACTCGCCTGTTGGGCAGCTTGGAAGATGTTGCGATGCGACTGCGTTCCTCGCGTCGATGGAAATTGGCAAATCCCATGGTCAGTCTGCGGAGCAAATTTTTACGCGGCAGTGAACCGGCTGGCTATGATCACCTCGATAAAGTCGTTACTGCCTACCGGCGGTGGCGAATTGCGCATCCTGAGCTGGACGATCTGGATGAACAGATCCAGCGGCTCCACCGCCAGGCGACTCTGAAGGATTCGGCAACGGAGCTCCCGACGGGCGCAGAGACGCCACCTCCCGCCGAAGTGAGCAGCGCCTCCGATCGTACCGGCACAGCGGCGCCTGTGGCGCCCAAGCCGATCGAGTTTCCCGTATTAGATAAAGTCGAAGTGAACTCCATCGACTCCGAGTATCCAGACGTAGCGGCGGCGAACGTAGAACCCTTAACCCAATTGGTGTCACGGGGACAAACCGAAGAACGTAAAACAACCAAGGAAACGATTTCTTTCGAGACCTACCGACCTGGTTTTGATATTCCGAGGGAACCTACCGCTTTCGCTGATCCGTCGTTAGTCCCCACGGTTAAAGCTATTGCCTTTTACTTACCACAATTTCACCCGATTCCTGAGAATGACCTTTGGTGGGGCGATGGCTTTACCGATTGGAATAACGTGCGCGCTGGACGCCCGAACTTTCTTGGTCATTACCAGCCTCATGTACCCATAGGACTTGGTTACTACGATCTGCGTGAACCAAACGTGCTGCAAAAGCAGACTGAACTGGCAAGGGCGTCCGGGATCTATGGCTTCTGCTTTTATTATTATTGGTTTGGCGGCAAAGTCCTCCTGGATCTGCCCATTCGCGAGATGCTTGAATCGGGTAAACCCGATTTCCCTTTCTGTATCTGTTGGGCGAACGAAAACTGGACGCGGCGCTGGGACGGTCTTGAGAACGAAGTTTTAATCGCACAAAGCTATTCGCCGGAAGACGACGCAAATTTTATTAGGCACGTGGAGCACGCGCTGTTAAGAAGAAATTATATTCGGGTCGGCGGCAAACCATTACTCCTCGTTTACCGACCCTCTCTTTTCCCTAACTCGCTCGAGACCACCGAAAGATGGCGCGATTATTTCCGTCGCAAGGGGCATGGGGAGCTATATCTCGCGATGGTCCGCAGCTTCTATGATCAAACCGCGCCGGGGGTTTATGGTTTTGACGCAGCCGTCCAGTTTCCGCCTCATTTTCCCACTCCCGAAATTACTACTTTGATTAAAGGGAAGGATGAGAACTTCGGGGGCATCGTTTATGATTATCTTCAACTACGGAAAGCTGCCCTCGAGCAGTGGATTAAGAACCCAAGTACAGAAAAAACATATGCCGCCGTAATGCCCTCTTGGGATAACACTGCGCGCCGTCGGTCCGAGGCTGTAATCTGGGCAAATTCTTCGCCGGAGTCCTACTACGAATGGCTGTCGGCGACGGTGGAGCGAGTGCAAAAGAAGGAGGAATCAGACCAGCGATTGATTTTCATCAACGCCTGGAATGAATGGTCTGAAGGATGCCATCTGGAACCGGATGAAAAATATGGACACGCCTGGCTAAACGCGACTGCGTTGGCGTTGCGCCCGCCCGCCCACCCGTTGCCACCCGGATCCGTTACCGAAGTCTATCCCGAGCCGCCAAGAACGGAAACGATCCAGGTTCCTGCGCTGCCAGCTCGCGTAAGGTTGGTGATCTCCGTGTTGTTCTATTACCGGGAAGACCTCGTTGAATGTTTTTTGCGCTCAATCCTGCAGCAAGTTGTGAGGGCAGAATCGTCCGGCGACATAGAATGTTCTCTGAGTCTTTCGTTTAATTATCAGGCGGAGCCTGCTCTCATCGCACAAGTCCGCCAGATCATCGCCACAACAAGCCATCTTGGAACCGATGCTGTCCAAATTCTGGAAAACGGCTTCAACGTCGGATTCGGGGCAGGCCATAACAGGGTCTTTGATAAATTTGATTCCGACCTTTTCCTTATTATGAACAGCGACGTCCGAGTGATCGACGAAGATTGGCTAATAAAATTAGTTGATCGATTTCGCGGTTCTGACGCAGTAATCGTCGGCTTAAGTGAGACGGCTTCGCGTTTGCGCGAAGACGGCTGCGGCATTCCGATCAAAGATCCTGGGGAGGAGTTCGATTTTGTCGATGGGTCGGCTCTTGGGATTCGTTCAGACATGGCGCGGCGTTTCGGGCTGTTTTCCCCAGTCTACGATTATTTTTACTTCGAAGATGCCGATCTTTGTCTCCGCTATCGCCAAATGGGATTCCAAATAGCCTTGCTAGATGCTCCTTATGAACATGAACGCAGCTCAAGCTCGCGCCTTCTGCCACAATTTGCCGTCGAAAATGTCCTCGATCGCAATCGAGCGCGCCTGTTTGAAAAATGGGGCAAGTATCTGCGCACTCGTATACTATCCAATCGAATCGGAGTTCGATTCCTGGATAGCGATCGACGGCTGCAGTGCGCGAGTTTACCTGCCATCGTCAACCTCTTGAGCGAGTACAAGACCGCAGTGATTGATCTTTGGGGAGTACATGAGCAAGTGGCTGAGTTTTTTCAGCATCCGCGTATTCGGCTGATCCCAAGCTGGCAAACAGTTCGAGAAGACGATTACCTGCGTTATTACGATCTTGGCGCCAATCAATCGGAAGTGCCGCACGTTCATGACATCGCAAACCGCATGGGTTGTGATCCGGATTTTCTTGGGGCAAAAGCACACCTAGAATCGTTAGGCGAATCTTCCCGTCGCAAGGATGTGACATCACCCAAGCGGGCGATGCTCTACCTCGCACGAAAATCTCCGCTGTTTGAAGGAAGGGAACCCGACGCCGAAAGCTTTGCCGCCGCGGTACAGATGCTTCGCGAAAGGAATTTCGAGATTAGCTTTTACACCGACTACGGCACATTCGAAAACCAAACTCTGGACGGCTTTGCTGCGTCCGATCGGAAACACGCTGCTTTGTGTTCCGGAATGGAGTTGCTCGAGGAAATAGTTGCGGCCGATCTTTTGGTTACGTCTGACAACTGGATTTCAGAGTTGGGACAGCTTCTGCAAAAGCGAACATTCCTCTGGCTGGGAGCCACGTCGGGACATGCCGCCATCTGGGACTTTGAGCGAGCTAGCTTTTTTGTTGATCAATCATTGCCTTGTTTAGGCTGCTATCACCAATTTGGTCGAAATCACCACAACGTATGCCTCCGTGGCGACGTAGCCTGTATGAGACCGCAGCTGGCACAAGACTTCCTAGGTTCTCTCGAAACATTCCTGAATGGTAAGCCGTTGAAGGCTGCTACGGTTTATCCCAATCGCTCGAATCTAACATCCCATCGAACGATGCCCTCGAAGGAATTATCACTGGAACACTGGCCCAGAAGCGCTGCCAATTCAGTTTTGGTCTTAACGCCCGTGCATTCGCGACTGGAGCGGCGTGTCCTCGATCGCGCCAAAGAGCTGGCCAAACGCGCCCTGAAAGGGATGCGCAAGTGTCGTGTTATTCATGACGACAGTGGTGAAGCACCTGAGCGACAGCAATGCACGCTTACGGCTGTGCGCGGCCAACCGCATCCGCATCGTCAGGTTGCAATGGCATCTCTTAGGCAAAGCATGGTCGAACGCCACCTCCTAGATGAACGATGGATTTTTTGGGTGGACGCCGACATCATCGATTATCCTCCTTTTTTAATAGAACAGCTCATCCAGCGGGCTGAAGGCGGCATTGCTGCCCCGCTTGTATTAATGGAGGGCGAACTTGCTGAACCTGTGCCGAAAGATGGATTCGGCCCAGGAAGGTTCTTCGACATCGCTGGATTCGTTGAAAATTCGCGCTGGGCCCGCTTTACAGCACCCTATTTCGACCAGCCCGGACCGGTTTATCGTCTGGATTCTGTTGGCAGCTGCTATCTGGTTAACGCAGACCTATACCGAATGGGTGCCACTCATACCATCGATCCCGCATCACAGAATTTCCTTGATAGAAATGAAACCTGGTCGCAGGACGCGATCGCCAGAAATCAGCGAGGGCCGGCAAACGCTTACACCGAGCACTACAGTGTCTGCCAGTTCGCGATTCGGCACGGCTTACCCGTCCAGGCATTTGCCGACTTGGTAGCGTTTCATCAAAAGGTTTCATGATCTCACGTTGGCAGGCCGTGTCGAATTAAATCAGGCGATTACTCGACAGCAAGACAACATGGAGAGCCATCAGCCGCCGCAATACGTATCGCCTGGAAACTCCCAAGGCTGAATCGGGGCACGCTCATACATTTTCGTGGTGTATTCGACCGCATATTTGATGACCCGGCATTGCGAGTGGTTTGAAGAACACATGCCAAATTTCTTGCGAAATCTTGGCGCCCAAATTTGGATTGAGCGTGCGGCACCGCAGCGCTGGTAAATCGGAACATATAGTATGTTATCTATGGTTGAAGAACACCGACCTGAGCATCATATGGCGCCACGGTTTCAAAATGATGGTTATTGTTATTGTTGCGATTCGAGAACTCAGTTCGTAGCCACGAGCGATTGGTGGCGCGATGAGTATCGGTGCACAAACTGTAACTCCATCCCCCGGGAGCGAGCACTTATGTTTTGTATAGAACGATTTTTTCCGCAGTGGCGAAACCTTTCAATCCATGAGTCATCTCCAATGCTCGGCAGAGGCGCAAATTTGAGGCTAACCAAAGAGGCGCCAGCCTACACTGCAACCCATTACTATCCGAGTGTAGCCCTTGGAAAGATTGTGAATGGCATTCGCTGCGAGAATCTCGAACGCCTGACCTTCGCTGACGAGAGCGTTGATTTGCATATCACGCAGGATGTTTTCGAACACCTCTTTGATCCCGCTGCCGCTTTCCGTGAAATCGCTCGAACGCTTCGCCCAGGTGGAGCGCATGTCTTTACGACTCCGCTTGCGAGAAATAATGAACCAACTCAATTTTGTGCCGCCTTGGCGCCTGACGGGACTATCCTTCACCTGATTGAGCCCCCTGAGTACCATCGCAATCCAATATCATTAGAGGGATCATTGGTCACGGTGAACTGGGGCTACGACATCACGAACTTTATCTTTGAAGCGAGCGGGCTTTTCACAGAAATCGTTTTCCTTGATATTCTTGAATATGGCATACGGGCAGAGTATATCGAAGTTCTTATAACACGTAAGATTCCGAGAATAACTCACGAGGCTTGACGCCGCGCTTTCTCCAGCATTACAGGTCGTTCAATGACAGCAAATGGTTCGTCGACAGAATCATATGATGACGGCAACTTCCGGACATGGACAACATCGCATGCGCCGACTCAACGCAGCTCTGCAGACGATCGGCTTCGTCCTGTGGTTCAGCTTTATCCTCTTCTGCATCGGATTGAATCAAAGCTGTGGGCATTCCTGCGCTGACGACGCCTACTTTGCCATTATCGCAAAGTCTTTGGCCAGCGGCCTCGGATATGCCACTACATTTGCTACTTCTGGAGAAGTCGCCCATCCCGTAATGTTCAATCCCTCGACCGGAACAGGTCCGACGTTGATTGTACCTTGCGCGATCGCTTTCAAGATCTTTGGAAAAAGTGAGGTGTTGCCTGGGTTAACGGCCATTTTCATTTGGGGCAGTATCTTAACTCTCGTGCTTGTACGCATGAGCCGTCGAGTTAATGGCCTTTCATTTCTTCTCGGGGTCGGCGTGATGTGCGCGGCGTTCGTGGCGAGCTTTTCGTTTCACTTCGAACAATGGTATGCTTTTCTCGGCGAAATTGTCGCCGCTGCCTTCCTTATCCTTGCACACTGGATCATATCGAACGAGCGGTTCTCGGAAAAGGCGTTGTTCTTGTGCGGTCTCGCGCTTGGGTGCGCGTTCCAAGCGAAGTTTATCGCCGCAATCGCCGCGACAGGCATCCCCCTAGTATTTGTTGTGAGAGGCATGCATGCTAGCCTCCGGTCTTTGCAGTGGGTTCAATACGGCGCGGCCCTGATGATCGGTTTCTTGATCCCCACCTTGATCTTTGAGGCCTACAAATTATTCGAGCTAGGTGGGCATGGGTATCAGGCAAACTGGCACCAGCTAGTTCATGCCACAAAAAATATGGGAATGCAAAGCAGCAGCTATGCGAACTTGCTTGTCCTGAAGCAACGAATTGCGCTAGTTCATGACCGCTTTGGCCTGAACGTCATCGAACTCCTCACATTGATCGCATTAGGGATGCTCCTGTATTGCCGCTCGGCTTCGAAGAATTGGATTTTACTCTCAGCTGGCCTACTTCTTTCAATCGCGACTGCCGCCACTTACTGGATGATGGTATCCATTGGATGGGCTCGTTATCTTGTCATCGCGGTAGCCATGGCAGCTTTTCTCTTAAGCATTCCGGTCTTCACGCTCGAGTTGTGGCCCAAGCTCCTGTTCGCGGTTTTGATTTTGTTCTTTTTGAGAACTGGTTTCTCGCGTGCTGGGCACAGCGTACATTTAGCCGACCACGGGCTGTTCAGGCCAACGACTGAGCGTACTGCGCGGGCATCGCTGGTACGCATCATCGGTCAGCGCAAGCAGGAGGCAACCGTCGTTATTTCGGCTTCGCAATCGTGGCCTTCATATGCAGCTGTTGAATTTTTGCTTCCGGGTACCATCAACTTCACGATAATCACGGCGCCAAGCCAGGTGCGCGGGCCAGAGATAATTCTGTTGAATCACCGTTTTGATCCGCCGCAAGACGAACTCATAAATAAGATAAAGGCTCGGACTTCGTCGATAATCTTTGCCGGCGGTCCTTACGAACTACTTGAAGTACGTTAGTTATCTCTAATTGGTGTGGAAGTTAAATCCATTCCTATAAGGGTCCTTCATTTATCCCAGTGTGTGAAATACGTCAGAGCGGGCACTGCGAACGCGCTGTCAAATCATGAAGCGTCTGTTGCCGGAGTGGTATTCGGTTATCGTGGCCTTCTGCATCAGCGTCCCGCTGTTGCTACCCGCGTTTTAGCTCGACGGAATGTACGCGGATGCCCAGCATTCGTGAATCGTCGGTCAATCCCAAGGCTTTAGGCGAGGTAGCGTTTGGCACACGGAACTCTATATTTAAGATACCTCCTTTCTTCGTTACCTCCGCCGGAATTTGCGCGCTGAACTCAGCCGTGTCTGAAGCAACCTCCCAGTCAGCTATTTTCTGGCCGTTAGCGAACATCTCAACCATCTGATATGGCACGGCCGGAGGACTGACTAATGCGCCCATTTTTATGACTAAGCTTAACGCGCCAGGATCGGATGGGATCGGCAGCCCGAGTTGTGCGGACTTTCCCTCATTCCAAGTCCATTCCTTCTCCGTCTGGCTCCATCCCGAGACCCGATATTTTTCTGAGTTGCCACCAGCGTTAAACTGGATGGAGGTGCCGATCACCGTGGCGGGCGTCGAACTCGCGATGGACGCAGGAGGGTTACTAGAGTACGGCCGATACAAATAACCGCCCTTGCGGCGCAAGGTGGCGATTCCAGACTCAATTTTGGGTCGCACGGATGGATCGTCCACAAAGTAAAAATCTGCGATATTGCTTTCCACCAAAGCTTTGACGTTTCTCGTACTCGCGATGCTTGCCTGGACGGCAGCTATATGTGCACCTGTTGCCTGCACCGATTTCCAGCGGCAGATCCAAGTACTTTGGTACGCATACGTGAAAACGACGAGCAGCGCCACCCCGGTGGCGACGCGCCAGCGGTGTGTCAGACGTTCTGAAACAAGGATCCATGCCACAATGGGCGCGGCAAGCGTGGAATAGCCATAGTGCGCTTCCAAGCCGGGGACCCATGGCTGGTATCGGCTGCGACCGACGGCGATGACTACTATTAACAGGCCAATGGCAGCGACTGCGCCGGTCAGTGCGATATCGGACATTGACCGCAACTTCTCCTTGCAAACGGCGGAGATTCCACAAACCAGCCCGCCGACGAGGAGAAGCGCCATAACGACGAATTTCCACCATTGCTGGTTAGGCGGACAAAACACCATGCTCGACGTCACCATTCCATAGAAAAACTGAACAATCGTCGGCACCGAAAGCGTCCCTGCTCTAGCTGCTCCGGATGGCGCCCACGAGACCCACAACATCACGCTCTCCAACGCACAAGCCGCGACCAACCAATAGATCAGCAAGGGGCGGCGAGGCATCCGACGCCATAGCTCCCAAGCGAACAAAGCGCAGAGAATCGCCGTCAGCAAGGTCGCGGCGATCAATCCATTTAGCCCGCACAAAGCACAAAAGAGGAGAGAGATTAATGCCAAAGCCAATTCACCGGGTCGCGCCTGCCGCTCCGAGGAAACCGCGAGCGCGACGAACCCAAGCAAGAAGAATGTCGACGATAGGAATTGAAATCCAAAGCCCCACTGTGCAAAGCCAGCACCAACGTTCAGGGCAACGAGTGGAATCGCCAAGTCTCCAATGGTCAATTCCCCTCGATACAATTGGGCGATCCGGAGGCCGAGCCAGGCGGTCGCACACGCAAACAGGTAATTTGCGACAAGCAGAACTCGAAAGTCGTACTTATCGAGGTGGAGCAACCAAAGATGCAAACCCTTCTGGACTGGAATGCGATGATCGACATGTTGCTGGAACAACCATCTAACCAAAGATAGGCCTTTGAAGCCCACGGCAGGAAGGTAGTCCCATTCATCTGACCAGGGGAAAGCCCTTGCTGCCGGCAAGAACAGAGTGAAAAACAGTATTGCAGACGCGCCAATAAGTGCACAAGAGAATTTGTAGAGGAATTGGCTCCTCTTCGAACGGGGTACTCCGATGTCAGACTCCGCCGCAGACATTCAACTACTACGCCCATCCATCGGCTGCCTTATTTCGTTCTCGTTGGTCAACGCCCTCGCGGCTTGATCCGGTCGGGAAATCTTCGCAGGGTGATACGGGTTTCCCCCAGCGGCCTTCCGGACTGCTTTGAGGTAGCCGCGGCCCCATTTGAGGTCAGGTTCGAGGTAATTGCCTTCAGCCCATTCGTTCCACGCGTTGATGAACACGAGCCTATCCTCGAAGGGTCGGTTCGCAACCGTGCGTATCATTGCGGAAAGGTACTCGCAAAATCGACCTGGCGCCCCGTTCATGACGACAATCGCGTTCTCGCGGCGGCGCGGCGTGCTGTCCCAGCCCACAAAGATGCTCGGATAATACGGGAACTCAGGCTTCTGCTGGAACATGATGCGCCGTGCTTCTTCATCGTCGTAGATCTTCAAACGATTGCTGAAGATGTTCAGACGAATGTTTCGCAAGAGCTTGCTCAGACTGGCGTCGTCGTTGGACGCCGAATCCAGCTTCTGTGCACCGGGCAGAATTCCTAGCTGTGGCTCGAAGCTCAGCGTGCCGTCAAATCCGATGCTTCGGCAATCGAAATTTTGGCAGTGTGCGTCGATGCCGACTAGAAATGGTTCGGGGAGTCCCGCCTTTACGCATTCCGTACGGAAGACGTCAGTCGTCCGCTGTGGATCTGGCAGGTGTCGGGGACGGTAAATCAAGAAAAGGGGGCGCGCGTTGACCGTGATGTAGCGACGGTCCGCGAACGCCTGCAGCAACCACTGGATGTGATGCATATCGTCGTCCTCGGAGTAGGTCTGCGCAGCGAGCACGTTCTCCTCTTCGCCAAGCCAGCGCCGCGACCACGATTCGTTGGCCCAGGCCAGACAGAACGGGAACTTCGGCTCGCCAGACTGCAATACATCACTGAACGGCCTCCACAGGAGACGCCGGCCTTGAAACCAGTAATGCCAGTAGCAAAAGCCTTCGATCCCGTATTTATGTGCAAGCTCGGCTTGCGCTGCACGTGTCTCCGGTACTCGCAAATCGTAGAAGCCCATGTCAGCTGGCAAGCGCGGCTGGTAATGTTTGCGAAATAGCGGCTTTGCCTGACACACGTTTGTCCATTCCGTAAACCCTCTACCCCACCACCCGTCATTCTCAGGAATCGGGTGAAACTGGGGCAGATAGAACGCGATCAACCGTGCGTTTCCTTTTACTTTGTCGAAATCCATGGTCGCTAGCGTGCAAGCGCGTTGGTAAGCTGTACCTAGAGTCTGAACACTTATAGGCAAAATAACAACAATAGATAACCGCCTAGCCGAATGAATTGGAGATCATTGTAATGCCGTCGTGTCGACAGCCCTTTGATCCGGACGAAGTTGGGAGCGGCCCGATAAACTCTATTCGTCGACATATGCACGAACGGAGCTACGCTCGGTGCGTCCACAATAACACTTGTGTGCGATAGAGACGATGTTGCGAAAGTCAGCACGGCGATGAATTCCAGCTGCTTAGCCACTAAGGACTCTGCGAACCTCACTGATGGCGAGGTGGCGGCGCGGGCAAAGCCTCTGCTGTTCCTGCACATTCCAAAAACAGGCGGCAGCTCGTTTCTGACAGTCTTGGGGAACGTATTCGGAGAATCTCGGGTCAGGCGACTGCGCAGCGCCGACGAGATGGCGCAGGCGCAGATCGATCGCATCGTCTCAGAGGAGATTCAGGATATCGATTGTTTGGTAGGACACTTTCCGATTCATGTGTTTGCCAAGTATTTGGACTCGTTTCGTCCGTTTACGATCCTGCGCGACCCGGTGGACAGGGTAATGTCGCTATTCCGGTTCTTCAAAAGCAAACCTTACAGTGAAATAAAAGAGCAGTCGAAGCTACCAGAGGGGTTTGGGTTTGATGATTTTATCGAAAGCCGCGTACCGCATAATTATTGGCAGACGCACAACTCGATGTGCCGCTTCTTGAGCGGCGATGCGGAAATGAGCGATGAGTGGCAACCACGTGATCCAGGCGCTTTGGTCGATCAAGCGCTGGCTACGTTGCGAACGATCGACTTTGGTTTGGTTGAGGACATGCAGTCCACTTCAGCCTTGCTACAGCACGTTTGGGCCGTCAAGTTCAGCCTGGCCGAGTATCGCATGAACACTACCCCAGCACCCGGTGCGGAATGGACGGCACGCAACGTTCAACGGATCGTGGAATTGAATACGTTGGACGTTGCGTTATATCATGAAGCCAAGGCGCTGTTTTATGAACGTGTACGGAGCGCCTCGGCGCTTGGGCGAATGTCAGCCCATGGTACCCCTCCGGTGCCTGTCCTACGCGTTCAACCCGGACACGAGATAAGTATC
>Ga0066903_100003968_pt1 | contig 12308 bp, 10 predicted proteins | sample PanSoiMetaGPlot1_FD_67491 | JGI IMG/M metagenome (GOLD analysis project Ga0066903, IMG submission 67491) | Tropical forest soil microbial communities from Panama analyzed to predict greenhouse gas emissions - Panama Soil - Plot 1 (version 2) | ecosystem: Environmental > Terrestrial > Soil >...
TCGGCGATCGGCGGCGGCCGCGCCGGCATCATCGAGACAACGTTCAAAGAGGAATGCGAGACCGACCTGTTCGGCGAGCAGACGGTGCTGTGTGGCGGCCTCGTCGAGCTGATGAAGGCCGGCTACGAGACTTTGGTGGAGGCGGGCTACGCGCCGGAAATGGCCTATTTCGAGTGCGTGCACGAGGTGAAGTTGATTGTCGACCTCATCTACGAGGGCGGCATCGCCAACATGAATTATTCCGTCTCCAACACTGCCGAATACGGGGAATACATCTCCGGTCCGCGCGTGATCACCGCAGAAACCAAGGCGGAGATGAAGCGGGTACTGGCCGACATTCAGTCCGGCCGCTTCACCCGCGACTGGATGCTGGAGAACAAGGTCAACCAGACCTCGTTCAAGGCGACCCGCGCCAAGCTCGCCCAGCACCCGATCGAGGAGATCGGCGCCAAGCTGCGTGAGATGATGCCGTGGATCAGAGAGCGCGCGTTGGTGGATAAGACGCGGAATTAGGCGCGCGTATGCGGATCGTCTTTTTTGTCGCGACCGCGGCGCTCGTGATCGCGTACGCAGAAGCGCAAGCCGCCGAAGAATCCTGCGACGGCAGCACCTATGAAATGGTCGAGTGCCTGAAGAAAAAGACCGCGCAATGGGACGCGCGGCTCAACAAGGCTTACCAGCACGCGCTCAAGCAGGCGACGTCAGACAGACAATCCGAGAACCTGCGTGCGGCGCAGCGTTTGTGGGTGCAATTCCGCTACGCAAATTGCCGCTATTACGATGCCGGGGAAGGCACGATCGCGCGCATTGACGCCGGCGAATGCATGCGCAGCATGACCGAAGCGCGCGCGAAGGAGTTGGAAGGGGTGGGGCGGCAATAGCGAGCGGGACGGTGCGTCATTGCGTAACGCCGTTCCGTTTGCCGATGCGATCCCATAGCCACCGCGCTACCGCGTCCGCTGAGCTGTCAGTTCCACCGCTTGCCCGCAAATTCGCCTCTCGCATCGCGGCAACGTCGATCGTGCCGATGAGCGGCCGCACCGCGTCGATGAGCGCCGCATCGTTCACGCGCCGCGGAGCCACGAGAAGGATCGCGTCGTAGGGCGGTATCGCGTGCTTGGGGTCATCCAGTACGACGAGATCGTATTTCGCGATCAGCCCGTCGCTCGAATAGGCAGAGATGACGTCAACATCGCCGGCGGCGACCGCGGGATACATGAATTCCGGCTGCATCTGGCGTTGCTCCCGGAAGGCAAGGCCGTAGGTCTTGCTGATCGCCGCCCATTCCGGCCGCGCGAAAAACTCGTAGTCGCCGGCGATCGAGAGTCTCGGCGCAGAGCGCACGAGATCGGCCATTGAGCGAATGCCGAGCGCGTGCGCGCGATCGCGCCGCATCGCGAGCGCATAGGCATTCTCGAAGCCCAGGCCGCCGAGCATGGTGATGCTCTTGGTGTCGGCGAGCCATTTCGATACCGCCGCAAGCACCTCTTCGCGTGGCTTGACATCGTTGCGATGCAATTGGTTTGCCCACAGCGTGCCGGAATACTCGACATAGACGTCGATCTCGCCATCCGCCAGCGCGTTCAGGATCACGCTGGAGCCGAGGCCTTCGCGCCGCGCCGCGGTGAGCCCGGCGGCATTGAGGCGCTGATCGATCAATGCCGCGAGGATGTATTGCTCGGTGAAGGTCTTGGCGCCGACAACATAACCCGCGCGCGGATGCGCGAAGGCCGGCAGCAGGCCGCCCAAGACGATCACCGCCAGCGCCACGCCGCCACTGATGACGCGCGTGCGATTGCGCGCGCGTAGCCCGCTTTCGATGAGGCCGAGTATTTGATCGACCAGAAGCGCGAGAGCGGCGGCCGCGGCGCAGCCGAACAGGACAAATATCCAATTCTGTGTCTGCAGGCCGGTGAAGATGTAATTGCCGAGGCTCGTCTGCCCGATCGGAGTCGAGAGGGTCGCGGTGCCGATCACCCAGACGGCGGCGGTGCGAATGCCGGCCATGATCACGGGAAGCGCGAGCGGCAGCTCGACCATGAACAGCGATTGATTGCGCGTCATGCCGACGCCGCGCGCGGCCTCGGCGATCGCGGGTTCGATCCCGGCGATCCCGGCGAGCGTGTTGCGCAGCACCGGCAGCACGGAATAGAGCGCGAGCGCCAGTACCGAGGGCAACAGGCCGAGGGCAGAAAATCCGATACCAAATGTGCGTTCGGCGAGGGCTCCGAGCGCGAGCAGAAACGGATAGAACAGGGCCAATAGTGCGAGCCCCGGAACCGTCTGCACGATGCTTGCGGCGGCAAGCAGCAATTGCCTCAAGTTCGGATGATCGCGCGCTGCAAGGGCGAGCGGAAAGCTCACGGCAAGCCCGAGCGCAAGCGCGAGAACGCTGACCAGCACGTGCCCACCGAGATAATCGGGAAGTCGGGCGAGCGCCTCCGCGATGCGCGGATCGGGGGTCATGGCGCTTCGCCGTTGGTGAGCCGACGTAGCGCCTCGGATTGGCGCCGCGGAGGGCCCATCAATTCCTGGACATAGCCGTCGCCCTCCCTCGCCATCAGCGCGCGGGGCGTTCCGTCGGCGATGATGCGGCCTGCGCGCATCACCACGATGCGATCGGCGAGCAGCAGGGCCTCCAGCATATCGTGGGTGATCATCACCGTGGTGAGACCCAGTTGCTCGTGGAGGCGTCGGCAATCGCGGCCGAGCACGTCGCGCGTGATGGGGTCAAGCGCGCCGAAGGGCTCGTCCATGAGCACGAGGCGAGGTTTCGCTGCGATCGCGCGTGCAACGCCCACGCGCTGTTGCTCGCCCCCGGAAAGCTCATGCGGAAAGCGATTGCGGTGTTCTCCGCGGTCGAGGCGCACGAGATCGATCAGCTCATCGACACGGGCGTCAATGCGTGCGGCATCCCAGTTGAGAAGCTTTGGAGTGATGCCGATGTTCTCGGCGACGGTCATGTGCGGAAACAGGCCGACACCCTGAAACACGTAACCGATCCGGCGCCGCAATTCGACCGGATCGAGTGTGCGCACGTCCTCCCCGTCAACGCGGACGGTGCCCGCGCTCGGATCATCGAGCCGATTGACGAGCCGCAGCAGCGAGGTCTTCCCGGCGCCGGACGGGCCGACAATGGCGAGAAACTCCTGATCCCTTACGGCGAGTGACACCGTATCGAGCGTCGGCGCATGGCGGTCGCCGAAGGCCTTGGTCACGCTTTCGAAGGAGATGGCCGTCGCCTGTGTCATGGACCGGATTAAAGCAGGTTCGGCACCAAACGACTCAATGATTTTGCTACGCCCAGCTCCGAGGACCGCGCGTCGGGGTAAACAATTCACGTTATCTCACTCCGATCCACAACCTCTGTCATGGGGTCAGGCATTACGGGCCAATTCGCAGGCCACGACATAACGGCATTCTCGGACTTGCAACTCCCCCCGCGCCCGCTAGCTTGCAAGCCCTAAGGGGAAACGGCGAGGGGTTCATGCCGGCTGCTGCGGGGGCGGGGAATGGGCAGGCGAGCGCGCCGGCCGTTGCCTTGTCCGACGTCACGATAGACTTCCGCCTGCCAGGCCGCGGTACCTACACGGCGGTCGCGGACGCGTCATTGCGCGTCGCCGACGGCGAATTTGTCGCCATCGTCGGGCCGACAGGGTGCGGCAAGTCGACCCTGCTCAACGTCGCCGCCGGGTTGCTCATGCCCTCCAGGGGCCGCGTGGATATTTTCGGCGCCCCGCACGCTGGGCTGAACCGCCAGTCTGGGTATCTGTTCCAGGCCGAAGCCCTGTTTCCTTGGAAGACGGCGCTCGACAACGTCGCGATCGGGCTCGAGATCGCCGGCACGCCATGGGAGGACGCTCAGGCGAGGGCAGAGCGATGGCTCACGCGAGTCGGTCTTGCCGGCTTCGGCGGACGCTATCCGCATTTGCTCTCCGGAGGCCAGCGCAAGCGTGTCGGGCTCGCCCAGGTGCTGATCCGGGACCCCAAGATTCTTCTGATGGACGAGCCGTTCGGCCCGCTCGATGCGCAAACTCGGCAGATCATGGGCAATCTACTGCTCGATCTCTGGAGCGCGGACCGCAAGGCAGTGCTGTTCGTCACCCACGATCTCGAAGAGGCGATCGCGCTCGCCGACCGTGTCGTCATCATGTCGGCAGGCCCGGCGGCGCGTATCATCGGCGATTGGACGGTCGCGCTGGCGCGGCCGCGCGATATTTCCGAAGTCAGGCTCGATCGTGTCTTTCACGATCTTCATCGCGAGATCTGGCATGTTCTGAAAGCCGAGGTGCTGAAAGGCTACGCGCAAGCGGAGGCGGCCTCATGATGCAGCGGGTCAGGCTCATCGCTTTGCAAGTATTCGTCGCGGTCGTCGCCATTGGCTTGTGGCAGCTGCTCACTACCGTCCCGATTTTCGGCGTCATTGTCCTGGACCCGTTCTTCTTCTCCAAGCCTGGTGATGTCGCCGGGCAGGTCTTCCAGTGGTTTGCCGAAGGCAAGATCTGGAGGCATCTGGGGATCACGCTAACGGAATCGCTGTTGGCATTCGCGATCGGATCGCTGGCTGGCGTGCTCGTCGGCTTCTGGTTTGCGCGCAAACCGGTGATTGCGGCGGTGTTCGACCCTTACGTGAAAATGATCAATGCGCTCCCGCGCGTGGTGTTGGCGCCGATCTTCACGCTCTGGCTCGGGCTTGGCATCTGGTCGAAGGTGGCGCTTGGCGTCACCCTCGTCTTCTTCATCGTGTTCTTCAATGTCTACCAGGGTGTGAAGGAGGTGAGCCCGACCGTGCTCGCCAATGCTCGAATGCTCGGCATGAGCGAGCGCCAACTCGCGCGCCATGTCTATTGGCCATCGGCCCTGTCTTGGATGTTCTCATCACTCCACACCTCGGTCGGTTTCGCCGTCGTCGGCGCCGTTGTGGGTGAATATCTGGGAGCGGCGGGCGGCCTCGGGTATCTCATTCAGCAAGCCGAGGGCGTGTTCGACGTCGCTGGCGTTTTTGCGGGCATGGTTGTGCTGGCGGCATTTGTAGTGGTGATCGACGGCATCGTCAGCCTGGTCGAGCGACGCCTGCTCGTCTGGCGCCCGGTCGCGGGCGAAACGCGGAGTTGAACATATTTGCGTCGCATTGATTCGGAGCTGCTGATGCAACGCTGTCAGCTGCAATCCACTGAAATCGCCAATAAAAGATCCGCTCTTGATGTGCCGTGCGGCAGCACGTACATCACCCGCGGACGAGTTGACATGCACGCCATGCCCCCGATCATTTCCGTTTCGCATCTCTCCAAAACCTACGGCTCCGGATTCCAGGCGCTCAAGGACATCAATCTTGAGATCCTCCGGGGGGAGATCTTTGGCCTGCTTGGTCCTAATGGCGCCGGGAAAACGACACTGATCGGGATAATTTGCGGCATCGTGAACCCGTCCAAAGGCGCGGTATCGGTCGATGGTCACGATATCATCAAGGAGTATCGTGCCACGCGGTCGATGATCGGCCTTGTTCCACAGGAATTGACCACCGACGCGTTCGAGACGGTGTGGGCGACCGTGAGCTTCTCCCGTGGTCTGTTCGGCAAGCGGGCGAATCCCGGGTATATCGAAAAAGTGCTCAAGGACGTGGCGCTGTGGGATCGCAAGGACAGTCAGATCAGGACATTGTCCGGCGGCATGAAGCGGCGGGTGATGATCGCGAAAGCGCTCTCGCACGAGCCGACGATCCTGTTTCTCGATGAGCCGACGGCCGGCGTAGACGTCGAGCTGCGCAAGGATATGTGGCAGGTGGTGCGCTCGCTGCGAGAATCCGGTGTCACCATCATTCTCACGACCCACTACATCGAAGAAGCGGAGGATATGGCCGACCGGATTGGCGTGATCCACAAGGGCGAGATCATTCTGGTCGAGGACAAGACCACGCTGATGCGCAAGCTCGGGAAGAAGCAGCTGAAGCTTCAGCTCAGCCACAAGCTCGACACGGTGCCGGAGAAGCTGAGGGGGCATGGCTTGGCCCTCGCCGGCGATGGCCGTGACCTGATCTACACCTATGACGCGCAGAGTGAGCACAGCGGCATCGCCGAGCTGCTGCGAGACCTCACAGCGTCCGGCATCGAATTCCGCGATTTGTCGACGACACAAAGCTCTCTCGAAGACATCTTTGTCGATCTCGTGAGGCAACGACGATGAATCTCCTGGCGGTGCGGGCGATCTACGTGTTCGAGATGAGGCGCACCGGGCGCACCCTGATGCAGAGTATCGTCTCCCCGGTGATTTCGACATCGCTGTATTTCGTGGTGTTCGGCGCGGCGATCGGCTCGCGCATTACCGAGATCGACGGCGTGAAATACGGCGCCTTTATCGTGCCCGGACTGATCATGCTGATGCTGCTGACGCAGAGCATCGCCAATGCGTCATTCGGCATCTATTTTCCTCGATTCGTCGGGACGATCTACGAGCTCCTTTCGGCGCCCGTGTCGTCGCTCGAAATCGTGCTCGGCTATGTCGGAGCCGCCGCGACCAAGTCGATCATTCTCGGGTTGATCATCCTCGCCACCGCGAGCCTGTTCGTGCCGCTGCGGATTGCGCATCCCGTGTGGATGCTCGCCTTTCTCCTCCTGACGGCGCTGAGCTTCAGTCTATTCGGCTTCATCATCGGGATCTGGGCCGATGGATTCGAGAAGCTGCAGATCATCCCGTTGCTGGTGATCACGCCGCTGACCTTCTTGGGCGGCAGCTTCTATTCCATCCACGTGCTGCCGCCGTTCTGGCAGAGCGTCACCTTGTTCAACCCGGTCGTTTATCTGATCAGCGGGTTCCGCTGGAGCTTTTTCGAGAGCGCCGACGTCGGCGTGAGCCTCAGCTTGTCGATGACGCTGCTGTTCCTGTTGCTGTGTCTCACCATCGTGTGGTGGATGTTCCGGACGGGCTATCGGCTGAAAACTTGAGTTGAACGATTTGGCGCGAGATCCTGGGGAGACGCTGCGCGAGCTTGAGGCCTCGATCTTATTCGCGCCGGATTTTCCAAAACGCATCAGTCACAGCCACGATCAGAGCCAGAGGCTCTCCCAGTCGGAGATCGAGGCATGGCGTCGGCCAAAGCTCGAGGCTATTGAGCGGGGCAGGTCTACTTACAAGCATCTGTGTGACCTCGTCCGAGAATTGGGCAAGGCGCGCTATCAGCCCGCCGTTCCAGCGCTGGCGCGGCTGTGGCACGAATGCGCGCTGGAACCGGTGCGGGTAGTGGCCGGGCACGCGCTGTTCGAGATGGGGACCGAACAAGCGTGGCGCGCGCTCGACGAGATGGTCGAGGACAGCGATCATCTCTCGCTCTATCTGGCGGTCAAAGTCATGTTTGCGCGCGATCCAGGTAAGGCGTACGACGCTTTCGTGCCTTACTTTCGCGAACGTCGCTTCGGCGCGTGCGCGATCGCGAACAAGGCGCTCTCGTTCCTCGCTCCCAGCGGATGGCGGGTTGAGAGTGGTCGTCAGATTCCGTTTTGGGGCGATCCGCGGGCACCGGATTGGCTGAAGCAGGATCCGCGCTGGCTCGATCTGTGCGCCCGTCTGCGCAGAGATGAAGCCTTTGGCACCGCCGCGCGCAATGTGTTGCGTCATGCGGCCCCCGAGGACTGCGCTGCGGCGCTGGTGCGCGTGCGTCAATCGGAGCCGCCGAAAAGGTTTGATATTCGCACAAGCAGAGATGGTCAGCTTCTGGCCCGGTATCGATCCGGCCAGTTCGAGGCGGTTTGGCGGGAGATGCGGTCTTTTTCACACGTCGACGGCGAATTCCGCGACGAAGTGTTGGAGGTGGCACAAGAGACGATGCGTCGCGTTGCCCGCAACGCCGATCTGATCACCGCGCGGCTGCAGGCTGCCGGCTGGAGGGCGCTGACGGGGCGTCTGCGAACCCTGCCGTCTCCCGACGACGTCGAGGTCTTTGAAAAGATTGGATCGATCGCCGGCAGTCCAGTGCCGCCATCGCTGCGCGCATTCTGGACCATCGTGGGCGGCATCGATTGGGTCTGGAATTGCCATTTGGAACAGGCAACCCCGGACCTCGGTGTCGCTATCCCGATGGCCGACAAGGATCCGCTCTATGTCGACCCGCCGAGTGTCGCCAGTCACGTCTTCGAATATTGGGAAGGGCAGCGGGATCAACGCGACCCGGACCTCGTCGACCCCTTTGCGCTTGATCTCGCGCCCGACTTCTATCACAAGGCCGACATCAGCGGCGGCGCTCCTTACGGCATCGAACTTCCGTTCTTCGGTGCCGACCCGCTCTTCGCCAACGAGGCGCACGGTCTACCGTTCGTCGACTATTTGCGCCTCGCGTTCCGCTGGGCGGGATTTCCTGGGCTCGAAGCGCACGCCGATCGTGCCGACGTGCGGCGCTTCGTCGCCACGTTTGGGGAGGCACTCGAGCCGTTCTGAACGCGGCAAGCAGTCCGATCACGGCATTTCCTGTTGAATTCACTTTCAAAAATACGTCAGGCAATCTAGGGTTCGCCAGCTCACGTCACGCACCTCGACCATGCCGCGCTTACTTTCACCATCTGACAACGTAGTGGCGGCTGCGCGTGCGCTTGCATGAAATCCGCGCCTTTCACTTATCACCGCCCGGACGACATCGACGAAGCCTGCGCGCAGCTGGCCGACGATCCGGACGCGCGGATCATTGCTGGCGGTCAGTCGCTGGTGCCGATGATGGCGATGCGCCTGGTGCGGCCGACGCGGCTCGTCGATATCGGGCGGATTTCGTCGCTGTGGTATGTGCGTGATGAGGGCGAGGCGATCGCGATCGGAGCCGCGACGTGTCAATGCGTCATCGAGCGTGATCCCTTGATCGCCGCGCAAGTCCCGCTGCTCGCGACCGCGTTGCCGTGGATCGGCCATGCCGCCACACGCGCGCGTGGAACGATTGGCGGCTCGATTTCGCATGCGGACCCGGCGGCGGAGATCGTGCTGGTCGCTATCACGCTGGGCGCGACGTTGGTCTATCGCGCCAACGGGGTGACGACGGAAATTCAGGCTTCGAAGTTTTTCACCGGCCTGATGACGACGGCGCTGCCGCCGGGCAGCTGTTTGACGGCAGTGCGATTTCCCCGTGCCAGCGGCAATGTCGGTGTCGGCTTCCATGAGATCAATGCACGCCGCAGCGATTTTGCCTTCGCCTCGGCGGCAGCCCAGGTTGCGCTTAACGACGATGGAAGCTGTCGCGCGCTGACGATCGGGATTGGTGCCATCACCGAGGTTCCGTTTCGTCTCGATTCAATCGCCGCGAAGTTCTCGGGAAAGCCGATCGAAGAGGCGGAGCTGCGAACGGCGATCCGTGACGCGCTCGACGAGATAGCGCCGATGAGCGACCTGCATGCGTCAGCCGAATACCGGCGTCGCGCTGCAACGACGCTTGCAGTACGCTCCGTGATGGATGCGGCGCGAGGAGACCAACGCCGTGTCCACTGAGACGAATGTCGAGCTGCAGGTCAATGGCAACCTGTGCCGGGTCGCAGTTGAGGCGCGTGCGACCTTGCTCGATTGTCTGCGCGACAATCTCGGCCTCACCGGCACGCACGTCGGCTGTGAGCACGGAATCTGCGGCGCCTGCACCGTGCTTCTCGACGGCGTCCCCGTCCGATCGTGTCTGATGTTCGCGGTGCAGGCGGACGGGTACGCGATTACCACGATCGAAGGATTGGCGCCTGGCCCCGGCGAGTTGTCTGTCGTTCAGGATGCGTTTTGCGAAACCCATGGCATGCAGTGCGGCTATTGCACGCCGGCGATGATCCTGACCGCGCAGGCGCTGCTCGCGAACAATCCGGAACCAACGCGCGAGGACATCGTCGAGGCGATATCCGGTAATATCTGCCGCTGCACGGGTTATGCCCAGATCGTCGAGGCGATCGCGCTCGCGGCTGAACGCCTGCGTGGGCTAAATCGCCCGAGCGAGGGGCTCTGATGGCGGGCGCGCGGCCATTCCAATTCGTCTCGACCGATCGGCGCGTCCGCGAGGATCGTCGTTTCGTCGTCGGGCGAGGGCAGTTCGCCGCCGACATCGCGCTGCCCAATACCAAGCATGTGGCGCTGGTGACCTCGCCGCGTCCGGCGGCGCGCATTATCTCAATCGACAAGTCCGCCGCACTTGCGAAGCGCGGGGTGCATTATGTTCTCGATGGACGCGAGTTGGCACAGGCCAGCCTGCCGCTCATGTCGGGGCTCGACACGCCGAACGTGCCGCGCCGCCCGCTTGCCCTCGACGTTGCGCGCTATTCCGGCGAGTGGGTGGCGGCGATCGTCGCCGATACCCGCGCGCTTGCGGAAGACGCCGCCGAGGAGGTGCAGGTCGCTTACGAGCCGCTGCCCTATGTCCTCGATGCGGAAGCGGCTCTCTTGCCTGGGAGCCCGCCGGTGCACGCGGCACACGGTTCCAACGTGCTGCTCGATCGCACCTTCATCTGGGGCGACGTGGACGGCGATTTCGCCCGCAGCCCGCATCGGCTTTCATTTCGTGTGACCTGGGGGCGCAGCTCCACGGTCCCGATCGAGACTTTCGGCGTCGTCGCGCAGTTCGATCCCTGGCGCGAATTGCTCGACGTCTGGGCCTCGATCCAGATGCCCAAATTCCAAGACCAGATCGCGACCGCGCTGAATATGCCGGCGTCCGCCGTGCGCGTGCACTACGACGTCGATGTCGGCGGCAGCTACGGCGTCAAGCGCGGGATCAAGCACGCTGTGCTCGTCAGTTATTTGGCGAGGCGGCTTTCTGTGCCGATCCGGCTGATCGAAGATCGCCTCGAGAACATGCGTGGGGGCGACGCGCACGGTCCGGAGCGGACTTTCGACGTCGAGGTCGCGTTCGATCCGTCGGGCGCGATCACGTCGATGAAAATGCGAGCACTCGATAATGTCGGCGCGTATGCGGGGCGCTCGCCGTTCCAGCTCGGCAAGCCCGTGGGTGCCATCGTCGGACCGTATCGCATCAGGAGCGTGCAGTATCGCGCTATCGCGGTGACGACCAACAAGACCGTGCAGGAAGCTGTGCGGGCATTCGGGCAATCGCCGACGAATTATGCGATCGAGCGCGCTATCGAAGAGGTCGCGACCGCGCTGGCGCTCGACCCGGTCGAGGTGCGTCGGCGCAATTTCATTCGCACGGAGGAATTTCCCTACACGATTCCGAGTGGCTCGACTTACGACAGCGGCGACTATCACACGGTGTTGGCAAAGACGTTGGCGCGCGGCGATTATGCCGCGCTGCGCGCGGAACAGGAGAGCCTGCGCGCGCAGGGGAAACTTGCGGGCATCGGCATTAGCGCCTGTCTCGAGCCGAGCGGGGGTAATTCGGCGTTCGAGCCGCTGCTCAATCCGAAAAACAGCACCACCACCTGGATGGATTCCTGCCGTATCAGTGTGGACCTGACCGGAGGCATCACGGCAACCATGCACACGACCTCCTCCGGCCAAGGTCACGAGACCTTGGTGGCAACCGTTGTCGGCGAGGTGCTGGAGATTGATCCCGATCGCATCAGAGTGGTGCGCCCGGACTCTTTGTCATCGCTGCCGAGCAACAGTCCGGTCGGGAGCCGCATGGCGATCATGCTCGGCGGCGCGGCGTTTCATGCGGCGCAGGAGCTCAAAGCGAAACTCCTCGCCATCGCCGCGCACGATCTCGAGGTGGCTGTGGAGGCCGCGGCTTATCGCGCGGGCGAGGTGTGCGATCGAGCCGATCCTCAGCGGCGGCGCGGCTGGCAGGACCTTGTCACCATTGCGCACCGAAACTTTCATCGGCTACCCCCGGATATGGAGCCGGGACTTTCGGTCAGCCACATCATGCAGGTGCCCACCGGCGGCACATTGCCGACAGCGGATGGCCGCGTGCAGATGTATCCCTGCTATTCCTTTGAGTGCCATCTGCTCTTGCTCGCAATCGATCCCGAGCTCGGCAAGCCGGAGATACTCCGTTACGTCGTCGGCCACGATTGCGGCACTGTCATCAATCCGAAGATCGTGCGTGGCATGACCATGGGCGGGATTGCGCACGGTATCGGTGCCGCACTGCTGGAAGAATTCGCCTACAGCGCCGAGGGCCAGCTCATCACGCAGAGCTTTATGGATTATCTGTTGCCGTCCGCGCACGAGGTGCCTCCGGTCGACATCGTGCACCATGTGACGCCGTCACCCTTCACCGTGCTCGGGCAGAAGGGTTCGGGTGAGTCCGGATATCTCGGCGCGCCGGCAGCGATCGCCAACGCCGTCAACGATGCGCTGCGGCCGCTCGGTATCACTGTGAACAGCTTGCCCATCAAGATCGCCAC
>Ga0066903_100003969_pt1 | contig 12306 bp, 11 predicted proteins | sample PanSoiMetaGPlot1_FD_67491 | JGI IMG/M metagenome (GOLD analysis project Ga0066903, IMG submission 67491) | Tropical forest soil microbial communities from Panama analyzed to predict greenhouse gas emissions - Panama Soil - Plot 1 (version 2) | ecosystem: Environmental > Terrestrial > Soil >...
GAAGATGCGTGTCAGGCACACCTATCGCAATGGAAAGGAAAGATGGTCGGTAATTGGGGGCTCTGCGGCTGTTTTAGTTTCCAAGCCAGCAAAAATCTCAACTCCGGGGAAGGTGGAGCAATTCTCACCAACAATGCTGAGTTCGCCCACCGCTGCGAGCTGTTTCAGGACCAGGGTCGCGGGCGAAAGACCGCTGCCGGAGCCGCTGATGCATTCCCCTATTCTGGAAACCGCGGCACCAACATGCGGATGACCGAATGGCACGGGGCAGTCTTGAGAGCCCAAATGACCCGCCTTGAGGACCAATCCAATCGGCGATGGGAGAACGCACATTACCTGACCAAAATGCTCGAGCAGATTCCTGGCATCTCACCGGCTCGGCTTTACGAAGGCTGTACGCGCAGCGCCTACCATCTCTATATGTTTCGCTATCAAAAAGACCATTTTGCGGGACTTACGCGAAACAAATTCATCGATGCTTTGAATCGCGAAGGCGTGCCCAGCAGCAGCGGCTACAGTCAATTAAACACCGACCATTACGTCATGTCACTGCGTAACAATCGTCACTACCAGCGCCTCTATTCGAAGGAGACCTTCGACCGCTGGGAAAAACAGGCCTGCTGCCCTCAAAATGACTTGCTCTGCTCTCAATCAGTCTGGCTCGCCCAGACTTTGCTGTTGGGCCCGAAGACCGACATGGAACAAATCGCCGAAGCAATCCAGAAAATCCAGGCGCACGCGGGTGACATTATTAAGGCGTAAGCAGCTTCAAAGGCTCAATAGCTTATGAATGGGTCAAAGACGTCCTTGGGGCAGGTTCTAATCGGCCACAGAGCACCAGAGCTCCTCAGCGTTTATGCCAGCCAAGGGAAGAGGGTCGTGATCTTCGCGCTCGTTTTAACTCTGTTGGTGGTACAGTTCTCTTGTTTGGCGCAGACCCCGGATTTCAAAGCGGGTGTTGCTCGGGTTGATGTTACTCCAAACGAGCCGGTTTTCCTGGGCGGGTATGCGGCCAGGACGAATGTCTCCAAGGGCGTCGCGCAAAGAATCTTCGTTAAGGCTCTGGCGCTGCAGGATGCCACCGGCGCGACCACATTATTGATCACGGCTGACACTATCGGCACCCCTCGCTGGTTCAATGATCAATTAGCCGAGCGCATCAACAAGGAGCTCAAAATCCCGCGAGAACGTTTCCTTTTCGCCTGCTCACATAGTCATTCCACGCCAGCGATAAAAGGAGCCTTGGACGGCGCGTACGCCATGAGCGCCCAAGCGGCAGAAGCCGAGCAGCGATACTCCACGGAGTTCCTGCAAAAATCCTTTGCGGCTGCGCGGACCGCATGCACTGCTTTAGAGCCCGCGCAGCTCGCCTTCGGCCGAGGCGAAGCCCAGTTCGCTGCTAACCGGCGGCAATTCGGCAAGAGCGACGTATTTATCGGCGTTAATCCGAATGGAGTGGTTGATCATGATGTCCCGGTTCTGAGGGTGCAAAACCTCGATGGCTCAATCAAAGCCATCCTCTTCGGCTATGCCTGCCATTGCACCACGCTCGGCCCGAATGATGAAATCAGTCCTGATTGGGCAGGCTATGCTCAACAATGTTTGGAACAGGCTTATCCCGGCGCCACGGCGCTGTTTATCACCGGCTGCGGCGCCGATGCGAACCCGAATCCCCGCGGCAAAATGATGTACGTTACTCAGCATGGGTTGGAACTTGCCGGCGTCGTCGCACAAACTCTCAATAAGGCAATGCTTCCGCTTAATAGCCCAATCCTGGCGTCTTTTGACCGGGTCAACTTGGCCTTCGGACCTTTGCCGCCAAAAGAAGAGTTTGAGGCCAAGCTGACGAACTCGATACCGGCGGTCGCGCGTTTCGCGCAACGCTTTCTCGCGATGATGCAGCGCGGCGAAAACCTCCCCACCAATTATCCGTGTCCGGTCCAGGTCCTGCGCTTTGGCGATACCCTCACGCTTGTGGCGATTGGCGGAGAGGTTGTCGCTGATTATTCCCTGCGGCTTCATCGGGAATTGCCCAGCGAACAACTCTGGACCGCCGGTTACTGCAACGATGTCTTCGCCTACGTGCCTTCAGTCCGCATACTCATCGAAGGCGGATATGAAGCCGAGGGCAATTTGATTTATTACGGCCTGCCGACTCGCTTTGCGCCTGAGATTGAAGACAATCTGGTGAAGAAAATAATTGCGCTTGTCAGGCAAACAAGTGCTCCGAAACAGCTGTAAATCCCGAATGATGAAACTCTCACCTACGTACCTCACGCCGCCCTCCAGGACCATTCTATTTTGTCTCTCATTAGCATTCGTCAATGTCATGGGTAAAGACAGTGAGACGGGGACTGGCTCTGCGGACAGCTTTGCCGGTCGTTGGGACCTCACGATCACTGCTCAAGACCACAAAGAACTCCAATCGTGGCTCGAACTCTCCAGAGATGGGACAATCTGGAAAGCCAATTTTGTTGGCCGGTGGGGAAACGTTCGGCTATTACCAACCGTGGTGATTAGCGGCGAGTCGCTCCATTTCGTTTCACCGAAAGAGGAAGAGGGAAGCAAGACTGATCTGAGCTTTGATGGGAGGCTGACCCGAGAAGGATTAGCTGGTGTTGCCAAAGGACCGGACGGGGCTGCCTGGACCTGGGTCGGCCGACGCGCTCCGTTGCTCAATCCACGAGCGAACATCAAATGGGGAAACCCAATCAACCTCTTCAACGGGCAGGATTTCTTCGGGTGGACTTTCGACAACCCGGCAAAAACTTCCAGTTGGGTCGTTGAAAAAGGCTCATTGGTGAATAAGTCTGCAGGCTCGAACCTTATCACCGTCGAGAAATTCCAGGATTTTAAACTGCACATCGAATTTAACTGCCCGACCAACGCCAACAGCGGGGTCTATCTGCGCGGCCGTTATGAAGTACAGGTCGAAGATGACTCCATACAGGAACCGCCCAGCCATCACATGGGCGCCGTCTACGGTTTCCTCCCACCCATCCCGGAACAACCGCGACGCCCGGGTGTGTGGCAAGCGTTCGACATCACACTCATCGGCCGGTTTGTTACCGTCGTTCAAAATGGGCACACGATTATTAGCCATAAAGAAATACCGGGCATTACCGGCGGCGCCCTGGACAGCAACGAGGAATTACCCGGGCCGATTTATTTGCAAGGCGACCATGGCGGCATTGCTTACAAAAACATCGTGCTCATGCCAGCAATGTAAACTGAGAGTTTCCACCATGGCTGCGCGGCATTTGACGTGATTCACCTGCCGGCCAATTTTGAATGTGGTTTTGGTCCGTAGGTTGGCGATTTTGTCCCGTGCAGTCTTTAACTTAGGGGGCACCGGCCGGTCAACCATCGTAAAGGAGATGCGCAGCCCGTATCCACGCGCAGCAGCTCTTTCGCTCAGTGCCTGAAATGCCTGATACCCGTGAAGGCCATCGCCACATTATGCTCATCGGCCGCGGCGATGACTTCACCGTCGCGCATTGAGCCGCCGGGCTGAATAGCGGCGGTAGCGCCGGCTTGGGCCGCCGCAACAAGACCATCGGAGAAAGGAAAAAAAGCGTCGCTGCACACGGTACTGCCTTTTAAGGACAGACCAGCTTCCCCGGCTTTCCAAACGGCGATCCGGCTGGCATCTACGCGGCTCATTTGGCCGGCACCGATGCCCAACGTGCGGTCTTCGCTAACATAAACAATGGCGTTGGATTTGACGTGCTTCACGATGCGCCAACCGAATGCCATTGCCTTTTTCTCTGATTCGGTAGGTTGGCGTTTGGTGGCGAGCTTCCAGCTTGCAGGCGGTTCGACACTAACATCGGGCTGTTGAAGCAGTAGGGTCGCAGGAAGCACGCTGCGGATTTCCCAGGACTGAGGAACAAACGCTGACTTGAGCAGCTTAAGCAAACGAAGATTCTTCTTTTTCTGCAAGATGACCAAGGCGTCCGCGGTGAACTCAGGAGCGATGATAACTTCGCTGAAGATTTCTGCGATGGCTTCGGCAACGGCGACGTCGAGGGGTTGGTTCACGGCAATGATCCCGCCAAAAGGTGCCTGACGATCGGTCGCGAATGCCTTGTCCCAAGCCTCACGTAAATTGCTGGCCTGCCCAACTCCGCACGGGTTCATGTGCTTGAGAATACCAAGAGTCGGCGGAGCGTTTTGAAATTCCGCGAGGAGTTTAGCGGCGGCGGGTAGATCAAGAATGTTATTATAGGAGAGTTCCTTTCCATGTAGCTGCTGGAAATAATCGTTGAAGTGGCCGTAAAGGGCTGCCGTTTGATGAGGATTTTCGCCGTATCGCAGGGATTGCGCGAGAGGCTCGTGTATGGAAAGAGACGGAGGGACTCTATTTGCTGAATCGGAGAGAAAAACCTTATTCAAGTGCGCAGCGATGGCGGCATCGTAAGCCGCAGTGCGGGCGAAAACTTTGGCGGCAAGGCGCCGACGTAATTCGAGAGTCGTATTGCCGTGCTCTTTGATTTGATCCGCGACCTGGGAATAGTCGGCCGGGTCTACGACGACGGTGACGCTGTCGTGATTTTTGGCCGCGCTGCGGAGAATGGACGGCCCGCCAATGTCGATATTCTCGATCGCCTGATGAAGGGTAACGTCCGGTTGGGCCACGGTTTGCTCGAACGGGTAAAGGTTAACGACAACCAAATCGATCGGTTGGATTTCATGCTCGCGAACGGCGGCGACGTGTTCAGGGTTCGAGCGCACAAAAAGCAAGCCACCGTGGATTTTGGGATGAAGAGTTTTCACCCGGCCGTCGAGCATTTCAGGGAACCCTGTGTAGGTGCTCAGATCCGTGATTTTGAGCGCTGCCTCCCTCAAAGCTTTGGCCGTCCCACCGGTCGAAATAAGTTCCACGCCCGCCTCGGCCAAAGTTTTGGCGAGCGGCGCCAGGCCGGACTTATCCCAAACGGAGAGCAATGCTCGTTTAATTCTTTCCATTGAAGCAACAGGTGAGGTAGGCGAGCTCGTTAAAACTCAACTAAGGAGTCGACGCCGCGTCGTTCGCGGGTTGGGCCTCGGTTTCGTTTTCAGCAGTGGCCCTTTCGGCCGCTTCGAGTGTGGCATAATAAACTCCCAAGTTGTGCTGGGCGGTTTTGTCACCGGCACGGGCGGCACGACAGAACCACTTGACCGCTTCACGAACGTTTTGCTCGACCCCACGACCGGTTTCATAGCAAAGACCCAAATTACATTGCGCCGGCGCGCACTCCTGTGCGGCAGCAAGCCGATACCATTTGACCGCCTCTTCAAAATTTTGCGGGACAACCTGGCCGGTTTCGTAGAATACGCCCAGATTAAACTGCGCCTGTGGCTCACCTTGCTCAGCGGCGGCATGGTACCATTTGACAGCTTCAGCGTAGTTTTGAGGGACCCCCTGACCGGTTTCGTACAGAACTCCCAGATTGAATTGCGCGGCAGGATCGCCTTGTTCGGCCGCTTCTCTGAACCATTTTGCCGCCTGTCCGAATTCCTGGGGTACGCCAGTGCCGGTCTGATAGCAAAACCCGAGATAGCACTGGGCGGCGGAATCATTCTGGTCCGCAGCCCGGCGGAACCATTTTACTGCTTCCGGATACTCTTGGGCCACACCCTGGCCGGTCTGATAACAAATCCCCAAATAACATTGCGCGGCAGGATCACCTTCCTCGGCGGCGCGGCGCATCTCTTCGAATGACTGCCAGGAGCTGCGGCTTTCTTGGGACATAAGTACAAATATTCCGGACGTTCGAGAGCCGAAGTTCGCTTTCGCAACTGCGGCTTCAAATGCTCCGGAAAGGATACGGGGCAAGAGCCTGAATTCAAGCCGCGAATGGCTCGGCGGATTGTTCGAACTCGCTTTAGTCTCAGTTCTTCCTCCGCCACTTGCCAGCTTGGAAAGCTTTTACTGAGTGGCACGGTTGGCCCCGGGGTGTATGTTAATGCATCGTGCAAGCGGGACCAATTCGTGGGCAAACCTTATTAAGGTCATCAGTTCATTGATGTAGTCAAACCGAGGCGGGCACATTGAACAAAGCGACAACAATTGGGCCGAGCCCCCGGGGAATTCGGAATTCCGCACTAGCTTTGAACCAATCGAATCTTTTGGATTATGAAAAAGTTAATAATTCGGTCGGCAATCGCCTTGCTGGTTTTAATCATTCTGATTGTATTAGGCATCGGGTTCTTTTTAGACACTGCAGTGAAGCGGGGAGTCGAAAAGGTCGGGCCTATGGTGACAAAAGTTCCGGTCAAACTCGATTCGGTCAGCCTTTCCGTGCTTTCAGGCTCGGGCAAAGTTAAAGGGTTGGTGGTGGGCAATCCTGAAGGGTACAAAACGCCGTCGGCAATTCAGGTCGGCGACGCCAGCCTCGCACTTCAACCAAGCTCTGTGTTTGCGGATAAGGTCATAATTAAATCGATCAATGTCCGTGAACCCGAAATCACATTTGAAACGGATCTGAAGGGAAATAATCTCAGCAAGATTGTCGCAAATATCCAGGAAACAACCGGTTCGACCAAACCCAGTGAACCGGCGACTCCAAAAGAAGCCAAAGCCGGCAAGAAGCTGCAGGTGGACGATTTCCTCATTAGCGGCGGAAAAATTCATGTGAGTGTGACCGCGTTAGGGCAATCGCAGTCAGCGACAGTGCCCTTGCCGGAAATTCATCTTACTGATTTGGGCAAAGGTCCCGATGGCATTACCGGCGCGGAGCTTGCCAAACTTGTGCTGCAGGAAATCGAGAAGGAGGCTGTAAAGGCTTCAAGTGGAGCGGTAGCAGATTTGAGCAAACAGGCTGCCAATTTGACCAAGGGGCTGAGCAATATGTCAACAGGCGCTACTGAGACGATAACCAAAGGACTGGGCGATTTGTTGAAAAAGAAATAACCCGCGATTTCAAGTCAGGGGCCAACCCAGCTACTTCACAGTCGCAAAGACCACGCATACAGGTGCACCTACTTCGATCGACTTGTCCGTAGGCTTCATTTGGCCCGTTGTATCATCGACTTCGAACAAGTGCACGTTGTCGGAGTCCTGATTCTCGACCAACATCCAGCGGGCGCTCGGGTCCAGAGCGAAATGGCGGGGAGTCTTACCCTGAGTAGGCTGATGCGCGATGAGCTTTAGATTCCCAGTCGAGGAGTCCACGGCAAACACAGCAATGGAGTTGTGACCCCGATTCGAGCCGTAAACAAACCTGCCTGAAGGATGGATTTGGATTTCTGCACAAGAGTTGTTGCCTTTGAAACCGTCGGGCAGCGTCGAAACGGTTTGTAATTCTTTTAAACGGCCTCTGGCTGAATCATAATCAAAGGCTGTGACGGTCGATGCCATTTCATTGATCACATAGACGAATCGACCGTTTGGATGAAACGCGAGATGACGTGGACCCGAGCCCGGTTTCAAAGCGGCTGAAGGAGGGTCGTTGGAAGCGAGTTCGGCCCGGGTTGAATCGAGTCGATAAACAAGGACCTTGTCCAGGCCCAGATCACAGGCTAAGACAAAACGGTTATTGGGCTCGGAAGTGATGAAATGCGCATGAGGTCCCTCCTGACGTTGAGAATTAATACTGGAACCGTGATGTTGGATGACCGTGCTTGCCTCAGCCAGCCGGCCATTCTCCTGCACCGGCAGGACGGCAATGCTGCCACTCCCGTAATTGGCGACTAGGAGGCAACGACCGGTCTTGTCCAAGGAGACGTGGCACGGCCCTGAGCCCCGTGAAGATGCCTGGTTCAATAGAGCGAGCTTGCCCGTTCGGCTATCGAGCTCAAACGCGCTGACTACGCCTTCCAGCTTGCCCTGAAACTCCGCCACTTCGCCAGCTGCGTAAAGGAACCGTCCGTTGGGGTGCAGCGCCAGGAAGCTGGGATTCTTGGATTCGGCAGCCAATTCAGGAGAGCTCAACTGACCTTTATTGAGGTCAAATCGAGAAACATAGATTCCATGGCTCTTGTTGCCAGTATAGGTGCCAAAGTAAACAAACATCGGATGCTCCGCGGCGGTGGCTTTCTTTGATACGCCTAGAGCATGAAGCATCCCAAATGCGAGAACAAGACCAGCCGCTCGGTTGCTGTTTCTGGCGTATCTTGCATATTTCTCGCTGAATAAAGTAAAGCCATTCGCCATGGTATTTTTCTGATTTCAGGATTCTCTTTGTGTCCTTTGTCCTCTTTTGTGGCTACCCTCGGTCAAGAAACGACAGCACGTCGTCTGGTTCGGCGACGTAGAATGAGCCCCCGTCGTCATCGCATAGCATCAGCCCGCGTTCAGAGCCGGTATAGTCTTCGAAGCCCGGTGAGAACTCCTCGTTTTCGCCATCACTGACGAACACAACCCGGGCGTAGGTCCCCTTGTACTGAACTCGATCTCCCGCATGAATCTCTTCGCCCGTAATATAATGAAATGCACCTTCGTTCATAATTTAGGTGAATTGGCAATAGTATTGGGGCAAAACCGCCAGAATTCCGCAAGAAAATTTCCTGCGCTTGTTCCTGTCAGGGAGAGACCTCTGAGTTGGATTGGGGCCAGGTGACATGTTCCGGCCTGGTTGATTGATTGAGAAACCAGCCAGCGGATCGCCAAGATTGCGGTTACCGCGCAAACTGATGCTTTCGGATGCAAGGACCGTATGTATAATAAGAGGAATGTTGCCGACACAAAATCTGCACGTTAAAGAGGCGATTCGCCTGCTAACCCCACGAGCGCTAAAGACGGAGCTGCCCGTAAGCGAAGCCTCCAACCGAACGGTCGTTAATAGTCGTGAGTGCATCCGCCAAATCCTTCGACAACAGGATTCCCGAATGCTGGTCGTGGTGGGCCCTTGCTCGATCCATGATATCAAAGGCGCTCTGGAGTACGCCGCACGCCTCAACGTTCTGCGGCAGGAGGTTGAGCCCCATATCCAACTCGTCATGCGGGTGTATTTTGAGAAGCCTCGCACGACCATTGGTTGGAAAGGTTTGATCAACGATCCCTTCCTTGACGGCACCTATGACATCGGAACAGGGCTGAAACGAGCACGAAAGCTGCTCCTCGACTTAACGGCGATGGGGCTGCCCACAGCGACTGAATTTCTGGACCCGATTATCCCGCAGTACATCGATGATTTGGTGAGCTGGGTAGCTATCGGCGCGCGCACCACCGAATCGCAAACGCATCGCGAAATGGCCAGCGGACTCTCAATGCCGATCGGCTTTAAAAATGGCACCGACGGCAGCTTGCAAATCGCGCTGGACGCAATGGTGTCGGCGCGCACGCCCCACAGTTTTCTGGGCATCGATCAAGATGGCGTCACCAGTATCATTCGCACCACTGGCAATCCAGTGGGCCACGTGATTCTCCGCGGTGGGAGGTCGCGCCCGAACTACGATACCACCAGCCTGGCCGAAGCCGAGCAGCGGCTGGTGCAGGCAGGATTGCCGCCAGTGCTGATGGTTGATTGCAGCCACGCCAACTCGGGCAAGCAGCACGCCAGGCAAGAGGAAGTTTGGCATAGTGTGATTGAACAACGGGTCGCTGGTAATTGGGGTTTGATAGGTGCAATGGTGGAAAGCTATTTGAACGAAGGCAATCAGCCGTTTCCCAATGAGCCTTCACAATTATGCTACGGCGTGTCGATCACGGACGCTTGTTTGGGTTGGGAAGCGACTGAGCGCATGCTGCGCTGGGCTGCTGAAAAGCTCGCCGCCGTCAGGCGCGCCCGAGCGAGCGCCAGCCTGCCGTCCGCCTGCTCGACAGCAGTCCCGTAGTCCACGCTGACCTGTGGTCCCGGCAGTGCCGTGGTCCTTTCGCACTTGTGCATTGGCAAGCGGCGGACCTCACGCTAAAAGGAAGCAGACCAATGCAGCCCAACGCGACCCTGGCCAAATGAATTTGCCAAATAAGCTAACCATCTCAAGGTTTGTGCTTACTGTGGCTTTTCTGGCGGTGATGTTTTCAGAGGTCCCTTTTCACGAGACAATAGCTTTGGCTCTCTTCATTGCCGGTGGTATCACGGACTTCCTGGATGGGTATCTTGCCCGGCGTGACAAGTTGATCACGAATTTCGGCATTCTGATGGACCCACTGGCAGATAAAATCATGGTGTGTTCAGCTTTCATTGCTTTTGTAGGCCTGAAATGGATTCCAGCCTGGATGGTCGTGATTATCGTCGGGCGCGAATTGGCGATTACTGGATTGCGTTTGTTGGCGGCTTCCAAAAATGTTGTGCTCGCTGCCGAAGGTTACGGCAAACATAAAACCATCTCACAAATAGTCGCGATTATTGCGATTCTTGTGCTCGCCAGTTACGCACAGTGGGGTCGAATCGGCGAAACGATTTTCGGTTCCCAGGTCGTCTTGCGTGGTCCCTGGGTGAACTGGTTTGCGCAGTTTTCAGTTTGGGTTGCCGTCGCGTTGACGTTCACTTCGGGCTGGCTGTATTTGTGGCGAAACCGCGCGCTTTATCTGCAAGATATGTGAAGGCTGATGAGAGAACCGCCGTTCGACTGATGCTCTTCATCGCACAAGGATTTGGCCTTGGCAAAATCCCTTTTGCACCAGGGACCTTGGGCTCAATCCTTGGGCTACTTTGGTTCACTTTACTCCTAGCCAGCGGAAAAGTTTGGGGGTTGTTAGGCGGAACCCTCATTGGTTTGGCATTTTCGGTTTGGCTCTGTGACGCCGCGGAAAAGACGCTTGGGCTAAAGGATCCCAGCTCAGTGGTGCTCGACGAACTCACGGCCATGCCAATTTGCTTCTTCTCTTGGTCAGGAATTTACTTCTCTAAAACCGGCGCACTGCCCGGAGTCGAACAATTAGTCGCAAACCACAATTGGATGATAACGCTAGGTATCTTCCTCGCATTCCGTCTGTTCGACGTAATCAAGCCCTGGCCGGTAAGACAAAGCCAATCGTTACAAGGCGGTTGGGGTATCACAGTGGATGATGTCTTGGCTGCGATTTATGTTAGCGCACTGTACCTCGCCGTCCACATCGTGCGAATCTTCTTACCAGCCTGAGATTAAGGCAAACACCACGTGTGGTGTTTGCCTCGGTTTCAATGCTTCGGCACCGGCAATGGCAACTTCTCTCCGGTGTTTTTGGGGGCCTGGTAAATTCCAGGTTTGAGCCCCTTTAATGGGTCACTCGTTCGATAATGACGCCATGCAACAAAGCCCAGGACCATTCCCAATAATACGATCGCTGCGAGCAGACCGATAATGCTCCTTCGCCAGTCGATCTTCGAGAGTTGGAGCATGAGGAAATCAAGCACGCCTCGCGGGTGCTCAGAAAGTGGCGGAGGTTCGGCGAATTTTTTCGTTTGCCCCAGTTCGCCGTCCAGAGCGCTCATCACTTGTGGCACGTCGAGTTTGAGCAGAGTGGAGTAAGTCCGCACAAATCCGCGAATGTACACCGGTGCCGAAAACACATTAAAGTTCCCTTGCTCCAATGCTCGCAGGTGGTCAGTGCGGATCTTAGTGATCTCCGCGACTTGCTCGACCGTGAGCTGTTTGGCCTCGCGGGCTTGATGGAGTTGCTCGGCAACAGTGGGCATGACCCGCATGTTGTAGCGGTTTTGCAGTGCGAGTGGCAATCATGGAATTCCACGGTTTCATCCCTTCGTAATTTGTAGTCCAAACACCGACGCCCGAATTAGCCCGGTTCCGATTTCGCATTAATTGCCGCCAGTCACCTTAATGAAATGAAGGGCATAAGCGTCATTCTTATGAAGTATTTGAAAAACACTAAGCTCGTCCTAGGCAGCTTCCTGATCGCTCTAGGCATGACGCTTCTCCTCATCTGGTTCTTGCAGAACCCCTCGCGCGAAATTACCCGCACCGAGCTGCAAGAGCTTTTCCAAGCCAAAGGGCTTCAGCGCCTGATCGCAACTCCGACACCTTACTCAGGCATTTACCATGTGGAGGGCACGCGCAAAATCGGCAACAAGACCGAGCGGGTCTTTGTTACGACCCATTTGGACGAAACGCAAATCCACGAACTGTTCGAGCAGTCTGGCCTCAGGGTCGACCTGCCTGGCCAAGGTCTCCGTGGGCAGTGGCTCAGCGCTCTTTCCACCTTGATTATCGCGGGTCTGGTCATCAGCTTGCTTTACTATCAGACCAATATTGGTCGCGGCAAAAACGCCAAGGTCCGCGAGCGGCCAAATGTTCGTTTCAGCGATGTCGCCGGCATCGAAGAAGCCAAAAGCGAAGTCCAGGAGGTGGTTGATTTTCTGCGTGAGCCCCAAAAATTCCAACGGCTCGGTGGAAATCTGCCAAAAGGTGTGTTGCTCATCGGGCCTCCGGGGACGGGCA
>Ga0066903_100003971_pt1 | contig 12306 bp, 10 predicted proteins | sample PanSoiMetaGPlot1_FD_67491 | JGI IMG/M metagenome (GOLD analysis project Ga0066903, IMG submission 67491) | Tropical forest soil microbial communities from Panama analyzed to predict greenhouse gas emissions - Panama Soil - Plot 1 (version 2) | ecosystem: Environmental > Terrestrial > Soil >...
GCCTCGGCTTTCGGAAACGTCACGATGCCGGCGAGCGAGATGTAGAAGCCGGCGTCGAGGCCGGCTCGCGCGAGCGACGGCCCGCCGGTGAAGCAGTGCAGCACACCCCGCACGGCGCCCCCGCCCTCTTCGGCGATGATCCGCATCGTGTCGTCGTCGGCCTCGCGCGTGTGGATGACGACAGGCCGCGCCAGCTCGCGCGCCAGCCTGACCTGTGCGCGGAACACTTCCTGCTGCACGGCGGGCGGTGAGAAGTCGTAGTGGTAGTCGAGGCCGATCTCGCCAATGGCCCGCGCCGACGGCGTGGCCGCCAGCTGCGCGCGGACGACCGCGGCGGCCTCGAGCGGCCGATCGGCGAAATCGCGGGCCTGATGCGGATGGACGCCGACGGCAAAGCGCACGTCAGGCCAGAGCGCCGAGACCCGCTCCGCCTGCGCGGCCTCCTTTGCGTCGCCCGCCGCGAGAATCACCAGCGCGCGTTCGACGCCGGCCCCACGCGCGCGTGCAATCACGGCGTCGAGGTCCTCGTCGAACACCGCGTCCGCCAGATGACAGTGACTGTCGATCACTCGTCCTTGGTCCTTCGGCCTTAATTCTTGGTCCGTCCCTGGACCAGGGACCAAGTACGGACCAAGGACCAGGGACGAAGCACCAAGGACTATCGAACTCGCGTCCCCGGCGCTGGAGGCTCACCGTCGAAGCCGAGCAAGTGAGGCTTGCCGCCTTCCGGACTCGCGGCCAGCACCATCCCGTTGGATTCAACGCCCATCAGCTTCGCCGGCTTCAGGTTGAACACGATCACCACGGTGCGGCCGACGAGCGACTCGGCTTCGTACGCTTCCGCGATCCCGGCGACGAGCGTGCGCTGTTCGGCGCCGACGTCGACGGTGAGCTTGATCAGCTTGTTCGACTTCGGCACGCGTTCGGCGGCAAGCACCTTCGCCACGCGCAGCTCAATCTTCATGAACTCGTCGATCGACAACCGATCGGATGCGGGCGCGGGTGCAGCCGTGGCGGCGGCAGGCGCCGCCGCCGTGTCGACACGAGCGCCGGGAGAGGGGGCGTCAGGGGGTAAGGGCACGTCACTCACGGATAGCTCCTTGTTCGGTAATGGCGGACCGGCGGCTTTCGCCGCCTTCCCGAGATCGGCGCGCGGCCACAACGGCCCCTCTTGCAAGAGCGCGCGCTCGCCGGCCGCGCGCCACACGCCATCGCGATCGAGCCGAAGGCCGTCGGCGCTCGCGCCCACGCGGCGCAGGATTTCCTTCGCCGACGCCGGGATCACGGGCGACAGCAGCACGGCGGCAAGACGCACGGCTTCCGCTGCGTCGAACAGCACCTGCGTCAGCCGATCGGCGGCCGCGGGATCCTTCGCGAGCGCCCACGGCTCTGTTGCTGCGATGAATTCGTTGGTGGCGTCGACCAGCCGGAACGCACCAGCGGCCGCCTCGTGCAGCATGAACGCGTCCATCGCGCGGCGGTAGCCGGCTGTCACCTCGTCCGCCGTGCGGCGGAGCGCTTCCGACGCCGCGCCCGACGCGCTCACACGGCCGCCACGATACCGGCCGGCCATGGCTGCGACGCGGCTGACCAGGTTGCCCAGATTGTTCGCCAGGTCGACGTTGTAGCGCTCGTCGAAACGGCTCCACGAGAAGTCGCCGTCGCCGCCGAACGGGATTTCCTTGACCAGGTACAGCCGTACCGGGTCGGCGCCGAAGCGCTTCACGGCCTCGATCGGATCCACCGCCGTGCCGAGCGACTTGCTCATGCGTTGGCCGTTGAACGTCATGAACCCGTGGCCGAACACCTGCCGCGGCAGCCCGAGCCCGCCGCTCATCAGCATGGCCGGCCAGATCACCGTGTGGAACCGCGTGATGTCCTTCCCAATCACGTGCAGGTCCGCCGGCCACCAGCGGTCGCAGCGCGCCGCGTCGCTGCCCAGGCCCACGGCCGAGGCGTAGTTGATGAGCGCATCGAACCACACGTACACCACGCTCGACGGATCGAACGGCAGCGGAATGCCCCACGACTGCCCGGCCCGGCTCACCGAGATGTCCTCGAGCCCGCTTTCCAGGAGGCGGAGGATCTCGTTGCGCCTGATTTCAGGCTGGATGAATTCGGGGTGCTGCTGGACGTGGCGCGTGATGGCGTCCTGATACTTGGACAGGCGGAAGAAGTAGTTCTTTTCCTTGATCCACTGCGGAGTGGACTTCGGGTGCAGCGGACAGCGCCCCTCGACGAGGTCCTTCTCCTGCTTGAAGGCTTCGCAGCCCACGCAGTACCAGCCCTCGTAGACGCCTTCGTAGATGTCGCCGGCGGCAAAGATGCGGTTCGAGAGCGCCGTGACGCCGATCCGGTGACGGGGCTGCGTGGTCCGGATGAAATCGTCGAACGACAGGTCGAGCGCCGTCCACGTCGCCCGGAACTGCTCCTCCATCCGGTCGCAGTACGCAAGCGGATCGAGCCCCCGCTCGACCGCCGCGCGATACACGTTCTGCGAATGCTCGTCGTTGCCCATCAGGAACCACGTGTCGATGCCGCACAGCCGCTTGTAGCGGGCAATCACGTCGGCGGCGACCTTCTCGTAGGCTGTGCCGAGGTGCGGGCGGCTGTTCACGTAGTCGATGGCGGTAGTGAGGTAGAAGCGGCTCACGACTGTTGACTCTGATAGCCGTCGAACGCCTTGACGGCGACGGCCTGGACCTCTTTCACAGACAGGTTCTGCGCGGCGGCGAGCTTGGCGCAGTCGTCGAATTCGGGCACGGCATTGACCAGCCGGCCGTCGCGCCACGCGAGCTTGAACCGCACCGGGCCGATCGGCGTTTCGACGACGACCAGCTCACGCTCGAGACACTCGCGATCCACTTCGGCATAGCGCAGGCCGATCGTGGTCGTTTCTCTGAAGATGATGTCGGCCATGGCCGATCGTCGCTCGGGCGGTGCTACCACGGTGAGCAGCGTCCCGGGGCGATTCTTCTTCATCTGCACCGGCACGTAAAACACTTCGAGGGCGCCGGCGGCGTACAGGCGATCCATGGCCACCGCGAACAGCTGCGGGTTCATGTCGTCGATCTCGCACTCGACGACCACCACGCGCTCGGCCGTCCCGTGCGCAGACGACGCGGCCTCGCCCACCAGGACGCGCAGGACATTGGGCGTCGAAGGAAAATCGCGATCGCCGGCGCCGTAGCCCACGCGCGCCACCGTCATGGCTGGCACCGGCCCGTACGCCGATGCGTACGACGACACGATGAGCGCACCGGTCGGCGTCACCAGCTCCTTCTGAATCGTCCCGCCGTAGATCGGCGCCGCGCCGAGCAGCTTGACCGTCGCCGGCGCCGGCACTGGAAAGAGGCCGTGCGCAGACTCCACCATGCCGCCGCCGACGTTGAGCGGCGACGACACGATGGTGTCGGCCGCGAACCACTCCAGGCCGAAAACCGCGCCGACGATGTCGAGGATCGAGTCGAGCGCCCCGACTTCGTGCAGGTGGACGCGGTCGACCGGCATCTGGTGGATGCCCGCTTCCACCTCCGCGAGCCGCTGGAACAGCGCCTTGGCGCGGTCGCGTCCCGCCGGCGATAGCGCCGACCGGTCGATCAGCCCGTAGATCTCCGGCAGGCTCCTGTGCGGATGATGGTGCGTGTGCGGCGCTGGATCGTCGTGGTGATGGTGATGGTCGTGCGCATGGTGGTCATGCTCGCGGTGGCCGTGATCGTGGTGTTCATGATCGTGGTGATGGCCGTGCTCGCTGACCACGAATTTCGCTGCCGACACGCCCGCGCGCAGCACTCGGTCGACGCGTACGTCGCACCCGTCGAGGGCCAGGCTGCCGAGCGCGCGTTTCAGCTCGTCGAACGGCAGCCCGGCGTCCACGAGGGCGCCCAGCAGCATGTCCCCGGAAATCCCGGAGAAGCAGTCGAGATACAACACGCGACTCACAGCCGGCCCATCTCCTTCAAGCTGCTGTACCGCACGTCACCGAGGATGATGTGATCCACCACGTCGATGCCCACGAGCGACCCCGCCGCCACCATCCGCCTCGTCAAATCCACGTCCTCGTCGCTCGGGTACGGATCGCCGGACGGGTGCGTGTGGAACAGCACGATGGCGGCGGCCGACCCGAACAGGGCCTCGCGGAACACGTCGCGAGGCTCGATTATGGCGGTGTTCTGCGTGCCGATCGCGAGCACCCGCGTCCGCATGACGCGGTGTCTGGTGTCGAGCAGCAGGATTCCGAACTGTTCGACCGGCCGCCCCGAGAACACCGGCATGAGGAAGTCGGCCGCATCGCCCGGCACGCGCAGCCGGAGCCGCGCGCTCGGCGCATGGCGCAGCGTGCGCCGGCCCAGCTCGACCGCCGCGACCAGCTGCGACGCCTTGGCGTGGCCCACACCGCCCACGCGGGCCAGCTCGGTGACGCTCGAACGCGCGAGGCCGTGCAACCCACCCTGCGTGGCCAACACCTCGTTGGCGACCGCGAGCGCTCCGCTGCGCCGGTTGCCGCTCCCCAGCACCAGCGCCACCAGCTCGTTGTCGCCAAGCGCCGCCGCGCCATGTTGGAGCAGCTTCTCGCGCGGACGATCGTCGGGCGACAGATCCTTCATCGTACTACACGGCGGAACGCATCACTAACAGACGTATACTGAGGCCGATGCTGGCGCGCGGCGGTCGGTCGTGTCGAACACTCGGCACTCGTGAGTCCCGCTTCGTCGTCCAGATCGTCATCCTCTTCGTCATCCTCCTCGCTGCGGCGACGTTTACAATCGCGTGCGGCGACGATCCTCCCGAAAAAGAAATGCAGCAGGCGCAGGGCGCCATCGATGCTGCGAAAGCCGCAGGCGCCGAGCAGTACGCGCGCGACACCTTCACCGCGGCGGAGGACGCGCTCAAACACGCCCGCGCCTCCGTGACCGATCGCGACTATCGCCAGGCGCTCAACTTCGCGCTCGAATCGCGCGAGCAGGCCCGCAACGCCGCCAAGGACGCCGCCGACCACAAGGCCGCGGCCCGCGTCGACGCGGACCGTGCCCTTCGCGACGCTGCCGCGGCGCTCGACGCTGCCACCGCCAGAATCCGCGTCGCCGAAGCGGCGCGTGCTCCGGCCAAGGCCATCGCCGAGACGCGCGACGCGGTCGCCAGCGGCGAGGCGAGCCTGCAAAAAGCGCGCGCGGCGTTTCAGCAGGGCGAATACCTGGCGGTCCTCGATGCCGTCGTCCCCGCTACATTGCGATTGCGCGAGACGACGGCGGGACTCGAGCCCGCGCCGCCGCCCTCGGCCGGTAAACGTCGGCGCGAGACCGTTGGGAAAAACTGAACACTGAAGAGCCGGCAGGTACGAGAAAACTGGCGCGTCTCAGGTCGGCAACACCCGCAGCCACATGCCTTCGCAGACGATTTCCGCCCACCCCGTCAGGTAGACGCTGTCCTCCCGCCACTCCACGCGCTGGGCGCCGCCTGGAGCGGTGACGATCGCTTCGCGCGCGGATCCTCCGTAGGCCGCCGTCGCGACCAGCGAGGCGCACGAGCCCGTGCCCGATGACAGCGTCGGGCCGACGCCGCGCTCCCAGATGCGGATGCGCACGGCATCGGGTGCCTCGACGTGCGCAAACTCCACGTTGGTCTGCTGCGGGAAACGCTCGTGGCGTTCGAGCGCCGCGCCCAGGCGCCGGAATCGTTCGTCGGGCGGGAGCGGGCCGAGCACGATGCACTGAGGGTTGCCGAAGTTCAGGGCGACGACGTCGACGGGTTCTCCGTCGACGCGCAGCGTCTCCTGACGGAGTTCCCGCGGAAGCCCCATGGCCGCGCGGAATGTATGGGTAGTGGCCGTGCGGTCGGTGCGCGTCAGCTGCTTGAGGCCTGCGGCCGTTTCGATCGTCACGTCTGCGGGAGTTGATTCCACGTCGCGCACCAGCAGCGCGGCCAGGCCGCGCACCCCGTTGCCCGACACTTCAGCGACGCTGCCGTCCGCGTTGATGACGGTCATCGCCGCCGCGACGCCCGTGCTGGCGGCGGGCGTCTCGTAGACGACCAGGCCATCGGCGCCGACGCCCGTCTGGCGATGGCACATCTCGCGCGCGAGAGCAATCGTCTGGACTCCCCGTACATCGTCGCGCCGGACGTAGAGGAAATCGTTGCCGTAGGCGTGCGCCTTGTGAAACTTCAACATACGTAGGGCGGACCTTCAGCTCCGCCGCCTCACTTCTTGCAAAACGCCAGCAAATGCCAGCCGAAACGCCGCACGAGGGGCCGCGGCAGCGCGTTGAACGTGCCGACGAACAGCCCGTTGTAGACCGCGCCCTTCCACCCGCCGTGCAACCGCGAGCGGACGGGAAACCGCTCGGGCTCGATCCGTACCTCGCGGAACTTCCCCACCATCTGCCGGAACTCGCCGATGCTGAACTTCTCGAGCACCGGCGCATCGTCGTGTTCGAGCCCCACCTTCATCAGCTTCGACAGGGCGTTCAGCCACGACACGCGGTTGTACACCTGGCAGATCGCCTCGCCGCCGGGCTTCAGGACACGATGGCTCTCGTCGACCAGCTTCTGCGGGTTGGCTGTGTATTGCACGACGCCGTGCGCGTAGACGAGGTCGAAGGTGTCTGTGGCAAATGGCAGCGCTTCGCCGTCGGCGACCTCGAACTGCCCCTGCAGGTGCTGCTGCTCGAAGTTCGCACGCGCGAGCGCGATGGCTGATGCCGCGAGATCAACGCCGACCACGTCGGCTCCGCCCCGGGCGAACCGGGCCAGGTCCACGCCGGCGCCGCAGCCCACTTCCAGGACACGACGGCCCTGGCAGGCGTCGAACGGCACCAGCCGGAGCAGGTGGTGGAGCTTCTCGAAGTGGTACTGATCCAGATCGTCGAAAAAGCCGCGCGAGCCGACCGGATGCCGAGTGATTTCGAGATCGTGAATATGTTGGTTCCAGTACTGGCGAACCTCGTCAATCGTGGGCACGGGGAGAATATATTATCGCGAGCGATGCGCCGCGATGTGGATCGGCTCACTGCAAGCACATTCGACCTGCTCGTCGTGGGCGGGGGTGTGTACGGGCTGACGATCGCGTACGACGCCGCGCAGCGGGGGCTCTCGGTCGCGCTGATCGAACGCCGCGACTTCGGCGGCGGCGCGTCGTTCAACCACCTGCGCACCATTCACGGCGGGCTCCGCTATCTCCAGACGCTGGATGTCGCACGGGCGCGTGAGTCGTTGTTCGAACGGCGGACGCTGGCGCGCATTGCCCCGCACGCTGTCCAGCCGCTGCGGTTCGTCCTGCCGCTCGACCGATCGCTCACGCGCGGGTCGCTGGCCATGACGGCCGGGTTTCTCCTCGATCGCGCGGTCGCGTTCGACCGCAACGAGGGTTTGCCCGCGAACCTTTCGCTTCCGGCCGGACGCGTCCTCTCGCGCGACGAGGCCGTCGCGGCGTTTCCCGAACTGCGCCTCGTCGACTGCACCGGCGCGGCGGTCTGGTACGACTACATCACGCCAGAATCGGACCGTCTGACATTTTCGTACGGACTCGCCGCCGACGCACACGGCGCGGTGCTGGCCAATTACATCGACGCGACCGCGCCCATCATCGAGCAGGGACGAGTGGCCGGCATGCAGGCGGTGGACCGTCAGTCGGGCCGCACGCTCGACATCGCGAGCCGGCTGACGGTCAACGCGACCGGTGCCGCCGTCGCGAAAACCGCGCATCAATTCGGAGAGCCGGTTCGGAAGCCGCTTCTGAAGGCGATGAACCTCGTCACGCGGCTCGAGCCGCCGCCCTACGCGCTGGGTGGCCGGGCACGGTCGGGCCGCAACCTGTTCCTGGTGCCGTGGAAGAACAGGAGCGTCATCGGCACCTGGGAGAGCGCGACGACGTGCGACGCCGATGCCGCGGACGCGAGCCGTCAGGACGTCGGCGATTTTCTCCGCGAGATCAACAGCGCTTTCCCGCAGCTCGGCCTCACCTTCGACGACGTGGTGCTGGTGCATCGAGGCGCGGTGCCGGCCGTGATGCGTCCCGACGGACGCGTCGCGCTCGAGGGGCACGAACGCGTACACGATCATGCGGCTGACGGCGTCGACGGGTTGATTTCGGTGGCCGGGACGAAATACACGACGGCGCGAGCCGTTGCCGAGCGCGTGGTCTCGCTGGTGTTCGACAAGCTGGGCCGTCCGGCGGTGCCGTGTCAGACTGCTGCCCGGCCGCTGGTGCCCCATGTCGTCGACGGTTCCGCGACGACCGTGCCGACGCCGTCGGGAAAGCTTCCGCCTGACGTTGCCGCTCATCTCGTCGCGGCATACGGCCCGCGCTGGGGCGATGTCGCGAAGCTCCTCACCACGGGCGTCAGGCTGGGCGAACGGATTTCGGATGCATCGCCGGTGCTTTGCGCCGAGCTCGTCTGGGCGGTTCGCGAGGAAATGGCGGTCACCCTCACCGATGCCGTCGTGCGGCGCACGCCCCTCGGGGCGGTCGGCGATCCCGGACCAGATGCCCTCGATCGCGCGGGGGCCATCGTCGGCGACGAGCTCGGGTGGTCATCGGACCAGCGGCGTGTGGAAATCGACGCCGTCCGACGGCTCTACCCGTAGAATCGAGCGATGTTCGAACGCTACACCGAGCCGGCGCGGCGCTCTCTGTTTTTCGCGCGGTACGAAGCCAGCCAGTTCGGTTCGCTCGCCATCGAAAGCGAACACATGCTCATGGGGGTCGCACGCGAGCTCGGCGGCCCGATGGGGCGTCTCCTCGCCGGTGCGCACTGTTCCTACGACGAGATTCGAAAAGAGGTGACGACCAGGGTCGCGAACCGGGAGAAGGTGCCCACGTCCGTTGAAATCCCGTTCAGCAGTGAAATGAAGCGCATCCTTCAGCACTCGGCCGAAGAAGCCGACGGCCTGGACCACCGGTTCATCAGAGTCGATCATCTGGTCCTGGCCATGCTGCGTGAACAGGCTTCCCTGGCGGCCGCGATTCTCACCGAGCATGGAGTCAAGCTCGACGACGCCCGCAAGGCTGCAACCGAGACGACGTCGGACGAATCGGATGTGCATCAGCTCCGGATGAGAGTGAGTCACCTCGCGTTCGTTGCCCGGGAAATCCGCGCCGCCCTGCCTGACGCGGAGAGTCGCGCGATCATCGAGCGCGTGATCGCCGATCTCCAGGCGCTGAAGGCCAATCTCGGCTTTCCCGAGTGATGTCGGTCGACTCGCTCGTCGGCGGCCGCGTGCGCGACGTTCGCGCGGCTCTGACCACCATGCCGCGGTGGCGCACGTGGAGCCAGTGCCTGGTCGTGTACGCGGCCTTCTTCGTGTGTGCGCTGCCGCTTGGCCTGGCCACGGGCATCCTCCGGCTCTCGCCCTCGCCCTTCCCGCCTGCGACCGCGTTCGCGATTGCGCTCACGGTGCTGGTGCATCCCGCTTTCGTCGAGGAGACGATCTTCCGCGCGCTGCTGGTTCCGAGACGGATCCGCGATCTCGGCGCCCGTCGCGCCGCGCTCATCGCCGGCCTCGCGCTCGCCGTGTACGTCGTGTCGCATCCGCTCAACGCGATCCTCTTCCGGCCGTCGGCGCTGCCGGTGTTCACCAATCCGATGTACCTGTTGCTCGCCGCGCTGCTGGGTGTCGCGTGCACGGTCGTGTACGTCCTGTCAGGATCGATCTGGCCGGCGGTGCTCCTGCACTGGATCACCGCGGTGGTCTGGATTCTGTGGCTCGGCGGACAACCTCTGGTGGCCGCCCGCGACGCTCACTTCACGGGCTCGTGCCGGTGTCCCAGCACTCGAAGCTCGACCCATCCTGCGTTGTCAATCCGCACGGTCGTCTCAACGGATCGATCGCGAGGCATCGCGTAGCGGCCGACGCGGTCGTCGTACCGCGTTTCCGGCACTGTAAAGGCTGGCGCCCCGCCGTTTGCGAACACGTCGAACGACCAGCGCGTCGTCCCGCTCGAGCCGTCCTCGATGACGCGAATGGAATCGAGTCGGATGGACAGTGATCCGCCGTCGAGCCGGCGCGCGTTGAACGCAAACGTGAAGCTGCCCTCCCGAGGACGCCCGGCGCGCGTCGGGATCTCGACGTTTGTCCCGTCGTAGCCGATTAGCCGAACGGGCAGCAGCGAGAACCCCCAGGGCATGGTTGGCTCTGGGACGGGCTTGACCGCGAGCTCACGGATGGTTGAGATATCGAAGTAGCCCCGCTTCAGTTCGAACCGCACGAAACCTCGAAATCCGCCTGCGCCCGCACGAGAATCGGCCGACGCGCTGCTGTCGATCACACGCCCCGAGTTGCGCACGTAGTCGCCGATCGCCTGAGCGCCGTAGATGGCCGCGTAGCCCGGCGTCGTGAACAACACCTCCGCGACGCACGCCATGGCGCGATCGGTGGCGTTGTTCCTGGCGTCCGCCAGCGCCGTCTCTTGAGTGGCCGCCTGGGCGGTGCCGTCGAACGTCAGCGTGTCTTTGGCCCCGTCAAGGCAAGAGCGCTGCGACACCTGCGCACGCTGCTGGACCATCGGGGCGCGGCTGATTTGGGCAGCAGCAAGGACCGACCACCCGGCGACAACCGCCCAGACGCTCACACTCTTCAGCAGGACACGAAGATCGTCTGTCATTGCGCGCTGCTTCCGCGCGCGGCCTGCGCGCCGACCACAACTTTCGGCATGACCGTCTTCGCCCGGTCGAGCAGCACCTCGAACGAACTGCCTGGCGGGGTGAGCATGTCCGTCGGATCCCAGACTGCCGCGCGCGCGTCGTCGCCGGCCGTCACGACCCAGCGTCCGTCCGGACTGAATTGCGCCGCGTGCAACGCCGCTGGCGTGAGGTTCAGATCGTTCACGGTCATCGCGCGGAAATCCCAGATTAGTGCGTGTCCGCGGTTGTCGGCCACGACGAATTGCGGATCGTGAGGGTGGGGTTCGACGTCGACGACGGAGAGCGAAGTCTGGTCAGGCGCGTCGGCGACGAGATTCCCGCGCGCATCCCACACGCGAACGCCCCGCTCGCCCACCGTCGCGAAGTATCCGAGCGGGCCGAAGACGACTGAATTCTCCTGATCGGAGGACGGCCCAGCCGAGCTTCGCAGGACGTATCGCTCCTCTGTCTGCCCGGGCGTACTCTGAATCGGCCGCACGAAACCGCCGCGTCCGACGACGGCGAAGGTTTCTCCGTTCGGTGCGAACGCGCCGGTGACCTTGCCAACTCCCAGGCCTCCAAACGTCGCCGTCGTCGTCAGTGTCTCCGTGTTCCACAACTTGGCCGATCCATCGACGCCGGCCGTGAGGAGGAACCGCCCATCGCGGGAAAACGATGCGGTTGTCACCGACGCCGTGTGCGCCTGCAGTTCAGTAACCATCCCGGACGCGCGACGGAACCATACGCTGCCATTCTGACCGCCCACGGCCACGTCGCCGTTGCCGTTCACGTCGACGGCCACAACCGGCTGGGTCGTGGGCACGCGCCACAGAACGGTTCCCGCAGCTGTGTCCCACCCGACGGCCGTCTTGTCGTAACTGCCTGTCACGAGCATCTTGCCGTCCTGATTAAACCGCATCGATCGGACGGACATCGCGTGTTTCACGGTCAGCCTGATCGTCCCGTCGTTCGGGCTCCAGACGCGCACGGCGCCCGCGTCGTCGCCGGTGGCGACGAGCTTGCCGTCGACCGAGAACGCGACCGCGCCAACGGCGCCGTCGTGCAGAACAACCACACGAGGATAGATCCTGAGAAGCGCCTGCTGAAGAGCCGTCGCCGCACTGCTGCGTGAAGCGTCATCGCCTGAGCGCGCCGCGGCCTCTGCGGACTGGATCGCGAGGCGCAACCCTTCGATCGGATCTTTCTGGAGCCACTGTTGAGCCTCGACGGCCAGCCCCGACGCCTGGCCGCGCAACTGCGTCCTCTGGATGCGGAGGGATGCCACCGCCAAAATAGCGAGCACAATGACGGTCGCCGCGACACGTCCGATCCACAACCGCCGGTTGCGCCGCCTGCGCTCGCCGTCCGTCCAGCGGCGCAGCTCCTCCCACGGCACCGTGCGCAGATACAGCGCCAATCTGACCCGGCTCGGCGATGGGAACTCCAGAATGGCAGGCGACTCGCTGAGCCGTTCGAGGAAACGCTCGCCTGTGGCACCGCCTCCAAGCAGGAGCTGCGCTCGCCATCGGAGGATCCCGATTGACACCCACGCCAGCGCCAGCTTCGCGAGGAATCGTTCGACGCGTGAGCGATCAGTGTCGCTGTGGCCCTGCAGGCGCAGGTTGGCCACTTCAACCGCAGCCGCTTTCAGGCCACCGCGAGTCTGCCAGGCCGCTTCGGTGACGGT